>Ga0315912_10000040_pt1 | contig 358685 bp, 376 predicted proteins | sample VfabasoilMG_FD_204469 | JGI IMG/M metagenome (GOLD analysis project Ga0315912, IMG submission 204469) | Garden soil microbial communities collected in Santa Monica, California, United States - V. faba soil | ecosystem: Environmental > Terrestrial > Soil > Garden | place: USA: California...
TCAGCGCCGCGCAGGGCGACCGGATCGTGCTGGACAACGACATCTATGCCGCAACAGTGTTCGGCGTGAACATCCTCCTCGACCCGGGCGGCGGACTCTATTACGACGCCGACGGCGCGGGCGGCGCGGCGGCAATCCAGTTCGCCATCCTCGGCAGCAGCGCGGGCATCGGCGCGACCAGCTTCGAGATCATCGACTAGAACTTTTCGAGCGAGGAAGCGCCATCCCAGCCGCTTTCCGGCGGCTCGGCTTCGAAGCGCGCGATGCGCTCGAGGAAAAGCGCCGATACGGAATCGCCGGGCATGTGCGACGCGACATCCTGCCACGCCAGCCGCGCGGCCGGCCAGTCCTGGCGGCGATACTTGTCGAGCGCGGCTTCGGTCAGGCTGACGAGCCGCTGGTCGGCGCACGGCGTGCAGATGAAGACCGCGTTCGCCTTGCCCTTCACCTTCACCCAGTCGATCGGGCGCAGGCTCATCCTCCCCTGCAGCTGCTCGGCCGTGCTTCCCGAAAAAAGGATGCGCGTGCCGTAGAGCTTGTTGACGCCTTCGAGGCGCGCGGCGAGGTTCACGCTGTCGCCGAGCGCGGTGTAGTCGAAGCGCTCCATCGAGCCCATGTTGCCGACGATCGCCTCGCCGGTATTGACGCCGATGCGCATGCCGGGCGGGTCGACGCCGGCGGCGTTGAAATCCGGGCCGAGCGCGGCGAGCGCCTCCTGCATTTCCACCGCCGCCTCGCAGGCGTGCAGCGCGTGGTCCGCGTCCGCCAGCGGCGCGCCCCAGAACGCGTAGAGGCCGTCGCCGAGGTACTTCTGCACCGTGCCGCCGTGCTCGTGAATGACGCGCGTCATCGCGGTGAGGAACAGGTTGATGAATTGCGCCACGGTCTCGGGCGCGACCTTCTCCGAGATGGTGGTGAATCCCGCGAGGTCGCAGAACAGCAGGGTCAGCGTGCGCCGCTCGCCGCCCAAGCGCAGCGCGCCGGAATGCGCGGTCACCTGATCGACGATGTGCGGAGACACGTAACGCGAAAACGCGAAGCGCAGGAACCGCGAACGGCGCCGTTCTGCGAGATAGGACGCCGCCGCGAGGCTGAGGTAGAAGGCCGCGAGCGCCGCGATCGGCAGCCCGAACGGGATCCAGTAGCCGCGCTCGACGAAGGACCAGTACCCCGCCCCCGCTGCGCCCGCGGCGAGGAACAGCATCCACGCGCCGCTCCAGGCGGGATGCCATCGCATGCCGGCGGGAAAGGCGAGCAGCATCAACGCCGCGGCGAAGGCGAGTCCCGTCTCGCGTTTCGCCGGCTGGATGCTGCGGGCCGTGACCGCGTTCTCGACCATGGTGGCCTGGATCTCGACCCCGGGCGTCAGCAGGCGCGTGCCGGCGAGAAACGGCGTCGCCAGCATGTCGGCATGGACGGTGCCCGCCTCGGGGCTCGCGCGCACGTCGCGCCCGATGAACACGATCTGGTCGCGGAAGAAATCCTTCGGTATCGACGGATCGTCCTGCAGCACCTGGTAGAACGACACGTAGGGGAAAGTGTGCGCCGGCCCGAGATGGCGGATCAGGTCCTCGGGGCCGACATGGGGGAGCGGGATGAGCCCGGGGCGCTCGCGCATCAGCACCTCGACGACGACCCGCCAGAAGGCGTCGCGCTGCTGCGGCAGCCGCCGCACCACCCCGTCCGGGTCGAGCTCCGCGGTGGCGAGCCCGGAGGCCGCGCCCGCCTCCTTGAATTTCGGCAGCGGATCGACCCGCAGCCACTGCCGGAACAGCGCGGTCTCGTGGTAGGCGTGGTCGGCGGCCAGCACCACGTTGCCGGCCCGCGAAATCGCCGCGGCGAGCGCGTCGTCCTCCGCGTCCGTCGAGCGCTCGTTCAACACCATGTCGAGCGCGATTACGGCCGCGCCGCGCTCGCGCAGCCGGTCGATCAGGCCGGCGAACAGGCTGCGCGGCCAGGGCCACTGCTGGCCGACCTGCGCGAACGACGCCTCATCGATGCCGACGATGGTGATCGGCAGCACCGAGCGCTCCGGCGCGGTGGCGCGCGTGAGGAGATCGAAGATCCGGCGTTCGGCGAGTTCCCAGGGGGCCGTGAAGCTCAGGGCACAGGCCACCGCGAACACGCCCAGCGCGGCAAGGCCCGCGACGCGCCCCGAGCGCGCCCTCGCGAACAGCGAGCTCCAGGAAAACGCGCGAAATCGCATGGCGATCCGGCTGAATTTGGTAGGCGCGATTGGACTCGAACCAACGACCCCTACCATGTCAAGGTAGTGCTCTAACCAGCTGAGCTACGCGCCTAAAGGGGGCGAATTCTATCCCATTCCTACAGCGGCCGGAGCGCCTCGAACTGCACCTGCAGGCGGATTTCGTCCCCCACCGCGGGGATGCCGAATTTCATGCCGAAATCGGACCGCTTGAACGAGCCGGTGGCGTTGCCGCCGCACAACTCGCCCTTGCCCTTGGTGCGCGGATCCGGGACGCAGTTCATGTGCACCACCGTCAGCCTGAGCGGATGCGTCACGCCGAGCAGCGTGAGCTGGCCCTGCACTTCGGTCGGCCATTCGCCGGTCCATTTGGCGCTTCCCTTGTAGGTCATGGCCGGGAACTCCTTGACGTTGAAGAAATCCGGCGTCCTCAGGTGGTCGTCGCGCGTGCGCGGGCGGCCGGCGAGCTCGTGCGGGCCGGTATCGATCGACGCGGTGTCGATCATGATGTCGATGGTGCCGGTCTTCGCCTCCCGGTCGAGCACCAGCTTGCCGGTGGTCTTGTTGAAGCGGCCATGCATGAAAGCGGCGCCGAAATGGCTGACCATGAATTGCGGGAAGCTGTGGACCGGGTCGATGTCGTACGTCAGGGGCGCCGCCGCGGCGGCGAGCGGCAGCACGAGCGCGAAGGCGCCGACAGCAAGTTTCCTGTACATCGGGATCTCTCCTCTTGAGTGTGACAACCGGAAATCTCAGCCCGCCGAACTGCGGCCGGCAAACCATGCGACGGCACTTGCCGCAGCACCGCAGGCAAGAGTGTAGGACGAAATCAGCACTGCCTGGCCCCAGACCGGCCACTTGCCCGGCGCCGGAAGGCGCGCCGCAAGCGGCACCAGCGCAAGCAGCGCAAGTTCGGTCCAGCCCAGGTTGGCCTGCAGCAGGGCGGCCGCGGCAACCAACGCGCCCAGCGCGCCGAAGGTCAGGGCAAACGTCAGCCCGGCGTGCATGCGGCGCCCGGTGACCATCTGCACGAGCAGGATCGCGCCCGAGGCGGCACCCAGGCCCATGCCGTAGAGGCCCAGCAGCGCGGAAGCCGCGAACACCGCCGCGGCGCCAGCGCCCAGTCCAAGGCCCAGGCCGGCGGCACCGGCGCGCACGCCGTCCTCGCGCAGCGCGGCCGAAAATCCCACGGTCCAGGCAACGAAAAGCGCGATGCCGCCGCCGACCAGCATTCCCTGGGCAACGCTCTTTTGCGCGAGGATCGACCAGAAGACCCACGCCGAGGCCGCTCCGTAGACGACGCCGAGGATGATCTCGGTGCGGCGCGTCGCCTTGAACGCGAAATCGGCCAGCAGCCCCAGGGCCGGCGCGATGAAACCGAGCAGCAGCAGCTTGCGCGTCGCGGTGAGCGGAAAGATGGCGAGGCCGCCCGCGAGATAGGCGGTGGTGCAGAACCCCGCGATCGCCGCCAGGCCGCCGAGGCGCAGCCTGTAGAGCAGCGCCGCGACCGCGAGCGCGACCGAAAACGGCGCCAGGCTCGCCTGGATCATCGGATCGTTGAGCCACTCGTCCATGGTCAGCCCCGCGCCACCCTGATGACGCCGGGAACATTCTTCACCGTGGCAAATGCACGGCGCAGGTGCGCGACGTCCGACACCTCGAAGCTGAAGCGCATGCGCGCGAGGTCGTCGCGGCTCTGCGTGCGCACCGCGGTGACGTTGATGTGCTCGCGCGCGAGCGCCTCGCCGATGTCGCGCAGCAGGCCCTGCCGGTCCGACGCCGTCACCAGCACGTCCACCGGGTAAGTGCCGGCGGACGGCGCCCCGGCCTTCGTTCCCCACTTTGCCTCGATCAGCCGCTCGGGGCTGCGCTCGGCGAGGCGTTGCAGGCTGACGCAGTCCTCGCGGTGCACCGAGATGCCCTTGCCGCGCGTGACGAAGCCGCGCACCGGGTCCGGCGGCACCGGCTTGCAGCACTTCGCGAGCTGCGTCATGAGGCGGTCCACGCCCACGACGAGGATGCCGCCGTCGGACGGGGATTTCGATCGTGTCTTCCGGGGTTGGACTTCGGTCCTGCTTTCCGGAACCAGCCCCCCGAGTTCGCGCAGCGCCGCCTGCAGCTGGCGCTGGCTCACCTCGTCGCGCGCGACCGCAGCGAAAAATTCATCCAGCTTCGCGAAACCCAGCTTGTGCGCCAGCTGCTCGAGGTTGGCCTGCGTCGCGCCCTCGCGCCGCTGCTCCTTTTCGACCGTGGCACGGCCCTGCGCGACGGTCCGGGCGTGCGACTGCGCGTTGAACCACTGGCGCACCTTGCCGCGCGCGCGATGGCTCTTCAGGAAACCGAGCCCCGGGTTCAGCCAGTCGCGCGACGGACCTCCGGTTTTCGCAGCAACGATCTCCACCCGCTGGCCGCTCTCCAGCGGCGTGTCGAGCGGCACGATGCGGCCGTCCACTTTCGCGCCGCGGCAGCGGTGGCCGAGGTCGGTATGCAGCGTATAGGCGAAGTCCACCGGCGTCGCGCCCGCCGGCAGGTCGATGACCTTGCCCTGCGGCGTGATGACGTAGATCGTGTCGTCGAGAGACGCCTTCTTGGTCTTTTCCGCCCAGCCGGCGCCCGAATTTCCACCCTCGGCGACTTCGTCGCGCCACGCGAGCAGCTCCCTCAGCCAGGCAATCTTGTTGTCGAAAGCGCCTTCGGCCTTGGACGTCTTGCTGCTCTCCTTGTACCGCCAGTGCGCCGCGACGCCGAACTCCGCCTGGCGATGCATCTCCTCGGTGCGGATCTGCACTTCCAGCGTGCGGCCGCCCGGGCCGATCACCGCCGTGTGCAGCGACTGGTAGTTGTTGCCCTTCGGCCGCGAGATGTAGTCGTCGAACTCCCTGGGGATCGGTTCCCACAGGTCGTGCACGACGCCGAGCACGCTGTAGCACTCGCCCGGCGTCGGCACGATGACGCGCAGCGCGCGCACGTCGTGCACGTCGGAGAAGTCGAGCTGCTTGGCGCGCATCTTGTTCCAGATGGAATAGATGTGCTTCGGGCGCCCGGTGACCTCGGCCTGCAGGCCGATCTTCTTCAGCGCATCGCCGAGGACCCGCATCGCGTCGGCGATGTAGTGCTCGCGCTCGACGCGCTTCTCGTCCAGCATCTGCGCGATCTTCTTGTAGAGCTCGGGCTCGATGTAGCGGAACGACAGGTCTTCCAGCTCCCATTTCAGCTGCCAGACGCCGAGGCGGTTCGCGAGCGGCGAGTAGATGTCGAGCGACTCGCGCGCGTAGGCCTTCCGTTCAGAGTCGGCGGTCGCGGCAAGCGCTCCCTCGGCCGAGGGCTTCTTCGCGAACCAGCGCAAGGTCTGCGTGCGCGACGCAAGGCGGATCAGCACCACGCGGATGTCCTCGACCATGCCGAGCACCATCTTGCGCAGGATCTCGTTCTGCTCCCCGGCGGATGCGCGCGTCAGCACGCGCAGCTTGTAGAGTTTCTCGACGCCGGCGGCGAGCGCGGCGATCTCCTCGCCGAACTCCGCCTTCAGGCGCTCGTGGTCTTCGAGCACCTTCGGGACCGCGAACAGGACTCCCGCGGCCTGCGCGGCCGGATCGGCGCCTATCGAGGCGAGGCTCGCGGAAAGGCCGAGCGCGTGCGGCCACACCGGCTCGCCGGTGGAGAGCGCCTGCCCCTCATAGAGCGGACGCGCAAAGGCGAGCGCCCTTTCGATGAGGGCGTCGTTCGGACGCAACTGGACGACGGAAACCATGCTGCTATTGTAAGGGTGAGATGGGATGGCTCCGCGATTGGAAACGCAAACGCATACTCGAACGGCACCGCATCGACGATGCCCTGTGGCTGCGCGCGCAAAAGCACCTGCCCTTCCTGCGCGGACTCTCCGCCGGCGAGGAGCGGCGGCTGAAGGATTTCGCCGTCGTGTTCCTCGCGGAAAAGCAGCTCACGCCGGTGCGGGGACTTGCCCTCTCGGAGGACGATCGCGTCGAGATCGCGCTGCAGGCCTGCCTGCCGGTGCTCGAGCTCGGCCTCGACTGGTACGACGGCTGGGTCGGCATCGTGGTGCATCCCTCGGATTTCAGGGTGCAGCGCGCCGAGACGGGGGAGGACGGCGTGGTGCACGAATGGAACGACGAATTGGCGGGCGAGTCCTGGCCCGGCGGCCCGGTGGTGCTGTCGTGGGAGGCGCTGGACGACTCGGGCTCGGTCGGCGAAGGCGGCGCCAATGTCGTGATCCACGAATTCGCGCACAAGCTCGACATGCTGGCGGGCGAGGCCGACGGCGTGCCGCCGCAGCCCTCGCGCGAGGCGCGCGAGCGCTGGATCGAAGTGTTCGACGCCGAATTCGACCGCTTCTGCAAGTCGGTCGACGCGGGAACGGAGACTTTCCTCGATCCCTACGCGGCCGAGCACGAGGCCGAATTCTTCGCCGTCGCCAGCGAAGCGTTCTTCGAATCGCCGAACGCGCTGCGCCGGGAGTTTCCCGCGCTGTATGGCCTCTTCAAAGGCTTCTACCGGCAGGACCCCGGCGCGCGGTTGCAGGCCTAGGCCGCGGCCCGGGTAATATCGGCGCCAGACCATGCCCGTCGTCGCCGCCTTCGCCACCTCGCACGCCTACACCTTCCAGGAGCCCGAGACCTGGGACAAGCGCCGCGAGCGTTCGAAAACGAATGTCGCGCGCAAGGCGGGCCGGCCCGCGGCCGACACGCGCGAGGCGCAGGCGGAAACGCTCGAGGACAACCGCAGGCGCTACGCGCCCATCCGCGATGCGCACGCCAGGATTCGGAAAAAATTGATGGAAGCGAAGGCGGATGCCGTCATCCTGATCGGCGACGACCAGGCCGAGAATTTCACCGCGGACAACATGCCGCAGCTCCTGGTATACACCGGCGGCGACTACCTGGCCGACGACTGGGACCGCACGCACTCCGCCACCATCGCCAACCACCCCGAGATCGCCCGCAGGCTGGTGGAGGGCTCGCTCGAGGAGGGTTTCGACGTCGCCTGGTCGAACGCTTTCAAGGACGGCAAGCTGCTGTCGCACGCGCATACGGAGCCGATCCTCTACCTCATGCGGGAATGCGGCGTGCCGGTGGTGCCGCTGTTCGTGAACGCCGTGCATCCGCCCGCGCCTTCGGCGGCGCGCTGCTATGCGTTCGGCCAGGCGCTGCGCCGGGTGATCGACCGCGACCTTGCGGGGCAGCGCATCGTGCTCTGCGCCTCAGGAGGGCTGTCGCACTTTTCCCCCTCGCATCCGTGGGCGCACCACGTCGGCACGCGCTACGTGGGTGACATCAGCATCGAGTTCGACAGGAAGATCGTCGACTGGATGCGCGCCGGCGAAGGACACAGGCTCGCGCAGTTCACGTCACGCGAATTGATCGAGCATGGCGAGGCCGAATTGCGCCAGTGGATCGTGATGCTCGGCGCGATTGGCAGCGCGAAGCCCGAGTACCTCGTCTACGAACCGATCTACCGCAGCATCATGGGCATGGGGGTGGGATGGTGGTCGCTATGAAACAGGCAGCATTTCTCATGGGAATCATTTTTTCCCTGGCAGGGTACGGGCAGGAAGCCTATCCGTCGAAACCAGTACGCCTGATCGTCTCGTTTACGCCGGGCGGCGGCGCCGACCTGACGGCGCGCGCGGTCGGCCAGAAGATGGGCGAGTCGCTGCGCCAGCCGCTGGTGGTGGAAAACCGGCCGGGCGCGAACGGCCTCATCGGCGCCGCCGCGGTGGCCAGCGCCGCGCCCGACGGCTACACCATGCTGCTCACCGACCGCGGCGCGCTCGGCGTCAATCCGAGCCTGTACCGCAGGATGCCTTACGATCCGGCGCGCGATTTCGACTACGTCGGCATCGTCACCGTCGCGCCCTACGTCCTGGTCTCCGATCCGCGGCTGCCCGCGAAGACGCTCGCGGAACTCGTGGCGCTGGTGAAAGCGAGCCCCGGCAAATTCAACTACGCGAGCTTCGGCATCGCCAGCATGGCGCAGCTCAACATCGAGGCGCTGAAGGCGCGGCTCGGCATCGGCCTCACCCACGTGCCCTACAAGGGCGCGGGCCCCGCGGTGCAGGGCGTGGTCGCCGGCGAAGCGGGCGTGACCATCGCCTCGCCCGCTGCCGTATTGGGCTTCGTGCGCGACGGGCGGCTGCGCGCGCTCGCCATCGGCGCCAGGCAGCGCTCACCGCTGCTGCCCGACGTGCCGACGCTCGCCGAGGCTGGCGGCGGCGAGGACACGCTCGCCTCGACCTATTTCGCCTTCGCCCTGCCCGCCGGCACGCCGCGCCCGATAGTCGAGCGCCTGCACCAGGAAATGAAGCGCGCGCTCGCGCTGCCCGACCTCGCCGAACGCCTGCACGCGGCGGGGCTCGAACCCTCGGGCGCCACGGGCGAGGAACTGGCCGACCTGGTGCGCCAGGACATCCCCCGGTTCCGCAAGCTCATCCAGGAAATCGGCATCCAGCCGGAGTGAGGCGGCGCCGGCCGGCGCCCGCAGGGGCTACTCGACGACGTCGTCGTACGTCACTTCGATCCGTACCACGCTGCCCACGCGGCGGCCGTTGATCTCGCCCGGGATGAAGCGCAGCTTGCCGAAAACCGCCGCCGCCGATCCGGCGACTTCTCCCGGCACCTCGCTTTTTTCGACATCCACCGCGTCGACCGTGCCGAGTGCGTTGACCAGGAGCTTCAGGACGACCTTCCCTGGCCGGAAATACGGCCCTGACTCCGGCGCCTTGAGCCTGGGATCGGAGGTCGCCCGCGGGCTCTTCGTCAGCTGGTCCACCGTGTAGTAGGCGGGCGCGGGAACCGGCAGCAGGCCCAGGCCGGCGGCGCGCTCCGCCACCGGGGGCGGCTCCGTGTCGGCCATCGGGGGCGCCGGCGGGTCCTTCGCGCCGGCCAGCGCGGCGGCGATTTCCGCGGCGGTGGGCGCGGTCGCGTTCTCCCCGGATATCAGCCGCACGCTGAGGATGCGGACCGGCCCGCGCTTTTTTGCGCCCTGCTCGGCGGGCGGCCGGACGCCCGCCGCGCCACCGCCGAGGTAGGGCAGCAGGACGAACGCGGCATGCAGCAGGCAGGAGGCCACCAGCGCGGCATAGAAGCGCTTTGCGTACAGGTCCGGGGTCATGGCCGCGCGCAGTGTGACAAACGGCACAAACGCGGCCGGGAGCGGGGGCGGGAGACGACCGTTCATGCGAGCAATTCGACCATTTGTCGTTGCGACTTTACTGGTGTCGGCGCGGGGCTAACATGGCACCTAGCTTAGATTGAACGACGCCCCGAATACAACCCAAAGAAAAGCCCATGAAGACAATGAATGGCTTCACCCTGGTCGAAATGCTGGTGGTGGTCGCTGCAATCGGCATCATGGCGGCGGTTGCGATCCCCAACTACAACGACTACACGACGCGCTCGAAGATCCAGGAAGGCACGTCGCAGCTTGCCGACGCCCGCGTGAAGCTGGAGCAGTTCTTCCAGGACAACCGCAGCTACACCGCCGCGGCCCTCACGGGTGGCTGCCCCACCGCGGCTTCACTGGCGTCCTCGACCACCTATTTCAATTACACCTGCGTCAATACGGCGACGACCTACACCGTCACCGCGACCGGCAAGACGAGCATGCTCGGCTACACCTATACGATCAACCAGGCAAATGCCAGGACGTCGACCATACCGACCGACTGGCTGCCGCCAGGCCTCACCAATCCGGTCAACTGCTGGGTCGTGAAGAAGAGATCGGCGTGCTGATGACTGCGTTCCCCATGGCGAAGTCGGCGGGCTTCACGCTCATCGAAATGATGCTCGCGCTCGCGGTCCTCGGCACCCTGGTTGCCGTGGGCATGCCGAGCTTCACGACGATGCTGCGCAACGCGGAGACGCGCGGCGCGGCCGAATCGATCGCAAACGGCCTGCAGCGGGCTCGCGCGGAGGCGGTGGCGCGAAACAAAAGCGTGCAATTCGTCCTGGGCTCGGGCAATTCCTGGTACGTCGACTACGTCGCCACGCCGGATGCCGCCAACCGGATCGACGCAAATGTCTCGAACGAAGGCGGCGCGAAGACCACGCGCAGCGTCCTGCCTGCCGGGGCGACCAGTATCAGCTTCAGCAACCTGGGTCTGGTGATCCCGAATGCGGCCAACCTCGCGCAAATCACTATTACATCGACCGGTGGAGACCTGACGCTTCTGGTCAAGATAGGCGCGGGCGGCAACTCGAGGGTGTGCGATCCGAGCCCGAGCCTGCCGGCGACCAATTTCCGCTCATGCTCCTACGGCTGACACGAGGAACGAAGACCATGCGCAGACCTCCTTCTGCTCCGCAATCGGGACAACAGGGCGTCATCCTGATCGAGGTGATGATCGCGATCCTGATTTTTTCCATCGGCGTTCTGGCGCTCGTCGGCCTCCAGGCCACCATGATCAAGAACACGGCCGAAGCGAAATACCGTTCCGAGGCGAGCTATATCGCGCAATCCGCGATCGGCAGGATCTGGGCCGACCCGGCGACCGCGCTCGAACCGGCGCCGGGCACCGACATCTCCAGCCTGCTGCCGAGCGGCAAGCGCATCGTCACGCAACCGAGCCCCGGCCAGTACACGGTCACGGTGACCTGGCAGTCGCCGGGCGAGTCGGCGCACAGTTTCACCACCACCGCGCGCATCAACGGGAGCTGAGATCATGCACCCGGCAAGCAGCGTCCCCCGCTTCCGCCTCAAGGGTTTCGCCCGGCAGGCGGGTTTTACCCTCATGGAACTCATGGTCGGCATGACCATCGGCATGATCGCCACGATCGTCATCGTCCAGGTGATGAACGTTTTCGAGGCGCAGAAGCGCGCCACGACGGGGTCGGCCGACGCGCAGACCAACGGCGGCATCGCCTTGTATTCCATTGCGCGCGAGGCGGCGCAGGCGGGCTTCCCGCTGTATCCCGGCACCGATACCCCGCTGTCGTGCACGACGGTCACCAGCACCGTCGCAGGCATCACGGATCTCACGCCGCTTGCCATAACCGAGGTGGCGGAGGTTGCCGGCGCCAGCGGCAGTCCCGCCTACGACAAGATCACCATCCGCTACGGCACCCCGGCCGGCACCAACAGCGGGATGGCCGCCGGCATTCCCGCCACGCTTGATGCAGGTCTCGGTGCGGATTCCGGAGGCTTCAAATGGAGCCTCAAGACCAGCAGCAATCTCGGCTGCAAGGTGGGCGATGTGGCCCTCATCTACTCGGGCGGCAGCTGCAACATTACGAAGATACTCGCGGTCGTGGCCGGGACCATCAGCCCCGCGGTAGCGGACACGGTCTCGGTCGAGAATCAGACGGGTGCCGCGCAGAACGCCAGCATCGCCTGCGTGGGCGCCTGGAACGAGATCACCTACCAGCTCGACACCGCGAAAGGCAACCTGGACCGCCGGGTCGTGGTCAATGGCGTAAGTGACGGCACCACGGTAAATGGCCAGGTCACAGGCACGGTGCCCACCATTACCGGCATCGTCAACCTCCAGGCGCAATACGGCGTTTCCGCCTCCGCCACTTCCAACGTGATCACCGGCTGGGTGAACGCGAGCGCCGCCCCCTGGGTCACGCCCTCGGTCGCCGACCGCAACCGGATCAAGGCCGTCCGCATCGCGGTGGTGGCGCGCAACGCGAAGAAGGAGCAGTCCGACGTGAGCAGCGCCTGCAGCTCCACGACCGCGGCCGCGCCGACCGGCGTGTGCGCCTGGGACGGCAGCGCCTTTGCCGCGCCGTCGATCGACCTCAGCCCCGGCAACACGGACTGGAAGAGATACCGCTACCGGGTCTTCGAAACCATCGTTCCCCTGCGCAACGTGATCTGGTCCAAGGACACGCTATGAAATCCTCGCCCGTGCTTTCATCTTCCCGCCGGCAGCAGCGCGGCGTGGCGCTGTTTTTCGCGCTGATCTCGCTGGTCGCCATCATGCTCGCGGCGGTGGTGCTGGTGCGCTCGGTGGATACCAGCACCATGATCTCCGGCAACCTCGCGTTCCAGCAGGCGGCCACCTCCTCCGCCGACGCCGGCGCCGAAGCCGCCATCACCTACCTGACGGGGATCGAGGCGGCGAACGGTGCGATGAACGTGCTGACCAACTCCGCCCACCCCTTCAACCAGGACAACGCGGCGGCGGGCTACTACGCCAGCCTCGATCCGGCCAAGAGCCTGACCGCCTCCTCCGGCACGCGCTTCACGTGGACGACGTCGGGCGGCAGCAAGGACAGCGTGGGCCTCGCCGAGGACACCAGCTCCAACACCGTGAGCTACGTCATCCAGCGCATGTGCCGCGATTCGGCCAAGGCCGTGTCGGAAACCTTTTGCCTGTTCAGCGGCGCCGCCCTGGACAACAACAAGCAGAACATCCCGCTGCCCCAGGAAATCTGCAAGGGACCGGGATGCCCGGTGGCCGGCCAGACGCCGATGTTGCGCATCACGTCCAAGGTCACCGGCCCGAAGAACACAACCAGTTACGTGCAGACGTTTGTCTACTAAGGCAGGTGCAGCCATGAAATCCGCCATGAAATTCCGCTCCAGATCCCGCTTCGCGCTGCCGTTCCTCGCGCTGGCGACCCACCTCGCGCTGGCAGTGCCGCAGCAGGCAATTGCCGCCGGCGTAGAGCTCGCGACGGTGCCGATGGCAACGTCGACCACGACCACGGTGAAGCCCAACCTGATGTTCGTGCTGGACGATTCCGGCAGCATGGACTGGGATTACATCCCCAGCGAGGCGAGCGCTTTTGGCAGCAATTCTCCCGGCAAGTACGGCTTCCACGAATCCCATTGCAACGGCAACTACTACAACCCCAGCATCACCTATACCCCGCCGGTGAAACCGTCGGGCAGCACCTTCGTGCCGCTCAATGCCACCCCCACTAGCTTCACCGCTGCCTACAGGAACGGCTACAAGACCGGTGACGGCACCGTCAACCTGGGCAGCCAATTCACCGGCGGCAGCGGCACGGGCGACAGCCAGGTCTCCCAGACCGCGGGCCCCGCCTACTACTACACCTACTCCGGCACCCAGACCGCCGAATCGCAGAAGACCTACTCCAGCACCAGCAGCGTCTTCTACAAGGAATGCAACAGCACCATCGGCACCACCACGGCGCATGACGGCACCAATCCGGTCAATACCCTGTTCACCAAGACCCGGCTGTCGTCGACCTTTTCCACCACCATCGTGATCACGGGCGCAGGCTCCGTCGGCGGCTACAACAGATTCACGGTCGACGCCCCCGCCAACAATTCCAGGATCGGCAGCATCAAGGCGACGATAGGCGGCGTGCTCAAGGAGATCCTGTCCGCCTCGGCCACGAGCGGCCTGTCCAGCCAGAGCAACGCCGACCTTGCCACCGATGTCGCCGCCAAGATCAACGCCTGCACCTCGGCCCTTTCCGGCGCCTGCCAGGTCACCGGCTTCAGCGCCACCTCATCGGGCACGGGAACGAATGCCACCGTCACCATTTCCGGGCCGGGCGACACGGGCACGAACATTACCGCCGGCACTTTCTCGAACGGCGCGACCGTGGCCTTCGGCACGCCAGGCAACTGCGACCCCTCGCCCTGCAGCACCTTCACCGCGCCGGTCACCTCCACGGTGACCGGCATCACGGTCAACGGCGTGCAGATCATGTCGGCCTCGACGGCGGCGCAGACCGTCGCCACCACCATGGCTACCGATCTCGCCTCCAGGATTACCCTGGCGAGCTATTCCGCCACCGCGTCGGGCAACGTCGTCACTGTCACCGGCACGTCCTCGAGCACGGGGCATACGCCGGTCATCACCGCGACCGGATCGGGCCTGGCGTACACGACCGACTCGTTCCCGGACGCCGATCCGGACAAGCTGCAGAATTTCGCCAACTGGTACAGCTATTACAGCAACCGCATGCTCATGATGAAGACGGGCGCGGGGCTCGCCTTCCAGAACGTCACCGACGCCTACCGCGTCGGCTACATCAGCATGAACAACAGCAATGATCCGGACATCATCGAGATCAGCACCTTTAATGCCGCGCAAAGGGCCCTGTGGTACGACAAGCTCTATGCGGCCTACACCTCCAATAGCACGCCGCTGAAAAGGATCCTCTCCCAGGTCGGGCAGTATTACGCGCACAAGTTCGGCGACGTCATCAGCTACAAGGCTACCGTCACGGTGAGCGGGAGCGGCGCCACCACCGTCGACAACATCACGGTGGGGGGCGTCAGCATCATGAATGCGTCATCGGTCTCGGCGTCCACGACGAGCCTGGTTGCGCAGAAGATCGCCAGCCAGATCAATGCGAAGGAGGTCACCGACTTCGGCGCCACGGTGGTCGGCAGCACCATCCACATTGGCGGCCCGGCAACGGCCGACGGCGTGCTGCCGGTCATCGTCGGCAAGGCCCCCGCCAGCGGCAGCATGACCATCACTCCGGCCGCATTCACCAGCAGCACCACGTCTTCGACATTGAACGGCATCACGCCGGCGGACCCGATCCAGTATTCCTGCCAGCAGAACTTCACCATTCTCTCCACCGACGGCTACTGGAACTCGGCGACCAACTACGACCTCAATAGCAACGCGGTCGGCCAGGTGGACGGATCCCAGCCGCGGCCGTACACCGACGGCATGGTGACGGTCGACACCGTGACGACTTACTACACGCGGACCAGCGAGACGGAGACCGCAACGGCCCTGTCTGGAGGCACGAATTGCGCCTCCAATTACAGGCGGATCACCAGCAAGAAACAGACCAGGAGTTGCGACGTGCAGGGCACCGGCTCCCCGGTCTGCACCTCCACGGTGGATGGCGCCACGACCTACAGGTCGCCCTTCAACGGCCTCGCTTCCTCCTGCGTGCACAAGGACACGATCGATGTCCAGACCACGAACCCGAGCAACTGGGTGGTGGACGCCGCGGTTACTCCCAATCCGGTGACTACGCTCGCCACCGGCACCAGCGGCGGCACCGACAGCACCCTGGCCGACGTCGCGCTGTATTACTACCAGACCGACCTGCGCACGCCGGCGCTGGGGAACTGCACCGGCGCACTCGGCAACAGCGTGTGCGAAAACAACGTGTTCACCAGTTCCAAGGACAACAACACGCAGCAGCACATGACCACCTTCACGCTCGGCCTGGGCGTCAAGGGCAAGATGAGCTATTCGGCCAGCTACCTGACCGACACCACCGGCGATTTCGTCGCGGTCAAGCTCGGCAGCACGGCCACCGGCGGCGTCTGCTCATGGCAGAGCAATGACGGCAAGGTCTGCAACTGGCCGCCGCCCGTCAGCGGCCAGAATTCGACCGTCGACGACCTGTGGCACGCGGCGGTCAACGGGCGCGGCGCGTATTTCAGCGCCCAGGACCCGGAGTCCCTCGCCCTTGGCCTGACCAACGTGCTGACGAGCATCAGCTCCAAGCAGGGCGCGGCCGCCGCCGCGGCCACCAGCACGCTGAACCCGGTGGCCGGCAACAACTACGCCTACGTCGCGAGCTACACCACGCTCACCTGGACCGGCAACCTGGAGGCGCGCGGCATCAACACGGAGACCGGCGTGGTCACCGAAAACGCCACCTGGTGCATCGAGAACGTCGCCGCGTCCGCCTGCGCGGCGCCGTCCACCATCGTCGCCGACTCGGACGGCGACGTCACCGCCTATTTCTGCGAGACGACCGGTTCGGTGGTCTGCGCCGGCGGCGACCTGGTCGGCACGACCTGCCGCGTGCCGGTGGCGACCGCCTGCACCGGCACCATGAACGCGCTGGTCCCGGGTATGGGGGCCGACACGCGGACGATCAAGACCGCGAACGCCGCCGGCACCGCGCTGATCGATTTCGACGCCGCGTACGCGACCGCCAATCCGTCCTACTTCAACACCGCGCTGCTCAGCGGGACCAACGGCCTGAGCCAGTGGCCGGCGGCGGCCGACGCTTCCGCGGAGGCGGTGTCGTTCAGGACCAATGCGCCCGGCCTCAAGCTGCTCAACTACCTGCGCGGCCAGAAAGCGAATGAGATCGGCCGCAGCTCCGGCAACGGGCTGGTCGAGTTCTTCCGCAACCGCGAGAGCACCCTCGGCGATGCGCTGGAATCGCAGCCCGCCTACATCGGCGCGCCGATCTTCAGCTATCCCTACCCGGGGTACGCGGAATTCCTGCTGCCCTACAACGCGACGACGAACCCGACCGGGCAGGGCAGCCGGTCCGGCACCGTCTACATGGGCACCAACGACGGCATGATGCACGCCTTCCACGCCGACACCGGGGTGGAGCGCTGGGCCTACGTGCCGAGCATGGTGATCCCGAACATGTACAAGCTGGCCGACAGCAACTACAAGGACAAGCACACCAACTACGTCAACGGCAGCCCGATCACCACGGACATCTGCACGGCCAATTGCGCCAACGCCTACAACGCGGCCAGTCCCGGCACCAACCCGGTGTGGAAAACCATCCTGGTGGCCGGCCTGAACGGCGGCGGACGCGGTTATTTCGCGCTGGACATCACCGTTCCGACCGCGCCTGTCCTGCTGTGGGAATTCACGACCACGGCGGGCATCGGCGCGGTCAAGGACGACGACCTCGGCTACACCTACGGGCAGCCCGTCGTCACCCGCAAATCGGACGGCACCTGGGTGGTGCTGGTGACTTCCGGCTACGACAACGGCACCGACAGCCCGACCAGGGTCAGCGGCAGCTTCGTCGCCCAGACGCCGGCGGGCAGCGGCGAGGGCTACCTGTACGTGCTCAATGCCGCCACCGGCGCGATCATCAGCAAGATCTCCACCGGCGCCGGCACCGCCGCCACCCCGAGCGGGCTGGCGAAGATCGCCGGCTACAACGCGGAGTCCGGCGGCAACAAGGTGAGCTACGTCTATGGCGGCGACCTGCTCGGCAACGTCTGGCGCTTCGACATCAACTCGGGCACGACGGCCGCCGCGCGCAGCGGCACCGGCAACGTCGGCACCGGCGCCGTGATGAAATTCGCCACCCTGTTCTCGGAGGCCGCCGCGAGCACGCCGCAGCCCATCATGACCACGCCGATCCTGGGCACGATCCTCGGCAAGCGCGTCATCTTCGTCGGCACCGGCAAGTACCTCGAAATATCGGACCTGAGCACGACGCAGAAGCAGTCGCAATACGCGATCAAGGACGACGACGCGACCGCCACCCTGGTCAATCCGCGCACGTCGCTGGTGCAGCAGTTCCTGCTCGACAATCCGGACGGCACCGCCACCCGCCTCAGCGCCGCCACGGCGAGCGCCACGGTCTCGGGCAGCAACGCCGTGAATTTCAGCACCGGCCGCGGCTGGTTCCTCGATTTCCCGGCCAGCCGGGAGCGGGTGAACATCGACTCCAAGCTGGTGCTGGGTACGCTGGTGGTGCCCACGATCGTGCCTTCGAGCACCGAGTGTTCGCCCGGCGGCAGCGGCTGGCTCAACTTCTTCGACTACCTGACGGGCGGCCCGGTCAACGCGACGCCGGGGATTTCCGGGGTGAAATACGACTCCACCATCGTCGGCGTCAACGTGCTGTTCATCAGCGGCAATCCGATCGTCGAAGTGGTGACCTCCACCGATCCGACGCCGACGAAGGACGACAACGTGCAGTTCAAGGCGACGTCCGCCGGATTCGCCGGCAAGCGGGTGATGTGGCGCGAATTGATCCCGCAGGACTGACGTAGTCCGCCAGGCGGGCGCGGCGCCGCGAGTCGGGGCACCGCGCCCGGTTGCATGAAGACGCTGCTCATCGTCTACCACACCGGCGGGGTGAAGACCGCACAGATGGCCGAGGCGGTGGAACGCGGCGCGCGGGAAGGCGGCGTGAACGTCGTCGTCAGGCGCTGCGCCGATGCAGGCCCGCAAGACGTGCTCGCCGCCGACGGCCTGATCCTCGGCACGCCGGAGAACTTCGGCTACATGGCGGGGATGATGAAGGACTTCCTCGAGCGCGTGTTCTACGCCTGCGAAGGCAAGGTCAACGGCCGGCCCTGGGCCCTCTTCGTCGGCGCCGGGCAGGACGGCTCAGGCGCCGTCAATTCCGTGGAGCGGATCGTCACCGGGCTGCGCCTCGAGCGGATTCACGATCCCATCATCGGCTTGAAGGACCTGACCCCGGAAATTCTCGCGGAATGCGAGGAGCTCGGCGCGGCATTCGCCACCGGCCTCGCTCTCGGCGTTTTCTAAAGCACCAGTTCCGACCCTTCCGCGGGCGCATCGCACACCACCTTCGAGCCGAGGCGCTCGAGTTCCCTGCGCGTCTCGGCCAGTTTCGCGTCGATGTCATTGTCGGTCTGGTCGGGATCGTGGTGGAAGAGATGCAGCCGCTTCACCTCGGCCCGCGCCGCGAGGTCGGCGACCTGGCTGACGCAGGAGTGGCCCCAGTCCACCTTCGCCGGGTACTCGTGGTCGCGGTAGGTGGTGTCGGTGATCAGCACGTCGGCGCGGCGCACGAAATCGGCCAGCCGCTCGACGTAGCGCGCGTCGTGGCGCGGATCGGTGGGCAGGTAGAGTTCGTTGTCCGTGATGTAGCAGATGCTGCGGTCGCGGCAGCTGAGCTTGTAGCCCAGGCAGTATCCCGGATGGCGCAGCAGCATGGTATCGATGCGCACCGGCCCGAACTGCAGCGTCTCCTCGCGCAGGTCGCGGAACATGATGCGTGCGCCGAATTCGCGGATGGTGACGGGGAAATAGACGCTTTCCATCTGCGCGCTGATGGCGCGCTCGATGGTCAGGTTGCCCTGGTAGGGCCCGAAGATCTCGATCTGGTTGCCGCGGACGTACAGCGGCGCGAAGAACGGCACCGTATTGATGTGGTCCCAGTGCGTGTGCGAGATGAAGACGCGCGCCGAGAGGCGCTCCTCGGCGCCGGCCATCAGCCTGTCCGAGAGCCGCTTGATGCCCGAGCCGCAGTCGAAGACGTACAGCGGCTCGCCGCTGACCTGCACGCTGACGCAGGGGGTGTTGCCGCCATAGCGCGTGTAGGCGTCGCCCGGCGCCGGCAGCGTGCCGTGCACGCCCCAGTAGTGCAGCGCGAGCCGGTCGGAAACCATCTCGTCGATGGACTTGAGGAAGGTCTCGCGGTGGATCGGCTTGGTGATGTAGCCGTCGGCGCCCATCTCCTTCGCGCGCCTGCGGTCGAAATCGTAGCTCTTGGCCGACAGGATCACGATCTTCATCGCCGCCAGTTCGGGCCGGCGGCGCAGTTCGCGCGTCAGCTCGAAGCCGTCCATCACCGGCATCATCAGGTCGGTGATCACGCAGTCGGGGCGCGCATCCGGGATGTCGCGCACGGCTCCCGTGCTCGAGGCGCGCACGATCACTTCGTGCCCGGCGTCGCCCAGCAGGCGCGAAACGAGCGCCAGCGTGTCGGGGTCGTCGTCGACGATGAAGAACTTCATGGGGGCGGTATTCTAGCGCGGGGGTCGGCCGCCGTGCGCCGGCCGGACCGGACTTCGGTATTCAATACGCTTTCTTGACCTGTTCGGCCCGGATCCTCGCGGCCTGAACGCCCTGCGCGCCGGACTTTTCCTGGATCTCCTTCAGCAACGATTTCGCCTTGCGCCCGGCGTCGCCCGATCTCCTGTGTCCCTTGTTCGACGACGCCTCGCACCAGGCGTAGGCCTCCACGGCATCGTAATACTTGCTCGATTCGCTGCCCAGTTCCATGCACAGGGCGACCTGGGCGCCGCCGTGCTTGAGCTTCGCGGAGGTGCGCAGCAGCGCCACGGAACGCTTCTTGTCCTCCTTCATCAGCTTGCCCTCGGCGAGTTCCATCGCCAGGAAGAACTGGGCCGCCGCGTTTCCCTTTCTCGCCGCCGATTCGTAGAGCGCGATGCCGCGCTGCGGGTTCCGTGGAATGCCGATTCCATCGACGTACATGCCAGCCAGCTTGAACTCGGCTTCCGGATTTCCCTGCGTCGTCAGCTGCTCCAGCATGGCCCTGGCCTTCTCGTACTCCTTCTTGTCGAAGGCCCTGGTCGCGTCCTCCAGGCTCTGGGCACCGGCAAGCGTGCTGGCAGAAAGGAGGGCGCCGAGGAATATCCCGAGCATCGGACGCATAGGCATCGAATCTACCCTCACTCCCGGCAGTCCATCAAGCGATTCAGTACAACCTGGCGCTCGCGAGGTCGGCGCCGGCGCGCAGCGAGCGCAGTTTCTCCCAGACCACCTCGTCGGCGACGCAGCCGCAGCCGGCGGAGGTGTCGAAGCCGCAGTCGGTGCCGGCGAGGACGCGGCGCGGGTCGCCGACGGCGCCGGCGGCCGACTCGATGCGCTCGGCGACGACTTCGGGATGCTCGACGTAGTTCGTCGTCGTGTCGATGACGCCCGCGACCAGCCGCCACTCGCGCGGCAGGCCGAGCCGCGCGACGACGCGGTGTTCGTGCGCGTGGCGCGGATTGGCCATCGACAGCACCAGTCCGCCGACGCGCGCCGGGAAAAGATGCGGCAGCAGGTCTTCCAGCGGCACGTCGAAGTTGTGCGGGCCCTCGTAGTTGCCCCAGCAGACGTGCAGCCGCACGCGCTCGGGCGGGACGCCGGCGAGCGCGCGATTGAGCGCGGCGACGGTGAGGTCGACGAAGCCGAGGAAATCGGCGAGCGGCCGGTCGGCGAACAGGCGGTGCCGTTCCATGGCGAGGTCCGGGGCATCGATCTGCAGGACGTGGCCGCGCGCGGCGATCGCTTCGTACTCGGTACGCAGCGCATCGGCCACCGCGTCGATGTATTCCTCCAGCGAGCCGTAGTAGTCGTTCTGCATCGCGGTGGCGACGATGCCGGGCGACGGCGCGGTCCAGAACGTCTCGGCGAATTTCCCGCCCTGATCTTTCAGGGCCTTCTCGAACGAGAGGAATTCGGCTTCCAGCATCCTCCCGTCGACATATTTCACGGCCGAGGTGGCGCGCGGCGGGGCCGCGACGAGGTTCGGCCGGGCCTGCGCCTGGACCAGCGCGCGCACGCCGGGGAACGCGGCCAGGTCGCGCACCGGCGGCCGCGCGCTTTCGCCCGAGAAGCCGCTCATGCGGTAGCGCAGGTAGGTGAAGAAGCTCTCGCGCGGCTGCTCGCCGTCGTTGCCGACGTCGATGCCCAGTTCGAGCTGCCGCGCCACGGCGCGCCGGGTGGCCTGCGCCACCGCGCCGGAGAGCAGCGCCGGCGCCACGCGCTCGCCCCGGCTGACCTGCAGCTGCAATGCCACCAGCTCGGGCGGCCGCGGCAGGCTCCCGGCGTGCGTCGTCAGGATCCTCGACTCACTGCCCCGCAAGGGTCCGCTTCTTGGCCGCCTGGTTTTTCGCCGCTACCCAGCGATCGAGCCTGGCGCGCGCGTCGTTCGTCGCCGGGTCCATCGCGCGGTCGTGCTGCGCGGTCTTGGTCGTCAGCTCGATCACGTAGCCGTTCGGGTCGCGGAAATAGATCGAGTGGATGAAGCCGTGGTCGGAGACGCCGCGCGTCTCGATGCCGCGCGCCTTGCCGTCGGCGAACTTGCGGTCGAGCGTCTCCCGGTCGACCTCCACGGCGATGTGCAGGTCGTAGTCGTGCTGGCGCTTGAACTCGAAGGGCATGTCCGGCGCCTCGAAGAACGCGAGGTAGGAGCCGTCGCCCAGGCGGTAGAAGGTATGCAGGGTCTCGGTCTTGCGCCCGCTCAGCGTCTCCCGGATCTCCAGCGTGTGCGCGAGGGGCAGCCCGAGGAACTCCTCGTAGAAGCGGCGCGTCTCCTCCGAGTCGCGGCAGCGGTAGGCGTTGTGGTGCAGGCCCTTGATCACGCCTACACCGTCTCGAAGGGGCCCTTGAGCGAGCCGGCGAAGCCGTCCATGACCTCGTTGGTCCTGGCCCAGCTCTTCAGCGCCTTCATGCTGCCGAGCCAGCGCCTGACGTTGGGATAGCCGGCGAGGTCCGAGCGGATCACGTCCACCAGCGCGACGAACGGCGCGCCGTAGTAGTCGGCGATCGTGATCCTGTCGCCGCACAGGTAGGCGTTCTTCGGCCCGATGATGTGGCCGTCCAGCACCTTCAGCCAGCCCGCGGCGCGCTCCTTCGCCCAGGCGAGCGTCGCTTTCTGCGCTTCGTCGCTCGGGCGCTTGTGGCTCGGAAACGCCTGCGGATAGACCAGGCCGTAGGCGAGGTCGCGGTTGAGTTGCGTATTGATCCAGTCCATGCGCTCGTTGATCCGCGCGCGCGCCTTCAGATCCTTCGGGTAGGCCGGCGAATCGCTGCTGTCGGCAAGATACTTCAGGATCGCGCTGCTTTCGGTGAGGCGGAAATCGCCCTCCTCCAGCGTCGGCACCAGGTGGTTCGGGTTGATCTTCTCGTACGGCGGCTGGTAATGCTCGCCGGTGAACAGGTCCACCAGCTGGAAATCGACCTTGAGCCCGTTCTCGCTGGCGAACAGCACGAGCGGACGGCTGGTGGTGGACGCGGGGTGGTAGTAGATCTTCATGGGGCCTGCTCCTCTCCTCGGTTGCCGCGCACAATCATAGCCTTCGTCCGCAGCAGGCGCCACATGCCCGCGACGCCCCGCCAGAGCCGGGGCGCCAGCCAGATCACCAGCGCCGCGAACAACGCCAGCAGAGCGAGGAAAAGCACCGGGAAGAGAAACGCGAAGCAGATTCCCGCCACCACCATCGCGTCTTCCGTGAACGACGCGATCCAGTTCGATACCGGCTCCGGCGACGCATTGACGAGCACGCGCCCGCCCGCCTTGGCAAGATGGGTGCCCGCCGTGATGGTCCCGCCGAGCAGCCCCGCCGCCACCGTGAGCGCGCTGAGCGTGTCCCCCGTCGCGCCTGCCGCGAGCAGCGCGCCCGCGGGAATCCTGATGAACGTATGCAGCGCGTCCCAGACGCTGTCGAAGCCGGGCAGCTTGTCGACGAGAAATTCGGCCAGCAGCAGGACGCCGGCGGCGCCGATGACCCAGTGGTGCTGGAGCACCTTGAGTCCCGCGGGCAGCTCGACATAGCCGAGATATCCGGCAAGGCCAACGGCGAACACCACGCAATACAGGCGCAGCCCGCTCGCCCACGCGAGCAGCGAGGCCAGGGCGACGTTCTGAAGCAACTGCAGTTCCGCGGGCATTGATCCAGGCAGCTTTCGCCTCACTCTACGCCGGAATTGCCGTCCCCCGCCAGCCGCGCTCCCAGCCCTCCACCGGGCCAGGCACGATCCGGAACACCGGATGGCAGTCGGGCAATGCGAGCCCGCGCCAGCGCCGGTAGATGGCGGGGTTGCGAGCGCGCAGTTTGCGCAGCAGGTGCCGCCATTCGTGCGCCAGCTGGCCGGACTGGGCCGGGATGCGCGGGCGCCCGCGCACCGGACCGAGCTTGCGCGCATCGAAGGCATAGCCGCGCCGCCCGGCTTCCGCATGAACGGCCGCGAGATAGGCATTCATGGCCGACCTGGCGGCCGCATGCGACTTGAAGCGCTCGAGCTGCGGATGATGCCGATAGCCTTTGGTGCGCCCGCGGAGGACGGCTCGGGCGAGCAGCGCTTCACGCCACAGGGCCACGAGACCCTGTGGATCGAGGTACTTGGGATGCAGTGTCCAGAGCCGCATGGAAATGCCGCCCGCAGTATCTGACGGAACGGCAATCGAAGCTATGATTCGCGCATGGCGGACAACGTCCTGCAGCAGGCGGTGAAGGGCTGGGCGCGCACCGCGCCCGCGCGCACGACCGAGCTTGCTTCCGACAAGGCCGGCTTCGGCCACTTCTGGCAGAAATCCGGCGAGCTGCTCGCGCGGCTGCCCGCGAAGCCGAAGCGCAACGCGGAGGAAATCGCCGCGGCGGCCGAGATCCTCGCCCTCGCGCGCGATTCGCGCACCCGTTTCATGCGCGCGCACGCGCGCGGCGTGTACGACTCGCTTACCGCGGCGCGCAACAGGTTCCTGCGCCTGGACGAGCTCTGCGCGCGCGCGGCGACGGACTACCCGGGACTGGTGCCGGGCGCCAGGGAACTCGCGCGCGAATCCGGCATCGCGCAGGGCGAAAAGGACGGGCTGGAAATCGACCAGGGCATCTTCCTGTCGCAGGTGCTCGGCGACCCGCTGGCCGGCGCGCACCTGTGCCATGCGATGCTGCTGCCGCGGGCGGACGCGCAGGAACTGCTGGCGGAATTCGTCAAGACCGGGAGCGCCAGCTTCGATGGCGCGCGTCTCGAGCGCCGGGGCAAGGCTTCGGTGCTGACGATGAGCAACCCGAAGTACCTCAACGCCGAGGACGAAGGCACGCTGGCGGGTCTCGAGACAGCCATCGACCTCGCGCTGATGGACCCCATGACCGAGGTATGCGTCTTGCGCGGCGATACGGTCACGCACCCGAAATACGCGGGCCGGCGCCTCTTCGGCGCCGGCATCAACCTCACCCACCTCTACCAGGGGAAGATCCGCTACCTCTGGTACCTGCTGCGGGACTTGGGCCTGGTGAACAAGCTCTACCGCGGCCTCGCGCTGCAGGAGGCGCCGCCCGAGGAGGCGTCGATCGAGAAACTGTGGATCGCCGCGGTGGAGGGCTTCGCCATCGGCGGCCACTGCCAGATCCTGCTCACCATCGACCAGGTGATCGCGGCGCAGGACGCCTACATGACGCTTCCGGCGAGGAAGGAAGGCATCATCCCGGGCGCGGCCAACCTGCGCCTCGCGCGCCACGTCGGCGACCGCGTCGCGCGCCAGGCGATCCTCGCCGAGCGGCGCCTCGACTGCGCCAGCCCCGAGGGCCGCCTCGTCTGCGACTACATCGTCGCCCCGGATGCGATGGATGCCGAGATCGACAGGCTCGTAAAGCACGTCACCGGATCGGGCATGGTGAGCGCCGCGGGCAACCGGCGCGCGCTGCGCATCGCGGAGGAGCCGCTGGATGCCTTCCGGCGCTACATGGCCGTGTATGCGCGCGAGCAGGCGCACTGCCACTTCAGCCCCGCGCTGATTGCAAATCTGGAGAAGAACTGGGACGCCGCGAACCGCAAGGGATAAACACCGTCGTCCCCGCGAAAGCGGGGACCCAGGTTTTACGAAAGCAGGAAGTCGCGGACGATCCCGATCTGGTCGGCATGCAGCAGCGACGGCGCGTGGCCAACGCCCGGAATTTCCATCACCGTCGCCTGCGGCCCGCGGCCGGCCATCCTGTCGCAGGTGTCGCGCGTCAGCAGGTCGGACTGCGCGCCGCGCAGCACCAGCGTCGGGCAGCGGATCGCGTCCCACAGGGGCCAGAGCTCGAGGTCCTTCTCCGGCATGCTGGCGCGGAACGGCACGCCGATCTGCGGGTCGTAGTGCTGGCGCAGGCTCCCGTCGGCGTTCCGGCGCACCACCGATTCGGTGAGAAAGCGCCACTCGGCGTCGCTGTGCGGCCCGAAAGTGGCGCATACCGCACGAACGTATTTTTCGGCGGCAGCGATGTCGGGAAACACGGGCGCCATGCCGACGTAGGTCGCGATGCGCTCGAGCGACACCTTCGATACGACCGGTCCGGCATCGTTGATCACCAGCCTTTGCACCGGCGTTCCGGGCTGCGCGGCCAGCGCCATGCCGATGAGGCCGCCCATCGAGGTGCCGAGCCAGTGCACAGTCTCCACGTCAAGGCGCGCGATCAGCGTCACCATGTCAGCGACGTACTGGGGAATCTGGTAGAGCATCGGGTCGGCGAGCCACGCCGAATCGCCGCGGCCGGCGACGTCGGGGCAGACGACCCGGTAGCGGTCGCTCAGCGCCGCAGCGAGCGCGTCGAAATCGCGCGCGCAGCGCGTCAGGCCATGCACGCAGACGAGCACGTTGTCGTTGGCCGGATCGCCCCATTCGAGGTAGGCGACGCGGTGCAGGCCGCGCGGTGAAGCGCAAGCGACAAAGCGCTGGCGTGCACTCATGCGGGCTTTCTTTCCCCAGTCCATTTCTCGACCGGACGGCCGTTTTCGATGACGACGCCGCCCTGGTTGCCGTCCCGGTCCCATTCCGCCTCTACGCGCAACTCCGGAAACTCGCCGCTCGCCGCGATGAAAGTCGGGAACGGCAGCCCCTTTCGCATTTCGAAGCGATATTCCAGGCGGTCCGGCGCGTGGTGCTCTGTATAAGGGTCGACGTCGGGGTCGCGCACCAGCATCCAGCGCACGCGCTCGCGGAACTCCTCGAAGCGCCCGGCGCTGCCGGTGACGCGGACGATCGCGGAGGACGCCACGCTATTCCAGGTATTGCGCGTTCCAGCGCGTATACAGCGCATACGCCGCCGCCTTCATCGCGTAGCGGTCGGCGTAGTCCTTCGGATCCAGAGGGTCATGCACATAGTAATTGGCGCGGTTGTTCACCGTGGTCATCATGTGCCGGATCTTGTCCGGCAGGGTGTAGGGCGGCTGCCACTCGAAATCGTCCTGCGCCTCATAATGCAGGAACACCGGCAGGATCGGCACGCCGGTGCGCATCGAGACCTCGAATGCCCCGGTCTTGAACTCGGTGAACAGGCGCCGTCCCTTGCAGCCGCCTTCCGGATAGAGCGCGATGTTCTGCCCGGCATTGACCGCCTCCACCATGGTCTGGATGACCTGCTTGCGCGACTCGGGATTGTCGCGGTCGACGAACAGCGTGCCGGCCGCCCTGGCGATCCGGCCGAGGACCGGCCAGTCCTGCACCTGAGTCTTGGCGAGCGAGACGACGTCGAAGATCGCCGGGATGCCGATGTCCTCGAAGGCCGATGGGTGATTGGCGATGAGGATGTAGCGCGCCGGCAGGTGCTTGCGGTGTTTCTGGTGCACGCGCAGGTCCACGTCGAGCGCGCGCACGAACGCCCGGCACCAGGCGGGAAACAGCCGCGCGACCGGGTGCCTGCCCGGCCAGGGCAGCCAGGCAAGCAGGTACACCACCAGGCAGACCAGGATGAAATCCGCCCAGCCCGCGATCTTGCGGATGAGGCGCAGCAACAGCAGCATTCAGGCCGCGCCTTTCCGTGGACCGCTCAAGCGCCGTATTTGAACGACAGCGACAGGCGCGTGCGGAACTGCGTCACCTTGCCGTCTTCGACCTTCACGTCGAGCTTGGTCACTTCCGCGATGCGCAGGTCGCGCAGCGACTTGGCGGCAGTCTTGACCGCGCTGCGTGCGGCGTCTTCCCAGGATATGGGGCTCGTGCCGATGACGTCCGTGACCCGGTAAACGGCGTTCTTTTCCTTCTTGGCCATGATTCCGCCCTCCTTGAGCGATGGTTCGGGCGGCCCGGCGGGTCGTCCGCGGAAATATTATGGCCTCAGGGCGGCGCATCGTGCCAGTACCTCATGGTTTCCCGCCTCTGACTTTTCATCTCGAACCTGTCCTGCCGCAGGTAAACCGTGACGGCGCCCTCCTGATCGGTCCGCCAGAGCATGGTTCCTGCATTCCGGTAGCGCTCCAGCACCTCGGCGTTCGGGTGGCCGAAGCGGTTGCGGTAGCCCACCGGCACCACCGCGGCCGACGGGCGCACCGCGGCGAGGAACTCCGCGCTCGAGGAGGTCCGGCTGCCGTGGTGCGGCACCAGCAGGACGTCGGCGGGCAAGGCGCCAGGCGCCCTCGCAAGCAGATCCGCTTCGGCGGTCCTTTCGATGTCTCCCGTGAGCAGCATGGCATGTGATCCCGCACTTACTTTCAGCACGCAACTCAGGTCGTTGGACTTCTTCACCCTCGCTTCCGCGCTTCCCGGGTGCAGGATCTCGAAGCGCACGCCGTCCCAGTTCCAGGCCTGCCCGACCGCACAGCGCCTCGCGTCGGGCGCGAGACCGAGCAGCGGGTGGCCCGCGGCGAGCGAAGAGAAGATCGCATCGACTTCGAAATTCTCGAGCACCGAGGCCGCGCCGCCCGAATGGTCGATGTCGTTGTGGGTCACGATCAGCGCGTCGAGCCGCTCGATGCCCGCGGCGCGCAGATAGGGAGCGATGATGCGCTCGCCGCTGTCGGCCTCGGCGCCGAACGCGGGTCCGGTGTCGTAGAGCAGCGCCCGGTTCGCCGTGCGCACCAGCACCGCGAGGCCCTGCCCCACATCCAGCGTCGTGATCCAGGCGATGCCGGGCGCCGGCGCCGGCGGCGGCAGGACGACAGCGGGCAGCATCAGGGCGAGTCCGGTCACCCGCCACGGCGTGCCGCGCGGGGCGAGCAGCCAGAGCACGCCCGCCAGCGCAAGCAGCACGCTCCATAGCGGGGGAACGTGCTGCTGCCAGACCGCCACGGGGAACGATGCGCACCATTCGAGATACTCGAGCAGCAGCTGCATCAGCCACGCGGCCAGCTCGAGCAGCGCGTCCCAGGGCAGGACCGCCGCGAGGAGCGCGAGCGGCGTGACCACCGCCGACACCGCCGGAATCGCGACCGCGTTGGCGATCGGCCCGACGACGGAGAACTGCGAGAACAGGAACAGCGCCGCGGGCGCGAGGCCGACCGTGATCGCCCATTGCACCTGCAGCCATTGCCGCGCCGCGGAGCTTCGTCCGTCCGCGACGAAAAATATCAGGGCGACCGCCCCGAACGACAGCCAGAAGCCGGGCGAGAGCACGGCCCAGGGATCGATCAGCAGCACCACGCCCAGCGCCAGTGCCAGCGTGCGGACGGGTGCGGCGATGCGCCCGGACCAGAGCGCAATGGCGAACACAGTCACCATCCAGCAGGTGCGCTGCGCCGGCACCGCGAACCCGGCGATGAGTGAATAGCCGAGCGCGCCGGCAACGGCGGCGATGGCGGCCAGCTTGCGCGCCGGCAGCCGCAGCACCAGGGCCGGGGACCGGCGCCACAGCCAGCCCGCGAGCCAGGCGAACAGGCCCGAGATCAGCGTCACGTGCAGGCCCGAGATGCTCATCAGGTGCGTGACCCCGGTGCGGTTGAACAACCGCCACTCCTCGGCGGAAATCGCGCGCTGGTCGCCTACCGCGAGCGCGGCGAGAATGCCGCTCGCGGGCGTCTCGCCCAGCACGCGCTTGAAGCGGTCGCGCACGGATTCGCGCAGTTTTTCGATCCGGTCCGAAAAGCTGTTCCGTGCCCCAAGTTTTTCGGGGAAAGACTTCCTTGCGGAGCGAACATACCCAGTCGCGCCTATGCCCCGCTCCAGGAGCCAGGCCTCGTAGTCGAAGCCGTGCGGATTGAGATTGCCGTGCGGCCGCCGCAGGCGCACCGTGAATCGCCAGCGCTCGCCGGGATGCACCGGCCCGGAAAGCACGGCCGGTTGCTCCTCGGCAGACGGATTCCGGTACCAGGAAAGGAGGAGCCGCTGCGGAAGCCTGGCTTGCGACGCTTCGGGTTCGAACTCGAAGCGCAGGCCTCGCTCGCGCGGCGCCGGCAGGCCCGAGACGATGCCCACGACCTCGATGTCCCTGCCCTCGAATACCGGGTCCAGGCGGTCGGCAAGCTTCAGTTGCGCCATGACCAGCGCCCAGCAGAAGCCGATTGCGAATGCCGCGGGGAGGCGGAAGCACCTTGCCCGGAGCGAACCCAGCAGCAGCAGCAGCGCGGCCGGCCCGGCCCAAACCATGCCGGGCAACGCCGGCTGCAACTGAAGAAAAAGAACGCCCGAGGCGAAACTCAGGATGACAAGCGTCATCTAAAATCAAACGCGCCAGATTTGCCGGCGCTGACGCCCAATCCCCGCGTGCCCAGAAAACTCTTCCGCCGCTTCCTGCCCGACCGGGACACGGTCCGCGCCAACCGGTACCTGGCGAAGCTGGACGCGCACAGCACCTGGCTGCGTCACCCGAACCTGTGGCATCTCAACCGGCACTCGGTGGCCGGCGGTTTCGCCATCGGACTGTTCGCCGGGCTGATCCCGGGACCGCTGCAGATGCTCGGCGCGACGCTGCTCGCGATCCCGCTGAAGAAGAACCTTCCCGTCGCGCTTATCACAACCCTTTACACCAACCCGTTCACCATCGGCCCGCTGTATCTGCTCGCTTACGGCTACGGCCGCCTGCTGATGGGCGCGGGCCACCATCCGGCCGAAGTGGAGCCGTTCGCTTGGGACTGGGGACACTGGATCGACTCCACCCGGGCGCTCGGGCTCTGGATGCTCTCGCTCGGCCCGCCGCTGGCGATCGGGCTCGTGGCACTCGCCCTGACGCTCGCCGCCGTCGGCTACGCCACCGTGCACATCGGCTGGCGCGTCCATGTCACGCTCGCGTGGCGCGCCCGCGCGCAGCGCCGGCTGCAATCCGTGAAAAGCGGGGCCTGAACCGCGCCTGAGGCGCAGAAGAAGTAGATTAGGATTGCGTCTCAAACATGGAACACGCCAGCGGCTACCTGATCCAGAGTGTGGTGTTTCTCGCCTCGGCGGTGCTCGCGGTGGTTTGCTCGCAGCGCCTGGGCCTGGGCTCGGTGGCCGGCTACCTGCTTGGCGGCATCGCCATCGGCCCATACGGGCTGAAACTGGTGGAGAAGGTCGAGGACGTGCGCCACATCGCGGAGCTGGGCGTGGTGTTCCTGCTCTTCGTCATCGGCCTGGAACTGGAGCCCAAACGCCTGTGGAGCATGCGCGCGCGGCTGCTCACGCTGGGCCTGTCGCAGGTGATCGGCTCGATTGCGCTGATCACCGCCGCGGCCTGGCTCGCCGGCGACAGCGTGCGCGTCGGCATCGTTGCCGGCATGGCCTTCGCCCTCTCCTCCACGGCCCTCGCGCTGCAGCCGCTCACCGCGCGCGGGGCGATGCAGACCCAGGGCGGCCAGGCGGTATTCGCGATCCTGCTGTTCCAGGACATCGCGGTGATCCCGATGCTCGCGGTGCTGCCGCTGCTCGGCGCCGCCGGCACGCCCGCGAGCTTTTCCTGGTCGGGGTTCGCATTCGCGGCCGGCGTCATCGTCGCCACGCTGGTGGGCGGGCACTTCCTCGCGCAGCCGGTGTTCCGCCATATCGCGCGCACGCGCCAGCGCGAGATCTTCACCGCTTTCGCCCTGCTGCTGGTGCTGGGCATCGCCTGGTGCTTCGAGTCGGCGGGACTGTCGATGGCGCTCGGCACGTTCCTCGCGGGAGTGCTGCTCGCCGAGTCCGAGTACCGGCACGAAATCGAGGCCGCCGTGGAGCCGTTCAAGGGGCTGTTGTTGGGCCTGTTCTTCATCGCCGTGGGCATGAGCGTGGATTTCGGCATGCTGTTCGACCGGACGCTGCTGATCGTCGGGTTGATCGTCGGCCTGTTCGTGCTGAAAAGCCTGGTGCTCGTGGCGATCGCGCATTTCGCAAACCTGCCGCCGAGCGAGCGGCCGCTGTTCGTGCTGTTGCTCGCGCAGGGCGGCGAATTCGCCTTCGTGCTGCTGACGCTGGGCGTGCAGCGCGACGTGCTGCGCGTGGATACCGCGCAGGCGATGACGCTGGCGGTGGCGCTGTCGATGCTGTCGACGCCGTTCCTGCTGGTGTTCCACGACCGCGTCATCGCGCCGCGCTTCAGGCACACGGCGCCCGAGCGCGCGGCCGACGCGCCCGTGGCGGGCAAGGTGATCGTCGCCGGCCTGGGCCGCGTCGGCCAGGTGGTCGCGCGCCTGCTGAACGGCAGCGGTTTCCAGCCGACGATCCTCGACGACGACCCGGACCACGTCGAGCAGTCGCGCCGCTTCGGCTTCCGCGTCTTCTACGGCGACGCGACGCGCCTCGACCTGCTCGAGGCCGCGGGCGCGGCGCACGCGGACTTCCTGATCATCACCCTGGACGACCCGGTGGGAACCACGCGGCTGGCGGAGATCGCGCGCAAGCATTTCCCCAACCTGCGGGTGATCGCGCGCGCGCGCGACATGCGCCACATGTTCGAGCTGCGCGATATCGGCGTCGAAATCATCGAGCGCGAGACGTTCCAGTCCGCGCTGGCGCTGGGCCGGGCGTCGCTGGCGGCCGTGGCAGGAGATGCCGGGCGCGCAGAGCGCGCGATTCAGAAGTTCTCCGAGCACGACAACCTGGTGCTGGCGAAGCTCTACGCCGTGCACCTGAGCGACAGCGACGCCAACATCTCGGTGTCCAACGAGCTGCGCGACCAGTTCGCGCGCACGCTGCGCGAGGACGAAGACGCCAAAAGTATGAAGCCGGGCAGCGCGAAACCGGGCGAAAAGCCGGCCTAGCCGCCCTTGGCCGGGCCCGCCGGCCGCAGGAGCCCTGACTGCAGTTCCAGCACGCGGCCGGTGCGCGCCGCGAGGGTGGCGTCATGCGTCACCAGCACGAAGGCGGTGCCGTGCGACTCGGACAGGCGCACCATGGCCTCGAACACCTCCTCCGCGGTCTGCGTGTCGAGATTCCCGGTGGGCTCGTCCGCCAGCACGCAGGCGGGCGCCGTGACCATCGCGCGCGCGAACGCGCAGCGCTGGCGCTCGCCGCCGGAGAGCTCGCCGGGCAGGTGCGCGGTGCGGGCCGCCAGGCCGAGTTCTTCGAGGGCACGCCGGGCCTTGGCGAGTGCCGCGCCGCGATCCATGCGCCGGATCCAGAGCGGGACGGCGACGTTTTCCTCCGCCGTGAATTCCGGCAGGAGGTGGTGGAACTGGTAGACGAAGCCGAGCGCGCGGTTGCGGCTATGCCCCCGTTCCGCTTCCGACATCCCGTTCAATGCCCTGCCCTGGAGCGTCACCGTTCCCCCGGAGGGCACGTCCAGGCCGCCCAGCAGGTGCAGCAGGGTGCTCTTGCCGGAACCCGAGCGCCCCATGATCGCGATACGCTCGCCCGCGCGCACGTCGAGATCGGCCCCGAGCAGCACGTGCACCGGCGCCGGTCCCTGGTAGGTTTTCTTCAGGCCCCTGCAGGACAACACCACGTCATTCATACCTGAGCGCCTCCGCCGGATTGGTGCGCGAGGCGCGCCAGCTCGGATAGAGCGTGGCGATGAACGAAAGCACCAGTGACACGATGCCGATCGTCGCTACGTCGCCCAGCTGCACGTCCGAGGGCAGGTCGGAGATGTAGTAGACGTCCTTGGCGAGGAACTTGAAGCCGAGCAGGTTCTCGACGAAGGGCACGACGGTATCGACGTTGAAGCCGACCAGCACGCCGAGGACGAGGCCCGCGAAGGTGCCGATGACGCCGATCAGCGTGCCCTGCACCATGAAGATCTCCACGATCGATGCGGGCGACGCTCCCAGCGTGCGCAGGATCGCGATGTCGGCCTGCTTGTCGGTCACCAGCATCACCAGCGTGGAGACGATGTTGAACGCGGCCACCGCCACGATCAGCAGCAGGATGATGAACATGACGCGCTTCTCGATCTCGACGGCGCGGAAGAAATTGGCGTGGCTGCGCGTCCAGTCAGTGGCGTAGAGGTCGCTGCTCAGCTTCGCCATCACTTCCCGCGCCACGGTGCGCGATGCGAACAGATCGTCCAGCCTGAGGCGCACGCCCGAGACCGCGCTGCCCATCTGGTAGAGCTTCTGGGCGTCTTCCAGGTGCGTCAGCGCGAGCCCCGAGTCGTACTCGAACATGCCGACCTCGAACACGCCGACCACGGTGAACTGCTTCAGGCGCGGGATGACCCCGGCGGGCGTCACCATGCCCTGCGGCGCGATCAGCGCCACCTTTTCGCCGGTCCGCACGCCGAGCGCGCGCGCGAGCTCCGAACCGAGCACGATGCCGAATTCGCCGGGCTTGAGCGCTTCGAGCTTTCCGGCGCGCATGTGCTGCCCGATCTCGGCGACCTGCTCCTCGCGCTGCGGAATGATGCCGCGCACCACGCTGCCGCGCACCGCCTGGCCCACCGCGAGCATCGCCTGCGCATTGACGAACGGCGCAGCCCCCTTGACGCGCGGATCCTGCAGCGCGGCCTGCGCCACCGGCTGCCAGTCCCGCAGCTGGTTGTCGGGGCCGCTGATCTGGACGTGGGAGGCGACGCCGAGGATGCGCGCGCGCAGTTCCTTCTGGAATCCGTTCATCACCGAGAGGACCACGATCAGCGCCGCGACGCCGAGCGCGATCCCCGCCATCGAGATGGCCGAAATGAAACTGATGAAGTGGTTGCGGCGCTTGGCGCGGGTATAGCGCAGGCCGACGAGCATCTCGTAACGCACGCTTCGAGGATACTCGATACTAGAATGGCATGCATGGACAGGAAGATCCCCGCGCAGTTCACCGGCACGGACGCGGCGGCCCTCGCCGGCCTGCTGCGCGGCGAGCGCATCGCGCACCTGGCGACGCTGCGCGAGGCCGCGCCCATGGCATCGATGACGCTTTTCCTGCCCGATGCGGAATTCACGGCGTTCCACGTCCACGTCAGCCGCCTCGCCTGGCACACCCAGGACATGGCGCAGGACCCGCGCGTCGCGCTCTCGATCGCCGAGACGGATGACGGCCGTGCCGATCCGTTCACGCTGACGCGAGTCTCGATTCGCGGCACGGCGCAGCAGCTCGCCGGCGAGCAGCCGGAGCTCAGGCGCCAATGGCTGGTCTGCTTCCCGGAACAGGCGATCAATTTCGAACTCGCGGATTTCTCGTTCTGGCGCATCGTGCCCCGGGACGCGCGCTTCGTCGCGGGCTTCGGGCGCATCCACAACCTCTCCGCCGCCGCCCTCGCCGCGTGCTCGAAATCCTGATCGCCGCCGCCTTCGGCGCGTACCAGGCGCCGGAATGCCAGGTGGCTTTCGAGCGCCACGAGGAAACCGTCCTGGTGCTGCGCCTGCGGCCCGCATGCACGCTCGGCTTCAGTTCCACCCAGGGCGCGGTGCGCGCCCTGCTCGCGCAGGAAACCGGCGCGCGCGAGCTGTCGGTCTCCTTCGGCCGCATCGAACGCTATTCCTGGCTCTCGTCGCTGCTCGCGCGCCAGGCCTCCAGTTCGCGCCGCTGGAATCTCGCTGACGGCAAACCCTACGACGGCCATGAAAATGCCTACGTCGCCGCCGCGCTGCGCGGCATGCCCGAATTCACGGCCCTGTTCGAACGCTGGCTGCTCGCCGGCGTCTCGGTCGAGAAAGTGCTGGTCAGGCCCGCCGCGGAACTGCCGCTGCCCGCGGGGGCGCCGGTGCCGCCGGCATCGAAGCTGCCTTACGACGCAATTGTGTACGTGACGCTCAAGCGACCATGACAAAGATTGTCGGGGTTGATTTCACCTCCGCACCAAAGCGCGACAAGAAGATCACGGTCGCAATTGGCACCTTGAAGAAAGGGCTGCGAATTTCGGAAGTCAAGGAATTTTCGGACTGGCCCGCCTACGAACTTTGGCTGGGATCGGACGATAGCTGGATCGGCGGCTTCGATTTTCCATTTGGGTTACCAGAAAAATTCGTAAGGCAGCAGAAATGGGCAGGAACCTGGCCGGAAATGATCGCCAAGTGCGTTGCGGGCGGCAAGGAAGCTTTCGTCGAACTTGGAATGCGAGCATTCATGGCCGCCAAATCGCCTGAAGACAAGCATCGTCGAACGGACCTCAAGACAGGATCGCACAGTCCCCTCAAGACCAATACGAACCCACCTGTTGGGAAAATGTTCTACGAAGGGACCTGGCGTCTGCTGGCCCACGGCATTCGGATTCCGGATTTGAATGAAACGGGGTCTAGCAAGATAGCGCTCGAAGCTTATCCGGGCTTCCTGGCCGGGAAGATCGGGTTCCATCAATATAAGAACGACAAGCCCTCGAACGCCAGGAAGCACCAGCTGGCTAGGCGGGAAATTCTTCGAAGCTTGCGCGACGGAACGAATCCCCTCGGCATCAAGGTAGCCGTTCCGAAAGACATTCTGGAACGCGCCCGGTCCGACGAATCGGGGGATTTCCTCGACGCGATACTTTGCGCGGCGCAGGCCGCATGGGCGTCCGACAAACCTCGCTTTGGAATTCCAGGCGATGTCCCCGGTTGCGAGGGCTGGATCGTCACCGCCCGATAGAATCGGCTCATGCCGGTACTGTTTCTGAAAGGCCTCGCGTTCGGTTTCGTGCTCGCGGCCACGGTCGGCCCGATGTGGGTGCTGTGCTTTCGCCGCACGCTGGCGCAGGGCGCGCTGGCGGGCTTCGTCTCCGGCATGGGCATCGCGGCGGCCGACGGCCTGTACGGCGCCGTCGCCGCGTTCGGCCTCACGGCGATTTCCGGTTTCCTGCTGCAGCACGGCTTCTGGATCGGCCTTGCGGGCGGCATCTTCCTCGCCTACCTCGGCGTGAGGACGCTGCTGTCGCGGCCGGAACTCGAGGGCGGCAGCACGGGACCGGCCGGACTGGCGCGGGGATTCTTCTCCACGCTCGGCCTCACGCTCGCCAATCCGCCCACCATCCTCGCGTTCGCCGCGATCTTCGCCGGGCTGGGCCTTGCCGCCAGCGACTACGCCAGCGCGGCGCTGGTGGTGCTGGGCGTGTTCCTCGGCTCCGCCAGCTGGTGGATCCTGCTGGCGGCGAGCGCCGGCTGGCTGCGCAATCGCATCGGCCCCAGGTTGTTTCGCGCCGTCAATGTCGTCTCGGGCATCAGCATTCTCGGCTTCGCAACATGGCAGTTCGCTGCGATACTGGCACGCTAGGGCGCCACATCCCTGTCCTCGACCAGGAAACCCCAAAATGGAAATGATCGACGTGCCCTGCCCGAGTTGCTCGAAGCCCCTGTACCAGACGGGACCGGTCGACTTCGCGGCGAGCGTGTTCGGCCACGCCGATGAAGTACCGAAAATCGCCGTCAACGAACAGGGCAGTTTCCTGAAATGCCGCCACTGTTCGATGTTCGTCCTGATGCAGCGCAGCCCCGCCGGGACGGGCGGCCTGGGGCTCGAACTGCACCCATCCCGCAAGTTCTTCGAGAAGGTTCCCGGAGATGAATAGCGTCATGCGTCTTCTTTTCGCCGTGCTTGTAGATTCGCGCCGGCGGGCTGCGCCGGGCGGAGGCGATCGGGCCGCCAAAGTGAAGGTGGAGTGAGACCGCCGGTCCCGTCCTGATGCACCTGGAACTCGTCGTCCCGGCGCTGTTTCCGGCGCAGGAATCGGCCGGAAAGCCCGTGCCGGTTCGGCCGCCGGCGCTGGAATTGCTGCTCGCGCGGAGCCGGCGTTCGGACGTCCCGACCGCGAACTTCGAGACCTGGCTTTGCCGCGCCTTCGGCCTGCATGACGGCGCCGCCGGGAATTCGTATGTCCCTGCGGGCGCCCTGACCGCATACGCGCATGGCCTGGAACCCGGCGAACGCAATTGGCTGCGTGCCGACCCCGTCCATCTGCGCCCGGATCGGGACCGCGTGCTCCTGATGCCGAGCCAGGCGTTCGGACTCGACTCGAAGGAAGCGCAGGGACTGGCGGAGGCGCTCGCGCCGCTGCTGGCCGGAAAATTCGCGCTGCATGCCGTGCAACCCGACCAATGGTGCCTGCAGGCCGGCGATGACGATCTGCGCGATATCAGTTCGACGCCGCCCATCGACCTCGCGGGCGCGGACATCGACCCGCACCTGCCGCCCAGGGAATGGCTTCCTCTGCTCACGGAACTGCAGATGTCGCTCTACGATCATCCGGTGAACACCTCGCGCGAGCAGCGAGGCGAGCCGGTGATCAACAGCGTCTGGCTCTGGGGTGCGGGGGTCCTGCCGCCCGGGGCGCACGGCCCCTGGCAATCCTTGAGCGCCGCGGACCCGGTCGCAATCGGCCTCGCGCGCCTCGCGGGAATGCGCCACCGGCCACCGGGCACCGGCGCCGAGGACTGGCTCGGGCGCGCGCCCGAGGACGGGCGGCACCTGGTGGCGATCGAAGGCTTGCGCGGCGCAGGATTGTCCGCGGACCCGGAGGCGTTCGCGCGCCGGCTGCGGGAACTGGAAGCGAACTGGTTCGCACCGCTGCTCGCGGCGCTCAGATCGGGCCGCATCGGCATGCTGACCATCCACGCGCCGGAAGCCGCCGCATCCTTCGAGGCGGCGCGCAACGACCTGCACCGATTCTGGCGCCGGCCGCGCGCGCTGGCAACGTACATACAGGCACCCGCTTGAAAATCGTCACGCGACGCTATGCCGAGGCGGACCGCGACCGGCTGCTCGAATCGGGCGTGCATCCGCTGCTCGCGCGGCTGTTTGCGGCGCGCCACATCCGCTCCAGGGGCGAGCTGGAGCAGGATTTCTCGCGCCTCATTCCGCCCGCGGAACTGACCAACGCCGGCCGCGCGGCAAAGCTCCTCGCCGACGCCATCGCGCAGCAGAAGAAGCTGCTCATCGTCGCCGACTACGACGCCGACGGCGCCACCGCCTGCGCGGTGGGCGTGCGGGCGTTGCGCAGCTTCGGCGCCAGGGTCGAATACCTCGTGCCCAACCGGATGGAGCTCGGCTACGGCCTGACGCCGGAACTGGTGGACATCGCCGCGAGGCTGTCGCCCGGCCTGCTGATCACGGTCGACAACGGCATCGCGAGCGTCGAAGGCGTGGCGCGCGCGAAGAGCCTGGGCATCGAAACGCTGATCACCGACCACCACCTGCCCGGCGACACGCTGCCGGATGCCGCGTGCATCGTCAATCCAAACCAGCGCGGCTGCGGCTTCCCGTCGAAGGCCCTGGCCGGCGTCGGCGTGATGTTTTACGTCATGCTTGCTCTCAGGGCCGAATTGAGAAATCGAAAAGCATTTGAAAACCATGCCGAACCCAATCTTGCCGCCCTCACCGACCTTGTCGCGCTGGGCACCGTCGCCGACGTGGTGCCGCTCGACGCGAACAACCGGATCCTCGTTGCGCAGGGCCTCAAGCGCCTGCGCTCGGGCGCCGGCAAGGCCGGCCTGGCCGCGCTGGCGCGCGCCGGCGGCCGCGAAGCGTCCCGCGCCAACTGTTTCGACCTCGGCTTCATCCTCGGCCCGCGGCTGAACGCCGCCGGGCGGCTCGCCGACATGGGCCTGGGCATCGAATGCCTGATCACGGACGACGAGGCGCGCGCCGCGAACTGCGCGCAGCAGCTCGACCGCCTCAACCGCGAGCGCCGCAAGATCGAGGGCGAGATGCTGGACGAAGCCAGCGCGGCGCTGGACGCGATCACCGAGCCCGCGGGCGCGTCCACGACCCTGTTCCAGCCGGGCTGGCACCAGGGCGTCGTGGGACTCATCGCCTCGCGCGTGCGGGAGCGGGTTCACCGGCCGGTTATTTGTTTCGCAAAATCAAATTCAAATGAATTGCGCGGCTCGGGCCGCTCGATCCCTGGATTTCACCTGCGCGACGCGCTCGACCTGGTTGCCAAGCGCGAGCCCGGACTGATCCTGCGCTTCGGCGGCCACGCGCAGGCCGCAGGACTCACGATCCGGGAGTCGGATTTCGGTCTTTTCCAGGATGTGTTTGAAAAGACAGCGGCGGAATTGCTTCCAGAAGCGGCACGCCTGCGCGTCGTCGAGACCGACGGCGCGCTGGAAAGCGCCTACCACTCGCTGGAAGTGGCGCAGATGCTGGAAACGCAGATCTGGGGCCAGGGATTTCCGCCGCCGCTGTTCTGCGACAGCTTCACCGTGCAGGACCAGCGCGTGGTCGGCGAACGCCACCTCAAGCTGCGCCTCGTGAAGGACGGGCAGCGGCTCGAGGCGATGCGCTTCAACTCGCTCGAACCCCTGCCCGGTCGCGTGCGCGCCGCCTACCGCGTGGGCGTGAACGAGTTCAACGGCCTCAAGCGGCCGCAACTTACCCTCGAGAACGTCGAGCCGGCGGCGCCGCGCTAGCGCAGCAGTTCCCTTTCCCCGGGTGCGATTCTGCGCTACAGTCGGCGCCTTTCCGGCACCTTCTTTTCCCCGCAGAGACCAGCCATGCGCCACGCCCTTTCCCTTCTCGCTTCGGCCTGCGTCATCCTTGCGGCCCACGCCCAGGACAAGGTGCCGGTCAATGCCGGCCCCTACGTGCCCTCGCCCACCAGCGTCGTCGCCGACATGCTCACGCTGGCCGCGGTGGGTCCGAAGGATTTCGTCATCGACCTGGGCTCGGGCGACGGCCGCATCGTCCTCACCGCCGCGAAGGTGTTCGGCGCGCGCGGCTTCGGCGTCGACATCAACCCGGCGCTGGTCAAGGAAGCCAACGAAGCGGCCCGGCTGCAGGGCGTCGCCGACCGCGCGAATTTCACCATCCAGGACCTGTTCAAGACCGACATCAGCAAGGCGACGGTGGTGACGATGTACCTGCTGCCGAACACCGTGATCATGCTCAAGGACAAGCTCCTCAATGAGCTCAATCCGGGCACGCGCATCCTGTCGCACGACTATCCGCTCACCGGCTGGCAGCCGGAGCAGTACCGGCAATTCGACCTGGAGGACAAGGTCGCGATCAGCGGCGTCACCACGACGCTGATCTACCTGTACGTGGTTCCCGCGAAAGCCGACGGCGCCTGGAGCGCGAAGCTGCCGGCGAACCTGAGCAAGGAACCGGTGCGCCTCGATCTCAAACAGCAGATCACGCGCATCTCGGGCAGCGCCCGGGTTGGCGGCAAGGAACTGCCGGTCGAGGAAGCGCGCATGCGGGGCGAGCGCCTGACGTTCAAGCTCGCGCTGGGCGGCAGGCCCTACGATTTCACCGGCACCGTCAAGGGACGGGCCATCGAAGGCTCGGTGGAGGGCGGCGGCACGAAGGGCGCCTGGAGCGCCGCGCCCGCGAAGTAGATGGAACGCAAGCGCGTCAATTCGTCGAAGCTGCGCTCCGTCGGCTACGACGAGAAGTCGATGACCCTGGAAGTCGAACTGTCCAACGGGCAGATCTACCAGTACCCGAAGGTCTATCCCGAGGTCTACCGCCGCTTCATGGCGGCGCCCAACCCCACCGCGTTCTTCGACGACAAGATCGACGAGGAATACACCGGGCGGCGCGTTTAGCGCGGCAAGCGGAAGACGCCATTGAAGAAAAAGGGCAAGAAGCGCCGGTCGAGCGCGCCGGCGCCAGCCCGGGCGAAGCATCCGCGCCGGCCTCCACTGCGACGCGCCGCCGACGCCGCGCTCGCGCGGGATGAGGCCCGCTACCGTTCCCTGACCGAGCTCTCGAGCGACTGGTACTGGGAGCAGGACGCCGAATTCCGGTTCACGCGCTTCTCCGCCAATCACCCGGCGCAATCCGAGATCGGCGAGCCCCTGCTGATGGGCAAGCGCCGCTGGGAGCTGCCGGCCATCCGCCTCTCGCCGGAAGCCTGGGCCGCCCACCGTGCCGACCTGGACGCGCGCCGCGTCTTCCGCAACTTCGAGTACCCGGTGGTGAACCGGTCCGGGGAGGAGCACTGGTTCAGCGTCAGCGGCGAGCCGGTATTCGACGCGCCCGGAAAATTCACGGGCTACCGCGGCGTCGTGCGCAGGATCACCGACCGCAAGCGCGCCGAGGCCGCCCTGGCCGAAAGCGAGGCGCGCTTCCGGTCGTTCGCGGAAACGGGCAGCGACTGGCTCTGGGAAACCGATGCGGAGGACCGCTACACCTGGTTCGGGGGCGCGATCGAGCGCCAGGTCGGGCGTCCGGCATCGGACTACATCGGCCGCACGCGCACCGAGGTGGCCGCCGCCGCCGGCGTGGACGTGAACGCGGAACCCTGGCTCTCGCACATGGCCACGATCGCGCGCCGCGAACCCTTCCGCGCGATGCGGCACCGGCGCGTGAGGCCGCAAGGGGAAATGTGGCTCAGCGTGAGCGGCGCGCCGCGCTTCGATCGCGAGGGCCGGTTCCTCGGCTACCGGGCCGCGGTGACCAACATCACCGCGCAGGTCGAAAACGAGCGGCGCGCGATGGATTCGAACAAGCGCCTGAGCGAGGCCATCGAGCACCTGGCCGAATCGATCGTGGTGGTGGACGCGGACGACCGCATCGTGGTGGCCAACCGCCACTTCCGGGAGCTGAACGGCGGCACGCAGGCGGTCGAACCCGGGCGCCGCTACGAGGAGCACCTGCTCGCCGGCATGCGGCTCGGCTACTTCCCGGAGGCGGCCGGCCGCGAGGAGGCCTGGCTCGAGGACCGCCTTGCGCGCCACCGCCGCGGCGGCACCATGGAGGTAAAGCGCCAGGACGGCAAGTGGCTGCTCGTGACCGACCAGCGCCTGCCTGACGGCGGCATGATCACCTTCGCGCTCGACATCACCGAACGCAAGCGCATGGAAGAGGAACTGCGCGCGAGCCTCGTCGAGACCGACGCGATCTTCCGGACCTCGACCGCGGGCATCATGCTGGTGCGCGATCGCAGCGTCGTGCGCTGCAACGCGCGCCTCGAGGAAATTTTCGGTTACGCGCCGGGTGAACTCACCGGCAAGCCGACGCGCATGCTCTACGCCGGCGAGGAAGACTGGCAGCACGCCGGCAAGGCGCTCTATCCCGGCATGGCGATCGGGCAGATCGGGCACGCCGTGATCGCGGGCCTGGGCAAGTCGGGCGAGCACATCTGGGTGGTGCTCACCGGCAAGTACATCGACCCGCAGCGGCCCGAACTCGGCGCAGTCTTCAGCGCGACGGACATCACCGAGCGCAAGCACGCCGAGGAAGCCCTGCGCCAGAGCGAGGAACGGTTCCGCAGCCTGGCCGACCTTTCGAGCGACTGGTACTGGGAGCAGGACGCCCACCTGCGGTTTATTTCGACCACGGGCCGCGAAAGCGGCCGTGGCGGCATCACCGCCGCGGACCACACGGGCAGGCTGCGCTGGGAATTGCCGGGCACCGACATCGTGAGCCAGACCTGGGATGAGCACCGCGCCGCGCTCGCGGCACGCGAGCCGTTCCGCGACGTGCTGCTGAGGCGCACCACGGCCAGCGCAGTGCATTACGTCAGCATCTCGGGCGAACCGATTTTCGATGCGAAGGGCATTTTCTCCGGCTACCGCGGCACCGCGCGCGACGTCACCGAACGCATCGTCGCCGAGCAGCAGGCGCACGCCGCCGATGAACGGCTGAAGGAAGCATTGCGCGACATCAACGCGGACCTGGAGCGCCGTGTCGCCGAGCGCACGGCGGCCCTGGAAACGTCATACCGGGAGCTCGAATCTTTCTCGTATTCGGTGTCGCACGACCTGCGCTCGCCGCTCGGGGTGATCGCCAGCTTCGCGGGCATCCTCGCGCGGCAGGAAGCCGGCCGCATCTCCGCGGACGGCATGCGCCTCGTGTCGGTGATCGACGAAAACGCCCAGCGCATGGGCCGCCTCATCGACGCGCTGCTTGAACTCATGCGCATGTCGCGCCGCGCGCTGGTCTTTCGCCAGCTCGACATGGCCGCGATCGCCGGCGCCGCCTGCCGCGAGCTGCAGCGCGCCTACCCGGAATCACGCATCCGGATCGGCAATTTGCCCGAGGCCGCGGGCGACGAAATGCTGGTCCAGCAGGTGTTCGCCAACCTGGTCGGCAACGCCCTGAAGTTCTCCTCCAAGGCCGCATCGCCGGTCGTCGAGGTGGGTGCCGAGGCGATCAACGGGGCGGGCGATCCGGTACCGACGTACTTCGTGCGGGACAACGGCGCCGGTTTCGACACGTTGCATGCGTCAAAACTCTTCAAGCCCTTCGAGCGGCTGCACTCGGAAGGCGAGTTTCCGGGCACGGGCATCGGCCTCGCGCTGGTGCAGCTGATCGTGCAGCGCCACGGCGGCCGCATCTGGGCCGAGAGCGCGCCGGGCAGGGGCTCGACCTTCCGATTTACGCTCGCCCAGGGCGGCCCGGGGTAGAATGCGGGCCCGCGCACCTGCACTTTCCCATCATGGAAGCCGAACGCATCAACCAGATCGCCTCGACACTCGCCGGACTGCAGACCCAGTCAGCCGAGTTGCGGAGGTATCTTTGACTTCGAGGCCAAGGAAAGGCGCCTGCAGGCGCTGAACCGGGAGTTCGAAGACCCCAAGCTCTGGTCCAACCAGCAGCGCGCCCAGGAACTCGGCAGGGAAAAAAAATCTCTCGAGGCGGTCGTCGAGACGCTCAGGCGCGTCGGCGGCGGCGTCGCCGAGGCGCAGGAACTGTTCGAGCTGGCGCGCGCCGAAGGCGACGACGCGACCCTGCTCAGCATTTCCTCGGACACCGAGAAGCTGAAAGGCGAAGTCGCGGCGCTCGAATTCCGCCGCATGTTCTCCAATCCCCTCGATCCGAACAACTGCTTCGTGGACATCCAGGCCGGCGCCGGCGGAACCGAGGCGCAGGACTGGACCGCCATGCTGCTGCGCATGTACCTCAAGTACTGCGACAGGAAGGGCTTCCATGCCGAAATCCTCGAGCAGTCCGGCGGCGAGGTGGCCGGCCTCAAGAGCGCGACGCTGAAGGTCACGGGAGAATATGCCTACGGTCATTTCCGCACCGAGAACGGCGTCCACCGGCTGGTGCGCAAGTCACCCTTCGACTCGAACGCGCGCCGCCACACCTCGTTCGCCAACGTCTTCGCCTACCCCGAGGTGGACGAATCGATCGAGGTGGAGATCAACCCGGCCGACCTGCGCGTCGACGTCTATCGGGCGTCCGGCGCGGGCGGCCAGCACGTCAACAAGACCGAATCGGCGGTGCGCATCACGCACATCCCGACCAACATCGTGGTGCAGAGCCAGAACGACCGCTCGCAGCACCGCAACCGCGCCGAGTGCATGGCGATGCTGAAATCACGGCTCTACGAACTCGAGCTGAGGAAACTCAAGGGCGAGCAGAGCAAGCTCGAAGCCTCGAAGACCGACATCGAGTGGGGGCACCAGATCCGCTCCTACGTGCTGGACCAGTCGCGCATCAAGGACCTGCGCACCGGCGTCGAAAAGGGCGCCACGCAGAACGTCCTCGACGGCGACCTCGACGATTTCATCACCGCCAGCCTCAAACAAGGCGTCTAAATGGACCAGGAAGACAACAAGCTCATCGAAGAGCGCAGGGAAAAACTGAAGGCGCTCCGGGCGAAGGGCATTGCGTTCCCGAACGACTTCCAGCGCAAGGACCTCGCGGGCGAGCTGCACGCGAAGTACGGCGCGACGACCAAGGAAGAGCTCGAGCCGCTGAAGGTCCAGGCCACCGTGGCCGGCCGCATGGTGCTCAAGCGCGTCATGGGCAAGGCGAGCTTCGCCACGCTGCAGGACCAGTCCGGCCGGATGCAGCTTTATATCTCCGATGATTTGATAACAAAGGAAAAGCATCAGGAATTCAAGCACTGGGACCTCGGCGACATCGTCGGTGCCACGGGCACCCTGTTCCGCACCAAGACGAACGAGCTGACGATCCAGGTGGGCGCGCTGCGGCTGCTGGTGAAGTCCCTGCGCCCGCTGCCGGAAAAGTTCCACGGCATGGCCGACCAGGAGATGAAGTACCGGCAGCGCTACGTGGACCTTATCGTCACGGAAAGGACCCGGGACGTGTTCCAGAAGAGAGTGCGGATCGTCCAGGCGCTGCGCGAGGCGATGAACGGCGACGGCTACCTCGAGGTCGAGACGCCGATGATGCAGCCGATCCCCGGCGGCGCGGTGGCAAGACCCTTCAAGACGCACCACAACGCGCTCGACATGGAACTCTTCCTGCGCATCGCGCCGGAGCTGTACCTCAAGCGCCTGGTGGTGGGCGGCATGGAGCGCGTCTATGAAGTCAACCGCAACTTCAGGAACGAAGGCATTTCGACCCGCCACAATCCCGAGTTCACGATGATGGAGTGGTACTGCGCCTACGAGGACTGCGAATACATGATGGCGCACACCGAGAAGCTGGTGCGCCACGCGGCGCGGGCGGTCTCCTACAGGAGCGATGCCATCGATTTCGAAAAGCCGTTCGCCCGCCTGCCGATTCCGCAGGCGCTGCGCCAGCAGGGGGTCGAGGGAGATTTGCGGGACCGGGCTTTTCTTGCTTCCAGGTTGAAGGCCCTGGGTGTGGAAACCAAAGACAGTCACGGCTGGGGCGCATTGCAGCTCATGCTGTTCGAAGCACTGGGCGAGAAGCACCTCAGGCAGCCGACCTTCGTCACCGAATACCCGGCCGAGGTCTCGCCGCTCGCGCGCCGCAACGACAAGGACCCGGACATCGTCGACCGCTTCGAGCTGTTCATCGACGCCAAGGAGATCGCGAACGGCTTTTCCGAGCTGAACGATCCCGAAGACCAGGCCGCGCGCTTCCGCGAACAGGTGGCGCTCAAGGATTCCGGCGACGCCGAAGCCATGTTTTTCGACGCCGACTACATCCGCGCGCTGGAGTACGGCCTGCCGCCCACCGCGGGCGGCGGCCTGGGCATCGACCGGCTGGTGATGCTGCTGACCGACAGCCCCTCGATCCGCGACGTGATCCTGTTCCCCCACATGAGGCCAGAATCGTAGGTACGGCCAAAGCGCTGAGCTGGTCGTGACGCCGGCGCTGCGCGGCACGCTTCTGGTAGTCATCGCCGTGGGCATCTTCGCGGTCATGGACACCATCGCGAAGTACCTCGCGCAGTCGTACCCGGTGTTCGGCGTGGTCTGGGCGCGCTATGCGGCCAACCTCGTCGTCCTGCTGGCATTCTTCGCGGCGAAAGGGGAACTCCGGCGCCTGCGCACCGCGCGCCCCGGGCTGCAGATCACGCGCGGCCTGCTGCTGTGCCTCGCGTCCCTGCTCTACTTCACGTCGCTCACCGTCCTGCCGCTGGCGGAAGCCGCGGCGATCGGCTTCGTCATGCCGCTGTTTCTCGCGCTGCTCGCGGTGCCGATGCTCGGCGAACGGATGGACGGCACCCGGCTGGCGGCGATCCTGGTCGGCCTGGCGGGCGTGCTGGTGGTCGTGCGCCCGGGCGCCTCGGCATTCACGCCCTACGCACTGCTTCCCATCGGCATGGCGCTGTGCAATGCGCTCTACCAGATCCTCACGCGCAAGGTCGCTGGCGTCGAGCACCCGCTCACCTCGCTCGTCTGGGGCGCGATCGTCGGCGCCGTGCTGCTCGCGCTCGCCCTGCCCTTCGCCTGGGTAACACCCAGCGGGGCCTGGCACTGGGGCCTGCTCGCAGTTATCGGGGTACTCGCTTCGGTGGGCCACTTCATTCTCATCAAGGCCTACGACTACGCCTCGGCCACGGGACTCGCGCCGTTCTTCTACACCCAGCTGATCTGGGTGATGCTGCTGGGCTGGCTGGTATTCGGCGACTTCCCGGACGGCTGGTCGCTGCTCGGCATGGGAATCATCGTCGCCGCCGGCATCTACCTCGTCGGCCGGCAGCGGCTCGCCACGCACCGCGGCTGATCTAGAATCGACGCATGCCAAAAGCCACCTGGAACGGCGCGGTCATCGCGGAAGCGGATGCCGCCAAAGTACAAATCGTCGAAGGCAACGTCTACTTTCCGCCAGAGGCGGTGAACATGGCCCTGTTGCGCGATTCGCAGACGCACACGGTCTGCGGCTGGAAAGGCACGGCGAGCTACTATGACGCCGTGGTCGACGGAAAGATAAACAAGGACGCCGCCTGGTACTACGCCGACACCAAGGACGCGGCGAAGCACGTCAAGGGCTACATCGCCTTCTGGAAGGGCGTCAGCGTAGAGCCGTAGCCTCGTTGGACTGCTTCGCCGCTTTGTAGAGGAACTCCGGCGCAAGATCAGCTCCATTCGGCCAGACGACCGTCTCGCAGTCCGGATGCACCACCGCCTGCGCGAACAGCTCGACATCCTTCAGCGGCTCGAACATCGGCCCCCACAGCTCCGAAGTCAGATCCACAGTGCCGCATACGCCATCGTGGAACCGCAGCCAGAGCCGGTATCCCTCGACATGCTTGACTTCAACCACTCTTGGGATCATTTGCTTACCCTAAGGGTTCGATCTTCCCGAGCGGCGCCTTCAACTGTGCCCGGCGCCACTCTTCCTGCAGTTCCGTTTGATGAAGCATACGCCATTCGTCAACAAGCCGGAGCGCCCGCCGCCCCAGGCTGCCATCCAGTATCGCACCATCGTCGATCCGGATCGATACCCGTTCGTCGCCATACCTCGCGTGAAAATGCGGCGGCCCATGATCCGCGTAGTACATGTAGATCGCGATTCCAAAGAAGCGGCTGAGTTCCGGCATGAGCTTCTGGATTCAACGGAGCAGCGGCAATTCCGTTGACCCAGTGCCCCGAGTTCGCCGCGCGGAAGGAACTGGCGGAAAAATCTCGCACGACCCTCGTCGCGGGCAAGCTGGGCCCGCGAGCAAAGCAGGAATTGGAGAAGGCGGGCTGGATGGTAAAAACGGGGCTGCGGACCTGATCGTCAGGTCTTCATGATCTTGCGGCCGGCCTTGCGGTTCTTGATGAGCCCCTTGCCACCCGCCGACTTGGCTGCGCGCTTCTTGGCTGCCGTCATTTTCCCGCCTCTGCTTTTTTTCATCGTCGCCACTCCTTCTGTTTTCCCCCGTAGTACGGGGCAAGCGACTGATTAGAGAGGCAGGCCGGGCGGCGGTCTGTACTCCAACCCACTTAGCGCCAGCAAGCCCGGGCAAAGCCCGATCTACTGTCGCTCGAAGATCGCCGCGATGCCCTGCCCGCCCCCGATGCACATGGTGACGAGTGCGTAGCGTTTCTGCGTGCGGTGCAGTTCGTAGATCGCCTTCACCGTCAGGATCGCCCCAGTGGCGCCGATCGGATGGCCCAGCGCCACGGCACCGCCGTTCGCATTCACCTTTGCCGGATCGAGCCCGAGATCCTTGGTCACCGCCATTGCCTGCGCGGCGAAGGCTTCGTTGGATTCAATCACGTCCATGTCGGCGGGCTTCAGGCCGGCCTTCTCGAACAGGCGACGCACCGCGGGGATCGGCCCCAGCCCCATCACGTTCGGCTCCACGCCGGCGTGGGCGTAGGCGACGAGGCGCGCCAGCGGTTTTGCTCCAGCCTTTTTCGCGGCGCCCGCTTCCATCATGACGATTGCCGCCCCCGCGTCGTTGATGCCGGAGGCATTGCCCGCGGTCACGGTGCCTTCCTTCTTGAACACCGCTTTCAGCTTCTGGAAATCCTCGATCTTCGCGCCCTTGCGCACATGCTCGTCCAGGACGAAGGATTCAGTTCCTTTTTTTGCCTTCACTTCCACGGCAGTGATCTGCTCCTTGAAATAACCCTTCTCAAGGGCGTTGGCGGCGCGCTTGTGCGATTCGAGCGCGAAGGCGTCCTGATCCTCGCGCGTGAAGCCGAACCTGGCGGCGATGTTCTCCGCGGTGATGCCCATGTGGCCGTGGCCGAAGGGGTCGTGCAGCGCGCCGGTCATCGCGTCCACGACCGCGCCGTCGCCCATGCGCTGGCCCCAGCGGCCGGCGGGCAGGAAATAGGCCGCGCGGCTCATGCTCTCAGCGCCGCCGCCGATGACGACGTCGGTATCGCCGAGCAGGATGTGCTGCGCGGCGGAGACGATGGCCTGCAGCCCCGAGCCGCACAGGCGGTTCACCGTGAGGCACGGGGTGCCGACCGGCAATCCCGCCTCGATCGCCGCCACACGCGAGATATACATGTCCTTCGCCTCGCCATGGATCACGCTCCCCATCACCACATGGCCGACGCTCGCCGGATCGATCTTCGCGCGCGCCACCGCTTCCTTGATCGCGATCGCGCCCAGCTTCGTCGTGCCGAAATCCTTGAGCGAGCCGCCGTAGCCGCCGATCGCGGTGCGCGCCCCGGAAACAACCATGACTTCACGTGTGCTCATGCCAGCCTCCCGTGCAGATCGTGCTCGTCCGAGCGATCGATCCGGATGTTGAGGAACTCTCCCTGCTTGCCGCCCTTGAATTTTACGACTCCGTCGATCTCGGGCGCGTCCGCGGACGAACGCCCGACGCCCGGAGCGTCGACGATGACCTTCTGCGTCGTGCCGACCTTCGCCTTCAGCCTCGCCTTGCTGATGCCGGCCTGCGTTTCCATGAAGCGCTGCTTGCGCTCCTCGCGCAGTTCTTCCGGCACGGGGTCGGGCAGCTCGTTCGCTTTTGCGCCGTCCACGGGCGAATAGGCGAAGCATCCGACGCGATCCAGCTGCGCCTCTTTGAGGAACACAAGGAGCTCCTCGAACTCCGCCTCGGTCTCGCCGGGAAATCCCGCGATGAAGGTGCTGCGGATGGTGAGATCCGGACAGATCCCGCGCCACTCGCGGATGCGCGCGAGAACCTTCTCGGCAGCTGCGGGGCGCTTCATGAGCTTGAGGATGCGCGGGCTCGCGTGCTGGAACGGGATGTCGAGGTACGGAAGGATCTTCCCCGGCCCGGAAGATGCGGCCATCAGCGGAATGACCTCATCGACGCTCGGGTACGGGTAGACGTAGTGCAGCCGCACCCACACGCCGAGGGAGCCAAGCGCCTCGCACAGTTCCTTCATGCGCGTCTTGAGTGGCCTGCCATTCCAGAAACCGGTGCGGTATTTCACGTCCACGCCGTACGCGCTCGTGTCCTGCGAAATCACCAGCAGTTCCTTCACGCCGGCCGTCACCAGGTTCTCGGCCTCCTTCATCACGTCGCCGATCGGCCGCGACACGAGGTCACCGCGCATCGAGGGGATGATGCAGAAGGTGCAGCGGTGATTGCAGCCCTCGGAAATCTTCAGGTAGGCGTAGTGCTTCGGCGTGAGCTTGATGCCCTGCGCCGGAACCAGGTCGGTGAACGGGTCGTGCGGCTTCGGCAGGTGCGCGTGCACCGCGCGCATCACGCCATCCGTGTCGTGCGGTCCCGTGACCGCCAGAACGGAGGGATGGGCGGTTTGCACTACGCCTTCCTTCGCGCCCAGGCAGCCGGTGACTATGACCTTGCCGTTCTCGGTGAGCGCCTCGCCGATGGCGTCGAGCGATTCCTCCACCGCGGCATCGATGAAGCCGCAGGTGTTCACGATCACAAGGTCGGCGCCGGCGTAGTCAGGCGCGGTGACATAGCCCTCAGCCCGGAGCTGGGTGAGGATCCGTTCGGAATCTACAAGTGCTTTGGGACAGCCTAGAGAAACGAACCCTACTTTACGAACTTCGTTCAAGGCTTTTTGTCAGGCCCACCTTGTTGCGGAAACCCCGGGAACTGGAAGCCGGTGAACATGTTGCGCGCCTGGTTCTGCATCTGGTCCTGGAACTGCGCGAACATTTTCTGGCTCTGCTCCATGTAGGCCTGCATCAGGCCCTGCATCGCCGGGCCCTGCATGTTCATGAACTGCGCCCAGATCTCGTTCGAGCTTTTCGAGCCGTCGCCGTAGAGCTTCTGCGACTGCTCCTGCAGCGCCTTCTGCATCTGCTGGAAGCCCTCGAGGTTCTTCTCGAGGTACGAGCCCATGAAACCCTGCATCGCGCTGCCGTAGGAACGGATCATCTGCGACAGCAGGTCGGAGGAGAACATCGGCATGCCGCCCGATTCCTCCTCCAAGATGATCTGCAGCAGGATCTGGCGCGACAGGTCCTCGTTCGACTTCGCGTCGAGCACCTGGAACTCTTCGTTCTTCAGCACCATCTGCTTGACGTCGGCGAGCGTGATGTAGCTCGACGTCTTGGTGTCGTAGAGCCGGCGGTTCGGGTACTTCTTGATCAGCCGGGTCGGGTGTTCCACTTTTTCTTCGGGATTCGCTGCCATTGCGGTCTGCTCCTTGCCTTGTAATACGACTAATACATGTGCTGGCCGCCGTTGATCGAGATATTGGCCCCGGTCACGAACGCGGCTTCTTCCGAGCACAGGTAGATGATCAATCCGGCGATTTCCTCGGGCTTGCCGAGGCGCCCCACCGGGATCTGCGGCAGGATCTTGGAATCGAGGATCTCCTTCGGGATCGCGGTCACCATCTTGGTGCCGATGTAGCCCGGCGAAATCGTGTTCACGGTCACGCCCTTCTTCGCCACCTCCAGCGCGAGCGCCTTGGTGAAGCCGTGGATGCCCGCCTTCGCGGCCGAATAGTTGGTCTGGCCGAAGGCGCCCTTCTGCCCGTTCACCGATGACACGTTGATCACGCGCCCCCAGTTCCGTTCCACCATGCCGTCCATCACCTGCTTGGTCATGTTGAAGCAGGAATCCAGGTTGGTGTGCATCACCGCGTCCCAGTCGTTCTTGGTCATCTTCTTGAACGTCATGTCGCGCGTGATGCCGGCGTTGTTCACGAGGATGTCGATGTTGCCGCACTCCTTCTGGATCTGCGCCGACTTCGCCGCGCAATCCTCGTAGGACACGACATCCACGGGGTAGGCCGAAAAGCCGTAGCCCTTGCCCTTCATCTCGTCCAGCCAGGACTTGTACTTGGTGTTGGAGGGCGAATAGGTCACCACCACCTTGTAGCCGGCATCGGCCATCTTGGTGCTGATCGATTCCCCCAGCCCGCCCATGCCGCCGGTCACGACGGCGAGTTGTTTCTGTGCCACGCTTCTCCTCCTCCGAAGGCCTGCTTCGCTCTCCGGTTCAGTCTACTACATCATGTGCATGCCGCCGTTGACGGAAATGTTCGCGCCGGTGATGTATCCGGCCTCTTCCGAGGCGAGGAACGCGACCACCGCGGCGATCTCCTCGGGCCTGGCAAGGCGCCCCATCGGGATGGATGCCACGATCTGCTCGCGCACTTCGGCGCGGATCGCCATCACCAGGTCGGTCTCGACGTACCCCGGGGATACCGTGTTGACGGTGACGCCCTTCCTGACCACCTCCTGCGCCAGCGCCTTGGAGAAGCCCGCCATGCCGGCCTTCGCCGCCGAGTAATTGGTCTGGCCGAACTGGCCCTTGATCGCGTTCACCGAGGAGATGTTGACGATGCGCCCCCAGCCTCGCTCGGTCATGCCGTCGACCACCTGGCGCGTGACGTTGAAGACGCTGTTCAGGTTGGTGTTGATGACGTCGAGCCACTCGCGCTCGGTCATGCGCTTGAAGAGCGAGTCGCGCGTGATGCCGGCATTGTTCACCAGGATGTCGATTTTCCCGACCACCGAGAGCACGTGGTAGAACATCTCCGCGCAGCTGTCGAAGTTGGCGACGTTGCCCTCGGCCGCATGCACCTTGAATCCTTCCCTGCGCATCGCGCCCAGCCATTCCTCCTTCCGGTCGTAACCCGGCAGGCAGCCCGCGACGATGGTGTGCCCCGCATGGGCGAGCCGGCGGCAGATCGCGCTGCCGATGCCGCCCATGCCGCCGGTGACGAACACCACGCGCCGCGGAACAGCGCCGACACCCGCAGCCTCCGCGCTTTCCTCCTGCTTCAAACGATCCATGACTTGCATTCGCGCTCCTATCGTTCCACTGCCAATGCGACGCCCATGCCGCCGCCGATGCACAGCGAGGCGAGGCCCTTCTTCGCGTCGCGCTTCTGCATTTCGTGCAGCAGCGTGACGAGGATGCGCGCGCCCGAAGCGCCGATCGGGTGGCCAAGCGCGATCGCGCCGCCATTCACGTTCACCTTCGAGAGGTCCCAGCCCATCTGCCGGTTGACGGCGATCGCCTGCGCGGCGAAAGCCTCGTTGATTTCCATGAGATCGAGATCCTTCGGCGTCCAGCCGGCCTTCGACAGGCATCTCTTGGAGGCCGGCACGGGGCCCATGCCCATGTACTTCGGGTCTACCCCCGCGGAAGCAAAGGCTTTTATCTTCCCCATGGGTTTTAAACCTAATTCTTTTGCTTTGCGTGAAGAGCACAAGACAACAACTGCGGCACCATCGTTGATGCCCGAGGCATTGGCCGCGGTCACCGTGCCGTTCTTGTCGAACGCGGGCTTCAGCCCCTTCATCGCCTCAACGGTCGCGCCATGGCGCGGGAATTCGTCGACGCCGAACACCACGGGACCCTTGCGCGAGGGCACCTCGTAGGGAACGATCTCGTCGTTGAAGCGGCCCGCCTTCTGCGCCGCTTCGGCCTTGTTCTGGCTCTTCACCGCGAACTCGTCCTGCTCTTCGCGCGTCACCGCCTGCTCCCTGGCGACGTTCTCCGCGGTCACGCCCATGTGGTACTGGTTGTAGACGTCCCAGAGGCCGTCGACGATCATGGAATCGACCATCTTCGCGTCGCCCATGCGGAAGCCGTCGCGCGAACCGTTCAGCACGTGCGGCGCGGCGCTCATGTTTTCCTGCCCGCCGCAGACCACGATGTCGGCGTCGCCATTGGCGATGGACTGCGCGCCGAGCATCGCCGCCTTCAGTCCCGAGCCGCAGACCTTGTTGATGGTCATCGCCGGCACCATGTCCGGCAACCCGGCCCAGATCGCCGCCTGGCGCGCCGGGTTCTGGCCCACGGCCGCGGTCAGCACCTGGCCCATGATCACCTCGGAGACCTGGTCGGGCGACACGCCGGCGCGCTCGAGCGCCTTCCTGATGATGTGCGCGCCCAGCCTCGCCGCGGGAACGCCGGCGAGAGAGCCGCCGAACTTGCCGATCGCGGACCGCGCCGCGCCTACGATGACGATGTCTTCCATGACTTTCTCCTGGTTATGCTTTCTGCTTCACATAGCGACCGGGTGCCGCCTCGATCGCCGGATATCGCGCGTTACCGGTCTGTGCCGGCGCTGCGCGCTGTTCACCCTTGAATTTCTCCAGCCACCGGGACCACTGCGGCCACCAGCTGCCGCGATCCTCGCGCGCCTGCTCGAGCCAGGCATCCGCCTCGCCGGGATATGCATCCGACGTCCAGTAGCTGCGCTTGTTCGCCGAGGCCGGATTGACCACGCCGGCGATGTGGCCGCTCGCGCCGAGCACGAACATCTTGTCGCCGCCCAGCAGCCCCACCGACTTGTAGGCCGCGCGCCACGGCACGATGTGGTCCTCGCGCGTCGCGAGGATGAACGCAGGTTTGTCGATCTTGCCCAGGTCCACGGCAACCCCGCAGTTCTGCAGCGCGCCGGGCACCTTCAGTTTGTTCTCGAGATACGTGTTGCGCACGTAGCTGCAGTACATCGGACCGGGCAGGTTGGTGCTGTCCGCGTTCCAGTACAGGAGATCGAAGGCCGCAGGCGCGCCGCCCATCAGGTAGTTGTTGACGACGTAGGGCCAGATGAGATCGTTGGCGCGCAGCGCGTTGAAGGTCGAAGCCAGGTCTGCGCCCGGCAGGATGCCGCCGGCGCCGATCGCCGCTTCGCGCGCCGCGACGCCGTTCTCGTCGATAAACACGCCCAGCTGGCCGGGCGCGGCGAAATCCAGCATCGTGGCGAGGTAGCTGACGCTCTCGACATCGTCTTCCCCCTTCGCCGCCTGCACCGCGAGCGCCGTAGCCAGCAGCGTGCCGCCGACGCAGAAGCCCAGCGCGTTGACGCGATCAGACTGGGTTATGGCTTTCGAAACTTCAAAAACCTTGAGAATGGCTTCGACGTAATCATCCCAACCGTATTGGCCTTCTGCCGGCCCGACATTGCGCCAGGAAACGATGAACACGGTGTGGCCCTGCTCCACCGCGTAGCGCACGAAGGAATTCTCGGGCTTCAGGTCGAGGATGTAGAACTTGTTGATGCACGGCGGCACGATCACCAGCGGACGCGATCCCACCTGCGCAGTCGTGGCCTTGTACTGGATGAGCTGGATGAGCTCGTTCTCGAACACCACGTCGCCGGGCGTCAGCGCGAGGTTGCGGCCGACCTCGAAGGCGGCCTCGTCGGTCTGGCTGATGCGGCCCTTGTGCATGTCCGCGATCAGGTTGGCAATGCCGCGGGTCACGCTCTCGCCCCTGGAATCGAGCGCGAGCTTCAGCACCGCGGGGTTGAGGGCGGCGAAATTCGCCGGGCTCATCGCATCGCACCACTGCCGCACCGCGAACTGCAGCTTCTCCTTGGATTTTTCATCGATTGCAGCGGCGTCGGCGAGTTCGCCGAGGAATTCCGAAGCAAGCAGGTAGGACTGCTTGACGTACGAGTAGTAAGGATTGTCGCGCCACTCCCTGGCGGCGAACCTGCGATCGCCGGGCGCGGGTGCCGCCACTTGCGCGGCCTGCTGGCCGCCCAGCATCGCCGTCCATAGCTGCGCCTGCTTCGAGATGTAGCTCGATTGCATGGCGCCGAAGTTCGCGTTCCCCTGCATCAACCTGGACATCCAGGTCGCAGGGTCCGGCAGTTCCGGTGGAGTCGCCGTCAGGGCTGGCGGGAGCGGCTGCAAAAGCGGCCTTTGCTTGGCGCGATGAGGCCAGAATTTTGCACCGCACAATTGCTTAGTGCAAGCCCTCCAGCAACACCCGTACGAGTGCGATAACGCCGATGCCAAGCCCTATCAGGACAGTTTGCGACAGGGTGGCCCGCAGTTCGGGCCGGCGGTGCAGGCCGGGGATCAGGTCCGCGACCGCGACGTAGATCATGCTGGCGGCGACGATGCCCAGAAGGATGGGCGTCCAGCCGGCAATCACCTGCAGCGAGAAGTAACCGAGCACGCCGCCCACCAGCGTCGCGCAGGACGACAGCATGTTCAGCACGAAAGCCTTGAGCTTCGAGTAGCCGGAATTGAGCAGAATGACGAAGTCGCCCACTTCCTGCGGGATCTCGTGCGCCACGATCGCCAGCGCCGTGATGATGCCCAGCTGCGTGCTTTGCAGGAACGCCGCGGCAATCAGGATGCCGTCGAGAAAGTTGTGGATCGTGTCGCCCACCACGATGAGCGCGCCGGAGCGCCCGTGATCGTGGGTGTGCGAATGCTCGTCGTGGTCGTGCGAGTGCCGCCAGAGCAGCAGCTTCTCCAGCAGGAAGAAAATCAGGATCCCGCCCAGGATCGACATCGCCACCGCATGCGGGTCGCCGTTCTCGAAGGCATGCGGGATGACTTCGAGGAACGCGGCGCCGAGCAAGGCACCGATCGCGAACGACACCAGCCTCGAAATCCAGGCGGCGCGCAGGAACAGCGCGAGCGCCGCCGCGCCGACGGAAACCACCCCGCCCGCGAAGCTTGCAGCAATGATCCAGCCAAGAGAAGTCATGGGGGCGGCGATTGTACGCGACTAACAGATCCAGATTGCCGCGGCCATGCGCTCGCTTGCCTTGTCCCGGCGGAAGGAGAAGAAGCGCGCGCCATCCGAGGCGGTGCAGAATCCGCCGCCGGAGACACGCGTCACGCCGAGCGCGGCAAGGCGCTGGCGGGCAACGGCGTAGAGATCCAGGTTCCAGTGGCCGGGCCGCGTGGCGCGGAACGCCTCCACCGCGCGCGCGTCGCGCGCCAGGAATGCCGCCCGCACCTCGTCGCCGATTTCGTACGCGCCCGGACCAATCGCCGGCCCGAGCCATGCGAGGACACGTTCCGCCGGCGCGGCCATGGCGGCGATCGTCGCCTCGATCACGCCGGCGCACAGGCCGCGCCAGCCCGCGTGCGCGACGCCGACCACCTCGCCCGCCTCGTGCGCGAGCAGCACCGGCATGCAATCTGCGGCCATCGCCACGCACACGATGTCCTTCGTGCGCGTGAAGGACGCGTCCGCCAGCCGCGTGGAGGACGCGTCCGCCAGCCGCGTGGCGGACGCGCCGGCGGGCGTCCCCGGCGCCGCGCCTGCCGCGTCGACGACATCGATGCCGTGGACCTGGCGCAGCCAGACGGGATCCGCGGGAAGGTGCCGCCGCAGCCGCGCCCGGGATGCGGCGCTTTTCATGTCGCCCATCGCGCGCGTGGTGACCAGGGCGCGCACGCGGGCGGGGACCGGCCAGTCCGGGGTCAGGAACTCAGCCTCCATGCCTCAGCTTTTCGATGAGACGCGACATGTCGTCCGGCAACGGCGCGCTCCACCTCCTCGATTTCCCGGTACGGGGATGCGCCAGTTCCAGCGCAGCGGCGTGCAGCGCCTGGCGCGGGAACGACAAGCCCGGCCGGGCACCGCGGCGGTAGACCGTGTCGCCGACGATCGGGCACTTGATGTGCTGCAGATGGACGCGAATCTGGTGCGTGCGGCCGGTATCGAGCCGGCATTCCAGGAGGGCGAAGCGCGAACGCGCCGCCTCGAAACGCGCCAGCACTTTGTAGTTCGTGCGCGCCTCCCTGCCCGAAGGGACCACCGCCATCCGCGTGCGCTCGCGGGAATCGCGGCCGATGGGCTCGTCTACCGTGCCGCTCGCCGGCGGCTCGCCGTGCACCACGGCGAGGTAGGTCCGCTTCACGCTGCGTTCGGCGAGTTGCGCGGCGAGCTTCATCTGGGCCGTGACGTTCTTCGCCACGACCAGCAGGCCGCTGGTGTCCTTGTCCAGCCGATGCACGATCCCGGCGCGCGGCACTTTGCGCAAGCCTGGCGCGTGCGCAAGCAGGCCATTGAGCAGCGTCCGGTCCGGATTGCCGGCGCCCGGGTGCACGACCAGGCCGACCGGCTTGTCGACCACGATCAGGTCGGCATCTTCGAACACGATGGCGAGCGCCATGCGCTGCGCCTTTGGGGCCGCGACATCGGCTGCCGGCGGCGCCGCAATGGCTATCTTTTCGCCACCGATGGTCATGGCGCTGCCTTCCGATTGCCTGCCGTCCACGAGCACATGGCCCGTCTTCAGCCACACCTGGAGCCGGTTGCGCGAATACTGGGGGAACAGTCTGGCGAGCGCGAGGTCCATGCGCAGCCCGGCGAATTCCGCGGGAATCGTGGCCGCAAGCGGCGCGGCGGACGCATCCTCCCAATCGGATTCCTCCTCGGCGGTATAATTTTTCGCCATGAAACGAAGTTTACTTGCTCCACTGCTGCTGGCCGCTTCCCTGGTACTGGGCGGCTGCGGCCTGGGCGGCGACAAGGACGAGACCATCGGCTGGTCGGCGCAAAAGCTCTACGGCGAAGCCAAGGACGCGATGGCCAATGGCACCTGGGACAAGGCCATCAAGTACCTGGAGAAGCTCGAGGCGCGCTACCCGTATGGACGCTTCGCGCAGCAGGCGCAACTGGATCTCGCCTACGTCCAGTGGAAGAACGGCGACCGCGCCATGGCGATCGCGGCCGCGGACCGCTTCATCAAGCTGTATCCGAACCACACCAACGTCGACTACGCCTACTACCTCAAGGGCCTGATCAACTTCAACGACACCTCCGGCCTGCTGAGCCTGATCGACGCACCCGACACGACGGAACGCGATTCGAAGGGCACGCGCGAGTCCTTCGAGGCATTCAAGGAGCTTGTGGCCCGCTTCCCGGACTCGAAGTACGTCGAGGATGCGACGGCGCGCATGCGATTCCTGGTGAATTCGCTTGCCCAGTACGAAGTGCATGTGGCGCGCTACTACATGAAGCGCGGCGCCTACGTGGCCGCCGCCAACCGCGCCCAGTACGCGGTGCGGAACTACCCCCAGACGCCGGCGCTGGAGGAGGCGGTCTACATCATGGTCAGGGCCTACGACTCGCTCGGCATGACCGACCTGCGCGACGCGGCCGACCGGGTGATGCACAAGAACTTCCCCGAGAGCAAGTACCTCACCGGCAAGGCGACGCGCAGCGCCGCCTGGTGGAAACTCTGGGACCCGGACTGGTAGTTGCTTAGATCTTGATCTTTTCATCCGCGATGTAGTCGCGGATGACACTCTCTACGTCGGCATCGGGCTTGAAGCCCATCGCCAGGGCGCGCGGCGTGCGGAAGTTGACTGGCCAGGTCTTCACGATCGCCTGGATGCGCGCATCCGCCTTGTAGACCACCCGCTTCGCCGCGGCGTCGCCCGCTACCCGGCGCATCGCCTCGACCATCTCGGCAACCGTCGCCGTGATGCCGGGCAGGTTGAGCCAGCGTTGCGTGCCCCAGGCCTCCGGCGGCAGCTCCCAGGCGTGAATGAAGGCATCGACCACCTTCCCCGGCGACAGCAGCCAGACGCCGGTCTCCGGCGCCACCGGGCATTCGGAGACCACGCCGTTGAGCGGCTCGCGGATCACGCCGCTGGCGAACGAGGATGCGGCGGCGTTCGGCTTGCCGGCGCGCACCACGATCGTCGGCAGCCGCAGCGCGCGCCCGTCGATGAAGCCCTTGCGCGTGTAGTCGCTGACCAGATATTCGCCGATCACCTTTTGCGCGCCATACGAAGTCTGCGGATTGGCGAGCGTCGAGTCGTCCAGCACCTCCGGCAGCGTGCCGCCGAAGGCCGCCACCGAGCTGGTGTAGACGAGGCGCGGAGGCTTCGAACATTTTCGCATCTGTGCGAGCAGCAGCTCCATACCCTTGTAGTTGACGCGCATGCCGAGGTCGAAATTGGATTCCGCCTGACCGCTCACGACCGCCGCGAGATGGAATACCGCGTCCGTATCCGGCGTGCAAACGCTGGCGATGGTCTTTTCGTCGGCGACATCCCCCTTCACCGCTTTTACCTTCTGCAGGCTGTCGGCACCGGGAGGAAAAGCGCCATCCAGCAGCGTAATGCCGCTGACCGGCCTGCCGCCCAGCGTGCCGCGCGCGAGCAAGGTCCGCGCGAGCCTGAAACCGAGGAAACCGCCGCCACCCGTGATGAGGATTTTCATACCGGAATTCTAGCGAAGAACGCCTCGACATCGGCGAGTTCGCGCGTCTGTTTCATCGGCGGCAGGCTGGCGCGGATGGCCCGGCCGTAGCTCTTCGAATACAGGCGGGGATCGCACAGCACGAGGACACCGCGGTCCTCCTCGTCGCGGATCAGGCGGCCGGCGCCCTGCTTGAGCTGCAGCACGGCCTGCGGCAACTGGAACTCCATGAACGGGTTGCCGCCCTCGCTTCGCAAGGCTTCTATGCGCGCGGCGAGCACCGGATCGTCCGGCGGCGCGAAGGGCAGCTTGTCGATCAGCACGACCGAAAGCGCCTCGCCGCGCACGTCGACGCCCTCCCAGAACGAAGCCGCACCAAGCAGCACCGCGTTGCCGAGGGCGCGGAAACGGACCAGCAACTCGCTGCGCGAGCCGGTACCCTGCACCAGCAGCGGGAATTCGATCCGGTCCTTGAGCAGCTCGTGCGCGCGCCGCAGGGCGCGGTGCGACGTGAACAGGAGAAACGCGCGGCCCCGGCTTGCCTTGAGCACAGGCAGCGCGGCATTGACCACCGCCTCGGTGTACGCGGGGTCGTTCGGATCCGGCGGCAGCCCTTTGGGCGAATACAGCAGCGCCTGGCGCGCGAAATCAAAGGGACTGGACCAGGTGCGCGCGGCGGCCTCCTCGATGCCGAGTTCCTTCTTGAAGTGGGAAAAATCCTCGCCCATCGCGAGCGTCGCGGAGGTGAAGATCCAGGCGCGCGGGTGATCCAGCATCTGCTTGCGGAACAGCTCCGCCGGCACCAGCGGCGTGATGTGCAGCTGCAGCGACTGGCCGAAGACCTCGATCCAGCGCACTTCGCTGGCGGGGCCGGCTTCGCCGATCCTTGCCAGCAATGCCGACGCGTCGCCCGCGCGCCGCGCGCAGGCGCCCAGGCCTTCGGAGCGTTCCGATTGCTCGGCGAGCGGCGCACGCATCGCTTCCAGCGCCCGGGCCAGTGCCTGCAATGCGTCGGGGAATCCAGGCACGTGCATCGCTTGCGTCCAGCCTAGGCGCGCGCCGTCACGCGCGGCACGCGCACCTTCGCCCGCGAAGCACAGGCGCAGGTCGCGTGCCGCCTTGTCGAGCTTTGACGCGATGCGGTCCAGTTCGGGCGACGCGCCGCCCGCCGCGCGCAACTCCATGCGCGCGTCGCGCGCGAGCTCGATCAGCTGCGCGGTCGACGCCGTTTCGCCGAAGAACAGGCGCGCGGTCTCGGGCAGCTGATGCGCCTCGTCGAAAATCACGGTGTTGCACGACGGCAGGAGCTCGGAGATGCCTTCGTCGCGCAGCGCGACGTCGGCGAAAAAGAGGTGGTGGTTCACCACCACCACGTCGGCCGCGAGCGCGTTCTTGCGCGCCCGCATCACGAAGCAGTCCTTGTATTTGGGGCAATCCTGGCCAAGGCAGTTGTCGCGCGTCGAGGTGGCGTGCTGCCAGACCGGCGCATCCTCGGGCACTTCGGCAAGGTCGGCGCGGTCGCCGGTGATCGAGGTCGCCGCGAAACTCGCGATGCGGCGCAGGTGCGCCACGTCCTCGCGCGATTCGAGGCGCCCTTCGGCGCGCGCGCTGTCGAGGCGGTACAGGCAGACGTAGTTCGCGCGGCCCTTGAGCAAGGCCGCCACTGAACCCGTGGCGAGCGCTTCGCGCACCGCCGGCAGGTCGCGGTCGTAGAGCTGGTTCTGCAGGGTCTTGGTGCCGGTGGATACGATCACCTTGCCGCCGGCGAGCAGCGCGGGCACGAGATAGGCGAAAGTCTTGCCGGTGCCTGTGCCCGCCTCCACCGCCAGCATGCCGCCCGAGTGGACCGCGTCGAGGATGGCCTGCGCCATCTCAACTTGCTGCGCGCGAGGGTGATATCCCTCAACTTTCGCGGCAAGCGGGCCGTCCGCCGCGAAGAAACGTTGCAATGGGTTCAGCGCAATTCCTCGACTTTTACCCAGATGCCGCGATAGCTGCTCGCGCTGCCTTCCCTCGACGACAGGATGCCGCTGTCGGACCGCGCCGTGGCCGCGCTCGCACCGCCAAGATCGATCCACTCCCCGAGGCGGCCGCTCACCGTGCTCGCGACGCGCTCGGACTGGATCGCCCCGGAGGGTCCGCGCGCGAACTGCTCGCGCTGGGGGGCTATCTCGAGGAACACCGTGCTGCCGGCAAGGCGCGGCACGACCTCGAAACCGGTGCTGGCGTCCTGATTCACGGTACTGTCCTGGACCACGCGCCCGCCCGGCGTCTGGATCACCTGCCGCTGGCGGACCGGCCGCGACTGGCCGCTCGAAATCAGCGCGCGCCCGCCTTCGAGCACCTGGACCCGCTGGTCGATGCGCTCATCCGTGCTGGAGCGCGAGTCCTGGATGCGCACCTCGGCGCTGGAACCGCGATTCGAGATGCGCGCGTCGGTCTGGACGCTGCTGCGCGCGGAATCCTGCGTCGCATCGAAGCGCACCGAGATCGTGAGGCGCCGCGCGGGTTGGTCGATGGAGTCGAGCACGGCGCGGATCTGGGCCAGGTTGCCCGGGCTGGTGCGCACGATCAGCTGGTTGAACTGTCCGGAGAGCGCGCCGCCGGGTTCGAGCAAGGGCCGCAGTACCGGGATCACCTGCTCGGCGGTCCGGTGGCGCAGCGAGATGACTTCCAGAGTGCCTTGCGCGAGGACTGCCGGCGCAACGAAGGAAAGCAGAAGCAGGAGAGTCTTCATATACGCCTTAACGCGCGCCATGAGTTAGTGGTTGCTCTCAGAAAGAATTTGTACTAGATTACTTTAGTTATGCTTTATAAATTATTGTTTTATATAATAATTTCTCTGACAATCTCGGGCTGCGGTGCATTGGGTCCCACGGCACCCGCGCCCGTCGCCATGACCCCGCCGCCCGCCGCGCCTGCGCCTCCCCGTGCGGAGCGCTCGGAAGCCTTGCTGCAGGCGCTGCTCGCGCTGGGACTCGACTACCGCTACGGCGGGAGTTCGCCCGCGACCGGTTTCGACTGCAGCGGACTCGTCGCGCACGTATATCTCGAGGCCTGGAACATCCGGCTGCCGCGCAATACTGGCGCGCAGAGCAAGGCCGGGACGCCGGTCAGTCTAGCGGAACTGCGGGCGGGCGATCTCGTGTTCTACGACACGCTGAAGCGCCCGTACTCGCACGTCGGCATCTACCTCGGCGACGGCAAATTCGTGCACGCGCCCAAGACCGGCGCGCAGGTACGCGTGGAGTCGCTGGAGAGCAGCTATTGGGCGCAGCGCTATAACGGCGCAAGACGCATCGAACCGCCTCTTTGACTTTGAGTAGTGAGAAGCATTATCATTTCGCTTTAGCCCGCCTGAGGTAATCCAAGTGACTGTTATCAAAAAGACTTTTCTGGTCTCCGCTTTGCTGTTCTCTGCCGCCGCCTTTGCGCAGGACAACAAGGTGCTGAACCTCTACTCCTCGCGCCACTACCAGACCGACGAGGCGCTGTACGCCAACTTCACCAAGCAGACCGGCATCAAGGTCAACCGCATCGAAGCCGGCGAAGACCCGCTCATCGAGCGCATCCGCAACGAAGGCGAGCGCAGCCCTGCCGACGTTCTGGTGACCGTGGACGCGGGCCGCCTGTGGCGCGCCGAGCAGCTCGGCTTCTTCCAGCCGGTGAAATCGGCGGTGCTGGATGCGCGCATCCCTTCAAGCTACCGCGAGCCGAACGGGCTCTGGTACGGCTTCTCGCTGCGCGCGCGCGTGATCGCCTACAACAAGATGAAAGTAAAGGGCGCCGAGCTGCCCACCTACGAATCGCTCGCCGACCCGAAGTGGAAGGGCCGCATCTGCATGCGTTCCTCCACCAACATGTACAACCTCTCGCTGCTCGGCGCGATGATCGACCATCTGGGCGAGGAGAAGGCCCAGGCCTGGGCACAGGCCGTGCGCAACAACCTCGCGCGCGATCCCAAGGGCGGCGACACCGACCAGCTGAAGAGCGTGGCCGCGGGCGAGTGCGACGTCACGATCTCGAACCAGTACTACTACGCGCGCCTGCTGCGCTCGGCCAAGGCCGACGAGCGGGAAACGGGCGAAAAAATCGGCGTCGTATTCCCGAACCAGTCGAGCTGGGGCACGCACGTCAATATCTCGGGCGCCGGCGTGATGAAGAACGCGCCGAACCGCGAAGCCGCGGTGAAGTTCCTCGAGTACCTCGCGAGCGACGAAGCGCAGCGCTATTTCGCCGACGGCAACAACGAGTGGCCGGTGGTGGCGAGCGTGAAGGCGGACAACCCGGTGCTCGCGTCGTTCGGCGCCTTCAAGCAGGATGCGCTCAACGTCTCGGTGCTCGGCCGCAACCAGCCCGGCTCGCAGAAGATCTACGACCGCGTGGCCTGGAAGTAACGCTTGACGACAATCAATACCGGCACCAGGCCGATCGCGACGATTACCAGGGACGGCACCGCGGCCTCGGCCAGGCGCTCGTCCTTGGCGAGGTTGTAGGCCTCGATCGCGAGCGTGTCGAAGTTGAAGGGACGAAGCGCGAAGGTCGCCGGCAGTTCCTTCATCACGTCCACGAACAGGAGCAGCGCCGCGCTCGCCAGGCTGGAGGCGAGCAGCGGCGCGTGCACGCGCACGAGCGTCCCGGCGGGCGTCGCCCCGAGGCTGCGCGCCGCATCGTCCATGCGCGGCGTCACCTTTGCGAGACCTGATTCCACGCTTTGCAACGCCACGGCGAGGAAGCGCACCAGGTACGCATACACCAGCGCGACGATGGTGCCGGTCAACAGCAGGCCGGGCTTCACGCCGAACGCCGATTCGATGCCGCCGGCGATCCAGTTGTCGAGCCGCCCGAGGGGCACCAGCACGCCGATGGCGATCACCGCGCCGGGAATGGCGTAGCCGAGCGCGGCGGCGCGGTTCGCCCACGCGACCACGCCGGCGAGGCGGCCGCGCGCCAGGCGCGCCGCGTAGGCCATCGCCGTCGCCAGCAGCACGCCCGCGGCGGCGGCGATTCCCGCCAGCGCGAAGCTGTTGCCGACCAGCGCCGGCAGCCTCCCCGTCCAACGCGCCCCGGGATCGGACCACGCGAGGTGGACCAGCAGCCCCGCAGGCAGGAGGAACCCGAGCAGTACCGGCAGGGCGCAGGCCGCGAAAGCGAGCGCAGCAGCCGGGCCCGAGAGCCGCTGCGGCGGCGGGCGCTTGCTCAGGGCGCTCGCGTAGGCCGCGCGGCCGCGGTTGGCACGCTCCAGCGCCAGGACCACGAAAACAAAAACCAGCAGGCACACCGACAACTGGCCTGCGGCGACGCTGTCGCCCATCGACAGCCAGGCCTTGAAGATGCCGGTGGTGAAGACCTCCAGCGCGAAGTACGAAACAGTGCCGAAATCGGCGAGCGTTTCCATGAGCGCGAGCGCGGCGCCCGCTGCCACCGCGGGCCGCGCGATCGGCAGCGCGACGCGCCAGAAGCTGCCCCAGGCCGAATAGCCGGCGAGCCGTCCCGCTTCCAGCGCGCTGCGCGACACGTCGAGAAACGCCGTGCGCGCGAGCAGGTAGACGTAGGGATAGAGCGCGAACGACAGCATCGCCGCGGCACCCGGTATCGAGCGGATTTCCGGAAACCAGTATTCTCGCGCCTGCCACCCCGTCGCCGCGCGCAGCGCCGTCTGCACGGGGCCGGTGAATTGCAGCCAGTCGGTGTACGCGTAGGCCATGACGTAGGCCGGCATCGCGAGCGGCAGCACCAGCGCCCATTCGAGCACGCGCTGCGCCGGAAAGCGGTAGGCGGTGACCAGCCACGCCGAAAGCACGCCGATCGAAAGCACGCCCGCCGCGACGCAGGCCGCCAGCAGCGCGGTGTTCAGGACATACGTGCCGAGCAGCGTGCGCGCGAGGTGGCTCCAGGTCTCGCTGGCCGGTCCAATCACGCTCGCGACGACCGCCAGGATCGGCAGCAGGATCAGCGCCGCCGCGGCCAGAGAGATCGCGCCCAGAAATCCAACCCTTTGAAAATAAAGCATTCCTGATTCTAACAAGAATTATTCTTGATACAATCCTCGCCATGGATCCGCTGCTCGAGATTCAGGACCTGCACCACGCCTATGAGGGAAACCCCGGGGGGCACGATTCCGTGCGCGGCCTGTCCTGCTCGCTCCCGCGCGGCGCGATCGGCTGCCTGCTCGGACCGAGCGGCTGCGGCAAGACCACGGTGCTGCGTTGCATCGCGGGTTTCGAGACGCCGGGCGCCGGCCGCATCCTGCTGAACGGCACCGTGGTCTCCTCGGCCGAGACCAGCCTGCCGCCCGAGAGGCGGCGCATCGGCATGGTGTTCCAGGAGCATGCGCTGTTCCCCCATCTGACGGCCGCAGGGAATATTGCCTTTGGAATTTCAAATGAAGGAAATTCCGTGGACCGGGTGCACGAACTCGCCGTGCTCACCGGCATCACCGAACTTCTCGACAAATACCCGCACGAACTCTCCGGCGGCCAGCAGCAGCGCGTCGCGCTCGCGCGCGCCCTCGCGCCGCGCCCGGAACTGCTGCTGCTCGATGAGCCGTTCTCCAATCTCGATACCGGCCTGCGCGAACGCCTCTCGCACGAACTGCGCGACATCATCAAGGCCACCGGCGCCACCGCGGTTCTCGTCACCCACGACCAGAATGAGGCCTTCGCGATGGCCGACGAGATCGGCGTCATGCGCGAGGGGCGCATCGAGCAGTGGGACTCGGCGTACAACCTGTACCACCGCCCGGTGAACCGTTTCGTCGCCGATTTCGTCGGCCAGGGCACGTTTCTGCCGGGCAAGGTGCTGAGCCCGCGCCAGGTGCAGATCGAACTCGGGGTACTCGACGGCGCCATTCCCGGCGCCTGCCGGATCGGCTGCGACGCCTGCGGCAAGGGCTGCCTCGCAGACGTGCTGCTGCGCCCCGACGACGTGATCCACGACGATGCGGCGCCCACCCAGGCCGAGGTGGTGCACAAGGCGTTCCGCGGTGCCGAGATCATGTACACGCTGAAGCTGGCGAGCGGCAGGAAGGTGCTGGCGCTGGTGCCCAGCCACCACAACCACGCGCTCGGCGAGCGCATCGGCATCCGGCTCGACGTCGACCACGTCGTGGCCTTCGCTCCGCAGGGCTGACTACTTCTCTTCCTTCAGGAAGAATTCCACCGGGAACTCGATGACGAAAGCCTTGCCGCGCAGGGCGGGCGGTATCGTCGCTTTCGACTTCGCGGTGCGGATCATGGCCTGCGCCTCGTCGTCGAGCACCGCCCGGCCCGCGCCTTTCTTCACGGTGATCGAGGAAATCGCCCCGTCTTCGCCGATCGCGATGTGCAGCTCGACGCGGCCTTCCCAGCCGTTCTCCTGCGCGATGCGCGGATACCTCTTGTAGCGCCGTGCGAGGTCCATCAGTTCCAGCCTGAACTGCGCGACGGTACCTGCATCGGGCCCGATCACCGCCTTCGCCTGAGGCGCGACCGGAGTTGCGGGCACCGCAGGTACGACGGGAACCACCGGGGCAGGTTCAGCTTCCTTCCTGGCGGGTTCGACGCTGAAGGCACGCTCTGACGGCATGGCCACGGGTGCGGGTTCCGGCGCCGCCCTCGCCGCCGGCGCCGGCCGCGGCTGCCGCGCGGGCAGCGGGGACGGGGGCGGCTCGTATTTCGGCAGCGCGGGCGCTGGAGGCTCCTGCGCGGCGAGGCGCGCGACCAGCGGCGGCGCCGGGCGCGCCCGCTGCGCCTCCTGCAGGACGGGAAGAACGATCAGTACGACGGCGTGCAGGGCAAGCGAAGCCGCGACCGCGAGCCCGAAAAGGCGGTGCTGCCTGTCTGTTACCTCAGTGTCCCTGCTGTTTCCCCGTTCCAATTGCGCGCCAGACCTTCTCCGCCGTGATCGGCATTTCAATATGCTGCACGCCGTGTCCGGCGAGCGCGTCGAGCACCGCGTGCACGGCCGCCGGCGTGGCGCCGATGGTTCCCAGCTCGCCCACGCCCTTGACGCCGAGCAGGTTGGTCTTGCACGGCACGCTCTCGTCGAATTCGTTCGCCATCGGCGGAAACTGGTCGGCGCGCGGCACGCAGTAGTCCATCAGCGAACCCGTGAGCAACTGTCCCGTGTCGCCATCGTAGGCCACCTGCTCCCACAGCGCCTGGCCAGCGCCTTGCGCGATGCCGCCCTGCACCTGTCCCTCGACGATAGTGCGGTTGATGATGCGGCCGATGTCGTCGACGCTGGTGATCCTCGCCAGCGAAACCATGCCGGTGTCCGGTTCGATTTCGACCTCGATCACCTGCGCGCCGTTCGGCCAGGAGGGAGCCGATGGCGTCTGCGTGGCGGAGACGCGGATGAGCTTCTGCGGCTGCCTGCCGGCGAGCTCGGCCAGCCCGATCGCGCGGTCGGTGCCGCCGATGGCGAAGCGGCCGTTGCGGTACTCGATGTCGCGCGCCGCCGCCTCGAGCACGTCGGCGGCGAGTTCCTTGCCGCGCTCGACGACCTTGCGGCCCGCCGCCACCACCGCCGAGCCGCCGACGAACGCGGAGCGCGAGCCGACGCTGCCGACGCCGTTGGCCTTGTCGGTATCGCCTTGCACTATTTTTATTTTCTTTATTTCAATTTCCAATACCTCGGAAACCAATTGCGTGTAGCTCGTCTCCAGCCCCTGCCCCATCGCCATGGTTCCCGAGAACACCGTGACCGTGCCGTCGGCCGCGACTTCGATGTCGACAGTTTCCGTAGGCAGCGCGCCGGTCCACTCGAGGTAGGACGCGAGCCCCCGGCCACGGAGCTTTCCCTGCTTTTCGCTTTGAACTTTACGTGCCTGGAAGTTTTTCCAGTCGGACAATTCCAGTACCTTGTCGAGAATTTGCGCAAATTCGCCCGCGTCGTAGGTATCGCCCATGTGCGTCTTGTACGGAAACGCCGAGGGCGCGATGAAATTGCGCCGCCGGATCTCCGCCGGGTCGAGCTTCATTTCGCGCGCCGCCTTCTCCAGCAGGCGTTCCATGAGGAAATTCGCCTCGGGACGGCCCGCGCCGCGGTAGGCGCCGGTCGCCATGGTGTTGGTGAGCACGCCGCGGATCAGGTAGTCCACCACGGGCACGTGGTAGACGGAGGTCAGCACCTTCGGCCCGACGAACAGCGGGATCATGGCGGTCGAACCCACCGGCACGGAACCGAAGTTGCCGAGCATCTCCATCTTCAGCGCGAGGATTTTCCCCTGCGCGTCGAGCGCCAGCTGCGCCTTGAAAAGCTGGTCGCGGCCCATGTGCGCGGCGAGGAAATCTTCGCTGCGCTCGCCGCGCCACTTCACCGGCCGCGCGAGCTTCCGCGCTGCGTAGCATGCGATCGCATCCTCGGGGTAGAGGCCGGTCTTCATGCCGAACCCGCCGCCGAGGTCCCCGACCACGACGCGGAATTGATCGGGCTTGGCCTTGAAGACCGCCGCGAGCGCATCGCGCGTGCCCGTCGGCTGCTGCGTCTGCGTATGGAGCGTCCAGCGGCCGCGTTCGTATTGCGCGAGCATGCAGCGCGGCTCGAGCGGCATCGCCGCGACGCGCTGGTTGTGCAGCTCCAGCGTCGTGACGTGCGCGGCGCCGGCAATCGCCAGCGCCACTGCCGCCGGGTCACCCACCTTGCCCTGCGCCGACACGTTGCCCGGCGCATCCTTCCAGATCTGCGGCGCGCCCGGCTCGATCGCCCTGGCCGGATGCACCACGGCGGGCAATTCCTCGTAGTCGACCGCCACCAGTTCGGCCGCGTCCATCGCCTGCACGCGCGTTTCCGCGATCACGGCGGCGACCGGGTGGCCGGCATAGAACGCGACGCCGTCCGCGAGCGGCGTGCGCGGCGGCGCGCCCATCGGCTCGCCGTCGGGCCGCTTGAACAGCGGCGGGTTCGGGATGTGGCCGAGCCCGTCGGCCTTCATGTCGTCCACCGTGTAGACCGCGACGACGCCGGGCGCCTTGCGCGCCTCTGCCGCATCCACCGATGCGATGCGCGCATGCGCATGCGGCGAGCGCAGCACCACCATCCAGGCCTGGCCGGGAAGGTTGCGGTCGTCGCTATAGAGGCCCTTGCCGACCAGCAGCCGGTCGTCCTCGAGGCGCTTCTGCGAGCGCGAGCTGCCAAAGCGGGCGGAGGCGGGATCGAACTGGGTTTCGGGTGCGCTCATGTCGACTCAAAAGAAACGCCCCGTGAGGGGCGCCATGACTGTCTGGCGGAGAGGGAGGGATTCGAACCCCCGGTACCCTTGCGGGCACAACAGATTTCGAGTCTGCCGCAATCGACCACTCTGCCACCTCTCCGCGGGAGGCGAATTTTATCAGGCTCCGGTGGCCGCCCGGCCGGGCCTAGCGCTCGCCCAGGCGCTCCATGAGGCGCAGTCCCAGGTCGCGCTCGATAGGTCGGAATGCGCCGACGTCCTCTTCGTAGCTGTACATCTCGCCCGTCGCGATGTCGAACCACCAGCCGGCCACACTCAGGAGGCCCGCCTGCATGCGCTCGCGCACGACCGGATAGGTCAGCAGGTGCTCCAGTTGCAGCAGCACGTTGAGGCGCGAAAGCTGGTCTTGCGGATTGAGCACGGCGTCGATTCCCCCCGCAGGGGCGAACGTGCCGGCAGCCTGCGCGTGCTGCAGCCAGCGCTCCAAGTTCGTCGCGCCGACCGGGTATTTGCCTTTCAGGACCGCCGCCATGGCGCCGCATTCCGAATGGCCGCAGATCACGATGTTGGGCACCTCGAGCACGAGCAGCGCGTATTCGATCGCGCTCGCTTCCGAGACGTCGCCGGTCGACACGCCGTCCGCGGCGGCCGGCGGCACCAGGTTGCCGACGTTGCGCATGGTGAACAGCTCGCCCGGCTCGGTGGAAGCGAGCAGGTTGGGCTCGACGCGGCTGTCGGCGCAGGTGATGAACAGCGTGTCGGGCGCCTGCCCGCCGGCGAGCTCGCGAAAGCGCTGCGCGTATTGCGGCAGCTGCTGCTCGCGGAATTCGACGATGCCCTGGATGAGCTTGCGCATCTGCCCCGGCGCTAGGCGGGCGCGAGCTTCTCTGCGCCGCCCATGTAGGCGCGCAGCGCCGCCGGCACCGTGACCGAGCCGTCCGCGTTCTGGAAATTCTCCAGCACCGCGATCAGGGTCCGGCCGACGGCGAGGCCCGAGCCGTTCAGCGTGTGGACCGGCTCGGCCTTACCTTTCTCGTTGCGGAACCGCGCCAGCATGCGGCGCGCCTGGAACGCCTCGAAGTTGGAGCAGGACGAAATCTCCCGGTAGGAGTTCTGCCCGGGCAGCCAGACCTCGAGGTCGTAGGTCTTGGCCGAGGAAAAGCCCATGTCGCCTGTGCACAGCGCCATGGTGCGATAGGGCAGCTCCAGCTTCCGGAGGATGGCTTCGGCATGGGAGGTGAGTTCCTCGTGCGCTTCCCAGGACTTCGACGGGTGCACGATCTGCACCAGCTCGACCTTGTCGAACTGGTGGTTGCGGATCATGCCGCGCGTGTCCTTGCCGGCGGCGCCTGCCTCCGAGCGGAAGCACGGCGAATGGCAGCAGAACTTCAGCGGCAGCTTCTCCGGCGGCACGATCTCGTCGCGCACGAAGTTGGTGACCGTGTATTCCGAGGTCGGGATCAGGTAGAGGTCGCGGCCCTCGATCTTGAACTGGTCGTCCTTGAACTTGGCGAAGCTGGTGACGCCGTCGGCGCAGGCCGCGGTCGTCATGTAGGGCGTGTAGACCTCGGTGTAGCCGTGCTCGCCCGTGTGCGTGTCGAGCATGAACTGCGCGAGCGCCCGGTGCAGGCGCGCCACCGCGCCCTTCATCACCACGAAGCGCGCGCCGGCAAGCTTCGCGCCGGCGTCGAAATCCATGCCGCCCAGCCCGGCGCCCAGGTCGACGTGGTCCTTCGGCGTGAAAGCGGGCTTCTTCGGCTCGCCCCAGCGCCGCACTTCGGCGTTCTGCTCGGCGGAGGCGCCGGCCGGCACGCTCTCGTGCGGAATGTTCGGGATCACCGACAGGAACTCGCGCAGCGTCGCCTGCACCGCGTCGTTCTCGACTTCCATCTGCTTGAGCTTCTCGCCGAAGCCGCCCGCCTGCGCGAGCAGGTCGGCCGCGAGCTTTTCGTCCTTCTTCGCCTTCGCGTTGCCGATCTGCCTGGAGATGGCGTTGCGCTGCGCCTGCAATTCCTCCGTCCTGGTTTGAATGTCTTTCCTTGCCGCTTCCAGTTCCTTGAACCTGGCGATATCCAGCTGATAACCTCCGCGCGCGCGCAAGCGGAGGGAGACGGCCTCAATGTCGTTCCTCAGCAGATTGATGTCGATCATTTGCGTTTCCTGATGGCCTCTTCGTTGCGCCGGCGCAGTTCTTCCAGCTTTTCCCGGATTTTTCCTTCCAGGCCGCGCTCCGTCGGCCGGTACCAGCCCACTTCCGGCATGCCGTCCGGAAAGTACGTTTCCCCCGCCGCGAAGGCGTCCGCCTCGTCGTGCGCGTAGCGGTAGTCCTTGCCGTAGCCCAGGTTCTTCATCAGCTTGGTCGGCGCGTTGCGGATGTGCAGCGGCACAGGCCGCGTGCCGTCCCCCTTGACGAACGCGCGGGCCGCATTATAGGCGTTGTAGACCGCGTTCGACTTCGCCGCGACCGCCATGTACAGCACCGCCTCGGCAAGCGCGAGCTCGCCCTCGGGCGAGCCCAGCCGCTCGTAGGTCTCGGTGGCGTCCAGCGCCAGGCGCAGCGCGCGCGGATCGGCAAGCCCGACGTCTTCGACCGCCATGCGCACGATGCGCCGCGCGAGGTAGAGCGGGTCCGCGCCGCCATCCAGCATGCGCACCAGCCAGTAGAGCGAGGCGTCCGCGTCCGACCCTCGCACCGACTTGTGCAGCGCCGAGATCTGGTCGTAGAACTGCTCGCCGCCCTTGTCGAAACGGCGCAGGTTCTTCGCCAGGATTTCCTCGACGAACGCGCCGTCGATCGGGCCCTCGGGTTTTGCGTTGATCAGAATTTCGATGGCGTTGAGGAGCCTGCGTGCATCTCCATCGGCGAATCCGATGAGACGGGACTTGGCCTGCTCATCGAGCTTTGCCCCCGATCTCTCGATGAGAAGGGCCAATTCCTCCTCGTTCAAACCCTCAAGGACGTAAACAGTCGCCCGCGACAGCAGCGCCGAGTTCACTTCGAACGAAGGGTTCTCGGTGGTCGCGCCGACAAAGGTGAACAGGCCTCCCTCGACGAACGGCAGGAAGGCGTCCTGCTGCGCCTTGTTGAAGCGGTGTACTTCGTCGACGAAGAGGATCGTGCGGCGCCCGCTCGTGGAGAGTGTCTGCTCGGCGACCTGCACCGCGTCGCGGATGTCCTTCACGCCGGAAAGTACCGCGGAGAGCGCGATGAACTCCGCCTCGAAAGCCTGTGCCATCAGGCGCGCCAGCGTCGTCTTGCCCGAGCCGGGCGGCCCCCAGAGGATCATCGAATGCGGCTTGCCGGATTCGAATGCCGCGCGCAGCGGCTTGCCCGGACCGAGGAGGTGCTTCTGGCCTACGACTTCATCCAGCGTGCGCGGGCGGAGCTTCTCAGCCAGCGGTGCCGCAGCTTGCGCCTTGCCGAATAGATCATTCCCCAAGGACATCCGCCCCCTTGGGTGGGGTGAAGCGGAAGGTGCCCGCCTCGAACTGCGGATTGCGCTCGAGGTTGGAGAATTTCAGCATGGTGGTCTGGCCGAAATGGTCCACCAGTTCCATCGCCTCGACTCCCGACGCGGACATGCCGAGGCGGATGCGCTCGAAGCCGGATTCCTTTTCGCGCGGTTTCGCCTCCAGCCACTCCAGGCCGTCCCTTTGCCCGGCTTCGGTAAGGACGAACGACTTCTCGATGTCGGACGCGCCCGCGAGCAGGGCCGCCGGCGTGGCGCCAAGCACGCGCGCCGCGCGCCGCACGGTCACCTGGTTGAGGTCCGCGTCGTGGATCCAGACGCGCTCGCCGTCGCCCACGATGAGCTGCGGCGGCTTCGCGTAGGTCCAGCGGAAACGCCCCGGCCGCAGGAACGAGAAGCTGCCGCTCGACTCCTGCACCAGCTTGCCGGTCTTGTCCATGACCTTCTGCTGGAAATTCGCGCGCGCCGCCTGCGTGGTGCGCAGATAGCTCTGGAAACGCTCGAGACTTGCCGCACTCGAATCCTGCAGGCATGAAATCAAGAACAAAGCCGGAAGAAGGCGTTTCATCCGGCTATTCCACTTTCGCGGGCACGAGGACTTCCCGGTTGCCGTTGCTCTGCATCGACGAAACCAGCCCCGCGCGCTCCATGTCTTCGATCAGGCGCGCGGCGCGGTTGTAGCCGATCCGCAGGTGCCGCTGCACCAGCGAGATCGACGGGCGTCGCGTGCGCACCACGATTTCGACTGCCTGGTCGTACAGCGGGTCCTTCTCGCCGGCAGGTTCGCCGTTTGGACCCGCCGCGCCGTCGTCGGCTGCCGCGGGTTCGAGGATGTCCTCGAGATACTCCGGCTTGGCCAGGGATTTGAGGTGCTCGACCACCTTGTGCACTTCCTGGTCGGCGACGAAGGCGCCATGTATCCGCTGCGGCAGTCCGGTGCCCGCGGGCAGGTAAAGCATGTCGCCCATGCCGAGGAGCGCGTCGGCGCCCGACTGGTCGAGGATGGTGCGCGAATCGATCTTCGACGCCACCTGGAAGGCGATGCGCGTCGGGATGTTCGCCTTGATGAGGCCGGTGATCACGTCCACCGAGGGGCGCTGGGTGGCGAGGACCAGGTGGATGCCGGCGGCGCGCGCCTTCTGCGCGAGGCGCGCAATCAGCTCTTCGACCTTCTTGCCGGCCACCATCATCAGGTCGGCGAGCTCGTCGATGACGACCACGATCAGCGGCAGGGCCTGGAGGGCCTGCGGATCGCCCGATTCGAGGGTCGCGGGATCCTCGAGCTTGCGGCCGTGCTTCTCGGCGTCGGCGATCTTGTGGTTGTAGCCCGAGAGATTGCGCACGCCGAGCCAGCTCATCAGCTTGTAGCGCCGGTCCATCTCCGCCACGCACCACTGCAGCGCGTTGGCCGCCTGCTTCATGTCGGTCACGACCGGCGCGAGCAGGTGCGGGATGTCCTGGTACACGGACAACTCGAGCATCTTCGGGTCGATGAGGATGAAGCGCACGTTCTTCGGCTCGGCCTTGTAGAGCAGCGACAGGATCATGGCGTTGATCGCCACCGACTTGCCCGAGCCGGTGGTGCCGGCGACCAGCAGGTGCGGCATGCGCGCGAGGTCCGCGACCACCGGATTGCCGGCGATGTCCTTGCCCAGCGCCAGCGCCAGCGGCGAATGCACGCCGTGGTAGGTCTCCGAGCCGAGGATCTCCGTCAGGCGCACCATCTGCCGGTGCGGGTTCGGGATCTCCAGCCCCATGCAGGATTTGCCCGGAATGGTCTCGACGACGCGGATCGCCACCACCGACAGCGCGCGCGCGAGGTCCTTGATCAGGTTGACGATCTGGCTGCCCTTGACGCCGACCGCGGGCTCGATCTCGTAGCGCGTGATCACCGGGCCGGGATAGGCGGCGAGCACTTTGACGGCGACGCCGAAATCCGAGAGCTTCTTCTCGATCAGGCGCGAAGTGAATTCCAGCGTCTCGGCGCTGACCGTCTCCAGTTCCTTCTCCGGTTCGTCCAGCAGCTTGAGCGGCGGCAGCGGCGTGTCCGGCAGGTGCTCGAACAGCGGCGCCTGCTTCTCCTTCTGCGCGCGCTCCGAGCGCTTGATCTCGACCGGCGGCGGCGCGATCACCACCGGCAGGTGGTCCTCTTCGCGCTTGCGCTCGGCCTTCACCACGGTCTCGCGCTCGACTCGCGCATGCGTGCCGATCTTCTCGTCGCGGCGCTTCTCCCAGGCGCCGAGCGCGAGCGCATACGCCGATTCGAGAAGGAAACCGGTTATTTCGGCGATGCGCAGCCAGGACACGCTGATGAACAGGCTGAACCCCACCGCCATCGCCGCCAGCATGACCAGCGTCGCGCCGACGGGGCCGATCAGCTGCGACGACAGCCTGCCCAGCTCCACGCCGATGATGCCGCCCGAGGGTTGCGGCAGCCCGCCGCCGTAGCTGTGCAGGCGCAGGTATTCGAGGGCCGCGCTCGCCACGAGCAGCAGCGCGAAGCCCGCAAGCGAAATGAACAGCGGGCGCGCCTCGACCCTTTCGGTGTCCTCGATGCGGCGGTATCCCCGCACCACGGAGTAGAGGCACAGCGCCACCCACCAGAACGCGGACCAGCCGAACAGCGACAGCAGCACGTCCGAGAGCCACGCCCCGACCCGGCCGCCGGCGTTCTGCACCACCGACACGGTGGCGCTGCGCGACCAGCCCGGGTCGGTGGCATGGTGCGTGAGCAGGATCAGGAGCAGGTAGCCCGCCGCCGCGACTTGCGCCAGCCATTTCGCTTCGCGCAGGAGCCCGGCGAGTTTCGCCGGCAGCGGTGCGCCGCCCTGGGATTTGCGTGCCGCCGCCATACCCGCGCTTGCCTTAGCGCCGACGGATCAGTGCGGCAGCATGATCGTGTCGCGCAGCACGATGGTGGAGCCCCGCACCTCGATATAGCCGCCCATCTGCAGGTCCTTCATCACGCGGCTCACCATTTCGCGCGAGGCACCGATCATCTTGGCGATGTCCTGCTTGGGCAGGCGCTTGGTGACCACCTTCTGCCCGTTCACGTCCTCCGACATGTCGAGCAGCAGCCGCGCGACCCTGCCGTAGACGTCCAGCAGCGCGAGGCTGCCGATCTTGCGGTCGGCCTCGCGCAGGCGGTGCACCAGGCCGCGCATCACCGCCATCGCCATGTCGAGGTTCTCGGCGAGGCACTTCCTGAAATCCTTCTTGCTGATCGACAGCAGCTCGCAGGGCTCGATCGTCACCACGCTGGCCGAGCGCGGGCTTTCGTCGATCAGGCCCATTTCGCCGAAAAACTCGCCGGGGCCGATCAGGCTGAGGATGACTTCCTTGCCCTCGGAATCGCCCATCATGACCTTGAGGCGGCCCGAAATGACGATGTAGAGGGAATCGATCTGGTCGCCAGCGGCCATGATCACGGACGCGCGCGGCGCGCTGCGGCGCGTGACGACGGTCACCAGCATGCGCAACTGCTCGTCGGGGAAGCCCGCGAACAGCGGCACCGACTTCAGGATCGTCGTCGAGACCGTGTTCGACATGGCCGGCATCAGGTTTTCCCGCTTGATCTGCGCGTAAAAGACCCCACTATGTTAGCAGAATCACTCCCTTATACTTTCGCCATGGAAAACAAGAAGCGACACTCCCGGCTGCTGATCCTCGGCTCCGGACCGGCCGGCTACACCGCGGCGGTATACGCCGCGCGCGCCAACCTGAAACCCGTGCTGCTCACCGGCCTCGCGCAGGGCGGCCAGCTCATGACCACCACCGACGTCGACAACTGGCCCGCGGACGACGCGGGCATCCAGGGCCCGGAGCTGATGGCGCGCTTCCAGAAGCACGCCGAGCGCTTCGAGACCGAAATCGTCTTCGACCAGATCAACAGCGTCAGGCTCGGCCAGCGCCCTTTCGTCCTCGAAGGCGACGCCGGCACCTACACCAGCGACGCGCTGATCATCGCCACCGGCGCCTCGGCGAAGTACCTCGGCCTGCCGAGCGAGCAGAAGTTCATGGGCCAGGGCGTGTCGGCCTGCGCCACCTGCGACGGCTTTTTCTTCAAGAACCAGGAAGTCGCAGTGATCGGCGGCGGCAATACCGCGGTCGAGGAGGCGCTCTACCTCGCGCATATCTGCGCCAGGGTGACCCTGGTGCACCGGCGCGACAGGTTCCGCGCCGAGAAGATCATGATCGACAAGCTCATGAAGCGCGTCGCGGAAGGAAAAATCGTCCTCGAACTCGATTCGACGCTGGATGAAGTCCTCGGCGACAAGACCGGGGTCACCGGCGTCCGGATCCTGAATCTGAAGACCGGCGGGAAGAAGGATCTCGCGCTGAAAGGCCTGTTCATCGCCATCGGCCACACGCCCAACACCCAGATTTTCTCGGGCCACCTGGACATGAAGAACGGCTATATCGTCACGCGCGGCGGCAGCGAGGGCGGCGCGACGGCCACCAGCGTGCCGGGCGTGTTCGCCGCGGGCGACGTGCAGGACCACGTCTACCGGCAGGCCGTCACCAGCGCGGGCACCGGCTGCATGGCGGCGCTCGACGCGGAAAAATTCCTCGACGGGCTCGGATGACATGTGAAGGACAAGCGTGAAGGAAAAATTCGGGGATGAATTCAGGAAAGCGGTCGCGGACGTGGAGCCGCTCAAGCGCACGAAGCGCGTCGCGCACAAGGCGCCCGCGCCGCCGCCGGTGCCGTATCAGCGCCGGCGCGACGAGGCCGCGGCCCTTGCCGAGAGCCTGGCAGACCCGCTGTCAGCCGACGAAGCACTCGAAACCGGCGAGGAATTGAGCTACCTGCGGGACGGGATGGCCCGCGAGACGCTGCGCAAGCTGCGGCGCGGCCACTGGTCGGTCCAGGACGGCGTCGACCTGCACGGCCTGACGCGCGAGCAGGCTGCCGCAGTCGTCGTCGAATTCCTGCAGCATTGCGCGATGCACGGCCTGCGTTGCGTGCGGATCGTGCACGGCAAGGGCCTCGGGATACTCAAGGCCAAGCTTGGACAATGGCTGCCGCAGCGGGAAGAAGTGCTGGCCTACTGCCAGGCGCCTGCGAACGACGGCGGCAGCGGGGCGCTGCTGGTACTGCTCAAGTCAAAACGCTAGAAGAAAAACGTGGACTGTCCCTGTTTTTCTAGACCGCGGATTCGTTCGTTTCGCCGGTGCGGATGCGCACCACGTGCGACACCGAAGTGACGAAGATCTTGCCGTCGCCGATCTTGCCGGTGCGCGCCGACTTCACGATCGCTTCGATCGCCGGCTCGACCTGGCCGTCAGTAACCACGACTTCGATCTTCACCTTGGGCAGGAAGTCGACCACGTACTCCGCGCCGCGGTAGAGCTCCGTGTGCCCCTTCTGGCGGCCGAAGCCCTTCACCTCGGTGACGGTCAGGCCGGTGACGCCGACCTCGGAGAGCGCCTCGCGCACTTCGTCGAGCTTGAACGGCTTTACGATCGCTTCGATCTTTTTCATTGCGGGCTCCAGGGGGCAGGTCTGTCCGTAGCCTGTAATTCTATAATGTCCCGATGGCATCTGAGCGCCTTCGCGTGGTCGAATCCCTCGCCGGCGTGCCCGCCGCGGCCTGGAATGCCATCGCCAAGGGCGATCCTGGTGGTCAGGACGATCCCTTCACCAGCCACGAATTCCTCTCCGCCCTGATCGATACGGGCTGCGCCAGCGATCGCACCGGATGGCGCCCCCAGATCATCCTGCTCGAGAAAGCAGGCGTGCTGGCCGGCGCGATGCCCATGTTCCTGAAGACGCACTCCTACGGCGAGTACGTCTTCGACTGGGCCTGGGCCGACGCCTACCAGCGCCACGGCCTGGAGTACTACCCGAAGCTGCTTTGCGCGGTGCCCTTTACGCCCGTGAGCGGCCCGCGGCTGCTCGCGGCGAACGACGCGGACCGGGCGCGGCTGGCGGCCGCCGCCCTGGAAATGGCGCGCGAAGTTTCATCGCTGCACGTGCTGTTTCCGCCCGCCGCGGAAGTGGACCTGCTGCAATCAGCCGGGATGCTCCTCAGGCGCACGGTTCAATTCCATTGGCAGAACGCGCCCGGCGACGGCTATGCCGACTTCGAGGACTTCCTCTCGCGCCTGACGCGCCACCGGCGCAAGGTCATCCGCCAGGAACGGCGCCGCGTGCAGGCCGAGGGCGTCACGTTCCGCTGGCTGCGCGGCGCCGCGATCGAGCGCGGCCACTGGCAATTCTTCGAGCGTTGCTACCGGCGCACCTACGCCGCGCACCGCTCCAGCCCCTATCTCAATCTGGAATTCTTCCTCAGGCTGGGCGCGGCGCTGCCCGGCAACTGCCTGATGATCCTCGCCGAGCGCGCAGGCAAACCCATGGCGGCGACCTTGAACCTGGTTACCGGGAGCAAATTGTTCGGCAGGTACTGGGGCGCGCAGGAACACATTCCCCTGCTGCACTTCGAGTGCTGCTACTACCAGGCGATCGAATACGCCATCGCCAACCGCCTCCGGTTCTTCGAGGGCGGCGCGCAGGGCGAGCACAAGCTGTTCCGCGGGCTGCTGCCGGTGGAGACGCACTCGGCGCACTGGCTGGCGCATCCGCGCTTCGCGCGCGCCATCGAGGACTACCTCGAGCGCGAGACGGCCGGCATCGCGCGCTACGTGGACGAACTGAACGAGCACTCGCCCTTCAGGGCGCCGTCGACCCCGCCGACTTCCTGAAACGTCTCGCGCCGTCGAGGATTTCCTTCTTCGCGGCGGCGGCGCCGACCCAGCCCTGCACCTTCACCCACTTGCCGCGCTCCAGGTCCTTGTAATGCTCGAAGAAATGCCGGATCGCGGCGAGCTGCGACGCCGGCACGTCGCGCGGCGAGCGCACGTTGCGGTACTGGCTGGTGAGCTTGTCGATCGGCACGGCGAGCACCTTCGTGTCCTCGCCCGCCTCGTCCTTCATGCGCAGCATGCCGATCGGCCGGCAGCGCACCACGACGCCCGTGATCAGCGGCAGCGGCGAGAGCACCAGCACGTCCACCGGGTCGCCGTCCCCCGACAGCGTGCGCGGCACGTAGCCGTAGTTGCAGGGGTAATGCATGGCGGTGGACATGAACCGGTCGACGAACATGGCGCCCGTCGCCTTGTCCACCTCGTATTTCACCGGATCGGCGAGCATCGGGATCTCGATGATGACGTTGACGTCGTCCGGCACGTCACGGCCGGTGGTTACCCGTTCCAGATTCATGGCCGGATTCTATAATTGATTTTTCGAGGGAGACCGCATGAGACTGAAGAACAAGGTTGCGATCGTTACCGGCGCCGGCAGCGGCTTCGGCGTGGGCATCGCCAGGCGCTTCAGCGAGGAAGGCGCCAGGGTCGTTGTCGCCGATATCGACGAGAAAAACGGCAGCCGCGTCGCCAGGGAACTGAATGCGACGTTTGTCAAAACCGATGTCACGAGCGGCGCGGACTGGGCGCGCCTCGTGCAGGAAAGCGTGTCTGCGGGGGGGCGGCTGGACATCGTGGTGAACAACGCCGGCTGGACGCACCGCCGCAAGCCTTATGTCGAAGTGAGCGAAGCGGAGTTCGACAAGGTCTACGCCGTCAACGTCAAGAGCATCTACCTCTCGGCGGTCCACGCGCTGCCGGCGTTCCGCAGGCAGGGCGGCGGCTGCTTCGTCAACATCGCTTCCACCGCCGGGGTGCGGCCGCGGCCGGGGCTGACCGTCTACAACAGCTCCAAGGGCGCGGTGATCACCATGAGCAAGTCGATGGCGGCGGAATTCGGGCCGGACAAGGTGCGCGTCAACTGCGTCAACCCGGTGTTCAGCCCGGACACGGCGCTATCGGCCGACTTCGCCGGCGGCGCCCTCACAGACGAGGCGAAGAAGGCGTTCCTCGCGACCATCCCGCTGGGGCGCTTCTCCACCCCGCTGGACATCGCCAACGCCTGCGTCTACCTCGCCTCCGACGAAGCCGCGATGGTGAGCGGCAGCTGCATCGAGGTCGACGGGGCGCGTTGCGTGTAGGGGAATTGAAGCGGGGCCGCTTCCGCTCCTGCTATTGGAAGTCAGGACCGATGCGGTCCAGCGCATCAGTAACGAGACAGTCCGCGCCCATCTTCAGCAGCCGTCTTGCATCTGAAGGCTCGTTGACGGTCCAAAGCAGGATCGAATATCCGGCGGCGTGAATTTCCGCCGCCAGCTTTTCGGTCAGTGACTTGAAATTGCAATGCAGGGCCACGCAGGACAGGCGCTTCATCGTGTCCAGCCAGTCGACCGGAATCCTGTCCACGAGGTAACCGCGCGGCAGCTCGGGCGCGACCGAGCGCGCCGCCGCCAGCGCATCGACGGAAAAGGACGACAGCAGCGGTCCGAGCGGAGCGCCGCGCCAGAGTTCGCGCGTCATGCGCGCCACAACCTCGCCCGTCCTGCGCTCGCGCCCCTGCGCGGGCTTGATCTCGACGTTGGCGCAGATGCCCAGCTCGCGGCACAGCGCCACGGCATCCTCGTATTTCGGAATTTTTTCGTCTACTTGAATTCTCAATTTTGAAAGCTCGGCGAAAGTCATCCTGGACACTTCGCCATGCCCATCCGTGGTGCGGTCGACGGTCTCGTCATGGATGATCACCGGCGTGCCGTCGCCCGCCAGCATGACGTCGAACTCCACGCCTTTGAATCCCATCGAGGCGCCGAGCCGGATCGCGCCCAGCGTGTTCTCCGGCGCGAGCGCGCCGCCGCCCCTGTGCGCCACGATTTGCGGGTACGGCCAGCTCATGATGCCTGCCTGTGCCCGGGCTTGAGCCGGACGTAGAGTGTCTTGCGCACCAGGGCGACGAGCGAGCCGTCGCCAACGTGACGCACTTCGACCTGGAATTCCGGCAGCACTTTTTCGCCGCCCGCAGCCTGGGTCCGGATCTCGGTGATGCGTTCTTCGGGCAATGCGAAGCGTGCCTGCACCGCGCCGCGCCCGGGCGCCACGTATTCGATCGAACCGGACTTGTCCCAGACCAGATACCTGTCTCCCAGGATGTGCATCAGCATGATGGCAAGGAAGGGATCGGTCATGGAATACAGGCTACCGCCGAAATGCGTGCCGACGAAGTTGCGGTTCAGGCGGCCAAATTTCATCTCCACCACAGCGTCGCGGAAATCGTCGGCGAGGTGGACGACACGGATCCCGGCGCCGAGAAACGGCGGCCACCAGCCCATGCCTGTGCGCATCAGGCGCGGGTTCACGGTCAGCGCCAGCGCACTTTGAGATCCTGCAGGACGCGGCGCGCAAGTTCGGGACGGTCGGTGATCAACCCGTCCACGCCGTAGCCGACGAGGCGTGCCATGTCGACGGGGTCGTTCACGGTCCAGGCGAGCACCTTGATTCCCAGCGCCTGCGCCTCCTTCACTTTCTGCGCGTCGAGGTCGCCGAAATAGGCCGACCAGTACCCGCCGCCGGCGGCCTTGATCATTTTCGGGATCGAGCCGTACTCGCGGAACTGGAAGCCGGCCGTCCAGCGCGAGCCCTCGGGCCGGTCGGCGCCGATATTGTCGAAGCGCCGCTGCACCGTCAGGTAGGCCGTGGCGATTTCCGGCGCGATTGCCTGCACCACCTGGAGAGTGCGCCAGTCGAAGGACTGGACCTGCGACCGCGCGGCCATGCCCGCCTTGCGGATTTCCGCCACCACCGCGCGCGCGAAAGGCTCGGGCGCGAGAGTTTCGTCGGGCCTGTCGGGCGAAAGCTTGGTCTCGATGTCGAAGCGGACCTTGCCGTCGCCCGAACGCTTCACGAGTTCGAACAGATCGGCAAGCCGCGGTATGCGCGTGCCGTCGACCGGTACCTGGTCGGGAAACTGGCGGGCATAGTCCGTCCCCGGCCTGATGCGACCCACGTCGTAGGCCTGCAGCTGCGCCCAGGTCATGGAGCGGATCAGCGGACCGCGCTGCTCCAGAAACCTGCCGGCGGCATCTCGCACGATATCCGGGTTCAGGTACGGGTCGTGGGATATGACGACCACGCCGTCGCTCGTGATCGCGATATCCAGCTCGAGCGTCGTGACCCCGAGCGCGAGGGCGCGCCCGAAGGCAGGCAGGGTGTTCTCCGGATGGAGTCCGCGCGCGCCGCGGTGGCCCTGCAGGTCGAAAGCCATCGAGGGGCCTGCAGCAAGCGCCATGGCAAGCGCCAGCCATGGCTTCATGATTCCAGTCGTTTCCCGCTCGCCGGATCGAACCAGTGCATGTTCTGCGGGGCGTAGCGCAGCGCGAGCTTGCCCGCCTGCGCCTTCGCGTCCGCCGGCAGGCGCGCAGCGACGCGGGCGGTGGACTTGTCGCCGCCGGGTTTTCCTTCATGCCCGTACACGATGATGTCGGCGCCGAGGGGTTCGATCAGGTCCACGTCGATCGAGAGCATGGCCTCCGATTCCGCACAGGGCTCCATGTGCTCCGGGCGCACGCCGAGCAGCTTGCCGTCCTTCGGGATCAGGTTCATCGGCGGCGAACCGATGAAGCCGGCAACGAAGGTGGTCGCCGGCCTGGCGTAGACCTCGAGCGGCGCGCCGATCTGCTCGGCGCGTCCGGCGTTCATCACGATCATGCGCTGCGCCAGCGTCATCGCCTCGACCTGGTCGTGGGTCACGAACAGGCTCGTGGTTCCCAGCCGCCGGTGCAGCGCCTGCAGCTCGCCGCGCATCTGCACGCGCAGCTTCGCGTCCAGGTTCGACAGCGGCTCGTCGAACAGGAACACCTGCGGTTCGCGCACGATGGCGCGCCCCATCGCGACGCGCTGGCGCTGGCCGCCCGAGAGCGCGCGCGGCTTGCGCTCGAGGAACTTCGTCAACTCCAGGATTTCCGCCGCCTTCCTGACCCGGGCCGCGATCTCCTGCGGCGGCACCCGCTTGATGCGCAGGCCGTACGACATGTTCTCGTACACGCTCATGTGCGGATAGAGCGCGTAGTTCTGGAACACCATCGCGATGTCGCGGTCCTTGGGCTCGAGCTGGTTCACCACGCGGCCGCCGATGGCAATCTCGCCGGCGGTGATGGTTTCCAGCCCCGCCACCATGCGCAGCAGGGTGGACTTGCCGCAGCCCGAGGGACCGAGGATCACGATGAACTCGCCGTCCTGGATCTCCATGTTCACGCCGTGGATCACCTGCAGTTCGGGCGTGTAGCTCTTGCGGACGTCCCTCAGCGATACGGCAGCCATTATTTTTCCGTCTCCACGAGGCCCTTGACGAACCATTTCTGCATCAGCACCACCACCAGCGCGGGCGGCAGCATGGCGAGGATCGCGGTGGCCATGATCAGGTTCCACTCATTGGCGGCGTCGCTGCCGTCGATCATGCGCTTGATGCCGATCACGGTGGTGTACATGGACTCGTTGGAGGCAATCAGCAGCGGCCAGAGGTACTGGTTCCAGCCATAGATGAACTGGATCACGAACAACGCCGCCATGGTCGTCTTCGACAGCGGCATCAGTACGTCCCAGAAGAACCGCATCGGCCCCGCGCCGTCGACGCGGGCAGCCTCGGCGAGCTCGTCCGGAATCGTCATGAAGAACTGCCGGAACAGGAACGTGGCGGTCGCCGAGGCGATCAGCGGAATGGTGAGCCCGGCGTAGGTGTTCAGCATTCCCAGGTCCGAGATCACTTTGAAGGTCGGGATGATGCGCACCTCGACCGGCAGCATCAGGGTGACGAAGATCATCCAGAAGAAGAACATGCGTCCCGGAAAGCGGAAATAGACGATGGCGAAGGAGGCGACGATCGAGATCACGATCTTGCCGAACGGAATGACGAGCGCCATCACCAGGCTGTTGATCAGCATCTGCGATACGGCGGCCTTCGAATTCCTTGTCCCCCCGCTTGTCAGCACCTGTGAATAATTCTCGATCAGCTGGTCGCCAGGGAGGAGCGACATCGGCACCTGCATGATCTCCTTCAGGCTCTGCGTCGAGGCGACGAAAGTGACGTAAAGCGGGAAAACCACGACCAGCACGCCGAGGATCAGCACGGCGTGCGACAGGAAGTTCAACCAGGGCCGGTTCTCGACCACCTAGTACTGTACTTTCTTTTCAACGAAGCGGAACTGCACCACCGTCAGCGCGATGACGATCACCATCAGGATCACCGACTGCGCCGAGGAGCCGCCCAGGTCGGCCGCCTTCACGCCGTCGTGGTACACCTTGTAGACGAGGATGTTGGTCGCCTGCCCCGGCCCGCCCTGCGTGGTCGCGTCGATCACGCCGAAGGTGTCGAAGAAGGCGTAAACGATGTTGACCACCAGCAGGAAGAAGGTGGTCGGCGAAAGCAGCGGAAAGACGATGGTCCAGAAGCGGCGCAGCGGGCCCGCGCCGTCGATCGCCGCCGCCTCGATGAGCGATTTCGGGATCGATTGCAGGCCAGCGAGGAAAAACAGGAAGTTGTACGAGATCTGCTTCCACACCGAGGCGATGACCACCAGCAGCATCGCCTGGTCGCCCTGGATGATCCAGTTCCAGTTGATGCCCCAACCTTTGAGCACGTAGGTGACGATGCCGATCGAAGGCGCGAAGAGGAACGCCCACAGCACGCCCGCGATCGCGGGCGCGACCGCGTAGGGCCAGATCAGCAGGGTCTTGTAGGCGAGCGCGCCGCGCACCACGCGGTCGGCCATGGCGGCGAGCAGCAGCGAGATCGCGATGCCGGAGAACGCCACCAGCAAGCTGAACAGCGCCGTGACCTTGAACGACTCGAGGTAGTTGCCGTCCTTGAACAGCGCCGCGAAGTTCTGCAGCCCGACGAACTGCGTCTTCAGGCCGAAGGCGTCCTGCAGCTGGAACGAGAACCACACCGCCTGGAAGGCGGGCCAGAAGAAAAACAGGATCGTGATCACGATCTGCGGGGCGACCAGCGCATACGGCAGCCACGCAGACCGGAATACGACCCGCTTTTCCACAGTACTGCTTACTCGAAGCTATTTATTGGCAGCCTCGAATTGCCGCAGGATCTCGTTGCCGCGCCTCACCGCATCGTCGAGCGCCGGCTTGGCTTCCTTCTTGCCCGAGAAGACGGCCTCGAGTTCCTCCTCGATCACCGTGCGGCCCTGCACGAAATTGCCGAAGCGCAGGCCCTTGGAGTTCTCGGTCGGCGCCTTGTTGGTGAGCTGGCGGGTCGGCATGTCGGCGCCCGGATTCTTGTCGTAGAAACCCGACGCGCGGGTCACCTCGTAGGCCGCCTGCGTAATCGGCACGTAGCCGGTGCTGGTATGCCATTCCATCTGCACCGCGGGCTGCGACAGGTAAGCGAAGAACTTGGCGACGCCCCTGTATTCCTCGGGCTTCTTGCCGCCCATGACCCAGACCGAGGCGCCGCCGATGATGGAATTCTGCGGCGCGCCCTTGACGTCGTCATGGTAGGGAATGAAGTTGATCGACCAGTCGAAGCTGGCCGCCTTCTTGATGCCGGCCTGGGCGCCGGCGCTGCCGCTGAACATGGCGCACTCGCCGCTGGAGAACTTGGCGTCGCCCTGGTTGGTGCGGCCGGCGTAGGTAAAGAGGCCCTTCTTCGACATGTCGCCCAGCATCGCGATGTGGCGCACGTGCAGCGGCGAATTGATGCTGAACTGGGTATCGAGGCCGGCCATGCCGTTTTGCCTGGTGCCGATCGGCACGTTATGCCAGGCGCTGAAGTTCTCGATGTGCATCCACGACGGCCAGCTGGTCGTGTAGGTGCACTGCTGCCCCGAGGCCTTGAGTTTCTCCGCTGCCGCGACAAGTTCCTTCCAGGTCCGCGGCGGCTTGTTCGGATCGAGGCCCGCCTTCTTGAAGGCGTCCTTGTTGATGTAGAACATCACCGTCGAGCTGTTGAAGGGAAACGACAGCATGTTGCCCTTCACGTCGCTGTAGTAGCCCGTGACCGTGGGCAGGTAGGCCTTCGGTTCGAACGGTTCCTTTGCGTCCGCCATCACCTTGGCCACCGGCACGATCGCGCCCTTGGCGGCCATCATGGTCGCGGTGCCGACCTCGAACACCTGCAGCAGGTGCGGCGCGTTGCCGGCGCGGAACGCGGCGATCGCCGCGGTCATCGACTCGGGGTACGAGCCCTTGAAGGTCGGCACGATCTTGTATTCCTTCTGGCTGGCGTTGAACTTGTTGGCCAGGCCGTTGAGCGCCTCACCCAGCGCGCCGCCCATCGAATGCCACCACTGGATTTCGGTCTGCGCCCGCGCATTCCCGCTGGCCAGGCCGGCAGCCAGCATTGCAAAGGCAAGCATCTTGATTTTCATGGCAATTCCCCCTCCGGATGATCTCAATGGAACAGCGCGAGTATAGCCAAACTCGAATGGGGACTCGTGACTTATTTCGCCTTCTGCGCGGGCGCCGGTCCGCGCGGCACGCGCTTTGGCACGTCGGGTTCGGTCCCGCCCCGGTGCTCGCGCTCGAACTTGCGCAGCAGCAGGTCGCCGCGCTCGGCCGCGCGGTCGAGCGCGAGCTTCGGCGGCGCCTTGCCGGACCACACGCTTTCGAGCTCCTCTTCGAGGATCAGGCGGATGTTCTGGAAATCGCCCAGCCGGATGCCGCGCGATTCGCGCGTCGGCTGGTTGAGGAGCAGCTGCTTGATCGCGATTTCGTGGCCCGGGTTTTCCCTGTAGAAACCCTTCTGCGCGGTCAACTCGTAGGCGGCGCGCGTGACCGGCACGTAGCCGGTGCGCTGGTGCCATTCGGCCTGCACTTCGGGCCGCGCCAGCCAGGCGAGGAACTTCGCCACGCCGCGGTACTCGGCGCTCTTCTTCCCGGCCAGCGCCCACAGGGCGGCGCCGCCGATCATCGTGTGGTGCGGCGCGCCGCGGATGTCGTCGTAGTGCGGCAGCTGCGCGACGCCGAAATCGAATTTCGCCTCGCGGCGCAGCTCGGCGTAGCTCGACGAAGCCGCCGTGACCATCGCGCATTCGCCTCGCGCGAAGCGCCGCTCGCCCTCGATGCGCCGCCCGCTGTAGGTGAAGTAGCCCGAGCGCTCCCAGGACGCGAGCATCGACACGTGCCGCACCATCAGATGCGTATTGAAGACCAGCTTCGCGTCCAGGCCGCCGAGCCCGTTATCCCGCGTGGCGAAGTCCTGGTTGTGCCAGTTGCTCATGTTCTCGATCTGCACCCAGGACGGCCAGACCGTGGTGTAGACGCATTCATAGCCCGCATTGACGAGTTCGCCCATCGCCTTGGGCATCTCGTACCAGGTCTGCGGCGCCTTCTGCGGGTCGAGCCCGGCCTTGCGGAAGGCGTCCTTGTTGTAGAACAGGATCGGCGTCGAGACGTTGAACGGCAAGGCCAGCAGCTTGCCGGCGTTGTCGGAGAAGTAACTCGCCACGGCGGGCACGAAGGCGCCCGTCTCGAGGCGCTCGTGGTTCTCGGCCATCAGCTGCGCGACCGGGCGAATCGCGCTCTTCGCGGCGATCATGTGCGCGGTCCCGACCTCGTAGACCTGCACCAGGTGCGGTCCGCTGCCCGTGCGCTGCGCGGCGAGCGCGCCGATCATCGTGTCCTCGTAGCTGCCCTTGTGCTGGCCGACGACGCGGAATTCCTTCTGCGAGTCGTTGAAGCGCTGCACCAGCGCGTCAAGTTCGGCGCCCAGCGCCCCGCCCATCGCGTGCCAGAACTGGATCTCCTGTTGCGCGGCGGCGGCCCCGCAGGAGAGCGCAAGAATTGTCGAAACGAGGATCTTTCGCATAGGCCGCGGATTGTATGATGCGAAGCATGGCTGCGGCGCACGATCTGGATGCGGTTCAGGTTGCAGCGCAATATGCGGCTGGCGCGCTGTCGCCCACGGACGTCACGCAGGCCTGCCTCGACCGCATCGCGGCCTGCGAACCCAGGCTCAACGCGATGTATCGCGTCGCCTCATCCGACGCACTCGCGGCCGCAGGGGCATCCGAGGCCCGCTGGCGCGCGCGAAAACCGCTTTCGCCGCTCGATGGCGTGCCGGTCACGATCAAGGAAAACATCTACACCAAAGGGGACCCGGCACCGATTGGCACGCGGGCGAACCATGACGCCGCGCCGCAGCCGGCCGATGCGCCGCCGGCCGCCAGGCTGCGGGAGGCGGGCTGCGTGATCCTCGGCAAGACCACCATGCCCGACTACGGCATGCTGTCCTCGGGAATGTCGAGCATGCACGGCCTGACGCGCAATCCCTGGCGCCTGGACCGCAACACCTCGGGCTCGAGTTCCGGCGCCGGCGCCGCCGCCGCCGCGGGCTACGCGCCGCTGCACCTCGGCACCGACATCGGCGGCTCGGTGCGCCTGCCCGCGACGCATTGCGGCATCTTCGCGCTCAAGCCCAGCCTCGGGCGCGTACCGGTCTACCCGCCCTACATCGGCCGCGTCGCCGGCCCGATGACGCGTAGCGTGTCGGCGAGCGCCGCGCTCATGAACCTGCTCGCGAAGCCCGATGCCAGGGATTTCATGAGCCTGCCCTTTGCAGAGATTGATTTCGCAAAGGGGTTGGAAAAAGCAATAGAACTGAAAAATCTGAAAATCGGCTTCCTACCCGACATGAAGGTCGGCCTGCCAGTGCATCCGGAGGTCCGTGCCGCCGCCGCGGCCGCCGCGAAAGCGCTCGGATCGGCGGGCGCCCATGTCGAAGAAATGAAATCCTTCCTCACGCCGGAGATGTTCGACGGCTGGTGGCGGTTCTTCGAAGCGCGCTCCGGCACGGACCTGGCGCAGCTGCCGCCGGAGAAACGGGCGCAGGTACTGCCCTTCATCGCCGAATGGTGCACCTGGCGCTCGAGCAGGTTCACCGGGGCGGACGTCATCCGCGCCTATGCCAGCATCATGCTGCTGCGCGAAACCGCCGTCACCGCGACCCAGCCCTACGACTTCGTCATCTCCCCGACCTCGCCGATCCTGCCCTACGAAGCCGAGCTGCCCGCCCCCGGCAACGATCCGCACTACGCCCTGCCGCACATCGCCTTCACCGTGCCCTTCAGCATGTCGGAGCAGCCCGCGGCATCGATAAACTGGACTTACAGCAAGGATGGCCTACCGATCGGCGTGCAGATCGTCGGCCGGCGCTTCGACGATATTGGAGTGCTCAGGCTGTCGCGAGCACTGGAACAAATGCGGCCCGCGCAGCGGCCCTGGCCCAGCCTCGCCTAAGCCGTCGTCCCCGCGGCTTCAAGCGGGGACCCAGGTTTAGAATTCCCGCACCTGATGAAACTCTGGATCGCAGCCTTCTTTGCCACCGATGCGAGCAAGCGTGTCGACGAGCGCGCTTTCCTCGTCCGCGCGCGCGACGTCAGCGAATGCGCGTTCGTTGCTGAAGAGCATGTGAAAAACAATCCGCATGTTGTATCGCCCGAATACGACCAATGGGTCAACGCAATCATTGACCTTCACCAGGAAGCCGCCGGTACCGCCCCGGAAGTCCTGCACGGCCCCTTCGGCGACTTCGGGGTAAATGACGCGAACCAAACCTACTGGCGGCGGGACGAGGGCGATGCCTTCTGGGTCAACTCGACCGAAATGCGTCACAAGAGCATTTTTGAATGCATTTACGACGATCCTCGGGGCTGGCCCGCGCATGTCAAAGTGGCGGCTGGCCGCGCCTGACGTAAACTCCGGGCGGGTCTAGAGTCCGCCTTGATCTACCGGCCCCGCTTCGGCGGGGCTTTTTGTTGTAAGGTGCGCCGACGCTTAAAACCAAGTTGCTTCTGGGCGCCCAATGCCGCTTCGCGCACCGGACTTTCCAATGGATGAATGAAGCGCCTGGAAAAGCAGCCGTGCATTGCGTAATCATCGGCTTCGGAGTCGACAATCCCGAGAAGAAGCGGTTGTTCGAGTATGCGCACATCAAGGGCGAACCCCACGAAGTCGTCGTCAAGAACATAAATCCCTATCTCGTGAACGCTGACGACGTGCTGATAGGCAACCGCCAGCGTCCGATCTGCAAGATCCCAGAAATTGGGATTGGTAACAAGCCTATCGACGATGGAAATTACCTGTTCCCCCCGGAAGGAAGGGTCGAGTTCCTCAAGAAAGAACCGCAAGCGAAGAAATACTTCAGGCGCTGGTCTGGTCAAAGCACACCAAGCACTCGATCGCACGGTGGACGCTGCGTATATTCCGGACGGCGGGAAACGCACTTGGTCGAGCGACGCCGAACGGGTGGCGTTTCTATTCAGCCGCTATGAAGCTCTGACGAGCCTCGGCCCGACAAAAACGGGCAGGCGCAAAGGAAACTAGAGTCTCAGACCTCGATTTCCTCCGGCAACATCTCAACAACATTGCCGTCGCGCCAGATCACGACCGGAATTCCCAGCGCCTTGTGGCGCGCGAGGGCTTCGCGGCCGGCCTGGTCGAAGATCGCCATGACTTCGCCGATGGGCACGCCTGCAAAGCGCGGCTCGGTTCCGGTCTCGTATGCGGTGTCTTGCTCTTTCGTTTGCATGCGGCCCTGGATGCTTTCCCAAAGTTCAGGTCTTGCGATGCGCACCGGCCGGCTTTCGTCCTTCATTGCAATGAGCCTAGGCGGCGGCGACGTATTCTCGTGCATCTCCCAGGAGTCGGCAATTGGCGCATACAACTTGAAGAAGTTCGACAATCCGCGCTCGTAGCGTCGGCGTATGTGGTCAGGTGGTACCGAGTGCCCGCCATGGCGCACGCGCCCGGCGACCCGTTGGACGGCCATTTCCGCATTGGGAAGCCAGAGGAACGAGAGATGGAACGTGTAGCCGCGCTCTCGCCGCAGCCTGGCGATCCAGGGTGCAAAGCTGCGGCTGGCGAGCGTGGTTTCGAAGGCGAAATTCGCGCCCGACGCCGCGAGGTCGTCGAGGCGCCGGAGCATGATCCGGCCGGCTTCGATCGCGACGCTGTCGGGCGAGAAAGCGGAGAGACCCGCCGCGATGACGTCCGCATTGACGAATTCCGCAATGCCGAGCCGCTTGCCGATCAGGAGCGGCGCGGCGGTGGATTTCCCGGCGCCGTTGGGGCCGGCGATGACGACGAGGTTGGGCATCTAGGAAAACCTGGGTCCCCGCTTGAAGCCGCGGGAACGACGGCTTTGGCGATTACTTCTTCTCGTTGACGAAGTCCTGGACGGATTTCAGGTGCGCCTCATGGACCCGCTGCCGGATAGCGGGCCATTCGCTTTCCGGGACGGTGACCTCGTCCGAGTTCGCGCCATCGGAAGTCGCGGCGACCTTGCCGTAGAGTGAAATCCAGCGGTGGTCGTAATTGACGGGATTCTTCAGGTCCCAGTCGATGGCCTTTTGGGCGATGCCGACGAGGCGGTCGCGGCGGTAGAACATCGATTTGCGCAATTCGACGTTGAGCCTTTGCCCGATGGCGACTACGCCGGCGCGCGCGGTGGCGTCCTTGCAGCGCAGCGAGTCATACACCGCGCGAATGCGCCCAACCTGGTACCAGAAGATGGCGCGTTCGGAATAGTCTTCCGTAAGCGCATTGGCGAGCGCATACAGCACCGGCGGCATGTACGCGGACGCATTGCCCTCGACTTCCCGGATCGCCGCCCTGTGATCGCTGCCGTAGGCGGCGCTCAGGCGCTGGATCATCTCCTCGGCGGGGCGCAGGTTGATGCGCGCGTAAACGCCGCGCGGGTTTGCCGCGGGCGTCGCCGCAGGCGGCCTGGATTGCGCGAGCACCTCCTGCGCTGCCGCAAGGCACAGTAGCGCGCACGCGATCGAGCGGAAACTGCGCATGGAACCGAATTTCATTCAGCCAGTATAAACAGGGCCGAGCGGGCGCAGGCGCAGGCCCTTGCGCATGCGAGTCCAGGGGAACTCACTCGGATCGGCAAGCGCCGGGCCGGGCGCCTTCACCACCAGCACTTCCCTCGCAAAAGGCTCGAAATCGGCGCGGAAATGCACCGAGCTCTTCAGCGCGAGGATGCGGCTGCGGCGCGGTTCGACGCCGAGGTGGCGGAACATCTCCTGGTCGCCGGCCTGGCATTTGCGCGACGCAACAGCGATGCGCACGCCCGGCGCCGCCTTGCTGCGCAGCAGCGCCATGGCGCCCAGTTCCATGCGGAATCCCTTGAACATCGGCCCGGTGCAGGTGAACCTGCCATCGCCGAGCCGCTCCACGGTGAATTCGCCGTCGCATGGCGTATCGCCGGGAATACCGGACTTTCCTCCGAGGGAAAAAATCAAGGTTGCGCCCTGCCCGGCCTCGTGCGCCTTCCTTGCCGCCGCACCGTCGATGAGCAGGCCGAGCACCGCGTCGCGCGCATCCTGCGCGATGAGGGATTTCAGCAGTCCGGTGGTGTCGCCGTTGCCGCCGGCGCCGGGATTGTCCTGCGTATCGGCGAGGACCACCGGCGCACCAGGCTCGCCGCGGCGGCGGGCGCGCGCCACCGCGTCGTCAGGCAGGTGGAGTTCGAGGGCAAAGTCCTTTTCGCAACCGGACACCATGCCGTGCAGGCGTTCCACCGCGGCGAAGGTTGTTTCCCGGTCGGATCCGTAGCCGAAGACCGCCATGCCGCATTCCGGAAAATCGGCCATCGGGAATCCCGGCGTGAACGACAACGTGGTGCCGCCGTCGCGGCCAATGTGTTCGTAGATCGCCTTGCAGGGATCGACCAGCGAGCACTGCGAAGGAATGCCGGTGAGGTAGTCGAGCGTCCGGTAGTGCCCGGCCAGCGGCTGCCCGCCCCGGATCATGCGCTCGAGCAGGCCGACGGCGCGCGCCCCCGCCTCGGCCATGTCGACGTGCGGATAGGTGCGGTAGGCGACCAGCGCGTCGCAACGCTCGAACATGGCACGCGTGAAGTTGCAATGCAGGTCGAGGCTCGCCGCCACCGGCACGCGCGGCCCCACCGCCTCGCGCACGCGGCGCAGGAGTTCGCCCTCGCCGTCGTCGTGCGCCTCGGTCACCATCGCCCCGTGCAGGTCGAGGTATACGCCGTCGACGGGCAGCGCTTTTTTCAATCGAGCAATGAGCTGGCCCACGATGCGCTCGAAGGCGTCCACGGTGACGTGCGCGGAAGGGGTGGCCGTCGCCCAGGCCGTACCGGCCAGCGCATGACCCTGCACGCGCAGCGCTTCGATGGCGCCAGCGGCCGGAATGTTGGCACCCTCCACCGCGGCGAAAACCGCGTCGCCGTAGCACGCGCCGGGCCAGCCGCCGCCCGCCTCGAACGCGGCGTAGTCCGCCCGCGAAGGAGCGAAAGTGTTTGTTTCGTGCTGCATGCCTCCGATCGCGATGCGCGCCATGCTTACAAGGATACCTGCACGGATACCTCGGTCGGCTAACGTAAAATTCGGTCCATGGATCTCCTCGACGCGTCGAAAATCGCATCGCTCGCCCGGGTCCCGGGCCTCGAGGTCAGGGTCGTGGAGCGCTGCAGTTCCACCAATACGCTGCTGCGAGACGACGTGCAGGAGCGCGCGGGGCGCGCTGCCGCTCATCCGGTGCTGCTCGCGGCGGAGCTGCAGACCGCCGGCCGCGGCCGTCACGGGCGGAGCTGGCGCTCTGCGCGCGGGGCCGGCGCCACGTTTTCGATCCGGCGGCGCCTGTACTGCGAACAGCGCCAGCTTGCCGGGCTGTCGGTCGCGGTGGGCCTGTCTGCGGCACGCGCGCTGCGCCGCCTCGGGGCACGGGGTGTCGCGGTGAAATGGCCGAATGACCTGATGGTGAGCCGCCGCAAGCTCGGCGGAATCCTGATCGAAACGCGGCCCGCATCTCGGTCGTCCGCTTCCGGCAGCGTCGTCGTCGTCGGAATCGGCATCAATTGCCGCGCGCAGCCGCGGCTCGGCGCGCGCCTGGGCCGGGGCGTCGCGGCGCTGGAACAGGTACTGCGGCATCAAGTGCCGCGCAATGCGATCATCGGCGCGGTGGCACGCGAAGTGCTCGGCACGCTGGCCGCCTGGGATCGAGCCTGGGACCGGACCGGCGAGCGCTCGCTGGAGCAGGCGGCATGATCCTCGCCATCGACGCAGGCAATTCGCGTGTCAAGTGGGGCTGGTACCAGCCCGACGGCAAGGGCGACGGCAACTGGTCGAGCGTCGCGAGCGTTTCCCTGATCGAGTTCGCCGCTTCGAGCGACCAGGTCAATCCTTTTTCCGCGACCCACGAGAATCCGTCGCGTATCATCATTTCCAATGTCGCGGGCGAGGGCGCGCAGCAGCTGCTCGTGAACTGGACCAGCATCTTCGATGCCGAGCCGCACTGGCTCAAGGGCAGCGCCCGGACCTGCGGCGTGACCAACCGCTACGACCGGCCCGAGCAGCTCGGGCCGGACCGCTGGGCGGCGCTGGTCGCGGCGCGCGCCCTCGAGCCCGGCCGCGCCTGCCTGGTGGTGAACGCCGGAACCGCGACCACCATGGACGCGCTGTCCGCCGGCGGCGAATTCCTCGGCGGCGTGATCGTCCCGGGCGTCGACCTGATGCGCTTCGTGCTGCACGAGCACACCGGCAGCCTGCCGCTGCAGCCGGGCAATTTCGTCGCCACGCCGCGCAATACGGTGGATGCGATCGAGACCGGCTGCCGCCAGGCCCAGGCGGGGGCGGTTGAACGCATGCTGCGCGTGGTCGGCGCCGGCAGCACCTGCCTGGTGTCGGGCGGCGGCGGCCAGGCGCTGATCGAGCGGCTCGCGCTGCCGTGCCGCTACATGGAGAATCTGGTTCTCGAAGGCCTTGCGCGAATCAGCATGGCATGACCCATCGGCAAATGCATCCACCTGGACCATGAGAGCCTTGTTCCTCCTGCTGCTGGCCGCCAACCTGGCGCTGTTCGCCTGGTCGCGCTACTACGCCCCCCCCGACAGCGCGTCGGACCCTGAGCCGCTGCGCCGGCAGGTCAATCCGCAGGCCATCCGCCTGCTCACCGGGCCCGAACTGGCGGGCCTGCCGGCGCTCAAGCCGAGGCCCGAAGCGGCCCAGGGCGCGCTGGTGGACGCGTCCGCGCGTGGTCCGGCGGCGGGCGCAAGCTGCGTCGAATGGGGCGGGTTCTCGGTCGCCGAAGCGCCGCGCGCCGAGCAGGCGCTCGAGCCGCTCGCCCTGGGTGCGCGCCTCTCGCAGAGACGCAGCGAGGAAAAAGCCGGCTGGTGGGTCTTCATCCCGCCGCAGGGCAACCGCGCCGCGGCGATGAAGAAGACCGCGGAGCTGAAATCGCTCGGGATCGACGACTACTTCGTCCTGCAGGAGGAAGGCAGCATGCGCTGGGCGGTATCGCTGGGCGTGTTCAGCAGCGAGGAGGCGGCCAAGAGCCGGCTGGAGGCGTTGCGCGCCAAGGGCGTGCGCAGCGCCCAGACCGGCGAGCGCGACACGCAGGTGACGAAAATCTGGTTCCAGATCCGCGGCGCGGACGCCGCGCTGCAGGGAAAACTCAAGGGGCTGGCGCAGGGACTGCCCGGCACCGAGCTCAAGGACTGCCCCTAGGACTCCTCGTCGTCGTCCCCGCGAAAGCGGGGACCCAGGTTTTCTAGCCTATCGGTATCGCGCCGCCCGGCACGTTCTTCGCCACCAGCTCGAGCAGCCGGTCGGCGCGCACCGGCTTGGTCAGGTAGCCGACCGCGCCCAGTTCCTTGCCGCGGCCATCGCCATCTTCCATCGAAGTGAGGAAGATCACCGGGATCTTCGGCAGCGTGGCGTCGGATTTCATCGCCGCGACGAATTCGAAGCCGTCCATGTACGGCATGCTGATGTCCGACAGGATCAGGTCGGGGGGATTCTTCAGCACCTGGTAGCCAGCGCTGATGGCGTCGGGCGCGGTGGTGACCTCGTAGCCGGCCGACGCGAGATGCATGCGCAGCAGCTCGCGCAGGCTCTCGTCGTCATCCACGATCAGGATTTTCGCCGCCATCGTTGGAGCCGGGCGCGCCGGGCGCGGCCGGGCTAGCCGCCGCAGTACTGCGAGATGTTCTGCCGCGACTTGACGAGTTCCTGCGCAATCTGGCCCTCTTCCATGTAGTAGCGCTCGCCGGCGGCATTGGTGCGCGCGACGCGCCCGGTCTCGAGGGTGGCCTGGTATTCCTTCGCAATCCTGCAGTTCTCCGCCTTGTCGGCCGCGGCCTTCTCGCTCTTCGCGGACTTCTCCGCGTCCTTCTTGGCATCTTCCTGGCGCTTGCGGTAGTCCGCTTCCCTTTCCGCCGCCGTCATCGGGCCCTTCTTCGCGTCCTTGGCATCCTTCGAGGCCGCCACCGGCGCGGGAGCCGGCGCGGCGCCGGAAGCCGGCGCGCCGAGCGCGGTGGCCTTGACGCCCGGCGGCGGCGTATCGCCGTAGCGCGTCTTGCCGTCCTTGTCGACCCATCGGTACTGCGCATGCGCGGCGCCCGCGAAAGCGAGCGCGAACAGCAATATCCAGAGCTTCCTCATCCGAACCTCCGTCACAGGGCAACCGCCAAGACTCAGCTTAACGCGCCGTCAGGCAATCCGCTGACGCGCGATCCGGGATGGTGCTGGTGCGCCGACTCGAACGGCGGACCTACTGATTACGAATCAGTTGCTCTACCAACTGAGCTACACCAGCTTGTGCTCATCGCGGGACGCGCATTATACCCCTGCATCATCGCCTGTCCGGGTGCGCCAGTTCACGCGGCAGCGTGAAAACCACGTGCTCGGCGGCGCCCTCGAGCGGCCGCACGCTCTGCGCGCCAAGTTGCCGCAGGCGCTCGATCAATTCGTTCACCAGCAGTTCGGGCGCCGAGGCGCCCGCGGTGACGCCGACGCGCGGCTTGCCGGCCAGCCACTCGGGCCGCAGGTCCGCGGCGCTGTCCACCATGTAAGCCTCGACCCCCATTTTCTGCGCCACTTCGCGCAGGCGGTTCGAATTCGAGCTGTTGGGCGATCCGACCACGATCACCACGTCGCAGCGCGGCGCCATGAACTTGACCGCATCCTGCCGGTTCTGCGTCGCGTAGCAGATGTCGTCCTTCTTCGGCCCGCGGATGGCGGGAAATCGCGCGCGCAGCGCAGCGACGATCTGCGCGGCGTCGTCCACCGACAGCGTGGTCTGCGTCACGTAGCAGAGCCGCGCCGGGTCGGCCACCGCGAGCCGCGCCACGTCCTCGGGCGTTTCCACCAGGTGCATGCCCGACCTAGCCTGGCCCATGGTGCCCTCGGACTCGGGATGGCCGCGGTGCCCGATCATCACGATTTCATTGCCTTCGCGCAGCATTTTCGCCACCTCGACGTGCACCTTGGTGACCAGCGGGCAGGTGGCGTCGAACACCTTCAAGCCCATCGCCTCGGCATCGCGGAAGATCTGCTTCGGCACGCCGTGCGCCGAGAAGATCACCGTGCCGCCGCGCGGCACCTCGTCCAGCTCCTTGACGAACACCGCGCCCCTGGCGCGCAGGTCCTCGACCACGAAGCGGTTGTGGACGATCTCGTGGCGCACGTAGATCGGCGCGCCGAGCTGCCCGAGCGCGCGGTCGACGATCTCGATCGCGCGTTCGACGCCGGCACAAAAACCGCGGGGCTTCGCGAGCAGGACGTCCATGGCTGATTCTACGGTTTAAGCAGGTAAGCCTTGTCGAACTCTGCTTCCAGCGCCGGGTGCGCACCGCGCAGGCCGTCGATCACGCGCCTGGCCCACTCGAAATACTCGCGCCGCCGCGCCAAGTCCCAGTGCGCGGGGGGGTGTCCGGCAACGTCGCGCAGGTTGCAGATCTTGTCGGCCAGTTTCACCAGTTTCGCGCCCGGGCTGATGCCGGCGGCATGTTCGACCTGCAGCCGTTTGCGTTCGGCCTTGGGCAGGTTCTTGTCGTCGGTGACCTCCGCGACCATGGCGGCGATGCGCTCACCGAAATGCTCCCGCAGTTCTTCCAGCGTAGTCGCGGTGTCCTCGATGGTGTCGTGCAGCAGCGCCGCGGCGAGCACCTGGAGGTCGGTGATGCCGCCCTCGCCCGCCAGCACTTCGGCGAGGGCGATCGGGTGGTTGATGTAGGGCGAGGCCTCGGCGTCCTTGCGCCGCTGGTCGCGATGCTTGTGCGCCGCGAACGACAGCGCCTTGAGCAGCAGCGCGAGGTCCATGTCAGGCGCGCTTTTCACCAGCCGTCTTTTCTCCCTCATGGCGGCGCAGGAAACTCTCCAGGATCAGGATCGCGGCGCCCACGAAGATCGCCGAGTCGGCGACGTTGAAGGCCGGCCAGTGCCAGCCGGCAAAGTGGAAATCGAGGAAATCGACCACCTGGCCGTACACCACGCGATCGTAGAGGTTGCCCAGCGCGCCGCCGAGAATCAGCGCCAGCGCGCCGCAGAACAGGGGTTTGCCGGCGTTTTTCACGATCAGGAAACTGATCACGATCGAAGCGGTAACCGCGATCGCCGCGAACAACAGCGTCTGCCAGCCTTCCGCGGAAGCAAGGAAGCTGAACGCCGCGCCCTTGTTGAACACCAGCACCAGGTTGAAGAACGAAGTCACAGGGCGGCTTTCGCCCGGCGCGAAGCCGCCAAGCACGATGATTTTCGTAACGTAGTCGAGGACGATCACCAGAGAGGAAAGACCGAACCAGCGCGCTGCCTCAGGCATAGCGCCGCGCCTCGCCCGCGCCGCCGAGGTTGCCTTCGCAGCGGCCGCACAAACCCGCGGCGCTCACGTCGGCCCGGTAGTGCCAGCAGCGCTCGCACTTCGGGTGTGCGCTCGCCCTGACGTCGACCTGCACCGGTCCCGTACCCGCTTCGCGGACCGCCGCGCGCGAAGTGATGAACACGAAGCGCAGCTCATCGCCCAGGCGCGCGAGCGACGCGAGCATCGGCCCGTGCGCGCTGATGTCGAGTTCCGCCGCCAGCGACGAGCCGATCTCCTTACGCTCGCGCTTTTCCTCGATCCGCTTGGTGACGATGTCCCGGAACTGGCGCAGTTGCTCCCATTGGTCGATCGCCGCCTGGTCCAGTGCCGCATCAGGCAGCACATGCCAGGTCTCCTCGAACACGCTTCCTTCGCCTTTGCCGCCGAATACCTTCCAGGCCTCTTCGGCGGTGAAGCTCAGGATCGGCGCCATCAGCCGCAGCAGGCTCTGGGTGATGTGCCAGAGCGCGGTCTGCGCCGAGCGGCGCGGGCGTGAATCGGCGCCGCAGGTGTAGAGCCGGTCCTTGAGGACGTCGAGGTAGAACGCGCCGAGGTCCTCGGCGCAGAAGGCCTGCAGCTTCTGCGTCACGAGGTGGAACTGGTACGCCTTGTAGTCCTCGGCGACCGCCGCCTGCATGCGCGCCGCCAGCGCGAGCGCGTAGCGGTCGATCTCGGTCATCTGCGCCGCCGGCACGGCGTGCTTCGCGGGATCGAAATCGGCGGTATTGGCAAGCAGGAAGCGCAGCGTGTTGCGGATGCGGCGATAGCTCTCGACGACGCGCTTCAGGATCTCGTTCGAGATGGTCAGTTCGCCCGAGTAGTCGCCGCTCGCGATCCACAGGCGCAGGATTTCGGCGCCCAGCGTGCCGGCGACCTGCTGCGGCGCCATGCCGGTGCCCTTCGATTTCGACATCTTGCGGCCTTCCATGTCGATCACGAAGCCGTGCGTCAGGATCGCCTTGTAGGGCGGCACGCCGTTCATCATGCACGACACCAGCAGCGAGGAATGGAACCAGCCGCGATGCTGGTCCGAGCCCTCGAGGTACAGGTCGGCCGGGAAGCTGCTCTCGGCGGCGTGCGAACCCTTGAGCACGGTGAGGTGTGTGGAGCCCGAATCGAACCACACGTCGATCGTGTCCTTCACCTTCTCGTAGTGCGCCGCGTCGGCGCCGAGCAGTGCTTCGGCGCTGGTGGTCTGCCAGATTTCGATCCCGCCCCGCTCCACGCGCTTCGCGACTTCCTCGATCAGCTCGAGCGTCCTCGGATGCAGATTCGCGGTTTCCTTGTGCACGAAGAACGGCATCGGCACGCCCCACTGGCGCGCGCGCGACAGCGTCCAGTCCGGGCGGTTCGCGATCATGCCGTGCAGGCGCGCCTTGCCCCAGGCCGGGAAGAACTCGGTCGCCTCGATGCCGCGCAGCGCGAGCTCCCGCAGGCTGCTCCCGTCCACCTTCCTGTCCATGGACGCAAACCATTGCACCGTGGCGCGCAGGATGACCGGCGACTTGTGCCGCCAGCAATGCATGTAGCTGTGGGTGAATTTCCAGTTCACGGCGAACAACGTGCCGTTCTCGCGCATCAACCGTACGATCTTGCCGTTCGCGTCCCAGATCTGCATGCCGCCGAACTGCGGCAGCGAGGCGGCGAACTTGCCGTCGCCCTGCACCGGGGTCAGGATCTCGTCGTCCTTCATGCCGTAGCGGCGGCACGAATCGAAATCCTCCACGCCGTAGGCGGGCGATGAGTGCACGATCCCGGTGCCCGTGTCGAGCGTGACGTAATCGCCGAGATACACGGGCGACGTGCGGTCGTAGAACGGATGCTTGAAGCGGATGCCCTCGAGCGCGCGCCCCTTGGCCTTGCCTATTTCCTTCCACACCTTGATGCCGTATTTCGCCAGCAGCCGGGGCATGGCGAGCGAATCGAACTCCTCCTCCGTCGCCTCCGGAACGTCGCCCGCCGCCAGCATGCCGTCGGCGATGATCAGCAGGCCGCGGTCGGTTTCGACCAGCACGTAGTCGAACTCCGGATTGACGTTGAGCGCCTGGTTGGCCGGCAGCGTCCAGGGCGTCGTCGTCCAGATGACGATGTAGCCCGGCTTGTCTGGAATGCTTCTTAAATTAAAGGCCTTTGCAATCTTTTCGGGCTCGGCAAAAGGGAACCCCACATCCACCGCCGGATCCTGTCGGTCCTCGTACTCCACTTCGGCCTCGGCCAGCGCCGAGCCGCAGTCGAAGCACCAGTTCACCGGCTTCAGGCCGCGGAAGATGTAGCCCTTCTTCAGCAGCAGCCCCAGGCCGCGGATCTCGTCGGCCTCGTTGCGGTAGGCCATCGTCAGATAGGGGTTGTCCCAGTCGCCGAGCACGCCCAGGCGCTGGAAATCCTGCTTCTGCTTCGCGATCTGCTCGGTGGCGTAGGCGCGGCACAGGCGCTGCGTTTCACCGGCCGGCAGGTGCTTGCCGTGCTTCTTCTCGATCTGCACCTCGATCGGCATGCCGTGGCAGTCCCAGCCCGGCACGTAGGGCGCGTCGAACCCGGCCATGCCCTTCGACTTGACGATCACGTCCTTGAGGATCTTGTTCACGGCGTGGCCGATGTGGATGTCGCCGTTGGCGTAGGGCGGGCCGTCGTGCAGCACGAAGCGCGGACGCCCCAGGGCCACCGCGCGCAGGCGCTTGTAGAGGCCCTTCTCGTTCCATTCACGGACCTGCAGCGGTTCGCGCTTGGCAAGGTCGCCGCGCATCGGGAACGGCGTGTCTGGCAAATTCAGCGTGTGCTTGTAGTCAGCCATGTTTCCTGAAGTAGTCCCTTGCCTGTTCTGCGTCCCGCGCGATCGCGGCCCGCAACGCGTCGAGCCCGTCGAACTTTGCCTCGTCCCGCAGCTTTTGCAGGAATTTCACCCTGAGGTGGCGCCCATAGAGGTCGCCGGTCCAGTCGAACAGATACACTTCCAGCAGCGGCGGCGCCTCTGCCTTTATCGTCGGCCGCCTCCCAACGCTCGCCACGCCCTTCAACAGGGCATGCGTTTCCTCGAGTTCGACTTCGACTGCGAATATCCCGGCCAGCGGCGGCTTCCTGCGCAGCACGATGTTGGCCGTGGGAAAGCCGAGCGTGCGGCCGATCTTCTCGCCGTGCGCCACGCGCCCGCTCATCGTGTATTCGCGCCCGAGGAGCCGGGCCGCTCCCGCCAGGTCGCCGGCCGCGAGCGCGGCGCGCACGCCGGAACTCGAAATGCGCTGCCCCGCCTCCACGACGTCACCCATTGCCTCGACCTCGAAGCCCGATCCGGTCGCGGCCGACTGCAGCGCCGCGAAATCCCCCGCGCGCTTCGCGCCGTAGCGGAAATCCCGCCCCACCAGCAGCCAGCGCACGCCCAAGCCCCGCACCAGCACCTCCTCGACGAACCGGTCGGCCGCCAGCGCCGCCAGCTGTGCACCAAATCGCAGCACGTGCGTCCTCTGGATCCCCGCCTCCGCGAGCAGTTCGAGCTTCTCGCGCAGGCGCGTCAGGCGCGCTGGCGCCGCCGCAGGAGCGAAAAACTCCCTCGGGTGCGGCTCGAATGTCAGGACGCTGCAAGGCAACTGCAGTTCGCCCGTCTTCTCCACCAGCCGCTGCAACATTGCGCGATGCCCGCGGTGCACGCCGTCGAAATTGCCGATCGTGAGCCCCATGGGCCCTGCTCCCGGCGGTACGAACCCGTGCGTGACCTGCATAAGCGCGTGTAAAATGCTGAATTATAGCGGCTTTATCGCTCGGAGGAGACCTTGTGAAGACGCTCGAAGACCAGATGTCCATCTATGCGGCCTACCATCAGGATGCGCGCAACAAGGCGACGCATTTCGTCGGCGTGCCGATGATCGCCTTCTCGCTGATGATCCCGATGGGCTGGTTGCGCGCCGAACTGGGCGGCGTCACCGTGAGCGCGGCGCTCGTGGTCACTTCGATCCTGCTGCTTTATTACCTGATCCTCGACGTCCCGCTCGGGCTGGCCTCCTGCGCCGTCTTCGCCCTCATGCTGTGGGGCGCTGACGCGCTGTCGCAGTTGCCGCTGGTGGCCAGCGGCGCGTGGTTCCTGGCGCTTTTCGTGGTCGGCTGGGCGCTGCAGCTCTGGGGCCACGTCTACGAAGGCCGCAAGCCCGCGCTGGTGGACAACCTGTTCCAGGTCTTCGTCGCGCCCATCTTTCTCGCCGCTGAGGTATTCTTCGCGCTCGGTTACAAACCCGGGCTGCATGAAGCGGTGCAGCGGCGCGCAATGCAGATGCGCGCGGATGCCGGTGTCGGCGTTTCGCGCGGCGACCTGAAATCCGCCTGATACTTCCAGTTCGTCCTGGATTCGCAAAGGAGGCGTTGCGATGATGAAGTTGTTGCTTGGCCTGTCGCGCGCGATCGACGCGATAAATGAGCAGATCGGCAAGCTCACCTACTGGTTGATCCTTGCCGCGGTGCTCATCAGCACGGGTAACGCGATCGTGCGCTACGCGTTCAACCGGAGCTCCAACGCCTGGCTCGAAATCCAGTGGTACCTGTTCGCATTCATATTCCTGTTCTGCGCGGGGTACACGCTGCTCCACAACCAGCATGTGCGCATCGACATCCTCACCGCTCACCTGTCGGGACGCGCCAAGGCCTGGATCGATATCCTCGGCACCCTGTTCTTCCTGCTGCCGATGGCCATCGCCATCATGTGGCTGTCGTGGCCGGTGTTCACCGATGCCTACCGCAGCAACGAAATTTCCACCAACGCCGGGGGCCTGCTCGTCTGGCCGGCGCGCCTGATGCTGCCTGCCGGCTTTTTCTTTCTGGTGCTGCAGGGGATTTCCGAGTTGATCAAGCGCGTCGCGTTCCTGCGCGGGCTGATTCCCGATCCGGGCGAGAAGGACGAAGGACCGACCGACGAGGAATTGCTGGCCGCGGAGCTGCGCAAGGAACGCGGGGAGCCGGCATGAGCGCGTTCCTGATCCAGAACATGGCGCCGCTCATGTTCGCTTCCCTGATCATCGTCATGCTGTTCGGCTACCCGGTCGCCTTCGCACTCGCCGCCAGCGGCATTTTCTTCGGCCTGCTCGGCATCGAGCTCGGCATGCTGCAGCCCGCGCTGTTCCAGGCCCTGCCGCAGCGCCTGTGGGCGATCATGTCCAACGACACCCTGCTCGCGGTCCCGTTCTTCACCTTCATGGGGCTGATCCTGGAACGCAGCGGCATGGCCGAGGACCTGCTCGACACCATCGGCCAGCTGTTCGGGCCGCTGCGCGGCGGCCTCGCCATCGCCGTCGTCTTCGTCGGCGCGCTGCTCGCCGCGACCACCGGCGTGGTCGCGGCATCAGTCATTTCGATGGGCCTGATATCGCTGCCGATCATGCTGCGTTACGGCTACGACCGGCGCCTCGCTTCCGGCGTGATCGCCGCGTCGGGAACCCTGGCGCAGATCATTCCGCCCTCGCTGGTCCTCATCGTGATGGCCGACCAGCTCGGCAAGTCGGTGGGCGACATGTATGCCGGCGCGTTCCTCCCCGGCATTACGCTGGCCGCCCTGTACGCGCTTTATGTCGGCGGCGTCGCGGTATTCAAGCCATCCTGGGCGCCCGCCCTGCCCCTCGAGGCGCGCGTCTTTCGCGAGCCGAGCGGCAGCAGCGGCACGCCGTCGCTGATCGTGCTCGCTGTCGTTGCCGTGATTGCCAGCGTCGGTTTCGCCCACTGGTACTACCCCCAGCCGGAACCGCCGATGGACGAACTGCTGGTCCTGTCCACCGCGGTCGGCGTCGGCGTCGCCTTTGTGGCCGCGGTGATCAACCACGTGACAAAGCTCGGCCTGCTGTCGCGCATGGCCGAGCGCGTGACCTTCGTGCTGATCCCGCCGCTGATGCTGATTTTCCTCGTGCTCGGCACCATCTTTCTCGGCGTGGCCACGCCGACGGAAGGCGGCGCGATGGGCGCGAGCGGCGCGCTGGTGATGGCGATCGTGCGGCGGCGGCTGTCGGTCAGCCTGATGCGCCAGGCGATGAACACGACCGCCAAGCTGACTTCGTTCGTGGTCTTCATCCTGGTCGGCGCCCGTGTCTTCAGCCTCACGTTCTACGGCGTGGACGGACACATCTGGGTCGAGCACCTGCTCAGCGGGCTGCCGGGCGGCCAGATCGGGTTCCTGATCGTCGTCAACATCCTGGTATTCCTGCTCGCGTTCTTCCTCGATTTCTTCGAGCTGGCGTTCATCATCATCCCGCTGCTCGGGCCGGTCGCCGAAAAGCTCGGCATCGACCTGATCTGGTTCGGCATCCTCCTCAGCGTCAACATGCAGACGTCCTTCATGCATCCGCCGTTCGGCTACGCGCTCTTTTACCTGCGCAGCGTCGCGGCGACCAAGGACTACACGGACAAGGTGACGGGCAAGACCGTCGCCAAGGTGACGACCGGGCAGATCTACTGGGGCGCGGTGCCCTTTGTGCTCATCCAGTGCGTAATGGTCGGGCTGATCATCGCCTTCCCGAACCTGGTGTCGGGAGGCATCGCGAAGAAGGCGGCGGTCAACACGGACCAGATGCGCATCGAGGTCCCGGCCGCGGATCCGGGCGACGAGCAGAACGAGATGGACGAAGAGGCCGCTGCACCCGAAGAGCCGCCGGTCGTCGAGAAACCGGCGCCGAAGAAGTAGGCTCCCGCGCAGGGAGGCAATAAAAAAGGCCCCGCATTTCCGCGGGGCCTTTTCTGGGTCCTGCTGCGTACGCTAGCCTTTCTTGCCGGCCGCCTTCTGCGTGCTGCGCTGCATGGAGACCATGAAGTTGTCGAAGCGGCCTTCCGCGATCGAGAACCACTGGACCTGCTCGTCGCGGAATTTCTTCCACGGCTCGTACACCTTGGCGAACTTGGCGCTCTTGGCCGAAAATTCGGCATACAGTTCTTCCGAGGCCTTGTAGCACGCCGCCATCACGTCGTTGGGGAACGGCGCCAGCGTCACGCCGCCGGCAAGCAGACGCTTCAGTGCAGGCGGGTTGAGCGCGTCGTACTTGGACAGCATCCAGATGTAGGCCTCGGCGCAAGCGGCTTCGAGGATCGCCTGGTACTCCTTTGGCAACGAGGCCCACGCCTTCTGCCCAACATACAGGTCGGTTCCGGGGCCGCCCTCCCACCAACCGGGGTAATAGTAGTTCTTCGCCACCTTGTAGAACCCGAGCTTCTCGTCATCGTACGGACCGACCCACTCGGCCGCATCGATGGTGCCCTTTTCCAGGGCGGGGTAGATATCGCCGGCCGCGAGCTGCTGCGGAACCACGCCGAGCTTGGTCAGCACCTGGCCGCCAGTCCCGCCGATGCGCATCTTCAGGCCCTTCAGGTCCGCCAACGACTTGATCGGCTTGCGGTACCAGCCGCCCATCTGCGCGCCCGTGTTGCCCGCCGGTATGTTGATGATCCCGTATTCCTTGTAGAAATCGCGCATCAGCTCGAGACCTCCCGCGTGGTGCATGAAGGCGAACTGCTGGCGCGCGTTCAGGCCGAACGGAATCGACGTGCCGAAGGCGAAGGTCTGATCCTTGCCGAAATAATAGTAGGCCGCGGTATGGCCGCACTCGACCGTGCCGGCCTGCACCGCATCGAACACCTGCAGGCCGCCGACGATTTCGCCAGCCGCAAACACCTTGACATTGAATTTGCCGCCGGTCGCCTCGGCGCAGCGCTTGGCGATGTGTTCCGCCCCGCCAAACAGCGTGTCCAGGCTTTTCGGCCAGCTTGCCGCCATGCGCCAGCTGATGCTCGGCCCGCCCGTCGCTACCGCCGGAGCCTGGCCGAATACGGGAGCGGCTGCGGTTCCCACCGCCAGGCCTGCGGCGGCCTTCTTCAGAAATGATCTGCGCTTCATGTATCTCTTCCCCTCGTGGTTGGTTCAATCGATGGACGCGCCAGAGCGGTCCGAGGGGCAATTCTAGCCCTAATTAAGGCGCGAACAGCGCAAGGTCAGGTCCACCAGTTTCGCTCTTACATCGTCCTGATCGGCCGCTTCGGGCGCGCGCTGCAGGTACTCGGAGAGGTCCTGGAGCGCCGGGCGCCAGCACTCCAGGCGCTGGTAGACGAAGCCGCGGTCGCGCAGCTCGGCGGGCGCTTCGGGCGCCACGACGATCATCCGGTTGAGCACCGCCAGCAGCCGCTCGGGCTGGTCTTTTTCGCGGTAGACCCCCTTCAGGTTGCGCAGCAGGCGCGCGAGGATCTGCCGGTTGCTGGCCGGCTCGAGGAACTGGTCGAGCGGCAGCTCGGCCACCGGGACGCCGCCGAGCGCTTCGCGCGGAATGACGCGCTTCAAGCGTTCGCGCAGTTCGGCCTCCGGCTGGGGAACGCCGCCGGAGAACGGGTCCAGCACCAGCGTGCCGCCCCGCAACGGCAGGCGCACCAGGAAATGCCCCGGAAACGACACGCCCTCGAACGGCAGGCCGATGCGGCGGCCGATTTCCATGTAGAGCACCGAAAGCGTGATCGGAATCCCGGTGCGCCGGTCGATGACCTCGTTCAGGTAGGAATTGCGCGGATCGTAGTAGTCGTCGGTATTGCCGCCGAAGCCCAGGTCGTCGAACAGGAATTCATTCAGCGCGATGATGCGGTCTTCGGCGAGCGCATCGTGCGCGAAGCGCGTGCGCAGGCGCCTGGCGAAGCGATCGAGCTCGCCGACATAGCCGTCGACATCCAGCCCCGGATAGGCATCTTCCGCGATCTGCAGGCAGGCCCTCGCCAGTTCGATCCTCCTGTCCTCGCGCGTGACGAGTTCCACGAACGGCTCGAGCCCCGCGTTCTGCTCCCCGGTCATTCGGCGCCCCGGATGAAGAAATGGCGCGGGCGGAAGCCGAACAGGAAAAGGCAGGTGCCGTAGACCCCAAACCCGAGCAGCACCAGGCCGCCGAGCATCGCGGTTTTCCACTGCCAGCCGGCCGCGAGCCAGGCCGAATTGCCGCCCATCGCGAAGGCGAGGGCCGCGGCCATCGCCATCACCGACACGCCGACCTTGAGCGCAAAGGCCGGCCAGCCGGGCTGCGGCGCGTAGATGTCCTGTTTCCTGAGATACGAGTACAGCAGGAACGCGTTCAGGCAGGCCCCCAGGCCGATGGCGAGCGCGAGGCCGGCGTGCTTGAGCGGGCCGACGAAGGCGAGGTTCATCAACTGCGTTGCGGCGAGCGTGACGAGGCCGATCTTCACCGGCGTTACCACGTTCTGCCGGGCATAGAAGCCGGGGGCGAGGATTTTCACGAGGATCATCCCGACCAGCCCGAGGCTGTAGGCGATCAGCGCCTCGCGCGTCATCCAGGCGTCCTCGGCGCTGAAGCGGCCGTAGTGGAACAGCGTCGCGATCAGGGGCATCGCGAGCACCGCCAGCGCGGCCGCGGCCGGCAGCGCAAGCAGCAATGTCACGCGCAGCCCCCAGTCGAGCAGCTTGCTGTATTCGGCGGACGCCCCCCCCGCATGGTGCTTCGACAGGCTGGGAAGCAGGATTGTTCCGAGCGCCACGCCGAGCACGCCCGCCGGAAACTCCATCAGGCGGTCGGCGTAGTACAGCCACGAGACGCTGCCCGTCACGAGGAAGGACGCGAAGATGGTGTTGATCAGGAGCGACACCTGGCTCACCGATACCCCGAACACCGCCGGGCCCATGAGTTTCAGCACGCGCGTGACGCCCGGATGCCTGAAGTCCAGGCGCCAGCGCGGCAGCATGCCGATCTTCCAGAGGAACGGCAGCTGGAACGCCAGCTGCAGCAGCCCGCCGGCGAATACCGCCCAGGCGAGCACCAGCACCGGCGGATCGAAGCGCTCGGCGAAGAAGGCCGCGCCGACGATGAACGACACGTTGAGCAGCACCGGCGTGAACGCCGGCACCGCGAACCTGCTCCAGGTGTTCAGCACGCCCGCGGCCATCGCCACCAGCGAGATGAACAGGATGTAGGGGAAGGTGATGCGCAGCATCGCCACGGTCAGCTCGAACTTGCCCGGCTCCGCGGCAAACCCCGGCGCCGACACGTACACCACGAGGGGCGCCAGCGCCATGCCGGCGGCAGTTGCCAGCAGCAGCGCCAGGAACAGTGCCGTCGAGACGCAGTCCACCAGCGCGCGGGTGTTGTCGGGCGTTTCGCGGTTGCGTACCTCCGCCAGGATCGGCACGAACGCCTGGGAAAACGCCCCTTCCGCGAACAGGCGCCGCATCAGGTTGGGGATGCGCAAGGCGACGAAAAAGGCGTCGGTCGCGAGGCCCGCGCCGAACACCCGCGCGATGAAGAAGTCCCGGACATAGCCGAGAATCCGGGACAGCAGGGTCATGCTGCTCACGGTGGCCAGGGCCTTGAGCAGATTCATCCCGCGGCTCCCGCACGAAGGTTCATGCTAGAATTCGCGCCTTTTTTGAAGCGGGAACAAGCACATGGCAAACATCAAATCGGCGCAAAAACGGGCGCGCCAGGCAGTCGGGCTGCGGGCCAAGAACATGAGCCTGCGCACCGCGGCGCGCAGCGCGATCAAGGACGTCAAGAAGGCGATCGCCGCCGGCGACAAGAAGGCCGCCGCCGCCGCGCTCATCAAATCGCAGGCGGTCATTGACCGCGTTGCCGCGAAAGGCGTCCTGCACCGCAACGCCGCCGCGCGCCAGAAGAGCCGGCTCGCCCACGCCATCAAGGCGATGGCCTAGCGGGAGAAACCGGGCCCCTGCCCAGTTTCAATCCGTATCCCCGACACGCAGCACCTTCGCGAGTTCGGTCCGTTCGGCGACGCGCCCGTCGCGCGTCTTGAGTTCGTTTTCCTTGGCGAAGCCGAGCAGGAAGCGGTAGGCCATCGGCTCGATCTCCTCGAGCCGCACGTCGACCACGACGCAGCGCACCCCCGAAGCAGTGACCGGATGAACGTAGGGGGAGTACTGCATGCGATGGTCGCCGCCGAAGGCGGACATCACGCCGCACAGCCGCTCGGCCCAGTCGCTCGGCCGGAACGGCTTGCCGTCCAGCGTTACGCCCTGAATGATGAACTCGACGATTTCGTCGGCGGCGGCCACTCCGAGCCTGTCCTCGGGCATGCGGAATTATACTGACCCGGCATGTCCAAACCCGTCAGCCGGATACTGGTTATCGAGGACGAACCGCTCTCCCTGCGCGAGATCGTCAAGGGCCTGAACGCGGCGGCGCGCTCCCTCGACAATCCCCTGGGCATTGCCTTCAGCGGCGTCGCCACCGCCCGCGAAGCGCTCGCCGCGATCGAGGCCGACGGGGACATCCAGGCCGTGCTCGTGGACGACAAGCTCTACACGCTCGCCGAAGGCAGGAAGGATGGAACCCGGACAAACGGCGGCAACAAGAAGCTCCAGATGTCGGCGCTCGAGCTGGTGCAGCGGATCACGCGTTTTCGCCCCGAGCTCGACGTCTACATCCTGATCGCGCAGGAAAAGGAGGACGACGTCGTCGACGCTCTCTTCACGGAGGCGGTGGACGGCTACTTCTACCGCGAGGAACGCGATTACCGCGGCATCTACCGCATCCTCAACGCGCAGATCCAGGAAAAGGCGCGCACCCCCTTCACCGACCAGCTGAAGACCTACGTCTGGATGGCGAAGGACCAGTGGCACACGCCGGGCCATTCATCGGGCGAGTCGCTGCGCGGCAGCCCGTGGGTGAACGATTTCTACGAGTTCATGGGCGACCATGTGTTCGACGCCGACCTGTCGGTGTCGGTGCCGATGCTCGACTCGCTGATGGAACCCCGCGGCGTCATCGCGGAAGCGCAGCAGATGGCGGCCAAGGCCTTCGGCGCGCGGCGCACCTTTTTCGCCACCAACGGCACGTCGACCGCCAACAAGGTCATTTTCCAGACACTGCTCGCACCCGGCGAAAAGCTGCTGCTCGACCGCAACTGCCACAAGAGCGTGCACCACGGCGTGGTGCTCTCGGGCGCGCACCCGGTCTATCTCGATTCGGCGCTCAACAAGAAATACGGCCTCTACGGGCCCGTTCCCCGGAAGCTTCTCCTGGGTGAAATCAAAAAACATCCTGACGCGCAAGCGCTGATCCTCACCTCCTGCACCTACGACGGCCTGCGCTACGACCTTGCGCCGATCGTGGAAGCCGCGCACGCCAGGGGCATCAAGGTGATCGTGGACGAGGCCTGGTACGGCTTCGCGCGCTTCCATCCGGAGTTCCGCCCCACGGCACTGGAAGCCGGCGCGGATTACGCCACCCAGTCCACGCACAAGGTGCTGTCGGCGTTCTCGCAGGCCTCGATGATCCACGTCAACGACCCGGACTTCAGGGAGCACCTGTTCCGCGAGAACTTCAACATGCACACCTCCACCTCGCCGCAATACGGCCTTATCGCGAGCCTCGACGTGGCGCGCAAGCAGGCCGTCATGGAGGGCTACAAGCTGCTCAAGCGCACGCTGGACCTGGCTTTTGAAATCAGAAAACTGATCAACACGACGAGCGCGTTCCGGGTGCTCGAACTCGAGGACCTGCTTCCCGAGGCGGTCCGGCGCGACGGCATCCGTCTGGACCCGACCAAGGTCACGATCGATGTCTCGGGCTGCGGCTACACGGTGGACGAGCTGCAGAAGGAACTGTTCGACCGCTACAACATCCAGATCGAGAAGAGCACCTTCAACACCATCACCCTGCTGCTGACCATCGGCACCACGCGTTCCAAGGTTTCGCGCCTGTACGACGCTCTGATGCGCATCTCGCGCGAGAAGCGCGCCCCGCGCCGCCTGGTGCGCACGCCCGAAATCCCCTCGTTCACCCGGCTGCGCTACCTGCCGCGCGACGCCTACTACTGCGGCGGCGAACTGGTGCCAGTGTTCGACGACAAGGAGCGCGTCAACCGCGGCCTCGCGCACCGCGTGTGCGCCGACGGCATCGTGCCCTACCCGCCCGGCATCCCGGTGCTGGTCCCCGGGCAGGTCATCACGCCCAAGATCGGCGAATACCTCGCCAACCTGCTGCGCTCGCAAAAACGCACCGAGCTGCACGGCATCGTCCACGAGGGCTACCAGCCTTGCGTGCGGGTACTGAAACCGGTGGAGGAACGCGGCCTGCGCCGTATCGGCTAGGGCGACTTGCGCCGCACCTGCTAAGGCTCGCCCTCCGGCCGGTCCTGCCACAGCGTCATGTGGGTCTCGACCCCGTCCTGCGGCGGCCGGTTGGTGTAGTAGTACAGCGCCACCGACTTGCGCGAGACGTTTTCCGGACAGGTCATGGGGTCGGGATGCCCGTGGAATGACGTCGAGGAGGTGTTGAAGATGACGCAGCGCGCGGCGATCGGCGGCAGCTTCACCGCGCAGGCGCGCATGTCGCGGTCCCAGAGCTCGAGCTGGCCGCCGTAGGAGTCCTGCCAATCCTCGTTGAGGTACAGGAGCAGGTTCAGCCTGCGGTCCAGGTGCCAGTACGGGTGGCGGTTGAAATCCGCGTGTATCTTCAGCATCGCCCCGTTGCAGTTCATGTGGATCCCGCCGCCGATGTTCAGGGCATCGGGGATCAGGTGCTTTATCCCGGTCAGGATCTCCAGGATCCGCAGGAACCGCCAGCTCTTGAGTTCGTAAAGCAGCCGCTGGGTAACCGGGCCGAGCCGCTCTTCGTTGCTGATGTGATACTTGTTGACCTGGACCAGGTTGCCCTTCTGCGACCGCTCCTCATTGCCCAGCCACGCCGCGCTCTCGCCGCGGGCCGGAAACTCCGCCGCGATCGCCCGCACCGCGTGCGGGCTGAGGAAGTTGTCGATGACGGCGTGAGGATAGGGGCTTGCCGACTGGTAGGAGGCGCTGGCCTGCTTGGCGACCCGCAGGAGATCCGCGTGGTTCAGCAGCTCCTCGCCGAAGCCGAAGAGGTCTTTCCGGGGGCGCGAAAACAACTGTCGAAGAATTCCCACGACCGGCTCCTGTTCCCGGCACGCTACTTGGTATCTCCGGATCGCGCAATCGCCGGCCCTACCCAAGCGCGGGTTCCCCTGATACGATTCCCTGGACGGTGGCTTGAGCCGCCGTTTTTACTTTTGGAGGTTGCGCCATGAGCCACGTCATGAACACCTACGCCCGCCAGCCGGTCGCGTTCGTGCGAGGTCAGGGCGTGTGGCTTTACGACGAGTCGGGCAGGAAGTACCTCGATGCACTCGCCGGCATCGCGGTGAACACGCTCGGCCACAACCACCCGCGGCTGGTGCGCGCGCTCACCGAGCAGATCGGCCGCATCATGCACAGCTCGAACCTGTTCCAGATGCCACTGCAGGAGCAGGCGGCCGACCGGATCGCGCAGATCACCGGCCTGGACGAGGTGTTCTTCTGCAATTCCGGCCTCGAGGCCGGAGAAGCCGCCATCAAGGTCGCGCGCAAGTACGGTCACGACCGCGGCATCGCGGAACCGGCCATCATCGTCATGGAGAAGGCCTTCCACGGGCGCTCGCTCGCGACGCTCTCGGCCACCGCCAGCCGCAAGGTGCAGGCCGGCTTCGAGCCGCTGGTGCAGGGCTTCGTGCGCGTGCCGCTGAACGACCTGGAAGCGGTGCGCCAGGTCGCGGCGCACAACCGGAACGTGGTGGCGGTCTTCGTCGAGCCGATCCAGGGCGAAGGCGGCATCAATGTTTCGCGCCTCGAATATCTGAAGGGCCTCAGGGAGATCTGCGACAGGAATGAATGGCTGTTCATGTCCGACGAGATCCAGTGCGGCCTGGGACGTTCCGGCAAGTGGTTCGTCTACCAGCACGCCGGCATCCTGCCCGACGTGGTGCCGCTCGCCAAAGGCCTTGCCGGCGGCGTGCCGGTGGGCGCCTGCGTGGTCGGCGGCCGCGCGAAAGGCGTCTTCAAACCGGGCAACCACGGCTCGACTTTCGGCGGCAACCAGCTGGCAATGTGCGGCGTGATAACGACGCTGGACACGATGAAGGACGAAGGCCTGCTCGAGAATGCGGGCAAGGTCGGCGGCGCCATGCTCGCCGGCCTCAAGGCATCTCTCGGCGGCGTCGCCGGCGTTGCCGAGATACGCGGCATGGGGCTGATGCTCGGCGTGGAACTCGACCGGCCCTGCGGCGAACTGGTGAAAACGGGCCTGGACGCCGGCCTGGTGTTCAACGTCACGGCGGACAACGTCATCCGCCTGCTGCCGGCGCTGATCATCAGCGAGGCGGAGGGGCGCGAAATCGTGGAGCGGCTGGCGCCGCTGGTCAGGGAATTCCTCGCCAGGAGCACGGCGCAACCCAGGCTCGCTGCGGCGCGCTGAGGCGACGGGGCCTGCCGCCATGGCGAAGCTTCGCCACTTCCTGCAATTCAAGGACCTCTCGCGCGAGGACTACGAGCACATCTTCGCGCGCACGCGCTGGATCAAGGACAAGTTCAAGCGCTACAAGCGCTACTGGCCGCTGGCGGACCGCACGCTGGCGATGATCTTCGAGAAGCAGAGCACGCGAACCCGGCTCTCGTTCGAGGCAGGCATGCACCAGCTGGGCGGCACCGCGATTTTCCTCAATACCCGCGACTCGCAGCTCGGCCGCGGCGAACCGGTGGAGGACGCGGCGCAGGTCATCTCGCGCATGTGCGACCTGGTCATGATCCGCACCTTCGAGCAGGAGATCATCGAGCGCTTCGCCGCCCACTCGCGCGTCCCGGTCATCAACGGGCTCACCAACCAGTACCATCCCTGCCAGGTGCTCGCCGACATCTACACCTTCATCGAACACCGCGGGAAGGTACGCGGCAAGACCGTGGCCTGGATCGGCGACTCGAACAACATGTGCCACACCTGGCTGCAGGCGGCGGAGATCTTCGGCTTCAAATTGAACGTCTCGACGCCTCCCGGCTACGAAATCAAGGTGAAAGCGAAGTCGAAGCACTGCGAGTCGTTTGCCGACCCGATGGCTGCGGCGAAAGGCGCCGATCTCGTGACCACCGATGTCTGGACCTCGATGGGCTTCGAAACCGAGAACAAGACACGCTGCAGGGACTTCGCGGCCTGGCAGGTGAGTGCCGCGATGATGAAGGCCGCGCGCAAGGACGCGCTCTTCATGCACTGCCTGCCGGCGCATCGCGGCGAGGAAGTCGCCGCAAAGGTGATCGACGGCAGGCAGAGCGTGGTCTGGGAGGAAGCGGAGAACCGGCTCCACACGCAGAAGGCGCTGATGGAGTTCCTGTTGCTTGGCAAGGTGAAGTCCTAATCGCGCCATGTTCGGCGTCGCGGATTACTGGGCTTTCGTCGTCGCGGTGATCGTGTTCCTCGCGATCCCGGGCCCGGGCAATCTCGCCATCATCACCTCGACCAGCAAAGGCGGGATAGCCGGCGGGCTCGCAGCGACGCTGGGCGTGATCGTCGCCGACCAGATGCTCATGTGGCTGGCGGTGGCGGGCGTGGCGGCGCTGCTCGCGGCGAATCCCGCAGTGTTCGGGGCTGTCCAGTACGCCGGCGCGGCCTACCTCGCGTACCTTGGTGTGCGGATGATTCTGGCGAAACCGGGCGATGCGCCCATCCTCCACATGGAGCCGCGCCACTTCTTCCGGCAATCCATGCTGATCACGCTGCTCAATCCCAAGGCCATCGTGTTCTACATGGCGTTCTTTCCCCTGTTCGTCGACCCGGCGCGGCACCAGGGGCTGCTCACCTTCGGCGTGATGGCGGTGACGATCGCATCGCTTACTTTCCTCTACTGCGTCATCGTCATCTGCATCACGCACTTCGCCGCCGAGCGCATGCGCGCCAGCCCGCGCATCTCCGGCTGGCTCAACAAGATCGCCGGCAGCATGCTGCTCGGCTTCGGCGTCAAGCTGGCAGTGAGCAAATAGGAGATCGAGCGATGCTCAGAACAATCCTGACGGCAGTGGCCTGCCTCGCCGCGGGCCTGGCGTGCGCGCAGGGGTATCCGGACAAGCCGATCAGGCTCGTGGTGCCCTGGCCCGCGGGGGGGATTACCGATTCGGCCGGGCGCATCATGGCGCAGCGCATGTCCGAACGCATGGCGACGCCGTTCGTGGTCGAGAACAGGGCCGGCGCCGCCGCGACGATCGGCGCGGAATTCGTGGCCCGCGCCCCGGCCGACGGCTATACGCTGCTCGTGGCGAGCGCGGAGACCCACGCCATCGCGCCGAACCTGCGCACCAGGCTGCCTTACGATCCGCAGAAGGATTTCGTCGCGATCGCGCCGTTCGCGATCAATCCGTTCTCGATCGTGTCGCGCGCGGATTTCCCGGCGAGGAACATCAAGGAGCTGGTGGCGCTGGCGAAGTCCCAGCCGGGCAAGTTCACCTACTCTTCCGCCGGCCTGGGCAGCACTTCGCAGATCGCCATGGAGACGTTCAAGGGCCTGGCCGGCGTCGACATCCTGCATGTTCCCTTTCAGGGGCAGGCGCCGGCGCTAACCTCCCTGCTCGGCGGGCAGACCGACCTGCAGATGCTGCCGGCGGGAAGCGCGGTGCCCCTGCGCGCGGGCGGCAAGATCAAGGTGTTCGCCGTCTCCACGCACGCCCGGTACTTCAACCTCGCGGAGGTGCCGGCGCTGCGGGAGGAAGGCTTCGAGATGAACTTCGCCAACTGGTTCGGCCTCGTGGCCCCGGCCGGCGTGCCCCCGGCGGTCGCGCAGCGCCTCGCCGCCGACGCGGCCGTGGTGTTCCAGTCGGCCGAGATGCGCGCGGCGCTGCAGAAGCTGGGCGTCGACGCCTATCCGCCGATGTCGCCGCAGGAGTTCCAGAAATTCCTTGAGTTGGAGCGCTCGCGCTGGGGCGACGTGATTCGCGCCGCCGGCCTGAAGCCGGAGTAGGGACCTAGCGGTACCTGGGGTCTTCGAGCAGGCGTCCGTACCCGGGCACCGGCGTACGGATGCCGGCGGTCCGCAACGCGTTCCACATCATCGCGCAGGAACTCGAGAGCACCGGCTTGCCGAGATCGGTTTCCGCCGGGCCGAGCACCGACAGCGTCGGCAGCCCGACGCCGCTGACGAACACCGCGTCGGCCTCCGGGCGGTTGGCGCCCTTGATCAGGCCGTAAACGCGGCGCGGCGGTTCCTCGAAGATGTCCTTCACGTCGGGCAGGCACTCGGCGTTGACGACCTCGATGCCGTATTCCTCGAGCACCGCCTTGCCGCGCAGCGTCAATGCCTGGTCGTAGGGCGTCCCGACCGCGACCTTGCGCACACCCAGCACGCCGAACGCTTCGACGGCGCTGCCTAGAGCAGAAATGAAAGGGATGCCCGTGCGTTGCGCCTGATGCCGCGCCAGCTTGGCGTCGCCGTCCTTGCCGAGCACGTAGCTCGTGGCCGTGTGCGCGAGCACGATCACGTCGGGCTCGACCCTGGCGAGCAGCTCGACGGTTTCGTCCATGTGCTCGATCTGGCTGGCGGCGCGCTGCTGCAGGTTCTCCAGCGTGCCGACCGGGCCGCGCGCGACCATGCGGGAAAAATGCACCGAAACGCCTTCAGGCGCCACCATGTACATCTCGCGCTCGACGGTGGGTGTGCCCGGGGGAATCAGGAACCCCAGCCTTGCTCGCCAGCTTGTCATGACTGCCGCTACCCTACCCCATTATCAGGTTCTTCAACTGATCCACCGTCTTGGACGGCGCGTTCCGCCGCGCCGCATGCCACGGTGCCGGAACGGTGGCAAGTGCGCGTATCATTCCTCACGCCCTCACTTCAACCGCGAGGCAATCATGACCGGAAAATGGATTTCGTCGTTCAAGGATATCTCCTGGTCCAAGGTGCAGGACGCCGTCCCCGCGATCGTCGAAGGCGCGAAGAAGGTCTGGGGCCAGCCGGAAAACAAGGCCGGCAAGCCGGGGCAGGCCGTCGCGGATACGACCACGCAGGGCGCTCCGACGGTCGAATCGCTGCAGGTCTGGGTCGACACGCTGGACAGGCGCACGCGGCAGCTTTCCGAGGAGGCGGTGGCCTCGTTCGATGTCGTCCGCGCCATCACCGAGCAGCACTCGAAGATGGTCGAGGCGGTGGACCTGCTGCTCGAGCGGACCCGCGTGCTGCTCTGGTCCTGCGGCGTCCTGGCCGTCGCGGTCCTGGTGCTGTTCGTGCTCGTCGCAGTCCGGGGATGAGTTTGCCGGCGGGAATGCGCTGACGATGCAGGTCGCCGTCCTGCTGGGAATCGCCTTCGCGATCGGCGCGGTCGCCTTCGCGCTGCAGAACAATGTTCCGGTAACGGTGACGTTCTTCATCTGGCGGTTCGACAGCGCGCTGGCGATGGTCGTTCTGCTCGCCTTGGCCGCAGGCGCCCTCGTCGTAGCGCTCCTGTCGACCCCGACGGTGCTGCGCCTGCAGTGGAAGGCGGCGAGCCAGCAGCGCAGGATCCAGGCGCTCGAGCAGGCCAATGAGGAACTCGAAAAAAGACTGCACGCGCGGGACAATCCGGGCGCGCCAACTCCCGCCGGGGAGCCATCTCCCCTGGAGCGCATGGCCCCCCGCAGACCCTGACGCCGGCTAGCCCTTCGGCTTCTTTTGCTTGCCCTGTCCCAGCAGCGGCATCACGCCGCCGGTTGAAATCCCGAGCAGGCCCGCCTCGCCGTAGACGCGCAGCTTGTCGCGCGTGTCGGCGATGTCGAGGTTGCGCATGGTGAGCTGGCCGATGCGGTCGCCGGGCGTGAAGAACACCTGCTTGCCCTTCTCCATCGTCAGGCGCTCGGGCTTGTAGGTGAGGTTCGGTCCCTTCGTATTCAGGATCGACCAGTCGTTGCCGCGCCGCAGCTCCAGCGTCACTTCGCCGGTCACCGCCTTCGCCACCCAGCGCTGGGCGGTCTCGCGCAGCATCATGGTCTGCGGATCGAACCAGCGTCCCTGGTAGAGCAGCCGGCCGAGCCGCCGGCCGTTGGTCCGGTACTGCTCGATGGTGTCCTCGTTGTGGATGCCGGTGACCAGGCGCTCGTAGGCGATGTGCAGCAGCGCCATGCCCGGCGCCTCGTAGATGCCGCGGCTCTTCGCCTCGATGATGCGGTTCTCGATCTGGTCGCACATGCCCAGGCCGTGGCGCCCGCCGATGGCGTTGGCCTCCGACAACAGCGCGACCGCGTCCGTGAAACGCTGGCCGTTGAGCGCGACCGGGACACCCTCCTCGAAACGCACCGCGACCTTCTCCGCCTTCACCGCCACGTTGTCGCGCCAGAAAGCGACGCCCATGATCGGCTTGACGATGGACAGGCCCTTGTCGAGGAACTCCAGGTCCTTCGCCTCGTGCGTGGCGCCTAGGATGTTCGAATCCGTCGAATAGGCCTTTTCGGCGTTCATCTTGTACTTGAAGCCCGCCTTCGCCATGTACGCGGACATCTCCCTGCGGCCACCGAGCTCGTCGATGAAACGCTGGTCGAGCCAGGGCTTGTAGATCCTCAACGCCGGGTTCGCGAGCAGGCCGTAGCGGTAAAAGCGCTCGATGTCGTTGCCCTTGTAGGTGCTGCCGTCGCTCCATATGCCGACATTGTCGTCGCGCATGGCGACGACGAGCATCGTCCCGGTCACCGCGCGGCCGAGCGGCGTGGTGTTGAAATACGTCGCGCCGCCGGTGGAAATGTGGAAGGCGCCGCACTGGATCGCCGCAATACCCTCGGCGACGAGCTGCGGCCGGCACTCGACGAGGCGCGCCTTCGCGGCACCGTAGGCGAGCGCCTTCTTCGGGATTTCGGCGTAGTCCGACTCGTCCGGCTGGCCGAGGTTCGCGGTATAGGCGTAAGGGATCGCGCCCTTCGCGCGCATCCAGTGCACCGCGGCGCTCGTGTCGAGGCCGCCCGAGAAGGCGATGCCGACCTTCTTACCCCTGGGAAGCGTGCTGAGAATCGTCGCCAAGCTCATGCTCTCCGTAAATCACGGATGATACGTAGAATGGCGGTCATGCGCATTCCCGCCGTCCTGTTTGCCGCCGTGCTCGCGAGCCTGCCGCTGGGCGGCGCCGCGGCGCCGTTTTCCGTGCGCATAGGCATGGAAAAGATCGCCCTGGATGCGCTGCCCGGGTTCACGGACACCTCGGACCTCGCGTCGCCGCGGCTGATCGATCTCGCCGCGACGCTCACTTCGCCCTCCAACCGGGTCCTGCTGTTCGCGCTCACGGACGCGGACCTGCGGCGGTTCCAGAACGGCGACCCGCTCGACAAGAAGCGGCGCTACGTCATGGTGGCCACGCCCAAGGAACTCGAGCGTGAGCGCCTTACCGCGGACCTTTTCAAGACCTACGTCTCGGCTTCGTTACGCGATCTCGGGAAGGCGGAGCAGCCCAAGGATCTGGCCAAGTTCCTCGAGGACCGGCCCATCGGCGTGCCCAACCTGCTCGTCGAACCGAAAGCCGGGCCGACGACGGTCTCCCTGATGCAGGCGACGCGCCTGGAGCCGCTGCCGGGCCTGCGCTTGTGGGACAAGACCACGCCGCAATACCTGGTGTTCACCACGACGTTCGCCATGGTGCGCGGCAAGGCGCTGATTCTTACCGTCTACACGCTGTTCTACGATCCCGCCGACATCGAGTGGCTGGCGGTTTCCACCCAGCGCTGGGCCGATGACCTGCAGCGCCTGAACCGCTAGCCCGCCCCACGTGCCTTCGTTCGACATCGTTTCGCAGGTGGACCGCCAGGAAGTGAAAAACGCGGTCGAGGTGGTGAACAGGGAAATCGGCAATCGCTTCGACTTCAAGGGCTCGGATGCGCGCGTGGAGCTTGCCGAACTGGTGCTCACGGTGTTCGCCGACGACGAATTCAAGCTCGGCCAGGTGATGGACGTGCTGCGCGGCCGCATGGCCAAGCGCAACATCGACGTGCGCAGCCTCGAGCTCGGCGCGGTGGAGAAGATTTCCGGGGACAAGGTAAAGCGGCCGGTGACGGTCAAGGTCGGCGTGCCCCAGGAAAAGGGCAAGCAGATCCAGAAGCTGTTGAAGGACGCGAAGCTCAAGGTGGCGGCTTCGATCCAGGGCGATGCGGTGCGCGTCTCGGGCGCGAAGAAAGACGACCTGCAGGCCGCGATGCAGCTGGTGCGGACCTCGATCGCCGACCTGCCGCTGCAGTTCAATAACTTCAGGGACTAGCTTCGGCGATCAGGCGCGCCGTGCAAGGCGCTCGCGCTCGGCGGCGAGCGCGGATGCCGTGCGCTCGTAAAGCGAGTCAAGGGCTTGCACCAGCTGTCCCAGCTCTCCGCTCGCACCCTCGCGCGCCAGCGCCTCGATGCGTGCCACCGCCTGCGAGAGCGCGTTCGCCGTGGCGTTCGCCGCGGCCCCCTTCAAGGCATGGGCGCTTTGCGCGAGCGCCACAGGGTTCGAGCGCGCTCCGGCCTCGCGCATCTGCGCGAGATACCCCGGGGCGTCGCGCAGGAACATGTCGATCATGCCCCGCACCATGGAGCGCTCCGCATCGTCGAACTCGAGCAGCGCCTGGAGTCGCACGAGGTCAAGCAACGCTTCGGAAGGCTTTGCCAGCGCCCCTGCAGTCGGGCTGGCCGCGGCCGAGCGCGGCGCGCTCAGGATCTCGTGAGCGAGCGCCTGCGGGTCGATGGGTTTCGCGACGTAGCCGTCCATCCCGGATGCAAGGTAGCGTTCGCGGTCTCCGGGCATCGCGTTCGCCGTCATCGCGACGATGCGCGGCGCGGCAGCGCCGAGCCGCTCGCGGATGCGCCGCGCAGCCTCCACGCCGTCGATGTCGGGCATCTGCACGTCCATCAGGATGACGTCGTAGCGTCCCGCCCGCGCCAATTCGACCGATTCCAACCCCGAGGCGGCGGCCTCCGCGGCGTGGCCGAACTTGCGCAACAGCGCCTGCGCAAGGCGCCGGTTGACCTCGATGTCGTCCACCACCAGCACCCGCAGGCCGGAGGGCTTGCCCGCCTTGGGCTCCGCCGCGCGACGGCGCGTGCGCCCGGGTTGTACGCGCGTGCCGCTGAGCGCGGCCGCGAGCGCCTCGCGCAGGTGCTGCTGGCGCACGGGTTTGAGCATCTGCGCCGTGAACAGGCCCGCCTCGGCCTCGTCGGCGCGGCGGTACATCGAGGAGGACAGCAGGATCAGGGGAAGCTTTTTCGTCAGCGCCTTGATCCTGCGCGCCAGCATCACGCCGTCCATCTCGGGCATGTGGTAGTCGAGCAGCGCCGCGTCGAAGCGCTCGCCGTCCGATAGGCGCTGCAGCGCGGCTGACGGGCTTGCGGCCGCCACTGGAATTGCGCCCCAGCGCTCCAGCTGCTTGTGCAGGATGCGCAGGTTGGTCGCGTTGTCGTCCACGATCAGCACCCGGCGCCCGGCCAGCGCCACAGGCTGCGCCGCGGAGGCGGCCCCGGCGGGCGCGTCACAGCGCGGGACCGGAATCTCGAAGCTGAACGTGGAGCCGCGGCCAACGCTGCTTTCCGCGCCCAGCGAGCCGCCCATCAGTTCGACCAAGCGCCTTGAGATGGTGAGGCCGAGGCCGGTGCCGCCGTACTTGCGCGTAGTCGAAGTATCGGCCTGCGTGAAAGCCCTGAACAGTCCCTCCAGCCGGTCCTCCTGGATGCCGATGCCCGTGTCGCTGATCTCGAAGCGCAGGCGTTGATTGTCCGCCGCCCGGACGCGCACGATGATCTCGCCGCGCTCGGTGAACTTGACCGCGTTGCCGACGAGGTTCACCAGCACCTGGCGCAGCCGGGCGAAATCGCCGCCCACCCATTCGGGCACGGCGTCGTCGATTTCCGCGATCAGCTCGAGCCGCTTGGCGCGCGCTCGCTCGCCGAGGATTTCCAGGCTCTCCTCGACCACGCGCGCGGTCTCCAGCGGTTCGTCCTCGAGCTCCATGTGGCCGGACTCGATCTTGGAATAGTCGAGGATGTCATTGATCACCGACAGCAGCGCGTCGCCCGAGATCCGGATCGTGTCCACGTAGTCGCGCTGCTCCGCCGAGAGCCCGGTGTCGGCGAGCAGGCCCGCCATGCCGAGCACGCCGTTCAACGGCGTGCGGATCTCGTGGCTCATCGCTGCGAGGAACGCAGCCTTCGCCTGCACCGCCTGCAGCGCCTCTTCGCGCGAGGACGACAACTCGCGCTCCATGCGCTTCCTCTCGGTAACATCCATCAAACTGACCATCGTCGCGCGCGGCGTGCCGTCGGGGGCGCGCGCCATGCCGGTGCGGATGAAGATGTCGAGCAGGTGGCCGTCCTTGGTCATGCGCTCGGTCTCGAACGCGTCCTTGCCCACCGTCAGGAGATTGTGCAGCACCCCGGGCAGCTCTGCCTTGCGGTGCTCCGGCACGAAGGGCATGCGCTTGCCGCGCATCTCTTCCATCGACCAGCCGAATGTGGCGACAAACGCGGAATTCAGGAACTGTACGCCGCCCTCCGGATCATAGATGGCGATCGGGATCGGAATGTTCTCCAGCCAGAAGCGCATTCGTTCTTCGTTTTCCCGCACTGCCTGCTCGGCCAGCTTGCGCCCGGTGATATCGGTACAACTGCCGACCATGCCGCGCAACGTGCCGTCCTCCCTGCGCAGCAGCGCTTTGGAAAGTATGTAGTGGCGCGTCTTCTTGCGGCCGGGAATCGTGATCTCCATCGAATGCGTGCCGGAGGGCTCGGCGAGCAGCTCGGTATCCTGGCGCGCGAACTCCGCGGCGAACTGCGGCGGGTAGACCTCGTGCACCAGGCCGCCGACCGCCCTCTCGGCCGCGATCCCGGACATCTTTTCCCAGCCCGGATTGACGTGCACGAAGCGGAATTCCCCATCCTTCAGGAACAGGGGATTGGGCAGCGCGCGGATCAGGTCGCGTGTCAGGTCCATTTGCTCGCGCAGCTCCTGCTCCTGGCGGCGGCGCTCGGAGATGTCAGTGATCGACGTGAGAAAGCGCGTCGCGCGGCCGTCGGCGCCGCGCTGGGCGAGTCCGGTGGCGTGGACCCAGATATAGCTGCCGTCGGCGCGGCGCATGCGGTATTCCGTGACTAGGGAGTCGCTCCCCGTCGCACCCTTCAGGGTGGACACCACGGCGGCGCGCAGCGCTTCCCGGTCTTCCGGATGCACCGCGTCGAAGAACACCCAGTCCGACAGGTCGGCGTCGGCGCGACTACCGAGCAATTCCCTGAATTGGTCCGAATACCACCCCGTCCGGGTATTCCCGTCCCAGTCGATGATGCCGGTCTTCGAAGCCTGCACCACCAGCGCGAGACGCCTTTCCTGGGTGCGGAGCGCCTCCTCCTGCGCGCGGCGCGCGCTGATGTCGGTGATCGAGACCAGGACGCGTACCGAGCGTCCGGCCGCGTCGCGCAGCGAGAGCCCCATGCCCTCCACCCAGAAAGCAGAGCCGTCGCGCCGCACCAGACGGTACTCGGTTCGCAGCGAATCGCGTAGCGCGGGGTCGGCGCCCTTGAGGTGCGCGACGTAGGCGTCGATGACATGCGGCCGGTCCTCCGGGTGGATCAGGCTGAAGTAGCTGGTCGCGGACGAATCCGCGTCGGGAGGCAAGCCGACCATCTCCTTCAAGCGTCCGGAAAACCACTCGGTGCGCCGGACGGGGTCGGCGTCCACGATCCCCGCCCGCGAGGCGAGCACCACCAGCTCCAGGCGTTGCTTTTGCGTTTCCAGCGCCTGCTGCATCTCGTGCTGCGCTGTCGTAAGCTGGGTCAGGAAGTTCGACAGCTGGCCGATTTCGTCCTTGCGATCGAGCGGCGCAATGGAACCGCTCTCCCCGCCTGCGTACTTGCGGGCCGCCTCGCGCAGGCCGGCCAGCCCGGCCTCCAGGTCACGCCGCACCATGGTCATGTACAGAAGTGCCGCCACAATGCACAACAGGCTGAGCGCAGCAACGACAGCGGCGCGCTCCAGCGAACTCCGGGCACCGGCGCGGTTTTCCTGGACGATGCTGTCCAGCAACTGGCCGTTGATCCGCTCGACGCCCTGCAGCATCAGGCCGGCCTCGGCTGCCATACGCGTATGCACCTCGCCGATTCCGAGGGCGTCGTCCCGCTCGACACGCGCCGTCAGCTGACTTAGTCCGGTCTCCTGGGCAGCGATGAGCGGCAGCAGCGACTCGATATTGGTGCGAATATCGGACGGGATGTCGGACTGAGCGATTCGTTGCAACGCGCCGCGCGCGCCCTGCAGGGCGTCACTGATCCGATAGGCCGAGGGTTCGAACTGGTTGACGTAGCGGAATAGCTCGGTGCCGAGGGAAGAGACGCTCACCAGCGCAGCCGAGCCATCGCGCAGCGTCGGAATGTAGGTCGAGCTGACCCGGGAAGAAACCTTCTCGAGGTCGCGCCAGCTCAGGACGAATAGCGCGGAAACCGTGAAGAACGCGAGGCCGGCGGCCAGCGCGAGCGTCAGCAGCTTCCGGCGGATTGGCGTATGCCGCAGCGTCGCGATCGACATCGTAACCTCGCTGTTCAGCGCAGAAAGTCGTTGGTGAAGACTTCCTCGTCGGCGAGCCGGCGCGAGATTAGCCTGCCCTTCGCGAGAATGTCGATGGTGCGTCCTGCATCCTCGGCAGAATGCGTGCCCAGGCTGCGTCCGCGCAGCTGCACCAAGCGCGACACCTCCCGCATCTGGTCGCGCTGGTGGTCGGGGTCCAGTTTTTTCGTCCTGTCGTGCTGCAACACAATGCGCACCGCGGCGGCCGGATCGTTCAGCGCATCGCGCCAGCCACGCAGCGTCGCGCGCACCATCCGGCGCGTCAGATCAGGGCTGTCCTTGAGCACAGCGCGCCGGGTGAACAGCACGTCGCCAGGAAAATCCAGCCCGAAATCGACGAAATCGAACACCCTGAGCTGCTCGCGCTTCAGGCCACCGCGCAAGAGCGCGGGCAGTTCGTTGTAGGTCATCGCGCTGACCACGTCCAGCTGGCGGCTCAGTAACGGCTTCAGGCTGGACTGCAAAGGCGAGACCTTCACCTTTGCCGGATCGACTCCGGCCTGGCTCATTAGCGCATAGAACTGAACCTCGTTGCCGAAGAACCAGACGCCGACGCTTCTGCCGGCGAAATCGCGCGGCTGCCGGATGCCGGAGTCGGCGCGCGTGACCAGAACCAGGCCGCTGCTGCCGAAAATCTGTGCAATCGACACCACCGGCACGCCTTTGTCGACCGCGCTCGCCAGGTCGGCAAACCAACGAGTGCCGAACTGGGCGGTACCGTTGGCGACGAGCTGGACTGGATTGCTGTCGGCCGCACCCGGCTGGATCGTCAGGTCGATGCCTTCCTCCCGGTAGTAGCCCTTTTCCAGCGCGACGTAGTAGCCCGCGAACTGGCACTGCGTCAGCCATTGCAAGGCGAGCGTGACCTTTCCGGGTGCCTTCGCGGCAGGCTGCGCACGCGCAGACGCAAGCCCAGTCGCCATGGCGAGGACCAATGCCAGGCGGTACACAATTGCGCCGATGCGTACCATGCTTGCCCTCCTGCCGGATTCCGGCATCAGGTTAAAATGATAGCGTCATGGCCGACAACCTCGATTTCACCCGCCATTTCAGCGCCAAGTTCACGGTGCCCGAACCCGTGCCCTCGGCCGAAGCTGCGCGCGACGTTGACCAGCTGGGCCTGATCGGCGTCGCGGCACTCCAGGACAAGGGCTACTACACGCGCATCGTCGTCGGCAGCGATACGCCGGCGCGCAAGCTGCTTGATCCGACCAAGATCCGAGTACTCATCGTCGAAGACGACAACGGCACCGCTTTGCTGATTGAGAAGACGCTGCACAGCCGCGGCTGCCAGACTCTGCGAGCCGACAATCGGCTTGAGATCGCGGGGGCACTCGCGAGCAGGCCGTTTCCGCATCTGGTACTTCTGGACGTCATGCTGCGCGACGCGAATGGCTTCGATATTCTGAACCGGATCCGCCAGCACAAGGAGCTGGAAAAACTGCCGGTATTGATGCTGACGGCGCTCAGCGAGCGTAAACACGTGGCGCGCGGCCTGATGTTGGGGGCAAACGGCTACATCACCAAACCGGTGCTGCCAAGCACCCTGCTCGAAGCCGTCGAAGCCGTCGTCAGCGGCTAGCCTTTGGCGAGTCCTTCGGTCCAGCGATCGTAGATCCGGTCGGCGACCTTGTGGAGCGCGGCGACCCGCGCTTCGAGATTCTTTTCAATCTTCGCGGCCGGCTGCACGCCGGGACTCGCTGCAGACGCCTGGATCTCGTCCGCGCCGCCGCGGCACCAGGTCCGGACCAGGTCTTCCGTCATCTCGATGTGGCACTGCATGCCGAGATGCCGGCCGGTGGCGAATGCCTGGTTGGCGCAGTGCGCGTTGCCGAGCACCCGCGTCGCACCGGGCGGAATGCTGAAGGTCTCGCCGTGCCAGTGGAAAGATTCGAACTCCGTCATCGGCGCGAACCATGCGCGCGCCACGCTGTTGTCCGAAACCTCCACCTGGCCCCAGCCGATCTCCTTGACGCGCGTGCGGCTCACTTCCCCGCCCAGCGCCTTTGACATGAGCTGCCCGCCGAGGCAGTGGCCGAGCGTGGGCACGTCCTTGCGCACCGCTTCGCGCACCAGTTCCAGCATCGGCTTGATCCAGGGCAGCTCGTCGTTGACGCTCATCGGCCCGCCCATGAAGGCCAGGCCGGAGAACTTGCGCACGTCCCTGGGGACGGCACGGCCTTCATCGAGCGCATAGAGTTTCCAGGGAATCGCCCGGCGCTCGAGGTAAGTGGCAAAATAGGCCGGTCCCTCGCTGCGGGCGTGCCTGAAGATCGCGACCGGTTTCATGACCCGACATTCTATTGCGGTTGTTGCGGCACTGGCCTGCGCGCCGGCGGCGGCCACCGATGTCGCGCTCATCGGGACATTCGAAGCCAAGGCCGCGATCCTCTCGATTGACGCAGGCGCGCCCAAGACGGTAAGGACGGGGCAGAGCTTCGGCGGCGTGACGGTCATCGCCGTGGAAAAGGACCGCGCCACGGTCGAGATCGACGGCAAACGCCGCACGCTGGTGCGCGGCCAGACCTACAGCAGCGGCCCGGCTTCCGGCGCCCAGAGCGTGACCTTGGCGGCGGGCGCCGGCGGCCACTTCACGGCGGAGGGCATGGTCAATGGCGGCGCGGTACGGTTCATCGTCGATACCGGCGCCACCACGATCGCCCTGCCGGCAAGCGTCGCCACCCGGCTCGGCATCGACTATCGGAAGGGCCCGCACAGCGTCAGCCAGACCGCCAACGGCCAGACACAGGTCTACATCGTCAAGCTCAATTCCGTGCGCGTCGGCGGCATCGAACTGCAGAACGTCGACGCGGCGGTGTTCGAGCAGGGCCTGAACGTGGCGCTGCTCGGGATGAGCTTCCTCAACCGCGTCGACATGCGGCAGGAAGGCGGCCGGATGACGATGACCCTGCGCTTCTAGGAAACCGCTCCTCAGCGGCCCGGCACCAGCGGCACGAAGCGGACGGGAATGACGGCTTTGCTCCTGACCTTGCCCGCGCCATCCTTGGAAATCAGAAGCAATTCCTGATCGCCCGATGCCGGGCCGACCGGAATCACCATCCTGCCGCCGTTTTTCAGCTGCGCGACCAGCGCCTCCGGCACCTGCGGCGCGGCCGCAGTCACGACGATGGCGTCGAACGGCCCCTTCTCCGGCCAGCCCCGGTAGCCGTCACCGATTCTGATTTCAATGTTTTTATATTGAAGAACATTTAGGGAATTTGCGGCAGTGCCGGCAAGGGATTCAAGAATTTCAATCGAATAAACCCTTTGCACGATCTCCGCGAGGACCGCGGCCTGGTAGCCGGAGCCGGTGCCGACTTCCAGCACCACGTGTTGCGGCTCCGGCGCGATGAGGTCCGTCGAGAGCGCGACGATGTAGGGCTGCGAGATGGTCTGCCCCTGCCCGATCGGCAGCGGACGGTTGCGGTAGGCGAGCGCGCGCTGCTCGGGAGGCACCAGCTGGTGGCGCTCGACCCTGCCGAGGGCCGCGCGCACGCGCGGCGACATCGCGGGAAATCCGGTGTAGGCGCGGGTCGCCGCGTAAGTGGCCTCGACCTCGGCCAGCATGCGGGCGCGCTGCGCCGCGAAGTCCTGCGCCTGGCTTTCTTCAGTTAAGAGAAACGCCAGAAATACCCGCGCTAGGAAACGCGTTTATCCCTCTCAATGAGGGCGTAGGCGGAATGGTTGTGGATCGACTCGAAGTTCTCCGATTCGACCACGTAGGCGAGGATGCGCTCGTCCAGGTTGAGGATCGCCGCCACGTCGCGCACCATGTCCTCGACGAATTTCGGGTTGTCGTAGGCGCGCTCGGTGACGTACTTCTCGTCCGGGCGCTTGAGCAGGCCGTAGAGCTCGGCCGAGGCCTGCTTCTCGACCAGGTCGACGATCTCCTCGATCCAGACGAAATCGCCGGTCTTGGCGGTCACGGTGACGTGCGAGCGCTGGTTGTGCGCGCCGTAATCCGAAATCTTCTTCGAGCAGGGGCACAGGCTGGTCACCGGCACCAGCACCTTCATGGCGAAGCACTCGACGCCCTTCTTGATCTCGCCGATGAACGTAACTTCGTAGTCCATCAGGCTCTTGACGCCCGATACCGGGGCCTTTTTCTCGATGAAATAGGGAAAGCTCATCTCGATGCGGCCTTCCTCGGCCTCGAGGCGCCCGACCATTTCCTTGAGCATCGCCTTGAAGCTGTCGACCGTGAGCTCGCGCTCCTGCGCGCTCAGGATCTCGACGAAGCGCGACATGTGCGTGCCCTTGAACTGGTGCGGCAGGCCCACGTACATGTTGAAGTTGGCGATGGTGTGCTGGATGCCCGGCGAGCTGCGCTCCGCCGTGGGTCGTTCCATCACGCGGATCGGGTGGCGGATCGCCTTGACGCCGACGCGGTCGATCGCGATCTTGCGCGAGTCGGGCGTGCTCTGCACGTCCGGGATGTTCTGCAGGTCTTTGGCTTTCATGGCGCCATTATAACTCCCGAGTGATTTACTCGGGTATTGCCTTGCGCACGGATTTTTCGATACCCGGCGCGTCGAGCCCTACCGCTGAGAGCAGCTTCGCGGAATCGCCATGATCGATGAAACGGTCGGGCAGACCCAGCAAAAGCACTTTCTTTTCAATGCCTAAGGCCGCCAGCGCCTCGCATACCGCGCTGCCGGCGCCGCCCATGACCTGATGCTCTTCCACCGTCACGAGAATCTCGTGCGTGTCGGCCAGGTGCTTCACCAGCGCGGTGTCCAGCGGCTTCACGAAGCGCATGTTGGCCACCGTAGCGTCCAGCTTTTCGGCCGCTTCCAGCGCCGGCTTGAGCATCGAGCCGAAAGCAAGCAGGGCGACCCTCCGGCCTTGCCTCCTGACCTCGCCCTTGCCGATCGGGATGGAAGAAAATTCCTTCTGCGGCGCGACGCCGGGTCCCGTGCCGCGCGGATAGCGCACGGCCGCGGGGCTGTCCAGCTGATAGCCCGCGTAAAGCATCTGGCGGCATTCGTTTTCGTCGGCCGGCGCCATCACCGTAAGGTTTGGCACGGTGCGCAGGAAGGCATAGTCGAATGCGCCGTTGTGCGTCTGGCCGTCGCCGCCGACCACCCCGCCCCGGTCGAGCGCGAACAGCACGGGCAGGTTCTGGATCGCGACGTCGTGGATCAACTGGTCGTAACCGCGCTGCAGGAAGGTGGAGTAGATCGCCACCACCGGCTTCAGCCCCTCGCACGCAAGCCCCGCGGCAAAGGTGACAGCATGCTGTTCGGCGATCGCGGCATCGAAATAGCGCTTCGGGAATTCCTCCGAAAAGCGCACCATGCCGGAGCCCTCGCGCATCGCGGGGGTGATCGCCATCAGGCGGTCGTCGGCGCGCGCCATGTCGCACAGCCAGTCGCCGAATACCTGGCTGTAGGTGGGCTTGCCGCCCGCGGCCGCCTTCTTGATGCCTTCCGCGGGATCGAACTTGCCGGGCCCGTGGTAGGCGATCGGATCGTCCTCGGCGAGCTTGTAGCCCTGTCCCTTCCTCGTCACCACGTGCAGGAACTGCGGGCCCTTCAGCTCGGTGATGTTCTTCAGCGTCGGAATGAGCGAATCGAGGTCGTGGCCGTCGATCGGCCCGACATAAGTAAAGCCGAACTCCTCGAACAGCGTCGAAGGCACGACGAGGCCCTTGGCGTGCTCCTCGACGCGCTTGGCAAGCTGGTACAACGGCGGCACCGCCTTCAGCAGGCGCTTGCCGGCCCTGCGCGCGGCGACGTACGGCCCGGACATCAGCCGGGCAAGGTAGCGGTTGAGCGCGCCGACCGCGGGCGAAATCGACATCTCGTTGTCGTTGAGGACCACCAGCAGGTCGGCGTCCATGACGCCGGCGTTGTTCATCGCCTCGAAGGCCATGCCGGCGGACATGGCACCGTCGCCGATCACGGCGACCACGTGCCGCTTCTCGCCCTTGCGTTTCGCGGCCACCGCCATGCCGAGCGCCGCCGAGATCGAGGTCGACGAATGCGCCGTGCCGAAGGCGTCGTATTTCGACTCGCTGCGGCGCGGGAAGCCCGAGATGCCGTCGATCATGCGCAGCCGCGCCATCTGCTCGCGCCTGCCGGTAAGGATCTTGTGCGGGTAGGTCTGGTGGCCGACATCCCAGACGATGCGGTCCTCCGGCGTGTTGAACACGTAGTGCAGAGCGATGGTCAGCTCCACCGTGCCGAGGTTCGAGGACAGGTGCCCGCCGGTCTTCGACACCGTGTCGAGCACGTAGGCGCGCAGTTCGTCGGCAAGCTGGTGCAGCTGCCGGCGGTCCAGCCGCCGCAGATCGGCCGGGTCATTGACCGTCTTCAGCAGCTCGTACATCGCCGGATTGTAGCCCTCGGCGGGGATGTCCCCGATGATCGTCGACACCCGTGCCGCCTAGAATTTTCTCAGCACGACGAAGTCCGCGAGCTGCCGCAGGCGCTGCGCACGCTCGCCGAGCGCTTCGAGCGCCGCGTGCGCGCCGCCGCGCAGTTCCTCGGCGAAGCGCCGCGCGCCCGCCGCCCCCATCGCCGAGACGTACGTGGGCTTGCCCTGCTTCGAATCCTTGCCTGCGGTCTTGCCCAGCGTCGCGCTGCTCGCCTCCGCGTCGAGGATGTCGTCGACGACCTGGAACGCGAGCCCGACCCGGTTTGCGTACTGTTCGAGCGCCGGCGGGCACGGCCCGGCGCACAGCGCGCCCAGTTTCACCGCCGCGCCGATGAGCGCGCCGGTCTTGCGCACATGCATGAATTCGAGCTCGGTCTGGGAAAGCGGCTTGCCGGTCGCCTCCATGTCGATCGCCTGCCCGCCCGCCATGCCGCGCGATCCCGCGGCAAGCGCCAGCGTGCGCAGCATCTCCAGTTGCGCGCCAGCCTGTCCGGGGAAGGGATGCTCCGCCAGCAACTGAAAAGCCAGCGTTTGCAGCGCATCGCCCACCAGCAGCGCGGTGGCCTCGTCGTATTCCACGTGCACCGTCGGCTTGCCCCGCCGCATCACGTCGTTGTCGATGCATGGCAGGTCGTCGTGCACCAGGGAGTAGCTGTGGATCAGTTCGACTGCGCAGGCGGCAGCGTCCAGCCTCGCCGGCTCCGCGCCGACGAATTCACCCGCGGCAAACGTGAGCAGCGGCCGCACACGCTTGCCGCCATCGAGGGCGGCGTAGCGCATCGCCTGGTGCAGGCGCGCAGGCGCGAGTTGCGGGCCGGGCAGGCTGCGCGCAAGGGCGTCTTCGATGCGCGCCCGGATGGACCCCATCCAGGCGGCGAAATCGGCTTCAGTCGCGCTCGCCAGCATCGGCTGCGGCCGCAAGCGGATCGAGGGTAGCGGCCCCGAGGGGCTTGAGCACTTCGCCCTCGAGCACGCGCACCTGCTGTTGCGCGGCGTCGAGGCGCTCGCGGCACTGCTTCGCGAGTTCGAGGCCGCGCTTGTGCGCCGCAAGCGATTGCTCGAGCGACAGGCCGCCGTCTTCCATTTTCGCAACGATGCCTTCGAGCTCCGCCAGGGCCTTCTCGAAGCTGGGCTCTGCGGCGGGCTTTGCTTGCTTGGTCACGCGCCAGCCTTTGCACTGCTCATGGGGGGCTGCCACCTTAACCGAGTGCGCCAGCAGGGTCAAACCCGGATCATGTAAAATGCTGCGCTTTTAAGCACTTAGCGTGTGGATTGCGCATGTCTGACCTGATCTCCCCGCCCCATCTGCGACCCGTCGATTGCCAGCTGCCGATGAGCTGGTATTTCGATCCGGAAATCTTCGCGCGCGAGAAGCGGCTGCTGTTCGACGCCGGCTCCAACTACGTCGGCCACGAGCTCATGGTGCCGGAACCCGGGAACTACCAGACCATCGGCTGGATGGACCACGCCAAGGTCCTGGTCCGCAACAGCGCAGACCCGTCGGGCGGCGTTCAACTGCTTTCCAACATCTGCCGCCACCGGCAGTCGATCATGCTCGAGGGCCGCGGCACGCTGGACAACATTGTCTGCCCTCTGCACCGCTGGACCTACGACCTCAGGGGCGAGCTGCTCGGCGCGCCGCGCTTTCCCGAGAATCCCTGCGTGAAGCTGCATTCGACCCCGCTGATCAACTGGCAGGGCATGCTGTTCGCCGGCCCGCGCGATCCGCGCAAGGACATGGCGGACTTCGGCTGCAGCGAGGATTTCGATTTCTCCGGCTACGTGCTGGATCGCGTGGAGACGACGGACTACGCCACCAACTGGAAAACCTTCGTCGAGGTCTACCTCGAGTGCTACCACGTCGATTTCCTGCACGCCGGGCTCGGCAACTACGCCGATTGCGACAGCTATGAAGTCCGCTACGGCGAGCGCAACTCGGTCCAGGTGATGTCCGCGAAACGGGGCCTCACCGCGCCCGGCACGCCGGTCTACCGCCGCTGGCAGGAGGCCTGCCTCAGGCAGCTGCGCGGCAGGACACCCAAGTACGGCGCGCTGTGGGCCACCTACTTCCCGGGATTCACCCTGGAGTGGTATCCGAACGTGCTCATCGTCTCGAACCTGGTCCCGCGCTCGCCGTCGCTGACCACGAATGTGGTCGAGTTCTACTACCCGGAGGAAATCGTCCATTTCGAGCGCGATTTCATCGACGCGCAAAAGGCCGCGTACGACGAGACTGCGCTGGAAGACGACGAGATCTGCCGCCGCCTGGACCGCGGCCGCCGGGCGCTCTGGGAGCAGGGCCTGGACGACGCCGGCCCCTACCAGTCGCCGATGGAGGATACGATGGTGCATTTCCACGAATGGCTCAAACGCGAGCTGGAAGGGAAGCGAACTTGAACACACTGGTCTCGACCGAGGAACTTGCGGCGCATCCCGAGTGGCGGGTGTTCGACTGCCGGCACGATCTTGCCAATCCGGCGCTGGGCGAACAGCAGTATCAGGAAGGCCACATCCCCGGTGCGCTGTTCGCGCACTTGGATCGCGACCTTTCCGCCGCGAAGACGGGCACCAACGGCCGCCACCCGCTGCCCGAACCGAAGGCCTTCGTGTCCTGGGTCGGCAGGCAGGGGCTGCAGCTGACCGACCAGGTCGTGTGTTACGACGGCGGCCCCGGCGCGATGGCCTCGCGCCTGTGGTGGATGCTGCGCTGGGTCGGCCACGAAACGGTTGCCGTGCTGGACGGCGGATTCGCGAAGTGGCAGCGGGAAGGCCGCGCCGTCACCGTGGACGTGCCGCAGGTCGCCGCCGCCGCTTATCCGGGGCGCGCCAAGTCCTCGATGGTCGCGTACCTCTCGCTGGTGGAGAAGAAATTCAAGAAAGCGGCGCTGCTCGATGCGCGCGCGCCGGCGCGCTACCGCGGCGAGCAGGAACCCATCGACCCGGTCGCGGGGCGCATTCCCGGCGCGAAGAACCGTTTCAACAACGACAACATGACCACCGAAGGCACCTTCAAGCCGGCCGACGAACTGAAGAAGGAATTCCTCGCCGTGCTCGGCGATCGCAATCCCGCCGACGTCATCAACTACTGCGGCTCAGGCGTCGCCGCCTGCCACAATGCGCTGGCCATGGAGATCGCGGGCCTCGCCGGATCGCGCGTCTACCCGGGTTCCTGGAGCGAATGGTCCAGGGACCCGATGAGGCCGATCTCGCGCAGCGTGTAGCTACCCGTCGGCACGTGCCAGCCAGGCGAAAAGCTCGCTGAAGACGCTGTCCCGGATTTCAGAGCGCGAAAGCACGAGGTCATGCAGCGCGCCGGGAAACTGCTGCACGGCGACATTCCCTCCCAACGTGCGCGACCAGCGCGCGATCTGCTTCCAGTCGAGGATGATGTCGGCCTCGTCCGAATGCATCGAGAGCACCGGGACGTCGAGATTCAGGCCGGCGTGGACTTTGGCGTGCGCCTCGAAGATCGCGCGCACCCAGCCGAAGCAGGCCGGAAAACCCATCAACGGCTTGAGCGCGAGGTCGAAATCCCACTCGCCGTCCCAGTTCTGGTGCAGGCTCCTGACGTAGGCCGGCAGCACGGCCTTGGGATCGTTCATGAACGGGAAAAACCATCCGAGCGCCTGGGCGACGCGCAGCTTGCCTTTGTGCGCGTCCCGCCAGTCGAAGAACGGACTGTTCAGCCACAGGGCCCGGACCCGGTGGCGAAGTTCGCCTTCGTGCTTGTACAGCGAGCTGATCAGGCCGCCGGTCGAGTGGCCCGCGAGCAGGATATCGCCGCCGATTTCCGCCAGGGCACGCGTGATGTCGGCGTAATACTCGGAGATGTCCTTGCAGAAGCACGGGTGCTGGTGCGGCAGCAGCGAGCGGCCGTGCTTGCGCAGGTCGAGGGCGTAGAACGCGTAGCCTTCCGCGGCGAAGCGCTCGGCCATGTGGCGCTGGAAGAAGTAGTCGACGAAGCCGTGCACGTAAAGTACGGCGCCCCGCGGTGCTTCGGGTGCCGGCAGGCGCACGAGCGTGGCGACGACGCGACCGTCGTAGTCGTCCGGCGCGGCCAGCTCCAGCGCCTCGTACCCCGGCAGCAGGCGGTCAGGCCGCCACGCCATGGCGTTCCAGGGCCCAGTTCACGTGCTCGCGCACGACTGGGGAAGAATGGTTGGATTTTTCCTTCAATGCCTTTATGACCTGGTCGGATTTCAGGGCGTTACCCAGTCCGACCGCAAGATTCCGCAGCCAGCGCTCGTATCCGATGCGCCGGATCGGCGAGCCCTGCATCCGCCGGTCGAATTCCTCCTCGGTCCAGGCGAACAGCTCGACCAGCGTCGCGCGGTCCAGCCCGTTCCTCACCTTGAAGTCGTCTTCCTTCGAAAGACGGGCGAACCCGTTCCAGGGACAGACCAGCTGGCAGTCGTCGCAGCCGTAGATGCGATTGCCGATCAGCGGGCGCAGGTCCTCGGGGATCGCGCCCTTCAATTCGATCGTCAGGTAGGAGATGCAGCGCCGCGCGTCAAGTTGATAGGGTCCGACGATCGCCTGCGTCGGGCAGACGTCGATGCACTTGCGGCAGCTGCCGCAATGCTCCGTCGCGGGCGCGTCGGTGTCCAGTTCCAGGGCGCAGTAGATTTCGCCGAGAAAGAACCACGACCCCGCGCGGTCGAGCAGCAGCGTGTGCTTGCCGCGCCAGCCGATGCCGGCGCGCACCGCGAGTTCCACTTCCATCACCGGCGCCGAATCGGCGAAGGCGCGGTGCACGAAGGGGCCCGTCTCGGCCTCGATGCGGTCGCAGAGTTTCTGCAGGCGCCCGCGCATCAGCTTGTGGTAGTCGCGGCCGCGGGCGTAGCGCGCGACATACGCCGCTGACGGATCCTGCAGTTCCTCCTGGACCGACCCGGGCGCGCCGGTGAGGTAATCCATGCGGCAGGAAATCACGCGCACGGTACCGGGCACCAGTTCTCCCGGACGCGAACGAAGCTCGCCGTGGCGCGCCATATAATCCATCTCGCCGTGCCACCCCAACCCGAGCCACCTGGCGAGCCGGCCTTCGGCCACGGACAGGTCGACGTCCGCGATGCCGACGGCCTGGAAACCGAGTTCGGCGCCCCATTGCTTGATCTGAATTGCGAGTCCGGCCATGGCAGAGCAGCTTAGTTTGCCCGATGAGGCCGCCACGCTGCGGCTGGGCGATGCCCTGGCCGCCGGCGCAGCCAAGGGCCTCGTTTTGCACCTCACAGGCGAGCTTGGCGCCGGCAAGACGACCCTGGTCCGCGGCCTGCTCCGGGCGATGGGGCATGCCGGGAGGGTCAAGAGTCCGACCTACACTCTGCTTGAACCTTATAGTCTTTTGAGATTAAACTTGTATCACTTTGATTTTTATAGGTTCAAAGATCGGACCGAATGGCTGAATTCAGGCTTCCGCGAGTACTTCAATGCGCAGTCGCTCTGTATCGTGGAATGGCCCGACAAGGCCGGGGACCTGCTTGCGCCGCCGGACGTCGAGATCCAGCTGGATTACGACGCCCAGGCGCGCAACGCGACGGCGAACGCGCGCTCGGCGCCAGGCGAAGCCTGGCTGGGGGCTGCCTTGTCGCGCTGGCGTTCTGCCTCGGCATCGCCGACGCCCAGGCGCAGGTAGTTTCCTCGAGGATCTGGCCCGCGAAGGACTACACCCGCGTCACGCTGGAGACGAAGACCGAGGTCAAGTTCCAGCTGTTCGCGGTGAAGAACCCCGAGCGCCTGGTGCTCGACCTGGAGGGCGTCGACTACGGTCCTGCGCTCGCCGAACTGGACGGCAAGGTGGCGACCGGCGACCCCTATATCGACAAGCTGCGCGTCGGCCGCAACCGGCCCGGCGTGGTGCGCGTGGTGATCGACCTCAAGGCCGAGGTGAAGCCGCAGGTCTTCACGCTCAAGCCGGTCGGGGAATACGGCCATCGTCTGGTGCTGGACCTCTACCCGGCGGTGCCGATCGATCCGCTCGCGGCGCTCATAGAAGCCGACGGCAAGCTGCCGAGGACCGAAGAGAAGAAAGCTGAAAGGGAGCCCGCGGCCACCCCCGTCCCCCTCAGGCCCAGGGTGGCGCGCCTCGCGACCATCGTCATCGACCCGGGGCACGGCGGCGAGGACCCGGGTGCGCGCGGCCGGCTGGGCTCGCGCGAGAAAGACATCACGCTGACAATCGCGAAGCGGCTGAAGGAACTCATCGACGCCGAACCGGACATGCGCGCGGTGCTGACGCGCGACGGCGACTTCTACGTCCCGCTGCAGACCCGGGTCGACAAGGCGCGCCGCGTCAAAGCCGACCTCTTCGTTTCCGTGCATGCCGACGCGTTCATACGCTCTCATGCGCGCGGCTCGAGCGTGTTCGCGCTGTCGGAGCGGCGCGCGACGTCGGAAGCCGCGCGCTGGCTGGCGAAGAAGGAAAACGAGGCGGACCTGGTCGGCGGCGTGAACATCGACGTCAAGGACAAGTACCTGGCGCAGACGCTGCTCGACCTCTCGCAGACCGCGACCATCGACCACAGCCTGCGGCTGGGGACCGCCGTGCTGGGCGCGCTGGGTCAGGTAAATACGCTGCACAAGGCGCAGGTCGAGCAGGCGAGCTTCGCCGTCCTCAAGTCGCCGGACGTGCCTTCGATCCTGGTGGAGACGGCGTTCATCTCCAACCCAGAGGAGGAAAAGCGCCTCAACGACGAGACCTACCAGGACCAGCTCGCTCGCGCGATCCTGGGAGGCATCAAACGCTACCTCGCCAGGCACCCTCCCCGGCCCTCACCGCTCGCGCTTAACTGACCTCTCCCTGAGCCAGGCGGCCAGCGCCGGCGAGATCGACGCCAGCACGATAAGGACGATCACCGCGCCGAGGTTGTTTTTCACGGCCGGGATGTTGCCGAAAAAGTAACCCACGGTGCAAAGCGATACCACCCAGATCAGCGCGCCGGCGATGCAAAAGCCGATGTAGCGCAGGTAGGGCATGGAACCGATGCCGGCGACGAACGGCACGTAGGTGCGCACGATCGGAATGAAGCGCGCGAGGATGATGGTCTTGCCGCCATGGCGCTCGTAGAAGGCGTGGGCGCGCGCCAGGTGCGCCGGATTGAACCAGCGCGATTGCCTGTACTGGAAGATGCGCGGGCCGATCCAGCGCCCTATGGAGTAGTTGACGTTGTCGCCGGTGAGCGCCGCGCAGACCAGTGTCGCCATCACGGCGGCGATGTCCATGCCGCCCGCCGCGGCGACCGCGCCGGCGACGAACAGCAGCGAGTCCCCGGGCAGGAACGGCCAGATGACGAGGCCCGTCTCGATGAACACGATCGTAAACAGCAGCGCATAGACCCAGACGCCGTGCGCGGCGACGAATTCGGCGAGGTGCGCGTCGAGATGGATGACGATTTCCCACGCCGCTGCGAGCAATTCCATGCGCCGATTGTACCGGGGGGCCTGCGATTACCGGCCGGGCTCATCGGCCGGCCTTATATAATTTCCGCATGTCCGGGGTGCTGAACAATCCGAGCGTGGCACGCGTGCGGACCGCGCTCGAAATCGCGGGCGTCGCGCCGGCGATCATCGAGCTCCCGGGTGCGGCGCGGACCGCGCAGGCCGCGGCGGCGTTTCTCGGCTGCGATGTCGGCCAGATCGCGAACTCGCTCGTCTTCCGTGCCGAACGCTCGGGCGATGCGGTGCTGGTGATGTCTTCCGGCGCGAAGCGCGTCGATACCGCGCGCCTCGCCACGGCCATCGGCGAACCCGTCGGCAAGGCCGATGCGACGTTCGTGCGCGAGCGCACCGGATTCGCGATCGGAGGCGTGGCGCCGGTGGGCCACGCCACGCGCATAGCGTCCTACGTTGAAAAAAGCCTCGCCGCGTACAGGGAACTCTGGGCCGCGGCCGGCCACCCGCACACGGTGTTTCGCCTGACCTACGACGAACTCCTGCGCCTTACGGGCGGGTCGGCGATCGAGGCCGCCGCGTGAGCGGAATCCGGGTGCTGCCCGACCTGCTGATCAGCCAGATCGCGGCGGGGGAAGTGGTGGAGCGGCCGGCTTCGGTCCTGAAGGAACTGCTCGAGAACGCGCTCGATGCCGGCGCGCTCGAGATCCAGGTCACGCTGGACCAGGGCGGCGCGAAGCGCGTGCAGGTGGATGACAACGGTGCCGGGCTGCCGAAGGAGGACTTGCCGCTCGCGCTCGCGCGCCATGCGACCAGCAAGATCGGCTCGCTGGACGACCTGCAGGGCGTCGCCACGATGGGGTTCCGCGGCGAAGCGCTGGCCTCGATCGCCTCCGTTTCCCGGCTTTCGATCACCAGCCGCGTGAAGGACGCCGCCAGCGGCGTGGCGAAGTCTGCCCATGCCTGGGAAATCCGTTCCGAAGGCGGCAGCGGCGGCGCGCCGGCGCCCGCGGCACGCGCCCACGGCACCACCGTGCTGGCCGAAGACCTGTACTTCAACACGCCGGCGCGCAGGAAATTCCTGCGCACCGAGCAGACCGAGTTCGGCCATTGCGATGAAGTCTTCCGCCGCATCGCGCTGGCGCGCCCCGACGCCGCCTTCATGCTCAAGCACAACGGCCGCGTGTCGTCGCACCTGCGCGTGCAAACGCTCGCCGAGCGCGCCGCGGCGCTGCTCGGGCGCGAATTTGTCGACGCCAGCTTCCCGGTCGAGGCGCAGGCGGGCAGCCTGCGGCTTTTCGGCCTCGCCGGCACGCCCCAGGCCGCCAGGACGCGCGCCGACGCGCAATACCTCTACGTCAATGGGCGCTTCGTGCGCGACCGCATGCTGTCGCATGCCGTGCGCGAGGCCTACCGCGACCAGCTGCACGGCGAGCGCCAGCCCGCCTACCTCCTGTTCCTCGAGATCGATCCGCGTACGGTGGACGTGAACGTGCACCCGGCCAAGATCGAGGTGCGCTTCCGCGATTCCGGCGGCATCCACCAGTTCGTCCTGCACGCGCTCAAGCGCGCACTCGCCCCCGCGGCGGGCGAAGCGCCGGTGGTCTATGCAAGACCAGCAGACTCGGGAACAGGATTCCAGCAGGGATTCCACCTCGCCCAGCCGACCCAGGCGTACCAGTCCTTCATGGCCGCCGCGAACGCTTCCGTGCCGCTGCCGGTCACCGGGAATTCGCCTCCCCTGGCCGAAGGAGCGCCAAGGGTCCCTCCCCTTGGCTTCGCCCTCGCGCAACTGCACGGCGTCTACATCCTCGCGCAGAACGAAGGCGGCCTCGTGCTGGTGGACATGCACGCCGCCCACGAGCGCATCGTGATGGAAAAGCTGAAAACGAGCCTGGACGCCGGCGCGGTGGCGCGCCAGAGCCTGCTGGTGCCCGCGGTGCTGGCGGCCGATGCGCTCGACATCGCGACGGCTGAAGAGAACAGCGAGGCGCTGGAGAAGCTGGGCCTGGAGACCAGCGTCTCGGGGCCGGACCAGCTCTCGGTGCGCGCCGCTCCCGCGCTGCTCGCCGGCGGCGACATTGCCGGCCTGACGCGCGACCTGCTGCGCGACATTCGCGAATACGGCGCGACCGAGGTGCTCTCGGCGCGCCAGAACGAACTCCTCGCCACCATGGCCTGCCACGCCGCGGTGCGCGCCAACCGGATCCTGACCGTGACCGAGATGAACGCGCTGTTGCGCGAGATGGAAGAAACCGAACGCTCCGGCAGCTGCAACCACGGCCGCCCTACCTGGTACCAGCTCACGATGGCGGACCTGGACCGGCTCTTCATGCGCGGCCAATGAAGCCGGCGGGCGCCATGATCATTACCGGCGGCGGCCGCGGCATCGGCGCCGCCACCGCCCGCCTCGCGGCGAAGCGCGGCTATGCCGTATGCATCAACTTCCTGAGCGACCGCGTATCCGCCGACCGCGTGGTGCAGGACATCCGCGACGAAGGCGGCACTGCCATCGCGGTACCGGGCGACGTCGCGGTGGAGAAGGACGTACTGCACCTTTTTGGCTCCTGCGATCGCTCGCTCGGACCCTTGGCCGCGCTGGTCAACAACGCCGGCATCGTCACGACGGCGTCGCGCGTCGAGGCGATGGGGATGGAGCGCCTGCAGCGCATGTTCGCCACCAACGTCGTCGGCCCCTTCCTCTGCGCGCGCGAGGCGATCAGGCGCATGTCGACGAAACACGGCGGCAAGGGCGGCGCGATCGTCAACGTTTCCTCCGGTGCCGCCCGGCTCGGCTCGCCGGGCGAGTGGGTGGACTACGCCGCCTCCAAGGGCGCCATCGACACCATGACCATCGGACTTTCAAAGGAACTGGCGGAGGAAGGCATCCGCGTCAATTGCGTGCGCCCGGGATTCGTGAATACCGGAATCCACGCGGGCGCCGGCGAACCCGACCGGATCGAGCGCCTGCGCGCGAGCATCCCGTTGCAGCGCGGCGGCGAGCCGGAGGAAGTGGCGCGCGCCATCCTGTGGCTGCTCTCGGACGAGGCGTCCTACTCCACCGGGGCGATCCTGGATGTGACCGGCGGCCGCTAGTGGCCGGCGACAGCAGACCGAAGGCCTACGCCCTGCTGGGGCCGACGGCGAGCGGCAAATCGCGGCTGGCGATGGATCTGGCCGGCAAGCACGCGCTGGAAATCGTCAGCGTCGATTCGGCCCAGGTCTTCCGCGGCATGGACGTCGGCACCGCCAAGCCGCCGGCAGCGGAACAGCGCGCGGTGCCGCATCACCTGATCGACCTGCTTGATCCGACCGAGGCCTATTCCGCCGGCAGGTTCCGGGAGGATGCGCTGCGCATCGTGCCGGAAATCCTGGGCAGGAAGAAAATTCCGCTGCTCGTCGGCGGCACGATGCTCTACTACCGCGCGCTGTCGCAGGGCATGGACGCGCTGCCGCGGGCCGAACCCGGATTGCGCGCGCAGATCGACGCGCGGGCGGCGCGCCATGGCTGGCCGGCGCTGCACGCCGACCTCGCGAGGGTGGATCCGGCGACCGCGGCACGGCTCTCGCCCAATGACGCGCAGCGCGTCCAGCGCGCGCTCGAGGTCTGGGAACTGACCGGCAAGCCGATTGCGGAATTCCAGACCCGGGCGAAAAGCGAATTGCCTTTTCAATTGCGGGCGTTTGCGGTGGTGCCGGAGGACCGGGCCGAATTGCATCGAAAAATCGCCGAGCGGTTCGATGCGATATTGCGCGCCGGGCTGGTGGAGGAATTGAAGGGCCTGCGGCAGCGCTTTCGCCTGAACGCGGACCTGCCGAGCATGCGCTGCGTCGGCTACCGGCAGGCCTGGGCATTTCTCGAGGGACATTGCAAGCAAGCGGAACTGCGCGAAGCCGGCATCGCCGCCACGCGGCAACTCGCCAAGCGCCAGCTCACCTGGCTGCGCAGCCTGCCCGATCTCGAACCGGCAGAGCGCCTCGCCGCGGCGCTCAAAAACGCCTGAGGGCGTTCAATCGACAACGCCTGAGGGCGCTCAATCCAGGCTGATGTTCGACGCGCGCGCCGCCGCGCCATAGGCCTTGAGCTGCGCGGCCACGAATGCGCTCAGTTCCTGCGGCGTAGAACTGCGCGGCTCGAAGGAGAGCCTGCCGAACGCCTCCTTGACCTCGGGCCTGGCGAGCACCACGACCATCTCCTTGTTCACGCGGTCGACGACTTCCCTGGGCAGCCTGGCCGGCCCGAACAGCCCGCCCCATGGCGTGATCGGCACGTCCGGCAGTCCGGCCTCCTGCAACGTCGGCGCATCGGGCAGCAGCGCGTTGCGGCTCGGCAGCAGCGTGGCGAGCGCCCTCACCTTGCCCTCCTTCACCTGCGGCGCGATGTTGCCGGGCGTGGCGATGGTGAAGTTCACGCGCCCGGCGATGAAGTCGATGGTCAGCGGCCCGTCGCCCTTGTAGGGAATGTGCACCGCCTCGAACTTCTGCTGCGTGGCGAACTGCGCAGTGGCGAGGATGCTCGTCGCGTTGCCGGTGCCGTAGTTGAGCTTGCCGGGATTGGCGCGCGCATACGCGATCAACTCGTTGATGTTGTTGACCGGCAGGCTCGCATGGGAAAAGACGAAGAAGCCGAAGATCCCCACCATCGAGATCGGCGTGAAATCGTTCACCGGGTCGTACGGCGCGACCTTCTTCGCCGAAGGTGCAAACGACATGCCTGTCGCCGTGCCGTAGTAGAGCGTGTAGCCGTCGGCATCGGACTTCTTCACAGCCTCGGAGGCGATGATGCCCTCGGCGCCGGGCCGGGTCTCGATGAGGATCGGCTGGCCGAGCTGCAGGCCGAGCGGCTGCGCGAAGATGCGCGCGCCGAGTTCGGCCGCGCCGCCCGGCGGGAACGGCACGATCAGCCTGATCGGCTTGTTGGGATATTGCGCGAATGCGGCGCCGCAGATCGACGCCGCGAGGACTGCCGCGATGAATCGGGTCATGGCGCTACTCCGGTTGGATACCGATGGCTTTGAGGATGCTGCGGTAGCTTTCCAGCTGCTCCTTCGTATACGCCGCCAGCTTCTCGGGCGTGGACGGCGTCAGCACGAAGGCCTGCTTCTCCATCGCCGCCTGCACATCCGGCCGCCCCATCGCCGCGACGAATTCCTTGTTCAGCCGTGCGGTGATCTCGGCGGGCATCTTCGCCGGGCCGTACAGCCCCGCCCAGGAGATGATCGAGAACTCCGGATAGCCCGCCTCGCCGATGGTGGGCACGTCGGGCAGGAGCTGGCTGCGCTTCGGCAGCGTCGTCACCAGGGCGCGCAGCTTGCCGTCGCGGACCTGCGGCACTGCCGTCGTGGACGACGCGAACATCAACTGCACGCGGCCGCCCACCATGTCGGTCATCGCCTGCGGCTCGCTCTTGTACGGCACGTGGACCATTTCGATCTTCGCCAGCGAGGCGAACAGCGCTGAGGAGACGATGCCCGTGGTATTGCCCGTGGCGTAATTGATCTTCCCCGGGTTCGCCTTCGCGTACTGGACCAGCTCCGGCAGGGTCCTCGCCGGCAGGCCCGGATGGACCACGACGAAGAACGTGTATCGCCCCACGTCGGTGATCGGCGTGAAGTCCGCCACCGGGTCATAGGGCGGCACCTTCTTCATCGCCGGCGCGACCGACATCGGGCTGTTGGTCGCCATCAGCAGGGTGTAGCCGTCAGGCGTCGCTTTTGCCACTTCCATTCCGGCAATCGCGCCGTCGGCACCGGCCTTGTTGTCGATGATGACCGGCTGCCCGACGGCAGTGGACACCGAGTTGCCGAGGATCCGCGAGATGAGATCGGTGGCCGATCCCGCCGCGAAGGGCACGACTATCCGGATCGGCTTGTTGGGATATTGCGCCGACGCGGGCGCCGCCATCAGCAATGCGGCGGCCAGCAGCAGAAAACGTCTCATGTGGATTCTCCTCCCTCTCCGCGGCGATTATAGAATGGGCCAACGGAGGAAAGCATGGAAATCGGCGTGGTCGGGCTGGGCAGGATGGGTGCCAACATGGCGCGGCGCATGGCGCGAGCAGGAGCGCGCGAGCGCGCCGGCGGCGCTCGCGTGGTCGCTTACGACCGCGACCCGGCCGCGCGCAAGGCGCTCGCGGACGAGCCCGGCGTCACCTGCGTGGAGGGCCTGGCGGCGCTGGCGGCGACGCTCGCCGGCGAACGCGTCATCCTGGTCATGCTGCCCGCGGGCGCGGCCACGGAAGACACCCTGGCCGAGCTGTTGCCGATGCTCTCGGCAGGCGACACCCTGGTGGACGGCGGCAACGCGTTCTACAAGGACTCGATGGCCCGCGCGCTGGAAATGTCGCAGCGCGGCCTGCGCTACATCGACGCCGGGGTGTCCGGCGGAATCCACGGCCTTGCCGGCGGCTATTGCCTGATGCTCGGCGGCACGGCGAAGTCGGTGGAGCGCTTCGAGCCCTTTGCGCGGCTGCTCGCGCCCGCGCCCGATACCGGCTGGCTGCATTGCGGGCCGAGCGGCGCCGGGCATTTCGCCAAGATGATCCACAACGGCATCGAGTACGGGATGATGCAGGCCTTCGCCGAGGGCTTTGCGCTGCTCGCGGCGCGCGAGGACCTGGAATTCGACCTCGGGCGCCTGGCCGAGACCTGGCGCCACGGCAGCGTGGTGCGCTCGTGGCTGCTCGATCTCTCGGCCGAGATCCTCAAGGACGACGAAAACCTGCAGCGCATCGCGCCTGTCGTGCCGGATTCCGGCGAAGGCCGCTGGACCGCGCTGGAATCCGTGGAGCTGGGTGTGCCGACACCGGTGATCACGATGGCGCTGATGGCGCGCTTTTCCAGCCAGGGAAAATCCGACTACGCGCGCAAGCTGCTCGCCATGATGCGCGCCAAGTTCGGCGGGCACGCGGTTTCAAAAGCATGATCGTTGTAGTAATGGGGGTGTCGGGCTGCGGCAAGAGCACCATTGGCAAACTGCTCGCCGAGCGCCTGAGCTGCCCGTTCCTCGACGCCGACGAATTCCATCCGCCGGCGAACGTTGCCAAGATGGCGGCAGGCACGCCCCTTGATGATGCCGACCGCAAGCCCTGGCTCGAACTGTTGAACGGAAAGCTGCGCGCGCATGAGACCGCGGTTCTCGCCTGTTCTGCGTTGAAAGACTCGTACCGGCAGACCCTGTCGAAGGGGCTCGACGACTGCCGCTTCGTTCACCTGCGCGGCAGCGTCGAGCTCATCCGCTCGCGCCTGGCGGAACGCAAGCACCGCTACATGCCCGCGTCGCTCCTCGATAGCCAGTTCGCGGCCCTCGAGGCGCCGGCGGATGCGATCAATGTCGATATCACGCGTCCGCCGGAGCGTTGCGCGGCGGCGATCGCCGACGCGCTTCGCTAGCGCAAGGGAAGAGCCGGCTCAACTCCCCAGGTGCAGCTTGTAGCGCGCGCCGTTCGAGAACGTGCATGTGCCCGCGCCCTGGACCGGCGTGTTCATCTGGTACTCGCACTGCATGTACGTGCCGCCGTTGCCGTAGGCGCTCGCGACGCCGTGCTTGTCGTCGCCGCCGTGGCGCGTCGCCTCGCCCGTGAGGACCTCGTTCTGGAATTGAAGCTGGAAGCGCCCCTTGCCGGTCCGCATGTTGGTGACGGACCCCGAGATCATTCCGGTCTGGTTCGCCATGTCATTCGCGGGATACAGCCGCGCCGGGATCGACACCGGCCCGGGCGGCGCCTGGTACGCCGCGGGATAGGCGCCTGCGGGGACGCCGGCTGGCGGCACCGGATAGTGGTGGTACTGGACGTTTCCCTGCGGATCGACCACCGGCACGATATAGCAACCCGAAAGCGCAGCCGCAGAGAGCGCGAGACCCGCCGCAGCGATGTTACTGAACCCTGTCATGTGACCCCCTATTTGGTTGTGACCGCCGGGTCACCTTCGCACCCGAGCCTGCATATTCCGCATACGGGTCGCTTACTTATCGCTTACATCCGCTGCAACTCGGCCGCCGGCTCCGCATCCAGGCAGCGTTCGAGGAACTCCGCCGCGCGCGACGCCTCGCCCGCCTGCTCCCACGCCCTGGCGAGCGACGCGGCCAGCCGCGTGAAGCGGGCGCGCAGGCGCGCGCGCCTTTCCAGATGCCAGGGCGCCTCGACCTCGGTGGCGAGAAAGGGGCCCCGGTAGGTGTCCAGCAGCCGGGCCGCGAACAATTCGAAGGCCGCGGCGCGCGGCAGGCGCAGCGCAGCGTCGATTTCGACCGCCAGCTCCTCGAAGGCCCACGCGTCGACCCAGAAATAGCGTCGGTCGAGCGCCAGCTTGCCCTCGTGCAGCACGAGCGCGCGATCCTCTCCCAGCAGCTTGCGCAGCCGGTGCAGCGTGCTCGTGAACGAGCGATGCGCGGAGTCGCCGTCGATGCGCGGCCAGAGCGCCTCCGCCAGCCGCTCCACCGGCACGCGGTCGCCCCCCTGCGCGATCAGCGCCTGCAGGAGCGCGAGCGGGCGCAGCTGCGCCTTGCCTGCGGCGGGCAGCGGCTCTTCATGCCGCAGGAGGCTGAATCCGCCCAGCGTGCGCACCCGGAAGGTCCACGGCCAGGACTGCGCATGGAACGGCGCTTCCGGCGCGAGCCCGCGGCGCTTGATCAGGTTCTTCACGTAGTCCGCTTCGATGCCGGCTTCCAGTGCATGCGCGCAGGCGCGCGCCATCGCGCCGGGGCGCCACCACAGGAAATGCGTGTAGCCGTACTCGCGGCCGAGCGCCAGCCCGCGCCGCAGCGCGTTCTGGCCGGCGCGCTGGCGCCCGTGGTCCAGCGCGAGGCGGCCGAATATCGCGAGACAAGTGAACTCGAGATGGCGGTTGTTGATCGCCTCGACCAGCGGCCGCAGCTCCTGCAGGTGGGCGATGCTCTTGCGCTCATCGCCGCACTCGGCCAGCACTTCCGCGAGGGCGAGGCGGCACAGGACCTCGAAATACGGACAGCCGACTTCTATCGCGATGCGCAATGCGGTGCGCTCCTGCTGCAGCGCGCGCATCAGGTCCCGGCGCAGCATCGCCTCCCAGGCCTGGAAATGGTGATACAGGCACAAGTTGAAGCGCCCGGCACCCGCCGCGTGCGCTTCGAGCTTGCGCGCGAGCGCCGCAGCGGCCTCCAGGTCCTGCCCGGCGAGCGCCCCGCCGTAGGCGTAGACGAGCAGCTGGAACGTCCAGGTATGCACGCCGGTCGTGCGCGCGATCTCCAGCCCTTCCTCAGCGGCGCGCAGGCACGGCTCGCGCTGCGCCGTCAGCATGTAGTACATCGCCTCGACGTTCTTCAGCGTGAGTTGGGAAAACGGCGAAATGCCCGGCGTCGCCGCAATGCGCCGCATGCCCTCGATGAGCGCGAGCGCCTTGCCGCTCAGCCCCGTCCACATCAGGGTGAGGGAACACAGCAGGCCGACGAACATCCGCAGGTTGTGGTCGGCGACGTCGCGAGCGCAGGCGAGCGCGCGCTCGATCCACTGCTCGAGGTCGCGGCGCTGCGGCTGGCGCAGGGTGAGCGAGAACACCATGCTGCAGGCCACGCGCGACTGCACCGCGACCGACGGGTAGCGCACGCCGCCGCGCTCGGCGCCGTCCACCACCGCGATCCAGCGGTCGAGCAGCGAGAAGTCGTCCAGCTCATAGAGAATCGCGTCCATCGCACCAGAGGCCGACAGCGCCATCCCCGTGAGCTCGGGCGGCGTTTGCGCGCGGAACAGGTCGAATGCCTTCTCGAAACCCACGCGCGCCTCGCGCGGCGCGACCTGCGCGCGGCTCGCGGCGGACCAGTACACGATCCATGGATGCTGGTCGCGCGCCTCGGGCGGCAGCTCTTCCGCCCAGCGCGCCAGCGTCTCGCCGCGGCCTTGCGCGAGCATGGTCTCGGCGTGCGCCGCGATCAGCCGGGCCGTCGCCTCCCAGTCGTGGCTGTCGCGGTACAGGGCCACCGCTTCCTCGATCTGCCCGGCGCGCTCCATCGTCGCGGCCGCGGCCTTCTGCAGGCCCCGGCGCCGCTCCTTGGGAAGCGTCTCCTCGACGCGCGCGAGCAGGAACTCCCGGAACATCGGGTGGTACTGGTAGACCGGTTCCGGGCGGGCCTGGCGCAGCGCGACGAAATAGTTGTTGCGGTGCAGCCCCGCGAGGATCCGCGCCGCATCCTCGCTGCCCGTGAGTGCCTGCGCCATGCCCGCGGTCATTTGCGCCGGGTAGGCCGTCTTCAGCAGCAGGTCCTGCGTGCCGGCATCGGTCTTCTGGAAAATCTCGCCTGCAAGGTAGTCGAACACCAGCTGGCTGGTGGCGAGGTCCGGCGCGTCCGCGATGGAGCCGACGCGCGTCTGCTCGAGCATCAGCACGAGTCCCGCGGCCCAGCCCTGCGTCCTGGCGTAGAGCTGCTCGATGACCTCGTCGTGCAGGTCGTGCCCGCCCTGGCGCGCGATCGCCGCGGTCTCGTCGCGCGACAGGCGCAGCTCGTCCCAGCCGATCGTCGCGATGGCGCGGCTCGCCCGCAGGCGCGCCATCTCGGCGGGCGGATCGCCGCGGCTGAGCAGCACGGCGCTGCCGCCGGCCGGCAGCGCGGCAAGGGCGTCGCGCATCACCTGGTGGAAGCTCGAGAACGCGGGAACCTCGTGATAGCCGTCGAAAGCGACGACGAACGGCGGGCGCAGCCTGGCGTAGAGCGCCTCGAAGTAGCGCCGCGTAAACACGCCAAGGCCGGCGTGGTACTCCGGCGTGAGCAGCGGCAGCCCCCCGGCGCCGTGCTCCTCGGCGGCAAGGCCGAGGAAGTAGAAGAACGTCGCGACGTCGGCGTCGCCCTCGTCCAGCTGGTACCAGAGGCAGTCGATACGCTCGTGGTCGAGGTAGCTCGCCACCGCGGTGGTCTTGCCGCAGCCCGGAGGACCGCTGACCCAGATCACGGGGCGCTCCCGCGCCTCGTCGAGCAGCGCGAACAGGCGTTCGCGCGGCACCGCGGATCCGACCGCGGGCCGAGTCGTCTTGGCGAAAGCGATGCTGCTGGACTTCGGCTTCATCCCCCCGGACTCCTGCGCCGACACGCCCATCTTTGCACAACGGCGACCCCGGCCGGGCGCCGGCGCGCTTACGGATGACTTACATCTGCCGGGCCTAGCGGTACTCCGCCAGTTCCGCGACGATGCGCGCCGAGGCTTCGTCGGGCGTGCGGCCGTCGCGCACGATCTTCACGACCTGCGACACCCGCGGGGCGTACCAGAAAGTCTCGCGCGCCCCGCCGCGGAACTGGCCATCCTCGCGGTAGGTGAGCGTGCCCTCGACCTTCGCCGCGTTCAGTTTGCCGCCCGGCAGCGGCAGATCCTCCCAGCCCGTCACCTGGCCTTCGAAGCGCTTCACGCTGCCCGCGCTCTTGCCCTGCCAGTGCCAGCCGAAGGCGACGGCTTGGCCGACCGCCAGGGGCTGCTTCAGGTACGCGGCATACATGAAAAATCCGGGAAAGCGGGTGTTTTCGTGGCTCGGGTGGCTGGGCGCGAACGTGCCGAGGTGGAAATTCATCTTGCCGGCGGCATGGACGAAATCCGTGAGGACGCCGATGCCAACGCCCTCGCGCTGCGTACGGTAGGTGAGCGTGATGTCGCGCCAGACAGGCGGCTCCACGGTCACGGTGTAGCGCCAGGTGCGCCCCGCCTCGAGCACCACTGCGCCCGCCGGCGTAGGCGCCGCCTTCGAGGCAGACTTTGCCGTCGGAGCCGGCGCAGGACCCGGCGCGGCAGCAACAGGGGGGGGCTTGACGGGCGGTGGCGCGGCCACAGGCTTCTCGCGGACCCGCTCCGCCAGAGCCGCGACGAAACTCTGCAGCTGCTCTACCAGGCCGGGCGTGCCCGGGGCCGCTGCCGGCGCCGGCTTCTCGGGCGCCCTGAACGCAAATACGTAGAACAACAGACCCGCCAGCAGCGCAAGCGCTGCCCCAAAAAACGCCAGGGCGAGCGGATCCTGCTTCACGGACCGGAATGTTTCACATCAGCGGCACGACCAGGAGGGCCACGATATTGATGATCTTGATGAGCGGGTTCACCGCCGGGCCCGCAGTGTCCTTGTAGGGATCGCCCACCGTATCGCCGGTAACGGCCGCCTTGTGCGCCTCCGAACCCTTGCCGCCATGGTGCCCGTCCTCGATGTACTTCTTCGCGTTGTCCCAGGCACCGCCGCCGGTGCACATCGAGATCGCGACGAACAGGCCCGTGACGATGGTACCCATGAGCACGCCGCCCAGCGCCTGCGCGCCGAGGGCCAGTCCCACCAGCACCGGGACCGCCACCGGCAGCAGCGAGGGAATCATCATTTCCCTGATCGCGGCCTTGGTGAGCATATCGACCGCGGTGCCATATTCCGGTTTCGCGACGCCTTCCATGATGCCGGGGATCTCCTTGAACTGGCGGCGAACCTCGACCACCACGGAGCCCGCGGCACGGCCCACCGCCTCCATCGCCATGGCGGCGAAGAGGAACGGCACCATGCCGCCGATCAGGAGACCGATCACCACCATGTGGTTGGACAGGTCGAAAGAAGTCACCTTGCCCGCCGCCTCGAGCGCGTGCGTGTAGTCCGCGAACAGCACCAGCGCGGCAAGCCCCGCGGAGCCGATGGCATAGCCCTTGGTGACCGCCTTGGTGGTGTTGCCGACCGCGTCCAGCGGATCGGTGATGGCGCGCACGGAATCGGGCAGTTTCGCCATCTCCGCGATGCCGCCCGCGTTGTCGGTGATCGGCCCATAGGCGTCCAGCGCGACGATGATTCCCGCCATCGACAGCATCGAGGTCGCGGCGATCGCGATGCCGTACAGGCCCGCGAGCGTGTAGGACGCATAGATGGCCACGCATACCGCCATCACCGGCCAGGCGGTGGATTTCATCGACACGCCCAGGCCCGCGATCATGTTGGTCGCGTGCCCGGTGACGCTCGCCGCCGCCACGTGCTGCACCGGCTTGTACTGCGTGCCGGTGTAGTACTCGGTGATCCAGACGAGGAACCCGGTCAGCGCCATGCCGACCACGGCGGTGCCGTAGAGGTGGCCGACCGTGATCATCTTCTTCTGCCCGCCGATGTCGAAGGGCACGCTGGCGACGATGTCGCCCATCATCCATTGCGTGATCGGCCAGAACGCGATCAGCGCAATCGCGCCCGCCCAGGCAAGGCCCTTGTAGAGCGCGGGCATGACGTTTTTCTCGCCCGGCCTGGCCTTCACGAACCAGGTGCCGACGATCGAGGCGATGATCGCGAAGCCGCCGATCACGAGCGGATAAATCACCGCGTTGGCGCTGGAGGTCTTCACCATCAGCGCGGCGAGCAGCATGGTGGCGATGATCGTCACCGCATAGGTCTCGAACAGGTCGGCCGCCATGCCCGCGCAGTCGCCGACGTTGTCGCCGACGTTGTCGGCGATCACCGCCGGGTTGCGCGGATCGTCCTCGGGAATGCCGGCTTCGACCTTGCCGACCAGGTCGGCGCCAACGTCGGCACCCTTGGTGAAGATGCCGCCGCCAAGACGGGCGAAGATCGAAATCAGCGAGCCGCCGAAGCCCAGCCCGATGAGCGGGTGGATGATGTGCGCGAGATCGGTCTTGTCGTGCGCGTTGGCGTACAGGAAGGCGAAGTAGCCGGCAACCCCCAGCAGCGCGAGGCCCACCACCAGCATCCCGGTGATGGCGCCGCCGCGGAAGGCGACGTTGAGCGCTTCGTTGAGGCCGGTGCGCGCGGCTTCCGCGGTGCGCACATTGGCGCGCACCGACACGTTCATGCCGATGTAGCCGGTCAGTCCCGACAGTACCGCGCCGATGACGAAGCCGGCGGCCGTGTAGCCGTCAAGGAAGATTGCGATCAGGACCGTGAGCACCAGGCCGACCATGCCGATGGTCATGTACTGGCGGTTGAGGTAGGCACTCGCGCCCTCCTTGATGGCGCCGGCGATCTCGCGCATGCGCTCGTTGCCCTCCGGCTGCGCCAGGATCCACTTGATCGAGACAACGCCGTACAGGATTGCGATCGCGGCGCAGGCGAGCGCGAAAATGATTCCACCAGACATGCGAATTCCCCCTGAAAAGAGGGGCGAATTTTATCAGTTCAAAGCAGCTATTGCCCGATCACGGATGGCTTCGACGCTGCCCTGGCCCGAGATCTTGCGGTACCTGGGGGCGGCAGCGGCCCCCGTTTGAGCCCAGCGACTATAGAAATCCACCAGCGGCCTGGTCTGCGCCTGGTACACGTCCAGGCGCTTCTTCACCGTCTCCTCGCGGTCGTCGTCGCGCTGCACCAAAGGCTCGCCGGTCACGTCGTCCTTGCCCTCGAGCTTCGGCGGATTGAATATCACGTGGTACGTCCTTCCTGAGGCGAGGTGCGCGCGGCGGCCGCTCATGCGGACGATGATTTCCTCCGCGGGAACGTCGATTTCGAGCACGTAGTCGATCGCCACCGCGGCGTCGCGCATCGCTTCGGCCTGCGGGATGGTGCGCGGGAAGCCGTCGAACAGGTACCCCTTGGCGCAGTCGGGCTGCTTCAGCCTCTCCTTCACCAGGCCGATGATGATGTCGTCCGACACCAGCGCGCCCGAGTCCATCACTTTCTTGGCCGCGAGGCCGAGCGGCGTACCCGCCTTCACCGCCGCGCGCAGCATGTCGCCGGTCGAGATCTGCGGAATGCCGAAGTGCCTGGTGAGGTACGTCGCCTGCGTGCCCTTGCCGGCGCCCGGCGGGCCAAGAAGAATCAATCGCATGTTGTTATTTCTCCCCCTGGGCCAGCATTCTACGCACCGCCTCGAGGTCCTGCGGCGTATCGACCCCGGGCGGCATGGCCGCCTCGACTGTGGCGACCGCGATGCGGTAGCCGTGCCAGAGCGCCCTGAGCTGCTCCAGGGCCTCGGTTCGCTCGAGCGGGGCCGGTTTCAGCGACAGGAAGGTCTTCAGGAATTCGACCCGGTAGCCATATATTCCGGCGTGGCGGTAGCAGGGTGCGCCCGCGCCCCCGGCCTCGTCCCTCGGAAACGGTATGCGCGACCTGGAAAAGTACAGGGCGTAGCCCGCGGCATCCAGCACGACCTTCACCACGTTCGGATTCGCGAGGGAGGCCTCGTCATGGATCGGATGGCAGGCGGTGGACATGCTCGCCTCACGCTTGCGTTCGAGCATCGCGCCGACATTCCTGATGAGGTCCGGCTCGATCAGCGGCTCGTCGCCCTGGACGTTGACCACGACGTCCTGCGCGGCCAGGCCCAGCGCCGTCGCCGCCTCGGCGATCCGGTCGGTGCCCGAGGGATGGTCGGCGCGGGTCATGAGCGCGCGGTAGCCGTGCTGCTCCGTCGCGTTCAGGATACGTGCGTCGTCGGTGGCAACCGTCACGCTCAGCGCGCCGCTCGCGCGCGCGCGCTCGCAGACATGCGCCACCATGGGCCTGCCTCCCAGGTCCGCGAGCGGCTTGCCGGGAAATCGCGTCGACGCGTAACGCGCAGGAATTATTACGTGAAAGCTCAGGCCACTTCCTCTTCGGGCGGCAGCTTGCGCGCGTCTTCCTCGAGCATCACCGGAATGCCATCCTTGATCGGGAAACCGAGGCGGTCGGCCTTGCAGACCAGCTCGTCGGCCGCCTGGCGGTGCAGGAGCGGTCCCTTGCAAATCGGGCAGACCAGGATTTCAAGCAGCTTGGGATCCACTCAGCTTCTCCAGCAGCCAGCGTTCGAAGGCGGGATCGAGCGACGCGCTCACCCGGAACACCCAGTGATGCGCCTGGGCAAAGCGTTTGCATTTTACCGCGTCCTTTTCGGTCATCACGACCGGCGCCCCGTCGCCGAAGTCGAGTTCTGCGGCGCGAAACGGGTGGTGATCGGGGAAAGGATGCGGCACCGGCCTGATGCCGAAACGCGCGAGCTGCAGGAAGAATCGCTTCGGATCGCCGATCCCGGCGACCGCATGCACTTTCTGCCCGGCAAAGGATTTCGCCGGCCGGACATCGTGCGCGTCGGTGATCCGGGAGAGGGTCTCGCCCTGCAGCTCCATGCCGTAGCCCTTGACCTCCGTATTCGCATGCGCGACGACCGCGTCGACGGAAGAAAGGCGGGTGCGCGGCTCGCGCAGCGGCCCGGCGGGCATGAGAAAGCCATTGCCGAAACCGCGTCCATCCACGACGCAGATCTCGATGTCCCGCGCGAGCGCGTAGTGCTGCAGGCCGTCGTCGGTCACGAGCACGTCGCACTCCGGATTCCGTGCGCGCAGGGCGCGGCAGGCCGCGCCGCGGTCGGGCGCCACCCATACCGGACAGCCGCTGCGCCGCGCGAGCAGGATCGGCTCGTCGCCGACCTCCGCCGGGTCGGACGTGATGTTCGCCTCCCGTGGTGCCTCGCGTTGCGCCGCAACCGAACCGCCGTAGCCGCGTGAAACGATGCCGGGTTTCCAGCCGTGCTCGCGCAGGATTTCCACGATGCGCAGCACCAGCGGCGTCTTGCCGCTGCCGCCGGCCGTGAGGTTGCCTACGACGATGACGGGAATGCCGGGGTGTTTCGATCCAAGGACTTTTATTCTGTAAAGAAAGCGGCGAACGACAACCGCAACCCCGAACACCAGGCTCGCCGGCCACAGCAGCCAGGCCACGGCGCCGCGGCTGGCCCAGTGCTTCACTACTTGGCGGACTGCGTCGTAAAGGTGATCTGCGACAGGCCGGCGACGCGCGAGGCTTCCATCACCCGGATCACCGACTGGTGCGTGGCGGCGGCATCGGCGCTGATGATGACGATCGGCTCGCGCAGGCCCGCGCCCGCGCGGCGCAGTTCCCCGGCGAGCTGCTCGATGCTCGCGAACTCGACCGGCGCCTTGTTGATCACGTACTGGCCCTTGGCGTTCACCAGCACGCTGACCTCGCCCGGGCGCTCCATCTGCTTTTCGGCGTCGGCCGTGGGCAGGTTGATCTGGAGTTCGGTGTACTTCGAATACGTGGTGGTGATCATGAGGAAGATCAGGATCACCATCATGACGTCGATCAGGGGCACGAGGTTGATCTCGGGCTCCTCCTTGTAGCGGCCGCGCTGGAAGTTCATTGCGGGTCGGTCACCGGGCTAGGGCGTGCGGCCCTGGTAGCCCTCGCGCTCGCCGTGCACGATGTCGATCAGCTTCGAGGCGGCCTGCTCCATCATGACCACGAAGCCGTCGACCTTGTTCTTGAAATGGCGGTAGAAAATCAGCGACGGGATCGAGATCGCGATGCCGGCCGCAGTGTTGTAGAGGGCGATCGAAATACCGTGGGCGAGTTGCTGCGGGTTGGTGCCGCCGGGCGACTGCGAACCGAAAATCTCGATCATGCCCACCACGGTGCCGAACAGGCCGAGCAGCGGCGCCGCGGTGGCGATGGTGCCCAGCGTGGTGAGGAACCGCTCCAGGTTGTGCGCCGTGGACCGGCCCGCCTCCTCGATCGCTTCCTTCATCACGTGGCGCGGGCTTTTCTCGTTCCGCAGCCCGGCCGCCAGCACTTCGCCCAGCGGCGAATCCTTGGAGAGCTTGTCCAGGACATCCGCGTTCAAACCCTGGCGCGCGTAGACGGCGGTCACGTCCGCCAGCAACGTCGGCGGCACGATCTTGGACTCGCGCAGTGATATCGAGCGCTCGATGATGAGCGCCACCGCGATGATGGAAGTCAGCAGCAACGGCCAGATGGGCCAGCCTGCGGCCTGGATGATGGCAAACAAGGCGTTATCCTTTGAAACGTAAATGCATTTTCGTGCGCGCACTTTAGCCAAACCGCATGTGAGCGGCAACTGCGGATTGCACTTCGGCACCGCACCACCGGCCACGTCGCGCCCGATATCCACAAATCTTGTGGATAAGTTTGTGGATTATCCCTGAACAGCGGGATACGTCATCCTAGACATGCGCCGGAAGATGGTTGCGATTAATTTTTCATCAGACTTTTATCCATTCGAAACAGCGTGTTATGTATAAGAATCGGGCTCCGCAAGGAATCCTTACTCGGCTGCAAGACTGGACGATGCGAATGTGGATTAGTGTAGTCTCGGCGCCGTCATGGAGCTTGACTTTTCCCCAGGCGGAACCGGCGTCCTGAGCGTTTCCCAGCTGCTGCGCAGCGCCCGCGACATGCTCGAGCGGCGCTTCCCCCTGCAGTGGATCGCGGGCGAAATATCGAACCTGCGGCCGGCGGCCTCCGGGCACCTGTATTTCACGATCAAGGACGAAAGCGCACAGGTCGACTGCGTCATGTTCCGGAGCCGGGCTGCGGCGCTGGACTGGGAACCTGCCGACGGCCTTCGGGTCGAGGTGCGGGCGCTGGTCACCCTGTACGAGCCACGCGGCCGCTTCCAGTTGAACGTGGAGGGAATGCGCCGCGCTGGGTTGGGCCCCCTGTACGAACGCTTCCTCAAGCTCAAGGAGAAGCTCGAAAGGGAAGGCCTGTTCGATCCGGACGCGAAGCGCCCGATCCCGGCGCATCCGAAGCAGATCGGGGTAGTCACCTCGCTCGCGGCAGCAGCGCTGCGCGATGTGATTACGACGCTGCGGCGCCGCAATCCGTCGATTCCCGTCGTTGTCTACCCGGCACCGGTACAGGGTGAAGGCGCGGCCGCCAAGCTGGTGCAGGCGCTGGCCCGCGCCAACGCGCGCGCCGAATGCGACGTGCTGCTGCTGGTGCGCGGCGGCGGCTCGATCGAGGACTTGTGGCAATTCAACGAGGAAGCTCTGGCGCGCGCCATCCGCGCCTCCGCCATCCCGGTCGTCGCCGGCGTCGGCCACGAGACGGACTTCACCATTGCCGACTTCGCGGCCGACGAGCGCGCGCCCACGCCGACCGCCGCGGCCGAACTGGTCAGCCCCTCGCTCGAAGCCCTGCGCCAGCGCATCGCGCAGACGGCGCTGCGCATATCGAGGCAAACCGCGCGCAGGCTTGAATATGCGATGCAGGCCGTGGATACCCTGGCGCGCCGCCTCGTCCACCCGGCCGAGCGCCTGCGCGCCTCGCGCCTGGATCTCAGGCACCTGGCCGCGCGCCTTGCCGCCGCCGCCACGGTGCACTTGAACGAATTGCGCCGGCGATTGGACGTCGCCGGCGCGCGTCTTCAAAGTCTTGGACACGATGCCGTCCTGGCGCGCGGCTACAGCGTCACGCTGGACGCCCGCAACGAAGTCGTGCGCGACGCGGCCAGGCTTGCCGTGGGCGAGCGCATCGTCACCACCTTTGCCCGCGGCAGCGTCGAAAGCGAAGTGAAGTCGAAAGCCTAGGCACGTGCCGAAGGCGCGTCGCGCGACGAGAATTCGCGGCTTGGCCCCCATCGCCCGCCATGACGCGCGCGTCCTGGTCCTCGGCAGCATGCCCGGGCGCAGGTCCCTGGAAGCGCGCGAATACTACGCGCACAGGCAGAACGCATTCTGGCGCATCATCGGCGGCCTCCTCGCCATCGATCCGCAATTGCCGTACCTGGAACGGACGCGGGCCTTGAAAGCGGCGCGCATCGCTCTCTGGGACGTACTCCACTCGTGCGTGCGGCAGGGGAGCCTGGACGCGAAAATCGACGCCGCGTCCGAGAAGGCAAACGATTTCGGGGCATTCTTCCGGGCCCACAGGGAGATCACCCACGTCTTCTTCAACGGCGCGAAAGCGGAAGCCGCGTTCAGGCTGCACGTCCATGCGAAAATCGACGCCGATTCTCTCGTGCTCGCCCGCCTGCCTTCCACCAGCCCGGCCCACGCGTCAATGGGCTATGCGCGCAAACTCGAAGCATGGCGGGCGATACAACGGGCATAATCGCCGCAGTTCCCGGGGAGGAAATTTGACATGAGTACCGCCGCAGATGTCCTGATCGCACTCGTCGCCCTGCTGCACTTCTATTTTCTCGTCCTCGAAATGTTTCTCTGGGACAAGCCGTTCGGCCGCCGCATCTTCAGGCTGACCCCCGAGTTTGCCGCTGCCTCCAAGGGACTGGCGGCCAACCAGGGGCTGTACAACGGCTTCCTCGTGGCCGGGCTGGCATGGGGCCTGTCGATGGGCGCCGCAGGCATACAGGTAAAGGCATTTTTCCTCGCCTGCGTCATCGTCGCCGGGCTGTTCGGCGGCGCCACGGTAAGCCGCGGCATCCTTTTCGTACAGGCAATCCCGGGCATCATCGCGCTCGCCCTGCTGCTGGCATCCTGATTCCCGCACATGGGTAACCGGCTCTCGAGGATCGCGACGCGCACCGGCGACAAGGGCGAGACGGGCCTCGGCGACGGCGCGCGCGTGGCCAAGGACTCGGCGCGCATCCAGGCGCTGGGCGACATCGACGAACTCAATTCCAGCATCGGCGTCCTGCTCGCCGAAAAGATGCCGCGGGAACTGCACGACCTGCTGCTGCACATCCAGCATGGCCTGTTCGACCTGGGCGGCGAAGTCTGCATCCCGGGCCATACGATGGTCACCGAGGCGCATGTCGCGCACCTGGACGACGCGTTGCAGACGCTCAACAAGCGCCTGCCGCCGCTGAAGGAATTCATCCTGCCCGGCGGCAGCCGGGCTGCGGCCCTTGCGCACCTCGCGCGCACGACCTGCCGGCGCGCCGAGCGCAGCCTGGTCGCGCTCGGCCGCAACGAAACGGTCGGCGAGCGCGCGCGCCAGTACCTCAACCGGCTCTCCGACCTGCTGTTCGTGCTCGGGCGCGCGCTGAACCGCGCCGCCAGGCGCGGCGACGTGCTCTGGCGGCACGAGCGCAAGAAAAGGAACTGACCGCCGTCCCGGCGTACCAGCCTCCCATGCGATCCCTCCTTGCCGCCCTCCTTTTCGCCCCTGTTGCGCTCGTCGCCCAGGTCCCGGCAGAGACGCTGTTCAATCTCGTCACCCTGAACGCCCAGGCCGAGCGCGAAGTCCCGAACGACCTGCTCACCGCGACGCTGGCCGCCGAGGCCGAAGGCGCCGACCCCGCGCAACTCGCCGACGGGGTCAATCGCACGATGCAGCGTGCGCTTGCGACTTCCCTTGCCTACAAGGCCGTGAAAACGCAGTCGGGCGGGTACCAGACCATGCCGGTTTACGACAAGAACCGTGTGGCACGCTGGCGCGTGCGCCAGGAACTGCGGCTCGAGTCGGGCGATTTTGCCGCCGCCACCGAATTGATCGGCAAGCTGCAGGCGAACCTGATGGTTACCGGGCTCGGCCTGTCGGTGTCGGGCGAGTCGAGGCGCAAGGCGGAGAATGCGTTGATCGCCGAGGCGCTCGCGGCATTCGACGAGCGCGCCCGCGTGCTGCGCGATGCGATGAAGGCGAAGGGCTACCGGGTCAGGGATCTGCAGGTCTCGCCGGGTGGCGGCGTGCCGCCGCGCCCCATGCTCGCGATGCCGCGCACGGTGTCCGCCGATTCGATGGCGCAACCGGCGATCGAGCCGGGCAGCACGCGCATCCTTATCACGGTGTCCGGAACTGTTCAGATGCAGTAGGGCCGGCCAAATTCACCCGGCCCGTGGCAGTAGTTATCGGGGCTGCGGGCGTTAGAATCTGCCCATGCCTGCCCGCCCGCGCGCGATCCGCGCCCTGATTTTCGACGTATTCGGAACGGTGGTGGATTGGCGCGGCTCGATTCTGCGCGAGTGCCGTGCCCTCGGGCGCGGCAAGAAGCTCGCCGTCGACTGGGCAGCGTTCACCGACGCCTGGCGCGCCGGCTACCAGCCGGCAATGGCGCGCGTGCGATCCGGCGAGCTGCCCTGGATGAACATCGACCAGCTCCACCGCATGATCCTTGACGGCCTGCTGGCACGGTTCGGCATAGACAGCCTCACCGAGGACGAGATCGACCACCTGAACCGCGTCTGGCACCGGCTCGACCCCTGGCCCGACGCGCGCCGCGGCCTGGCGCTGCTCAAGCGCCGCCACATCATCGCCACGCTGTCGAACGGCAACGTCGCGCTGCTGGTCAACATGGCGAAGCACGGCCGCCTGCCCTGGGACACCGTGCTTTCCGCCGAACTCTTTCATCACTACAAGCCCGATCCGGAGGCCTATCTCGGTGCCGCCGCCATGCTCGGCCTGGAGCCCTCCGAGGTGATGATGGTCGCGGCGCACAAGGACGACCTGCGCGCGGCGCAGGCCTGCGGCCTCGCGGCGGCATTCGTGCGCCGGCCGCGCGAAAAAGGCCCCGGGGTCAAGGTCGACGTGACGCCCGAGCCCTCGTTCGATTTCAACGCCAGGGATTTCGTGGATCTGGCGCGCCGGATCGCGCAATGAGCGCGCACGAAAATCCGGCAAAGACCGTGCCGGAAAAAGCCATCCGCCATCGCGTCCTGATCGTCGACGACGAGGAATCGATGCGCCTGTACCTTGCCAGGATCCTCGCCTCCGAGCTGGATGCGGAAGTGACGCTGGCCGGGACATGCGAGCAGGCGCTGCACCTGGCGGGCAGCTATGCCTACGACACGGTGCTGCTCGACCTGCTGATGCCGGGGATCGGCGGCTACGAAGTGCTGCGGGAACTGCGCCGCGCCTCGCCCAACGCGGCGACACCGGTGATCATCGTTTCGGTGCTCTCGGACAAGGCGGCGCACGATCGCTGCATGAAGGCCGGCGCCAATGCGTACGTGGTAAAACCTGTGGAGCGCAATGCGCTGGTGGCGACCGTCAAGGCGCAGATCGCCGGCCGGGGCAAACCGGAGGCCAGGGTACATGACCACAACTGAGGCCAGGAAGCGGGTCCTGATCGTAGACGACGAGGAGTCGATGCGGCTGCTCCTCGGGCGGACCGTCGAAGCCGTGCCGAACGTCGAGATCACGCTCGCCGGCACCTGCGAGGAAGCGCTGCACCTGGCGGGCAGCCGCGCCTACGACATCATCCTGCTCGACCTCCTCATGCCCGGCGTCGGCGGCATCGAAGTCCTGAAGGCGATCCGCGGCGCTTCGCCCAACAAGCGCACGCCGGTCATCATCGTCTCTGTCATGGCGGATGAGGACACCAAGATCGTCTGCCGCTCGCTCGGCATCAGCGACTACGTCGTCAAGCCGATCGTGCGCGAAACCCTCGTCGCCGTGGTCAAGGCGCGTCTCGGGGAGGGCCCGGCGGCATGAGCAAGCCGGAGATCAGGATCGGGAATGTCGAGGCGCTGGGCAAGCCGCTCGGCCAGTACTCGCACATGACGCGGGTCAAGGGCGCCAACGAGACGCTCTACATCGCCGGCATGCTCGCGCCCGGCGACGATTTCGACAGCCAGTGCACCGGCGTGTTCGGCCAGATCGAAACCGCGCTCAAGTCGGCGGGTGCGGGCTGGGGCAACGTGGCGCAGTTCACCACCTACCTGGTGCACTCGCAGGACATCCCGAAATTCATGGCCTGGCGCCTGCGCGAGTTCCCGAAAATGTTTCCCGACGGCAAGTACCCGCCGAACACGCTATTGATCATCGACCGCCTCGTCCAGGAGCAATTCCTGGTCGAAGTGCAGACCATCGCGGCGCTCTAGGCGCTGCGATCCTGCCGCCGCGATCTAGTCCGCTTTTGCGCCCGAGCGCTTCACGAGCTCGCTGTAGGTCTTCAGTTCAGACGCGACAAAAACAGCGAATTGCTCCGGCGTCCGGACTGCGGGCGGTTCCGAGCCCATGCCACGCAGCCGCTCCTTGAAATCCGGGGCATCCATCGCCTTCAGAATTTCTGCGGAAAGTCGATCCACGACCGCCTGCGGCGTCTTCGCCGCGACCGACACGCCCCACCAGGTGGTCATGTCGAAACCCTTCAACCCGGATTCATCCAGCGTTGGGAGCTCAGGGAGAAAGCTCGAGCGCTTCAGCGTCGTCGTCGCCAGGGCGCGCACCTTCTCCGACTTGATGCCCGGCAGCGCACTGGCGAGATTGTCGAACATCAGGTGGATGCGGCCGGCCATCATGTCGGCCAGCGCCGGCGCAGATCCCTTGTACGGGATATGCACCATGTAGGTGCCGGTCGTCATCTTGAACATCTCGCCCGCGAGGTGGCCGGTGGAGCCGCTGGAGCCGGAACCGAAATCCAGCTTGCCGGGGCGCAGCCTGGCCAGCGCGATCAATTCCTTCACGGTCTTCGCCGGCAACTCGTTGGTGACGATCAATACGTTGGGCACCTGCACCAGCAGGCTGACGTGCCTCAGGTCCCTGAGCGGATCGTAGGGCAGGCCTGGAAACAGCGAAGGATTGATTGCCAGCGTGGCGATCGCGCTCATCACCAAGGTGTAGCCGTCGGGCGGGCTCTTCGCGGCCAGGTCGACGCCGATGTTGCCGCCGGCGCCCGGCCGGTTCTCCGGTACGACCGCCTGGCCGAGCGCTTCCTGCAGCTTTACCGCCAGAAGCCGGCCGGAAATATCCACCGGGCCGCCCGCGGCGTAAGGTATGACCAGCCGGATCGGCCTCAGTGGCCAGCTAACGGAGCGGTCAGGACGCTCCGTTCCTGCCTGCGCCTGCGCCAGACTCGGCGCGGCCGCGAGCGCCGCCAGGAGCAGCAGCAACCGCAAGGAGATCAGGTCTCCTCGACGAAGACTTCTTCGCGCTTCTTGCGCAGCGCGGGCAGCGCGATGATCGCCAGCAGCGCGACAGCCGCGATGAGGAAGCCCATGCTGATCGGCTTCGACGGGCTGACGAACACCCACGGATCGCCCCGCGAGAGCAGCATCGCGCGCCGCAGGTTTTCCTCCATCAGCGGCCCGAGGATGAAGCCGAGGATCATCGGCGCCGGCTCGCAACCGAGCTTGACGCAGACGTAGCCGAGCAGGCCGAAGAGCGCCATCAGGAAGCAGTCGAAGGGCTGGTTGGAGATGCTGAACACGCCGATCGCCATGAACAGCAGGATCGAGGGATAGAGGTATCGGTAAGGCACCGTCAGCAGCTTGATCCACATGCCGATGAGCGGCAGGTTGAGGATCACCAGCATCAGGTTGCCGACCCACATCGAAGCGATCATTCCCCAGAACAGCTGCGGCCGCTCCGTCATCACCTGCGGGCCCGGAGCGATGCCCTGGATCATCATGGCGCCGATCATCAGCGCCATCACCGCGTTGGACGGGATGCCCAGCGTGAGCAGCGGGATGAAGGAGGTCTGTGCGCCGGCGTTGTTGGCCGCTTCGGGCGCGGCCACGCCTTCGATCGCGCCCTTGCCGAACTCGTGCGAGTACTTGGAGACCTTCTTCTCCAGCGTGTAGGCGCCGAAGGAGGCGAGCAGCGCGCCGCCGCCGGGCAGGATGCCGAGCGCCGAGCCGAGCACCGTGCCGCGCAGGATCGGGGCAATCATGCGCCTGAAGTCTTCCTTCGAGGGCATCAGCTTGCCGACCTTGCTCGTGAAAACCTCACGATGCTCCTTCTGCTCGAGGTTGGCGATGATCTCGCAGATGCCGAACATGCCCATCGCGACGGTGACGAAGCCAATGCCGTCGGCCAGTTCCGAGATGCCAAAGGCAAAGCGCAGCACGCCCGAATTGACGTCGGTTCCCACCAGGCCCAGCAAGAGGCCCAGGATCACCATCGCAATCGCCTTGATGAGCGAGCCGGACGCGAGCACGACCGCGGCGACCAGGCCAAGCACCATCAGCGAGAAGTACTCTGCCGGGCCGAATTTCAGTGCCACCTCGGCAAGCGGCGGCGCGAACATCGCCACCACCAGGGTGGAAACGCAACCGGCAAAGAACGAACCCAGCGCGGCCGTGGCGAGCGCAGGACCGGCGCGGCCCTGGCGTGCCATCTGGTAGCCGTCCAGGCAGGTGACGACGGAAGACGACTCACCCGGGAGGTTGACGAGGATCGCCGTGGTCGAACCGCCGTACTGGGCGCCATAGTAGATGCCGGCCAGCATGATCAGCGCCGCGATCGGCGAGAGGTTGAATGTCACGGGCAGAAGCATGGCGATGGTCGCCACCGGGCCGATGCCGGGAAGCACGCCGATCAGGGTGCCGAGCAGGCAGCCGATCAGGCACATGATGATGTTGAACGGCAGCGTCATCGCCATGCCAGCGACCGTCACCGACTGGAGCTTGAACACCTCGATGAAGCCGATCGCCAGATTGCCGAAAATGCCTTCCATGATGAGCCCCGTTTCTTCCGGCTACCGGATCGGACAGACTTCGATGAAATCCGGGCAGATCGGAAAGGGCAGCGACAGGCCCTTCACGAACACCAGCACCGAGAAAATCACGAGCACCACCGACATGATCGCGACCTCCTTCCACTTGAATTCATGGCCGCCGTAGGCGCTGATGAAAACCAGCGCGATGGACGCGAGCGCCAGGCCGAGCGGCTTGAGCAGGTAGGCGAACGCGAGGCTGGAGACGGCAATGAAGAGCAGCGGACGGAAATGGAACTTGGCGACCTTCGGTCCTTCCTCGACGATGGAATCGAGCAGCACGAGCAGGCCGAGGAAGGCGAGCAGGCCGCCGAGCACCACGGGGAAATAGGCCGGCCCCATGCGCACCGAACTGCCCATCTGGTAGCCGGGGATGATCCTGGAGCCGACCATCTTGTCGAAGAATTCGGGCGTGCCGAGCGCGACGACGATGAAGAACACCCCGAAGGCGATGAACATCAGCCCGGCCCACCAGTCCTGCTGGCTCTTGATCTTGATTTTCATGCGTCTCCTCCTGCTGGCGCGAGTGTAGCATGGGGTCCATGGCGTTGCGCTCGCCGAAGGTCGCGCTGCTGCCCCGGATCGGGGCATTGCTGGCCGCGCTCTTTCTCGTTGCGTCAGGCTGCAGTCAGCAATCGAAAATGGCGCCGCTTCCTGCCGACGCGGTGCTGCTCGCGTTCGGCGACAGCCTCACCTACGGCACCGGCGCGAACGAGGAAGAAAGCTACCCGGCGCAACTCGCGCGCCTGACTGGCCGGCGGGTAATGCGCGAGGGAGTGCCGGGCGAAGTGAGCGAGGCGGGCCTCGCGCGCCTGCCAGCCGTGCTCGACGAGCACCGCCCGCGCCTGCTGCTGCTGTGCCACGGCGGCAATGATTTCCTGCGCCGGCTGCCGAGGGAAAAGGCCGCCGAGAACGTGCGCGCGATGATCCGCCTGGCCAAAGGCCGCGGCATCGACGTGCTGCTGATCGGCACGCCGGAGCCTGGCATCACCGTCCCCACGGCCGCCTTCTACGGCGAGATCGCGAAGGAATTCCGCATTCCCTACGAAGGCGACGTTCTGAGCAAGATCCTCAGGGACAGCAGCCTGAAGGCGGACCAGGTGCACCCGAATGCGAAGGGCTACCTGCTCATGGCCGAGCGCGTCGCCGAACTGCTGCGGAAATCCGGGGCACTATAGGCCTTAGCAGGCGGGACCGGCGCAGCCGCGCCACATCAGCGGGACGATCGACGTCCCAGAGGGTGCGCAGTTCCCGCCACCGCCAGCGCAGCGCCCTGAGCCGACGACGGGTCTGCGCCAGCACCTGCGGTCCGCCCCAGGCAATGCCGTCGAACAGCCGCCGTGAAATCCGGCGCAGCCCGAGCAGGGGATAGCCGCCGTCTTCGGCGGGCGCCAGCACCGCGTCGGCGCCCGCGCGCAGGGCTCGCACCGCAGAGCGCAGATCCGCGGGGCGCAGCACGGGGCAATCGCTGCCGATCAGCACTACGCATTGCCGGCGGCGCAGCACCTGCTTGAAAGCGCGATACATGCGCTCGCCGAGGTTCCCATTGGCCTGCCGGCGCAGACCGGCGCCGAAACGGTCCCGCAGCTGCGTGAAAAAGGCGCTCCCGGTGCCAGGCGTGCAATAGAGGTAGACGGTGGCGATGCCGGAAGCGGCGGCGGTCCGGACGGTCCGCTCCACCATGCGCGCATGCAGCAGGGCCGCGCCCCGCTCGCCGAGCATCGGCACGAGGCGCGTCTTCACACGCCCGGGCACCGGCGCGCGCGCAAAGACAATCAGTGCCGCTTCAGCCCTTGCCGGCGTAGCGGCGCGCAAGTTCATCCGGGGCGGCACCAAGGAAGTAGGCGAACCGCAGGCGCCACATGAGAAGCACCGTGCGCAGCACGCCGCGTTGCTCCCAGCGGCGCCCCGATGTGACCGCCTGCTCGCGCAGGCAGGCGGGCGGCGAACGCCGCTTCATCGCCTTGCTGAACGCGATGTCCTCCATCAACGCGATATCGGGGAACCCGGGAAACGCATCGCGGCGCACGAAGATGGCCTGGTCGCCGGTCGCGATTCCGGTCAGGCGCGAGCGCGCGTTCATGAAGGCGGCGATCAACGGAAGCAGCGCCGAGCGCCCCTCGATCGCCACGTCGAATCTCCCCCACGAATGCGTCTGCAACGAACGGCAAACGAATTGATCGGCGTTCGCCGGCAGGCGCGTGTCGGCGTGCAGGAACAGCAGCGCGTCGCCGCCTGCGACGGCGGCGCCGGCGTTCATCTGCCGGGCGCGGCCGCGCGGCGCGTGCAGCACGCGGTCGGCCAACTGCGCCGCGATCTCCCTGCTGCGGTCCTCGCTGCCGCCGTCGGCCACGATCACCTCGTGGCCGCGTTCCCGCAGCAGCGCGAGCCCGGCCAGCGTTGCGCCGATGCCCGGCGCCTCGTTCAGCACCGGAATGACGATGGACAGCTTCATCGCCGGATGTCGTTCAGCGTCCAGTCATACTCGAGAAACGAGATCGGGGCCTTGCCTGCGGCCACGATGTTCCGGTCCGCCGGCGTATCGGCGAGCTGCTCCGCATACAGGACGAAGACCTTCTGGAGCGGCTCGAAGTCCGCCCCGTACCAGTCGAAGATCTTCGAGACTTCCAACCTGCCGTTGGCATACCGGTTTCGCGTGCGGTCCGACAGGAAACGGCGGGCCTGCTCCTCCAGTTGCGGCTCCAGGCGGTCCGCGGCATAGGCCTCCTCGCGCAGCATCGGGCAGCCGATGGATGCGCAGGTCACGGCGAAATGCACGCGAAACTCGTTGTAGACGCCCGGCTTGCGCAACATCCCATGCTCGATCTGGTCAAGGGAGAAGTCCTGCCCCAGCAATCGAAAAAACCTCTTCTTCCAGCGGTTGTTGAAAAGGTCCCCGCCAATGTCCTTGATCGACTTCACCGGGTAGTGCGCGAGGATGAGTTCCACCGTGAAGGCGTTGTAGGCATTGATGAGAAACGCCATCTGCTGATGCTTCGTCCATCTCCCGAATTCCATCTCGGTGACCGCCGACAGCGTATCGAGATACGCCTTCAGGACGGGGCGATCCCCGCCGAATTCCGCATAGCGCACCCGGGAAGCCTTTCCGCCGGCGGCAAGCACGACATGCTTGCCCACCAGCCCGTTCCAGATCCCGTGCGAATGATCGAAGCTCTGGGCAAAAGCCGCGCTGGAAGCGAATGCCAGAGCCAGAAAAAGCCGGGTCAATCCCGCCTCCAGGCATGAAACCGCTCCATCAGCCGCAGCAGGCCCTGCGGCGCATGCGCCTTTTTCCAAACGCCGGCGGCGTACTTGTTGGCCTCGACGAGCGTCGGATAGATGTGGATGGTGCCGAGGATCTTGTTCATGCCGAAGCCGTGGCGCATCGCGGCGACGAACTCCGCGATCAGGTCTCCGGCGTGTTCGCCCGCGATCGTGACCCCCAGAATCCGGTCCTTGCCCGGCACGGTCAGCACCTTGACCACCCCATGCGCCGCTTCGTCCGCGATCGCGCGGTCCAGGTCATCGATGCCGTATGTCGAGACTTCGAAGGCGATGCCCCTCTCCCTTGCCTCGGTTTCGTTCAGGCCGACGCGCGCCACCTCCGGATCCGTGAACGTCGCCCACGGGATCACCGAGTAGTCGGCGCGGAACCTGCGAAACGAACCGAACAGCGCGTTGACGGCGGCGTACCACGCCTGATGCGCCGCGGTATGCGTGAACTGGAAGGGCCCGGCAACATCGCCGCAGGCGTAGATGTTGGGGTAGATCGTCTGCAGGTACTCGTTGGTGTCGACGGTGCGGGCCCTGGTCGTCTGGATGCCCAGTTCTTCGAGGCCGTAGCCGCTGGTATTGGCGACGCGTCCCAGCGCGCAAAGCACCTCGTCGAACTCGAAGCGCAGCTCCTGGCCCCGGTGCTCGCAGATCAGCAGCTTGCGGCCCTCTTCGACGCGAAATTCCTTCGCCTTGTGCTCGACGCGCAGGTCCACGCCTTCGGCGGCGAAGCGCTCCGCCACCATCGCGGCAATTTCGGGATCTTCGCGCGCCAGGATGCGCGGCAGCATCTCGACCTGGACGACTTTGGAGCCAAGGCGGGCGAATGCCTGCGCGAGTTCGCAGCCGATCGGCCCGCCGCCCAGCACCACCAGCCGCGCCGGAAGCCTGCGCAGGTCCCACACGGTGTCCGACGTGAGGCAGCCGACCGACTCGATGCCCGGGATCGGCGGCACGAAGGGCCGCGCGCCGGCGGCGATCACGATGGCGCGTGTCGTCAGGAGCCGCGTCTTGCCGTCTGCGCCCGCCACCTCGACCGCCCAGGGCGAAACGATCCTGGCCTCGCCCTGGATGCATTCGACGCCGAGGCCGGCGTAACGGGCCGCGGAATCGTGCGGTTCGATGGTTCTCACCACGCGCCGCACGCGCTCCATGACGTCCGCGAAATCGAATTCAACCGTTGCCGTTCTTATGCCAAGGTCTTTTGCCTGCCGTGCCTGCTGGACAAACTTTGCCGAACGCAGCAGGGCCTTGGAAGGAACGCATCCGGTATTGAGGCAATCGCCGCCCATGAGGTGCTTCTCGACCAGCGTCACCTTCGCCTTCACGGCGGCCGCGATGTAGGCCGACACCAGGCCCGCCGATCCCGCACCGACCACCACCAGGTTGCGGTCGAACCGCAGGGGCCGGGTCCAGCGCGCGTATACGCGGCGCGCCTTGGCCGCGTCCACGATCCGCTTTGCGAGCAGCGGAAAGACACCGAGCAGCGCAAAAGCAGCCAGCAGGCCGAACGAAATCCTGAACTCCCCCAGTTCGGTCCCCGCATAGACGAACGCGGCCGTGGCGGGCAGCATGCCGAGCTGGCTGACCCAGGCATAGGTCCAGACCCGGATCGCGGTCAGCCCCATGAGCAGATTCACGGCGACAAAGGGAAAAGCCGGCACCAGCCGCAGCGCAAACAGGTAGAACGCGCCCTCCTTTGCGATTCCCTCGTTGACAGGCCGCAGCCGGTCGCCGAAGCGCGCCTGCACCCAGTCGCGCAGCAGGAACCGGGAAGCGAGGAATGCCAGCGTCGCCCCGATGGTCGACGCGAACGAGACGATCACCACGCCCCAGGCGGGCCCGAAGATCGCGCCCGCGGCAAGCGTCATCACTGCGGCGCCCGGCAGGGAAAGGCCGGTGACCGCGACGTAAAGGGCGAAGAAGGCGCCACCCGCCTCCCATGGATGCGCGAGCACGTAGGACTGGATCGCAGCCTGGTGCAGCCTCAGTTGCTCGACGGAAAGGTAGCGGTGGCCGCCAAACGCGAAAAATGCCGCGGCGAGACCGGCGATCGAGAGCACCACGGCGAGACGCGACTTGATCATGATTCTTCTCCCGGCAGCCTGCCCGCTGCCGCGGCCCCTGCGGCTACAGCAGGTTCGTGGCGCGGTGGGACTGCTCGTCGATCAGATTCAGGAGGCGTCCGCTGGTCGAGCGCAGCCGCTGCGACAGCATCAGCACCAGCTCCATCAGGATCTTGGCGCCCAGCATCGGCTGCTCGACGATGATGCGCGCCAGGTTCTCGCGATCGAGAACCGCCAGCACGGTGGGCTCCGCGGCGACGCAGGTGGCAAAGCGCGGCTCGCCGTCGATCATCGACATTTCGCCCAGCGTCTTGCCCGCCTCCACCACCGCGATCAGCTGCGAGGTGTTCCAGCGGTCGCGCTTGTGCACTTCGACCTTGCCCTCGACCAGCATCAGCATGAAGTCGCCGCCGTCGCCCTCGCGGATGATCTCGGTGCCGAGCGGCGCCTGGTATACGTCCATGAAGTGCGCGAGCAGCCGCACCTCGGCGGGCGAAAAATTCTCCAGCAGGTCGCACTTCGGAATGAGCGCGTGGATCTGCGGCGAAAACTTGGTCGCGTCCCCGAGGTGCTCGAGGTGGGACAGATGCGCTGCTTGCTGGGCCATGGGCGCTTCGATTTTAGCCGATCAGCCAGAATACGGTCGCGAGCCAGCCCGCGACCGACGCTGCCAGCACCGGGTCGCGCAGGAGTTCCTCGGTCGGATCGCCGCCACCGCCGCGCAGGCGCGACCGGTACAGGTAGCGCAACGTCCCCAGCAGTACCCAGGGCAGCGTCAAGGCCAGGCTGCCGGTGCCGTGGATCAGTGCGGTCTCGGCGGCCATCGTGTACCAGGCATAGGCAGCGACCATGCCCGCGGCGCAGAGCGCGACCGCCTTATCCAGAAATCCGATGCTGTAGTCGTCCAGCACGGCGCGGTGCCGGCCCGCCTTCTCCGCCAGGCGGGCGATCTCGGCCCTGCGCTTGGCGAAGCCGAGGAACAGAGTCAGCAGGAAACCGCAGGCGAGCAGCCACCGGGACGGCTCGATGCCGATACCGGAGGTTCCAGCGAGCAGGCGCAGCATGAAGCCCGCGGCAATGACGAATACGTCGAGTACCGGCTCCCGTTTGAACCACCGCGTGTAGGCGGCACTCATGGCGAGGTAGGCGCCGACGAGCGCCGCCAGTGCGCCGGAGGTCCAGGCCGCGATCCCGAGCGCGAGCGCCGCCGCCAGCGCGCCGAAACCGGCCGCGAGTTGCGGCGATATCGCGCCGCGCGCGACCGGGCGATGCCGCTTGTCCGGGTGGTCGCGATCCTGCGCCGCGTCGTGCGCGTCGTTGAACGCATACGCCGCGCCGGAGGCGAGGCAGAAGGCGAAAGCGGCGCTCAGCGCGGCGGCGACCATTGCCGGATCGCGCCAGCCATGACCGAACACGAGCCCGATCAGCACGAACGAATTCTTGATCCATTGGCGCGGTCGCAGCAGTTCGAGCAGCGTCCACAGTTGCCCCGGCGTGCGCTTCATCCCCGGAAATAGCGCTCGAAGAAGTAGCAGCGCCCGACCGGAAGCGGCGCCGGGATCCGGTAGAAGCGCTCGCGGATATCTGCCAGCACGCCCTGGCGGTAGGCCTGGTATCGAAAGCCCGAGCCGATGACCGCGTAGTAGCTGCCTGCGCCAAGCGGGACGCGCTTGACTTCGAGGGCGCGGAAATAGGGCTGGTAATCCTGCGCCAGCGGCGCCTCGCGCCTGAGGATCACCAGGTCCTTGCCCTCGTATGCGCGCCAATCGATGCCGATGTCGGCCTGCCGCGCGTGCGAGGTTCCCCTCCCGAACACCGCTACCGGGCGGCGCAGGTGGTACTCGAGCAGGGCCGCGGACGCATAGCTGTCCGCGGCAAGCTCCCTGCCCCCGCGTTCCGGGGCGACGGCCGAGGTGAGTTCGGCGATCCTGCCGGGGAAGGCCAGCCTTCCGTCGAACCAGGAGTCACGCCATGATTCCAGGGGCCGGGCCGCGACGATGGTGATCGCAAGCGCGTGCAACGCCGCGAGCAGCGCGAACACGCGCACGCTCGCAAGCAACTGCCGCCGCTCGAGCGCGAGCGCCACGCTGAGCACCAGCGCCGGCAAAAACGACAACAGCCAGTGCAAGCCGATGCGCCTTGCGGGACTCAGGGCGGCGAATACCGCGAGCGGCACGAGCCAGGCGAGCATCAACGCGCGCTCGGCGGGCCGCCGCCATGCCGCGCGCATCGCTTCCCTGCCGCGCCAAGCGAACCACAGCAACGGCGCGGCAAGGTAGGCAAGCGACGCAGCGTAGAGCGCCGGCGTCGAGAGGGACAAGCCGTTGCCGTTGTCCTCATGGCGATTGATGGCATTGAACATCACGTTGCACCAGCAGGCCTCGTAGTTCCAATACAGATTGAGCAGTATTGCCGGCAGGGCGCCCAGGAGAACGAGCAGAAACGCGCGCGGCTTGCGGGACGATATCGCCCACGCCAGGAACGCGAGGCCAAGCAGGACAGCAAGGTATTTCGACAGGAATGCGAATCCGAGCAGAACTCCGGACGCCACGAATCCCGCCTGCGAGTCCTTGCGCGAGGCATGCGCAAACGCGAGCAGCGAAGCCACCGAGAAGACCAGCAACGGCGCGTCGGTGGTTATCAGTATGTTCCAGAGATTCATCGGCACGAGCAACACCGCGATCGCGGCCAGGTCCGCGGAGTCGGCGTCTCGCGCGCTCGGGCCTGCGTGCCCATCCTCGCTTCCACCCTCACGCCAGCGGCGCAACGCGCCGCGCACCATCAAGGCGGCAAGCGGCGGCGCCAGCACCGCGGGCAGGCGCAGCAGCCAGGACGCATCCGCGAGGGCGAACGCATCCGCAAGCGCCGCGAGAGGCGCCAGGATCCAGCCCACCATCGGAGGATGGTCGTAGTAGCCAAACGCGGGGTTGCGGCCCCAGAGGGCGAAATAGGCCTCGTCCGCGGTCACCGGCGCGATGGCGGCGAGCCAAAACCGGAACACGAGCGTCGCAGCGAAGGTGAACAGCAGCCACTGCCGGACGGTAATCGCCTTCACCATGCGGCGATCAGAATGCGCGTGCGAGGAGCGTCAGGCCTGCGATCACCAGCAAAGCGTACACCGCTTTCGCCACCGCGGCCGCCGGCACCGCGGTGTGCAGGCGGTTGCCAAGCCAGGTACCGGCGAGCATCGCGGGCAGCAGGACACAGGCGGTGGCCAGCAGTCCTTCCTGTGTCAGCAATCCGGCGGCGCCGAACAGCACCACGCGCAGCAGCGACGACAGCATGATCATCGCGGCATTGGTGGCGCGTAACGCCTGCTTGTCGCCGATGCGGCCCGCGTTATAGAGCGCGAACAGCACGCCGCCGGTGCCGAACAGCGCGGAGAACACGCCTCCGGCGAGGCCGATCGGCGCGCACCAGGCGCGCGACATGGGCGGCGGAGCGCCGCGGCCGAATCCCTCCCGCGCGAGGCTGTAGCCGGCATACAGGAGCAGGAATGTCCCGAGCACCGCAAGCAGCAATTGCTCGGCCACCTCGATCAGCAGGGTCAGGCCGACCGCCATGCCGGCGAGCATGAAAGGCGCCAGCCAGGCGATTTCGCGATATTGGATGCGCTTGCGCGCGTGCGCGCCGAACAGGAGGAAAGCCGCGACATCGAGCAGCATGAGCAGCGGCACCGCGAACTTGAGCGCGAAGAAATGCACCAGGAGCGGCAGCGCGATCACGGTGGAACCGAATCCGGCCAGGCCGAACGCCGTATAGGCAAAGGCAACCACCGCCGCCGCCAGCAAGAGGACTTCCAGCGCGTGCGGGAGCGTGAAGGACCAAAGCAGACCGCTCAGCGCCGGCCCTTCCTGCGGCGCGCCTTCACGGCGGCCGCCAGCGTGTCGAGAAGCTCGACCGAGTCGTCCCAGCCGATGCAGGGGTCCGTGATGCTCTGGCCGAATTTCAGGTCGGCCGGCGGCTTGCCCGCCACGAGATCCTGCTTGCCTTCCACCAGGTGCGATTCCACCATGGCGCCGATGATGCAGCGCGAGCCGCCCGCCACCTGCTCGCCGACGTTGCGCGCGACCTCCAGCTGGCGCTTGTACTGCTTGGAGGCATTGGCGTGGGAGAAGTCGACCATCAACCGGCATTCGAGCTTCGACTTCGCCAGTTCCTCGCAGGCGGACTGGACGCTGGCCGCGTCGAAGTTCGGCGCCTTGCCCCCGCGCAGGATCACGTGGCAGTCCTCGTTGCCCCGCGTCTCGACGATCGAGACCTGCCCGCTCTTGTGCACCGAAAGGAAGTGGTGCCTCTGGCGCGCCGCCAGGATCGCGTCCACCGCGATGCGCACATTGCCGTCGGTGCCGTTCTTGAAACCGACTGGCGCGGACAGGCCCGAGGCGAGTTCGCGATGCACCTGCGATTCGGTCGTGCGCGCGCCGATCGCGCCCCAGGACACCAGGTCGCCGATGTACTGCGGCGAGATCACATCGAGGAACTCGCAGCCGGCCGGGACGCCGACCTTGTTGATCCGGACCAGCAAATCGCGCGCGATGCGCAGTCCCTCGTTGATGCGGAAGCTGCCGTTCAGGTAGGGATCGTTGATCAGGCCCTTCCAGCCCACCGTGGTGCGCGGCTTCTCGAAATACACGCGCATCACCAACTCCAGATCCTTATCGTGCTTTTTCCTTTCGTGGAGGAGCCGTTCCGCGTACGCGACCGCGGCCGCGGGGTCGTGGATCGAGCACGGCCCGATGATCACCAGCAGGCGGTCGGACTTGCCGCGCACGATCTCGCGCACCCGCTGGCGCGTTGCCGCGACCAGCGCCTCGACCGGCGTGCCCTGGATCGGGAAGAAGCGGATCAGGTTCTCGGGTGGCGGCAGCGGCACGATGTTCTCGATGCGTTCGTCGTCGGTCAGCGAAGTCTTGTCGTCGATGGGTATGGTCATGGTGTCCCCGGTGAAATATGCGGCCCCAAAAAAAAACCGCCAGGCATTTCTGCTCTGGCGGTTTGTCGGTGTCGCTCGTTACGCGGCTAGCCGTTCCCCTCCGCCAGAGGGCGCGGGAAGTAGAAAAAATAGCCGTAGAACCTGCGATTCATGAGGTCATTCAAGCATGAAACAGGCGCGCTGTCGAATCATCCCGCCCTGCTCTGGTGGGGGTTGACCGCGTCCGCCCCACGGGATAGTTTGCGGATGGGGGGGGTAGCAAATGAACGTTGGGGTCCCGATGAACGTTGGAGTCCTGATTCCGGGTGGCAAGTGGTGGCCCGCCCTGCTCTGTGCCGCAGCTTTTTTTGCCCTGTATCCGACAGGCGCCCGCACTCAATCCAAGCCGGCTGCGGCGTCCACCGCTTACGTCGTCAAGGCCGACGACACGCTCCTGACCATGGCCGAACAACTGCGCGGCCCCAAGGCGACCATGAATCAGATGGCGTTGGCCCTGGCGCGCGCCAACATGGGCCCGTTTCAGGGCCGCCCCGGCATCACGCCGGCGGCCGGCACGACGCTGACCGTGCCCGACGAGAAAACCGTGCTCGCCACCAACGCGCGCACCGCCGAAATCGAGGTCGCGAAAATCTGGCGCGGCGAGCAGTACTACAGGGCCGGCCAGGCGCTCGAAAAGAGCAAGGACATGTTCTACGCGTTCGACACCTACGTGTACGCCGCGAAGCTCGGCCACGGGCCCTCGCAACTGCGCCTGGGGCAGCTCTACGACCGCGACCTGTCCGGCTTCGTGCGGCGCGACCTGCAGGAGTCGCTCGGCTGGTACGAGAAGGCGCGCGCCCAGAAGGTGCCGATCGAATCGGCCGCCCGCAAGGGCCCGAGCATGGGCAACTAGCCCGCGGCCAGCGCTGGCCACAGCACCATCTGGGTGCAGCGGAACAGCGCGACGACTGTGGCCGCATGCAGAAACCCGTTCGGCGCCATCAGGTCTTTTCTGACGTCGAGTCGGTTTTCGACGCCCTCCGGCCCGACGCAAAGTACCGTCACGCCAACCGGGCCAGGCAAATGTCCTGCGCCGCGCGCATTGAAGTGGTCCGGCGTCATCTCCGGACGGGTATTGCGCGTTTTCGCAGGCATGGCCGCAGCGGGATCTACACGATTGAAACCTTGCGATTGGCACTCGCGGCAGGTCATTGCCAGCCGCGCCGGCGGGCCTGCAATTTGCTAGGTGTTGGGGACCATGCTACGGTTTTCAAACAGTCGGCCGATGAGAAAAACATAAGGAGGTCGAAATGGCTGCAAGCGCATCCCTGCCGGTCCCCACGGCAACCATCCCCGTCGCGGGATTCAAGGACGTCTACAACGTCGCCGCGGTCGAAAAGGCGCTCCAGGACCTGCCGCCATCCGCCAACGAGGCGCTGCGCGCGCTCTACGAGAAAATGCTGCGCGTCGGCGGCCAGCGCTTCGCGGTCAAGCCTTCCGGCCTGCCCGAAATGGACGCCCTGTTCGAGGAGCTGCCGAATTTCGGCGATGTGCTGGAGCACATCCGCCGCCAGCTCGCCCTGTGCATCGACTCCAAGGACGACGTCGAGCTGCAGCCGGTCCTGCTGCTGGGCGGCCCCGGCATCGGCAAGACGCACTTCGCGCGCCGCGTGTCCCAGTTGCTCGGCACAGGCTACGGTTTCGTGCCGATGAGCTCTCTCACCGCGGGCTGGGTGCTCTCGGGGGCCTCCTCCCAATGGAAGAACGCCAAGCCCGGCAAGGTGTTCGAGACGTTCCTGAATGGCGAATATGCCAACCCGGTGATGGTGGTCGACGAAATCGACAAGGCGAGCGCCGAAGGGCAGTACGACCCGCTGGGCGCGCTCTACGAGCTGCTCGAGATGCAGACCGCGATGCGCTTCACCGACGAGTTCGCGGAGATCCCGATCGACGCCTCGGGCGCGGTGTGGTTCGCGACGGCGAACGACGCCTCGCGCATCCCCGAGCCGCTGCTCAACCGCATGAACGTCTACGAGATCGAGCCGCCGGACGCGGCGGGATCGGCGCGGATCGCGCGCTCGCTGTACCGCGAAATCCGCGAGTCGCACGACTGGGGCCGGCGCTTCCCCGAGTTACCGTCAGGCAGCGTGGTGGAGAAGCTCGCGCTGCTGACCCCGCGCGAGATGCGGCGCGCCGTGCAGGCGGCTTTCGGCAACGCCAAGGTTTCGGGGCGGGACGAACTGCAGCCGGAAGACGTGGACATCCAGCGCGGCGGCCGCAAGTCGAGAATCGGGTTCTAATCCTAGAAGTAAGCCAGTAGTCGCCCGCAGGCGATCACCGAGATCCACAGCAGCAGCGATATTCCCGCGGCAACCCGCGCCGCCGGCGGCGGCATGACATCCACGTCCCATTGCGCCGCGCCGCGGAATACGCCGGCGTGGAATATGCCGGCATTTGCGCCGGCGACCAGGATCAGGCAAATTTTCACCGCGAACACCGGGTTCGCGATCAGGTCGCCCGCATGCGCCACGAACATCGCGAGGCCGCTGGGCACGATCAGGACGAAGCTCGCGACGCTCCAGGGCAGGATGTGCGCGGCCAGCCGGCGCACCGGCAGCGAGCGCGACAGCCCGAGCAGGCGCAGGTCGAGAACCACGATCGAGCCCACCAGCAGGGCGATGCCCGCGATGTGGACAATCTCCACCGACGGGTAGAGCCACAGCCACTTGCGCATCGCCTCGCCGAGCGCCGAGGCTTCGATCGCGCCCATGGCCGTCATAGGAATCGCATTCTCGTCGAAGGTATCGCGCCCGGGATCAGCGCAGTTCGACCGTCTTGCCGCCGACCAGGATCCGTTCCGCGCGCATTTCCTCCGGCTTGTCGCGGTTGGCGTAGCCTTCCAGCGTGGCCGCGCTGCCCGGCTTGAGCAGTTCCTTCGTCAGGCCGCGGTTTTCCATGCGGGAAGGCGGCGCCAATACGCACAGCCAGGTCTTGCCCGGCGTCTCCAGGCGCACATAGCCGTGCGGGTGCTCGTAGCCGTACTCGATGATCTTGCCCGAGAGCTTCAGCAGCTTCGAGCTGTCGTATTCGCTCCAGCCGTGGTGCGCGAGCGCGAGCGCAGGGACTACCGATAGCGCTGCCAGCATTGCGCGACGTTTCATGGGCGTCCTTTCACCGGCTAGCGCCTTTGCAGCGAGCCGCGGTTGTAATCCTTGTCGCCGGGCTGGACGGTGCGGCCGAAACCGAACCAGCCGCCCTGCGCGTTGCGCTCGCGCTCCAGTTCCGCCGCCTGCGCCTTGCGCTGCGGTTCGGCCTTCTTCGGATCGGCGTATTCCCAGCGGCCGTTGGAAAGCAACCGGACCTTTTCGCCGCTGGCCGTGGTCGCCTCGATGACAGCCTCCTGCGCGAAAGCGTTCGCGGCCAGGAGGAACGCAAAAATCAAAGCCGCCGTACGACTCACGGTCAAAGCCGTTCGGCGACCCATGCCTGCACCGTTTCCAGCGCGCCGCCGAGCTTTGCCGGTTCCGTGCCGCCGGCCTGCGCCATGTCCGGCCGCCCGCCGCCCTTGCCGCCGACCTGCTGCGCGACAAAATTGACCAGCTCCCCCGCCTTGACCTTGCCGGTGAGGTCGGACGTGACGCCGGCGATCAGCGACACCTTGCCGTCGCTTGCCGCGCCGAGCACGATCGCCGCGCTCTTGAGCTTTTCCTTCAGCTTGTCCAGGGCCTCGCGCAACGTCTTCGCGTCCGCTCCCTCGATCGTCGCCGCGAGCACCTTGGCGCCCTTCACATCGACCGCCATGGATGCCAGATCCTGTCCCTGGCCCATGGCGAGCTTCGAGCGCAGTTTCGCCAGTTCCTTCTCGAGCGCTTTCTTCTCCTCGAGCAGCCCCTGCACCGCCTTCTCGACCATCCCGGCGCCCGGCTGCGCCCGCACCTGCTTCGCCACTTCGCGGAACTCGCGCAGCTGCTGGTTCATCATCGCCAACGCGGTACTGCCGGTGGTGGCCTCCACGCGGCGGATGCCGGCAGCCACGCCGCCTTCCGAGTACAGCTTGAAAACCCCGATATCGCCGGTGCGCTCCACATGCGTGCCACCGCAGAATTCGCGCGACGAGCCGATGTCGAGCACCCGCACCTCGTCGCCGTATTTTTCGCCGAACAGCATTACCGCGCCCGATTTCTTCGCTTCCTCGATCGGCATTACCTGGGCACGCGTCGGCGCGTTCCGCAGGACTTCCTCGGTCACCAGGGCCTCTACGCGGCGGATTTCCTGGTCGCTCATCGGCTTGTCGTGCGCGAAGTCAAAGCGCGTCTTGTCGGCATCGACCAGCGAGCCCTTCTGCGCCACGTGCGGCCCCAGGACCTCGCGCAACGCCTTGTGCATGAGGTGCGTGACCGAATGGTTGCGCATGGTGCGCCTGCGCCGTTCCGCTTCCACGCGCGCCTCGACCTTGTCGCCGACCTTCAGCACGCCAGTCTTGAGCGTGCCATGGTGGCCAAAGACATCGGGCTGCACCTTCTGCGTGTCGGCGACCGCAAAAGTGCCGCCCGAGGCGACCAGTTCGCCCTGGTCGCCCACCTGCCCGCCCGACTCGGCGTAGAACGGCGTCTGGTCCAGCACCACGACCCCCGCCTCGCCCGCCTTGAGCTGCTCGGTCGCCGCGCCCTCCATGTAAAGCGCGACTACCTTGGCCGCCAGGCTGAGGGTGTCGTAGCCGCGGAAATCCGTCTTGCGGCCCGAGTAGTCGAGACCGGCCGCGGACGTGAACCTGCTCGCCGCACGTGCGCGCTCGCGCTGCTGGCCCATCGCCGCTTCGAATCCGGCGAGGTCCAGGCTGACGCCGCGCTCTCGACAGATATCAGCGACGAGGTCGACCGGAAAGCCGAAGGTGTCGTAGAGCTTGAATATCGTGTCGCCGTCGAGCAGCTTCTCGCCGGACGCGAGCGCGCCTTCGAGCACGCCCATGCCGTGCTCGAGCGTTTCGGCGAAACGCTCTTCTTCCTGCTTCAGCACTTCGGCCACCCGCTTCGCCCCGCTTCTGAGTTCCGGGTAGGCATCGCCCATGGCCTTGTCCAGATCGGCGACCAGGCGATGGAAAAAGGGCTGCTTCTGGCCGAGCTTGTAGCCGTGCCGGATCGCCCGCCGCACGATCCGGCGCAGCACGTAGCCGCGGCCCTCGTTGCCGGGAATGACCCCGTCGACGATGAGAAACGAGCAGGCACGGATGTGGTCGGCGATCACGTTCAGCGAAGGATCCTTCAGCGCTTTCTGCTTCGTCTCGCGCGCGGCGGCCTTGATCAGATCCTGGAACAGGTCGATTTCGTAGTTGGAATGGACGTGCTGCAGCACCGCGGCGATGCGCTCCAGGCCCATGCCCGTGTCCACACAGGGCTTGGGCAACGGATGCATCACGTAGTCGTCGCCGCTTTTTTCCCTCTGATACTGCATGAAGACCAGGTTCCAGATCTCGATGTAGCGGTCGCCGTCGGCGTCGGGCGAGCCCGGCGGGCCGCCCGGTATCCCTGCGCCGTGGTCGTAGAAAATCTCGCTGCAGGGACCGCAGGGGCCCGTGTCGGCCATCTGCCAGAAGTTGTCCGACTGGTATTTCGCGCCGCCCGGCTTGTCGCCGATGCGCACCACGCGCTCCTTCGGCACGCCGATGACATTGGTCCAGAGGTCGTAGGCTTCGTCGTCAGTCTCGTAGACCGTGGTCCAGAGCTTCTCAGGCGGCAGCTTGTAGACTTTGGTGAGCAGTTCCCAGGCGAACTGGATCGCATCCTTCTTGAAGTAGTCGCCGAAGCTGAAATTGCCCAGCATCTCGAAGAAGGTGTGGTGGCGCGCGGTATAGCCGACGTTTTCCAGGTCGTTGTGCTTGCCGCCGGCGCGCACGCTGCGCTGCGAAGTGGTGGCGCGCACGTAGGCGCGCTTCTCCTTGCCGAGGAAGGTGTCCTTGAACTGCACCATGCCGGAATTGACGAACAGCAGCGTCGGGTCGTTCGCGGGCACGAGCGAACTCGAAGCCACGACCGTGTGGCCCCTCGACTTGAAGTACTCGAGGAAGCTGGAGCGGATTTCGGCGGATTTCATGTTCCGCCTATTTTAATGGAAGGCGCCACGGCGCCCGGGCGCCGCGGAGCCTCTTTCGCTTACGCCGCCAGTCGGCCGTACTTCACCAGCCGCGCGCGCACGCCGGTCTGCGTGCGCTGGTGCGCGGACGCGAGGTCGGGCAATCCCCGGCCCGCGTCGAACGCGGACAGGAGCCTGCGGTCCTCGTCCTCGGTCCAGGGCTCGCCGGTCTTCGGCGGCAGCTGCTGCTTGCGGCGCTCGAAGCGCTCCGACTTCTCCAGCGCTTCCGCCGCGGCGTACAGCGCGCGCACGGTCTGGGCGCGCTGGTACACGCTGTCGGCGGCGAACACTTCGCCCGTTTCCGGATCGACGCCGTTGGCAAGCGAGCGCACCACGCTCAATGCTTCAGATTGATTCATCCCATTCACCCCCTCTCCGCAAGCAACCGCTTGCCTAGAGATCAACGTTTGCACATTGACTTCGGATGACGCTGACCTACGCGGTCAACTCGGAATCCATATCTACGTTCCGGATTCCTCGTTCACCTGGAGGGCGAATCGAATTGTTTCAAAAGAAAAACCTCGCCCTTGAAGAAAGCGCATGCGCTTCGCGCGCTCTTCGCGCGTGGTCGCCGGTTCGCGGTACTTGCGCTCGAGAATGGCGCGGGCGCGCTCGAGTTCGCCTGCCGGAGAAACGCGCGCGATCAACTCCTCGCTCACGCCCTTCGCCTTGAGATCCTGGCGTATGCGCGCCGCGCCGTATTTGCGCGACAACTGTCGCGCGCGCTCTTCGGCGAAACGTTCCTCCGAGAGCTGGTTCTTCTGCTTCAGCCCCGCGAGCAGGCCCTTCAGTTCCTCCGAAGACCCCGCGTGAGGCGACAGCTTGCTCTCGAGTTCCTGGCGGGTGTGCTCCCGGCGCGCGAGCAGCCGTAACGCCCGCGCCCGGAGCTCCACCACGTTGTCGGACTGCGCTTTCTCAGCCACGCTTGCGCGTCGGCAGCTTCTCGACCTTGTTGTCTTCCTCGATCGCCGCCTCCGGCGCCTCGACCGGCTTCACCACGCCCGCCTTCTCGCGGATCTTCTGCTCGATCTCGGCCGACAGCGCCGGATTTTCCCGCAGGAACTCGCGGCAGTTGTCCTTGCCCTGGCCGAGCCGGTCGCCGTTGTAGATGTACCAGGCGCCCGACTTCTCGACCACGCCGTGGATCACGCCCAGCTCCAGCATTTCGCCGTGGCGCGATATCCCTTCGCCGTACAGGATGTCGAATTCGGCGTTGCGGAACGGCGGCGCCACCTTGTTCTTCACCACCTTGACGCGGGTCTCGGAGCCGATGACCTCGTCGCCCTTCTTGATCGAGCCGATGCGGCGGATGTCCATGCGCACCGAGGCGTAGAACTTGAGCGCGTTGCCGCCGGTGGTGGTTTCGGGATTGCCGAACATCACGCCGATCTTCATGCGGATCTGGTTGATGAAGATCACCAGCGTGTTGGTGCGCTTGATGTTGCCGGTGAGCTTGCGCAGCGCCTGGCTCATGAGCCGCGCCTGCAACCCCATCTGCGGCTCCCCCATCTCGCCCTCGATCTCGGCCTTCGGCGTCAGCGCGGCGACCGAGTCGACCACGATCACGTCGACCGCGCCGGAGCGCACCAGCATGTCGGCGATTTCGAGCGCCTGCTCGCCGGTATCGGGCTGGGAGATGAGCAGGTCCTCGGTCTTGACGCCGAGCTTGGCGGCGTAGGAAATGTCGAGCGCGTTCTCCGCGTCGATGAACGCGGCGGTGCCGCCGAGTTTCTGCATCTCGGCGATCACCTGGAGCGTCAGGGTGGTCTTGCCGGAGGACTCCGGCCCGTAGATCTCCACCACCCGGCCGCGCGGCAGGCCACCGACCCCGAGGGCGATGTCCAGCCCGAGCGATCCGGTGGAAACGACGTCGATGTCCTTGATGGCGGCATCGTCCATCTTCATGATCGAGCCCTTGCCGTACTGCTTCTCGATCTGCGCCAGCGCCGCTTCCAGGGCCTTCTGCTTGTTGTTGTCTTCCATTCCTGTACCTCTTGTATGGGCTGTCGGCATCTACGGCAGGACGCTCGGAACCTGCGCCTGGGCCAACACCGGATACTGTATAAATGCACATGTATTGTGGTCGGTTGACAATGCTCTGTCAATTTGGAAACTGCGGCCCTGCGGTAAAATGCCGAAAAACCCTTGGGAGACAAAGCGATGGCAAAGATTGCGTTCCTCGGCCTGGGCGTCATGGGCTATCCGATGGCGGGGCACCTGCTGAAAAAAGGCGGCCACGACGTCACGGTCTATAACCGCAGCCCGGCCAAGGCCGCGCAGTGGGCCAAGGAGTACGGCGGCAAGACCGCCGCCACCCCCAGGGAGGCCGCGCAGGACAAGGATTTCGTCCTGATGTGCGTCGGCAACGATAACGACGTGCGCTCGGTCGTCTATGGCGACAACGGCGTGCTCGCCGGCATCCGGAAGGGCGCGATACTGGTCGACCACACGACGGCTTCGGCCACGGTCGCGCGCGAAATCCATCAGAAAGCGAAGGAAAAAGGCGTCGGCTTTGTCGACGCCCCGGTGTCCGGCGGCCAGGCCGGCGCGGTCAATGGCCAGCTCGGCATCATGTGCGGCGGCGACCAGGCCGATTACGACAAGGCGCAGCCGGTACTGAACGTCTACGCCAAGATGTGCGCCCTGATCGGCTCGCCCGGCGCCGGCCAGCTCACCAAGATGGTGAACCAGCTCTGCATTGTCGGCATCGCGCAATCGCTCGCCGAAGCCATCGCCTTCGCCAAGCGCAACGACCTGGACCTCGAGAAAGTCATCGGCGTGATCTCGAAGGGCGCAGCGCAATCCTGGCAGATGGACAACCGCTGGAAGCCGATGAGCGAGCTCAAGACCGAGGGTTTTGGATTCGCCACGGAGTGGATGCGCAAGGACATGGGCATCTGCTTCGAGCAGGCGAAGGCGAGCAACGCAAGCCTGCCGGTGGCCGCGCTGGTCGACCAGTTCTACTCACGACTCGAGGCGCGCGGCGGCAAGCGCTGGGACAGCACCGCCTCGCTCATCCAGCTGCTGATAAAGGACTAGCGGGTCACGGCGGCGGGGACAATCCCGCCCTCACCGGCCTTCTGAAGACCTGACCGGGCGCCGGCCCCAGGCGCCGGCCAGTTCGGCCAGGTTCTGGTGAATGTCCGGTCCGATGCGGCGCAGCTTTTGCCGGTGGATCGCCGCCAGGCTGCCGAGCACCTGTTCGCCCTTGCGGGTCAGTCGCAGCTGCACCTTGCGCCGATCCTCGGGAATGCCGGCGCGTACCAGCAATCCCAGACTGGCAAGTCGATCGACCATGCCTACCGCGCTGTTGTGCCGGATCAGCAGCTGGCGCGCAAGGTCGTTGATCGTCACCGGCGCGCGCCCGAGACGGCTGCGCAACACCAGCATCGCCTGGTACTGCTGGCCCGTCAGGCCCACCTTGGCGGTGGCTGACTCGCTGAAGTGCAGGAAGCGGCGCAGCGCCCAGCGAAACGTCGCCAGCCGGACATAGTCGGCGGTTTGCAGGGGCCGCGCCTTCACGGCCTTGGACTTGAGGGCCATATCCGGTTGATCCGTCGGCACTATTTTAACCGCATGCACCGCGCCGGGGCATTTATATCGCCTTACGACATACTTACATTTGTATCGTTGTACGATATTAATGCCGTTCTTGTAAGGCACCAGTAAGGCGCGCTTCGCACACTGGCAGCCCGGAGCGACGCCCGGGCGCCGCATCCCATTCACTGGAGGAGAGGAAATCACCATGAAGAACAGCCGCAGCAATCCGCAGCACAACCCCCATCGCCGCGCGCTGATGCGCGCCGGCATCGGCCTCGCCGGCGGCCTCGCGCTGCCCGGCTATGTCGCCCAGGCCTTCGCCGCCGACGGCCCCCCCATCGGCACCTGGCCGGCCGGGGTGCAGGGCAAGGAAGTGTTCATCGGCGTCGCCGTGCCGCGCACCGGCTCCTATGCCGAGCAGGGCGAGGACGAGCTCAAGGGCTGGCAGCTTGCCGTCGAGCACATCAACAGCGGCCACGACCTGATCAGGAAAATCTCGGCCAGGACCAAAAAGGGCGTGCAAGGCAAGGAGCTCAAGCTGGTGGTCGCCGACTCGGGCGCCAAGCCGAACGACGCCGTCCAGGCGGAGCAGCGCTTCATCACCGAGAACAAGGTCATCCTGATGACCGGCTCGACTTCGAGCGCGGTCGCGGTGGCGATGAACAAGCTCGCGCAGCGCGAGAAGGTGCTCTACACCGCCGGCATTTCGGGCTCGAACGACACCACCGGCAAGGACTGCGTGCGCTACGGCTTTCGCCAGAACTTCTACGGCGAGACCGCGGCCAACGCCATCGGCCCGGTGCTGCTCAAGGCCTACGGCAAGAACAAGAAAATGGCATTCATGACGCCCGACTACACCTACGGCCACACCGTGACCAAGTCGACGGGCGACTACCTCAAGGAGCACGGCGGCTGGACCATGGTGACGAACCAGGTATCGCCACTTGGCGCCACCGACTACAGCTCGTACCTCACCAACATCGCCAACTCCGGCGCCGAGGTGCTGCTCAACGTCAACTGGGGGCGCGACGCGGTGCTGTCGACGCAGCAGGCCAAGCAGTTCGGCGTCATCCCGAAGATGAAGCTGGCCATTCCCTACCAGATCCCGTTCCTCGCCAAGAACATCGGCCCCGAGCTTGCCGAGGACGTCTACGCGGCGACCGACTTCTGGTGGACGCTGGAGGACAAGTACCCGCTCGCCAAGATGTTCGTCGAAGCCTTCCGCGCGAAGTACGGCTACTACCCGGAATGGGGCGCCGAGAACGCGTACATGTCGTTCGCCATGTGGGCCGACGCGGTGGAGCACGCCGGCACCTTCTATCCGCCCGACGTCATCAAGTCCTACGAAGCGGGGCGCAAGCTCCAGTCGATGGTCGGCGAGGTGTACATCCGCAAGGAAGACCACCAGCTGGTGCGTCCGGTGGTCATCGTGCGCGGCAAGGCGCCGAAAGCCATGCGCAACAAGGAGGACTTCTGGGAAGTGACCGAAGTCGTGCCCGGCGCGCCGCTCATGCAGAAGCCCGACGCGTTCGGCTGCAAGCTCGGCGAATACACGTAGAAGCCCGGGGTGCTGAGCTGGGCTAATTTCGGCTCGCAGCTGTTCAACGGCCTGGCGCTAGGAGCGCTGCTCGCGCTCATCGCGTCAGGCCTCACCATCATCTACGGCACGCTTGGCGTGCTGAACCTCGCGCATGGCGCGATGTTCATGCTGGGCGGCTATGCGGGCTATGCGGCGTACCAGGCGAGCGGTTCCTTCGTGGCCGCGGTGGCCTGCGGCACGCTGGCACTGCTCGTCGTCGGCATCGTGATGGAGCGGGTCATCATCCGCCACTTCTACGCCCGTCCGCACGAGGACCAGCTGCTGGTCACCTTCGGCCTGTCGATCGTCTTCGTCGAGGCGGTACGCTGGTTCTTCTCGAGCGCATCGCTCACGGTGCCGACGCCCTCGCTGTTCGCGGGCATCACCAACCTCGGCTTCATGTTCTATCCCACCTACCGGCTGGCGGTGGTGGGCATCTGCGCGGTCGCGCTGCTGGTGCTGTTCCTCGTCCTGTACCGCACGCGCCTGGGCATGATCGTGCGCGCCGGCATCGAGGATGCCGTGATGGTCGACTCGCTCGGCATCAACGTCGGCCGGGTGTTCATGGTGGTGTTCGGCATCGGCGCCATGGCGGCGGGATTCGCCGGCATCGTCAACGCGCCGATCGTCTCGCTCACGCCGGAAGTCGGCGAGGCGATCCTGGTGCAGACCTTCGTGGTGGTGGTCATCGGCGGCGTCGGCTCGTTCCCCGGCGCGATACTCGGCGGCCTGATCGCCGGCGAGATCATCAGCCTGACTTCCATGGTCAACCCCGGCTACGCCTACGTGATGCTGTTCGCGGCTATGACGCTCGTATTGCTGGTGCGGCCGCACGGCCTGCTCGGCACGCAGGGCCGCGAATGAGCGCCCGCGCCTGATGTCCGGCCAGCGCCGCTTCCTGGTCGAGACGTTCACGGCGATCGGTCTGATCGCCGTGCCGTTCGTGCTGCCTTATTTCGACGCGGCGCCCAACACCGTCAACCGGATCCTGGTGTGGGGCCTGTTCGGCGTCGGCTTCGACATCCTGTTCGGCTACACCGGCCTGCTGTCGTTCGGCCAATCGGCCTTCTACGGGACCGGCGGCTTCGTCGCCGCCTACCTGCTCACCCGCGCAGGCTTTCCGCACGTCATCACGGCGCTGATCATCGGCATGGTGGTCGCGGCCGTCGTCGGCTACCTGATCGGGCTGCTGGCGCTGCGCCGCACCGGCATCTATTTCGCGATGATCACCATCGCGATCGCGGAGATCTTCTTCTTCGTCGAGTTCAACCCGCTGTCCGAATGGACCGGCGGCGAAAACGGCCTGCCAGGCGTGCCGACGCCGAGCATCGATCTCGGCTTCTTCAGCCACCACTTCACCTCCGGCTGGTCGCTTTACCCGTTCCTTGCGTTCTGCTATTTCATCGGCATCGTCGTCGCGCTGCGCATCGTCCGCTCGCCCGTCGGCGCCGTATTCACCGCGGTGCGCGAAAACCCGCTGCGCGCGGCGGCCGTAGGCCACAATGTCCACGCCTACAAGCTCACCGCCTTCGTCATCGCCGCCGCCTATGCGGGGCTCGCCGGCGGCCTGCTGGGCGTGCTGCAGGCCTTCATGCCGCCCGACGCCTTCATGTTCGAGACCTCGGGCCAGCTCATCATGCAGACCGCCATCGGCGGCCGCGGCACGCTGTTCGGCCCGCTGCTCGGGGCGGGCGTCTGGCTGTTCCTGCAGGACTTCCTGCAGGCGACCCTGAAGCTCGGTGCGACCTGGAAGCTGGTGCTCGGGCTCGCGTTCGTGCTGCTGGTGTGCTTCCTGCGCCAGGGCATCATCGGCGGCATCAAGGACCTTTTCGCCCACCTGCGCGGCCGCAACGCCGCGCCCGCCGAGTCCGCCGCGGCCACCGTCGCGCGCGCCGCGCCCGCGGCGCCGATGCCGGCGCGGCACCACGCCAGCCGCGACTTCAAGGGGCCGATCCTGCAGGCAACCGGCCTGACCAAGCACTACGGCGGCGTCATCGCCAACGCCGGCATCGACTTCACGGTCAACGCCGGCGAACTGCGCGGCATCATCGGCCCCAACGGCGCCGGCAAATCCACCTTCTTCAAGATGCTCACCTGCGAAGTGCCGCCGACCTCCGGCCGGATCCTGTTCGAGGGGCGCGACATCACCGGCATGAACGTCACCGAGGTCTGCCAGTTCGGCCTCACCAAGAGCTACCAGGTCAACCAGCTGTTCAACCGGCTGACGGTGCGAGAGAACCTGACGGTGGCGTCGCTGGCGGAGATTCGCGGCAAGTTCCGCCTCGACCTGCTCGCCAACCCGGCGAAGATTCGCGGCCTCGAGGAACAGGTCGAGCACACTGCGGCGCTGGTGAACCTGGCCCCGCGGCTCGAAACGCCCGTGTCGCAGCTCGCCTACGGGGAAAAGCGCCGGCTCGAAGTCGGCCTGGCGCTCGCCGCCTCGCCCAGCCTGCTGCTGCTCGACGAGCCGCTCGCCGGCATGAGCCCGCAGGAACGCATGGAGACGGTCAGCCTGCTGAAGTCCATCGGCCAGGGCCGCACCATGATTATCATCGACCACGACATGGATTCGCTGTTCGAGCTCGTGGAGCGCGTCACCGTCCTGCAGGAGGGCCGCGTGCTGGCCGAGGGCACGCCGGAAGAAATCAAGGGCAACGCGCTGGTGCAGGAGGCCTACCTGGGCGGCGTGCATGAGGAAACCCACGCATGAGCCTGCTCGCGGTCCAGGGCCTGAACAGCTACTACGGGGATTCGCACATCCTGTTCGACGTTTCGCTGCGCGTGGAAAAGAACGAAGTGGTTGCCCTGCTCGGACGCAACGGCGCCGGCAAGAGCACCACGCTGAAAAGCCTGATGGGCGTGGTTACGCCGCAGACCGGCTCGGTGATGTTCGACGGCGCCGAGATCGCCGGCAGGAAGAGCCACGCCATCGCCAAGGCCGGGATGCAACTGGTGCATGAGGAGCGGCGCATCTTCGGCAGCCTGGACGTCGAGGAAAACCTGCTCCTCGCCGGCCTGACGGCGCCAAAAAAATGGCCGCTCGAGCGCATCTACGGCATGTTCCCGCGCCTCAAGGACCGGCGCCGCAGCCGCGGCACCGACCTGTCGGGCGGCGAGCAGCAGATGCTGGCCATTGCGCGCGCGCTGATCCGAGACCCGAAGATTCTCCTGCTCGACGAACCGTTCGAGGGGCTCGCGCCTCTGATCGTGCGAGAACTCATGCGTGTCTGCGCGGAGCTCGCCGCGGCCGGCCTGACCATCGTGCTCGTGGAGCAGAACCTCGCCGCGACGCTGGCGCTGGCGCAGCGCGTCTACATCGTCAATAACGGGCATATCGCGCACGAGGGACCGGCACGGGAGCTCAAGGCCCAGCCGGAGTTGCTGCAGCGCCATCTCGGCGTCTGAGCCCCCGCCCCGCTAGCGCAAGCGGTGAAGCTTCCAGGTCGCCACCGGACCCAACAGGCCGCCTAGCCCCAGCGTCATCCATGCAACGCCCCAGGCGTGGGGCTCATTCGAGAAGAAGTCGAGCGCCCAGCCGAATGCCACCGGGCTGACCACGCCGGCGCCGAATCCGATCACCGAGCGCACGGCATAGGCCACGCCCAGGTAGTGCGCCGGCACCGACTCGGCAAGCACCGTGGAATGCGTGGAGGAATCCGCGATGCCGGCGAAGTTATGGAGGCAGGCGAGCGCCACGAGCAGCCCGATCGGCAAAACCATGAGCCAGCCGATGCTGAAGGACAACGCGAGGCTGACGCAGGACCACAGGAGGATGGTCCGGGTGCGCCCCCAGCGGTCGGCCATCGTGCCTCCAACGATGCTGCCCGCGATGTTGGCGACATACGTGAGCGCCGACAGCGACAGGGCGAGCGCCGCGGCCTCCCCGGGCGCGGCGCCATTCGCCAGCAAGGCCGCAGTCAGGAACGCGGGCAGCCAGGCCCATATGCCGAGCAGTTCCCAGTTGTGGAAGCTGTAGGCCCAGATCGACAGCATGCCGCGGCGGTTGCGCCATACGGCGGGCACCGCTGCAAGCAGAGACTCGCCCGCCGGTCGGGCATGGATGAGATTCCGGGTCTGCCGCAGGACAATGATGCCGAGCACCCACGAAACCAGCGGCAGCGTCGCCACCACGGCGAGCGTGCCGCGCCAGTCGGTGAACTTGAGCGCGGCGCCGGCGACGAGCAGGCAGATGGCATACCCCGCGCTCGAGCCCGCGATCAGGAAACCCATGGCGCGGCCGCGCCGCTCGCGCGCCACGTTGTCGTTGATCAGGGCCAGCGCCGGCGTGTACGACCCGCCCTGGCACAGGCCAGTGAGCGCGTGCAGCCAGAGCGCGGACCAGAAGCCGTCGGCGAACAGCACGAACAGGATCGGGCTCGACCAGGCGGCGATGCCGGTGAGGATGTAGGTGCGCTTGGCGCCAAAGTGGTCGGCGAGGAAACCGACGATGAAGAGCGAGGTCAGGTAGCCCATGTGGAAAGCTGCCTGGATCATCCCCGCCTCTTTCCCTGAAAGCCCCCAGGCCGCCTGGGTAAGCGGCAGCACCGCCGAATAGGCCACGAACCAGGTGGCCGACAGCACGCGGCTCGAGCACAACGCGGCGAGCCAGGCGCCGGAACCGGGTGAAAACCTGGCGGGTGCAAACCTCACGCGGCGGCGCTGAGCCGAACCGGGATCCGCTTCGAGCCGAAGGGTTTGCCGAACTTCTGGTAGCGGCCGGCGAGCTGCGCGCCGCAATGCGTGCAGGCGCCGGCGTCGGTCAGGCTGTAGCCGCGGAACTCGTACCAGTCGCGCACGATGACCGCGTTTTCGCACGACGGACAGTAGGTCGAGCCGCCCTCCGCGTCGTGCACGTTGCCGGTGTAGACGTAACGCAGGCCCGCGAGCCGCCCGATTTCCCTGGCGCGGGCCAGCGTCGCCGCAGGCGTCGCCTGCACATCGCGCATCTTCCAGTCCGGATGGAAGGCCGTGAAGTGCAGCGGCACGTCCTGCCCCAGGTGCTGCCTGATCCACCTGCACTCGGCGCGCAATTCCTCGTCGGAGTCATTCTTGCCGGGAATCAGGAGCGTGGTGATCTCGACCCAGACCTGCGTTTCTTTCACCAGGTATTCGAGTGTATCGAGCACCGGCTGCAGGCGCCCGCCGCAGATGCGGTAGTAGAACTCGTCGGTGAAGGCCTTGAGGTCCACGTTCGCCGCGTCCATTTTTTCGTACAGCGCGCGGCGCGGCGCGTCATGCATGTAGCCGGCCGTCACGGCCACCGTCTTGACGCCGCGCGCATGGCAGGCATCCGCGATGTCCATGGCGTATTCGGCGAAGATCACGGGGTCGTTGTAGGTGAACGCGACCGACTTGCAGCCGAGCTTGACCGCGGCGGCGGCGATCGTGTCCGGCGCCGCCGCGTCGGTCAGGCGGTCCATTTCGCGCGACTTGGAAATGTCCCAGTTCTGGCAGAACTTGCAGGCCAGGTTGCAGCCCGCGGTGCCGAAGGAAAGGATGCTGGTGCCGGGATAGAACTGGTTGAGCGGCTTCTTTTCCACCGGGTCGACGCAGAAGCCCGACGAGCGCCCGTCCGTGGCGAGCACCATGCGGCCGTTTTCCATCTTGCGCACGAAGCACATGCCGCGCTGGCCCTCGTGCAGCCTGCAGTCGCGCGGGCAGAGGTCGCACTGGATGCGGCCGTCGCCGAGGCTATGCCACCAGCGCGCTTCCACGAGCCCTCAGGCAGTCACTTGAACTTCATCACCCGGTAGCGGGAAACCCTGCAGCGCGCGAGGCGCGTGTCCGCCGGCAAACCCGCCTTCTGCAGCAGCGCGCCGAGGAATTGCCGCTTGTCCGGCAAGCCTTCCCAGACCTGCGGCAGAAAGGTCCCGCGCTTGCCGTCCAGTTCGAGGATCAGGCCGTCCTCGCCCGCGCGGATCTGCTCCAGCAGTTCGGCCTCGTCGCCGAATGCGATCGGCTTGGGCGGCGACAGCAACGACACTTCGACGCGGCAGCGCGGCCATTCATCGCGCTTCAGCTTCGGGAAGCGGGGGTCCTGGAATGCCGCGGCGCGCGCATTCGAGGCGACATCCTCTCCGAGGGGGCGCGTGGCCGCGAGGCTGCCGATGCAGCCACGCAGAACTCCGTCCATGGTCAGGGTGACGAAAGTCGCCCCGTGCTGCAGGAGCCAGGGAAGGTGATTCCGCCTCGCCGGCACCGAATTCATGCCCAGCCCGTTGAGGATCGAGCCCTTCGCGATCTCGAGCAGCGTGCTGCCCGCCTGCGCGGCGGACACCCCGCTGCCGTCGTAGAGCGCGAACGCGGAATAGCCGACCACGCGCGCCTTCGGCCCCGCGGTGTCGCCCGAGTTGCACGCGGCGAGCAGCTTGATCGAAAGCCCCTTCGCGCGGGCGACGGCGAGCAGGCCGTTCAGTCCCGTCGCGCCGCAGGCCTCCTCGTAATTGAGGTCGGCGGCAAAGGACGCGATCCGCCCGAGCGTGGCGCCGTCGATGCGCCGCGCCTCGTCGTAGGCATGGTAGTGCGACATGTCGGTGCTGATGACGATCAGCGTCTCCGGCCCGCCCCAGAGCCGCTCGATCACCTCCACGACCTCCTCGGTGAGCGAGCTGCCCGCGGCGATGGGCACGAGTGAAAAATTTCCCAGCACCTTCTGCAGGAAGGGCAGCTGCACTTCGAGCGAATGCTCCCGGGCGTGCGCCGGCGCGCTGCGCACCACCTGCTTCAGATCCGCGAGCGCCGCGATTCCCGCGGCGTCGAGCGGAATGCGGCCAAGCGGCGTTTCGAACGCCTCGCAATCCGGCAGCGCCAGGCCCCGTCCCCCGACGAAATGCGCGGGCCCGATCAGCACCACGCGCTTGACGATGCCGCGCGCCGCGGCGAGCTCGTCGTAGGCGCGCGCGGCCACCTGCCCCGAATAGATGTAGCCGGCGTGCGGCACGATCAGCGCCTTGGGAAAACCGAGCTTCGGCTCGAAGTTTTCGACGCCGTCGAGCAGTTCGCCCACTTCCTGGGCCAGTTGCGAGGCATTGCCAGGATAGAACGCGCCGGCAACGGCGGCAGGACGGATGGTCGTCGTTGCAGCTACAGCCATTTCAAAACTCCGCGCAGGGCGTGGGCAACGGACTGTTCTCTGACACGCCGGCGCCCGCCTTTGTAGCGCCGGGTTTCACTGCGAATCTTACGCCCCCGCGCCCAGGCGAAACAGACCGTGCCGACGGGCTTGCCCGGCGTGCCGCCGCCCGGGCCCGCGATGCCCGTGACGGCAAGGGCGATGCCGCCGCGGCCGAGCGCACCGCGCGCGCGCCGCAGCGCGCCGCTCGCCATTTCGCGCGCGGTCGCCTCGCTGACCGCGCCATGGCGCGCGAGCGTCGACTGGCGCACGCCGAGCGCTTCGCGCTTGGCGGCGTTCGAGTAGGTGACGTAGCCGCGCTCGAACCACGCCGAGGAGCCCGCGACCGACGTTACCGCCTGCGCCACCCACCCCCCAGTGCAGGACTCGGCTGTGACAAGCACCGATTGGGATGCTTCGAGCCTTTTTCCAAGCTTTCTTGAAAGCTTTGCAATCAAAAGAGAATCCTCTTGAAAATCGCCAGGACGAGCAGCGTATACCCCGCGGCGAGAATGTCGTCGAACATCACGCCGAAACCGCCCTTGAAGCGCATCTCCAGCTGCCGGATGGGCGCCGGCTTCACGACGTCGAAGGCGCGGAACAGCACGAAGGCGGCCGCCTGCCACCACGGATCCTGCGGCGCGATGGCGAGGATCAGGAGGAACGCCACGACCTCGTCCCAGCACATCGCGCCATGGTCGGCGACGCCGAGGTGACGCCCGGTCAGCTCGCAGGCCCACACGCCGACGCCGAACAGCAGCGCGAGCACCGCAAGCAGGGTGAGCGGCTCATAGCCGCCGCCGATCGCCCACCAGAGCGGAAATGCCGCCAGCGTGCCCGCGGTGCCCGGCGCGAAACGCGACAGGCCGGCGCCGAAGCCGAGCGCGATGAAATGCGCCGGGTGGCTGAAGGCGAAATGCGCCGTCGGGCGCGCGATGATCACGGCGCGAAATGGTCGAAGCCGCGCCCGACCGGCATCGGCTTGCCATGGGCATCAAGCACCTGCAGCCTGGCTTCGCCGCCCTGCACGCTGCCGACGCGGGCCAGCGCGAGCTTGAGGTCGGTGCCAAGGAGCTCGATCTCGGCCCGCTGCGACTGCGGGGCGCTGAACACCAGTTCGTAGTCGTCGCCGCCGCAGAGGACCAGTTCGGCCTGGCGTTTCGCGTCGTCAATTGCGCGCACCTCGACGGAGCGGGGCAACAGCGCGTATTCCACGACCGCCCCGACGCCGGACCGTTCCAGTATGTGCCCGAGGTCCTGGGCGAATCCGTCCGAGACGTCGATCGCGGCGCTGGCGAATCCCCGCAGCCTTTCGCCCAGTTCCACCCGCGGCTCGGGCTCGTCCAGGCGCTTCGCGGCTGCGGCAATGCCGGGCTGCGCCAGACCGAGCGCGGCGCCGCCGAGTTCGCCCGAAACCCAGATGTCGTCGCCCGGACGTGCTCCGGCGCGAAACAGGGCGAGGCCGGTCGGCACCTCGCCGAGGATGGTGACGCAGATCGACAATGGTCCGCGCGTCGTGTCGCCGCCGATCAGTTCCACGCCGAACCGCGCCGCCAGCGCAAAAAACCCCCTGGCGAATTCCGCCAGCCACGGCTCGTTCGCCGCCGGCAGCGCGAGCGCGAGCGTGGCCCAGCGCGGCGCGGCGCCCATCGCCGCCATGTCGGACAGGTTCACCGCCAGCGCCTTGTGGCCGAGCCCGCGTGCGTCCGCACCGGCGCGGAAATGCCGGCCCTCAAGCAGCAGGTCGGTCGATACCGCGAGTTCCATGCCCGCGCTCGGCCGTAGCAGCGCGGCATCGTCGCCGATGCCGAGCGAGACGCGCCGCGTGCGGCGGTCGCCGGGCCGCACGTCGCGCGCCGGCTGGTCGAAATACCTGCGGATCAGGTCGAATTCGGAAGCCAAATCTCGAGACGGGGCAGGAACCCTGTCTTCCTCCTATACCGCCTGCCGCGAGCGCGCGATTTCCCCGGCGCGCAACTCGAGCGCCAGCTTCTCCAGCACGCCATTGACGAATTTGTGGCCGTCGGTGCCGCCGAAACTGCGGCCCAGTTCGATCGCCTCGTTCAGGACCACCTTGAACGGCGTTTCGGGACGCGCCGTGAATTCGTAGGCGCCGATCAGCAGGATCACGCGCTCGACGGGAGAAAGCGAGGCAAGGCTGCGGTCGAGGTGCGGCACGATGAGCTTTTCCAGCGCATCGCACCTGCCGACGATTTCCGCGACCAGTTCCGCCGCGAATTTGCGGTCGCAGCGCACCCAGCCCTCGAGCGTTTCCGCCTGCGCGAGGGGATCGCCGCCCGCGAGTTTCCAGGCATAGAGCGCCTGCAGCGCAATTTCCCGCGCACGCCGCCGCGCCGAGGTACGCGCTACGGCGCCGGCGGCCGCATTTGCGCCTGCGCGCGCGCCCTTCAGCGCCACTTCGCCGCCAGTTCCTGCCGCAGGCGCGCCATTTCCAGCGCGGCGCGCACCGCTTCCGCGCCCTTGTCCTTGCGCGCGAGCGCCTGCGCCTCGTTTTCCGTGGTGAGCACGCCGTTGGCCACCGGCAGGCCGCACTCGAGGGAGACGTCCATGATGCCGCGCGCCGATTCGTTCGCGACTATCTCGAAATGGTAGGTGTCGCCGCGGATCACGGCGCCGAGCGCGACGAGCGCGTCGAAACGGCCCGATTGCGCCATCCACTGCAATGCGAGCGGGATCTCGAGCGCGCCGGCTACGGCGGCAAATTCGGCCTCGATGCCGGCACCCCCGGGCTCTGCCCGGGCCTTCACGATTTCGGCGCGCGCAGTCTCGAGAAGTGCGTTGCAGATCTCTTCGTTGAAGCGGGAATGAACGACGCCAAGGCGCATCAAGTGCGTTCGGCGTACCCGGTGACTTCCAGGCCGAAGCCGGCCATGCTCGGCATCTTGCGGGGCGCAGCCAGCAGGCGCATCTTGCCCACGCCCAGGTCGCGCAGGATCTGCGCGCCGATGCCGTAGTTGCGCAGGTCCAAGCTGCGGCCGCCGCTTCTTCCCTCACGCGCCGGGCGTTCGCCAGCGAGCTGCGCCTGGAGCGCTTCGCTCGACTGGCTGCAGTTCATGAGCACCATCACGCCCGTGCCGGCCTCGCGGATCGCCTGCAACGCGTTGCCGACGCCCCAGGAGTGGGCGCCGGAACGGGAATCCAGAAGATCGAGAACGGATAGCGGCTCGTGCACGCGCACCAGTATTTCCGCCGTGGCGCTGATTTTCCCCAGGACGAGCGCGAGGTGAACGGAACCAAGGGCAAGATCCTTGTACGGCACCAGCTCGAACTTTCCCCACGGGGTCTCGATCGCCCGCCCGGTGCCACGCTGCACCATCGATTCGTTGCGGCTGCGGTATTCGATCAGGTCGGCGATGGTGCCGATCCTGAGCTTGTGCTCGGCGGCGAACTCCATCAGGTCGGGCAGGCGCGCCATGCTGCCGTCTTCGCGCATGATTTCGCAGATCACGGCAGCGGGCGTGAGGCCGGCCAGCTCCGAAAGATCGCAACCCGCCTCGGTATGCCCGGCGCGCACCAGCACGCCGCCGGGCTGCGCCATGACGGGAAAGATGTGGCCCGGCTGCACGATATCCGCGGGCTTCGCGTCCTTCGCCACGGCCGCGCGCACGGTGCGCGCGCGGTCGTGCGCCGAGATGCCGGTGGTGACTCCCTCGGCCGCTTCGATCGAAAGCGTGAAATTGGTGCCCATCTGCGCCCGGTTGTCGCGCACCATGAGCGGCAGCGCGAGCTGGCGGCAGCGCGCCTCGGTGAGCGTGAGGCAGACCAGGCCGCGCGCGTGCCTGGCCATGAAATTGATCGCCTCGGGCGTCACATGCTCGGCCGCGAGGACGAGGTCGCCTTCGTTCTCGCGGTCTTCGTCGTCGACCAGCACGACGACGCGGCCCGCGCGCATCTCGGCGATGATCTCGGCCGTCGGGCTGATGGTGCTCTGTTCGCGGCGCATGAGGGAATTATAGGCCCGCGCCGGCGCACGTTGACCCGGGGCCCTTACTCCTTGGCTTCGGCCTCGGGCGCCTCGGCGCGGTCGCCCAGCCTTTCACGGATGCGCGCGCTCTTGCCCGAGCGCTCGCGCAGGTAGTAGAGCTTGGAACGGCGCACTTCGCCCTTCCTCTTGACCTCGATGCCCGCGATCAGCGGCGAGTAGGTCTGGAAGGTGCGCTCGACGCCCTCGCCGGAGGAGATCTTGCGCACGATGAAGGCCGAGCGCAGCCCGCGGTTGCGCTTGGCGATCACCACGCCTTCGAAGGACTGTTCGCGCTTCTTGTCGCCCTCGACCACGTTGACGCGCACGGCGACGGTGTCGCCCGGCGAGAACTCGGGAACGCTCTTCTTCATGCGCTGCATCTCTTCGTGCTCGAGCTTCTGGATCAGGTTCATTTTCCATTCTCCCGCTGGAATTCCTCCAGCAACTTTTGTTCGTCGTCGTTCAGCTTCCTTGCCGCGAGGAGGTCGGGCCTCCGCAGCCAGGTCCTGCCCAGCGCCTGCTGCAACCGCCAGCGCCGGATATTCTCGTGGTGCCCGGACATCAATACCTCGGGCACCTTCTCGCCCCCGTAGATCTCCGGGCGCGTGTACTGCGGGCAATCGAGCAGTCCCTGCACGAAGGACTCCTCAATCGCCGACTGCTCGCCGCCGAGCGCACCTGGAATCTGGCGCACCACCGCGTCGATCGTCGCCATGGCGGCGATTTCGCCGCCGGAGAGTACGTAATCCCCGATCGACAATTCTTCGTCCACCCGGCGCCGGATCAGGCGCTCATCCACGCCCTCGTAACGCCCGCACAGCAAAGTCGTCGCGCTTCTGCCCGCAATCTCCATCACTTTTTCGTGATCGAGCTTTCTGCCCTGCGGCGAGAGGTAAATCACTTTCCCGCCGCCGGCCTGCCTTGCAGCATCCAGCGCCTTCTCCAGCGGCTCGGCCAGCATCACCATGCCGGGCCCGCCGCCGTACGGCCGGTCATCGACCGTCCGGTAATTGTCCCTGGTGAAATCGCGCGGGTTCCACAACCCGAGCGACCAGAGCCCCGTTTCCAGCGCCCGCCCGCTGATCCCGCTCGCGGTCACCGCCGCAAACATCTCCGGGAACAGCGTCACGACATCGAACCGGATCACCAGTCCACCTGCCATTCCACTTCGATCCGCCCTTTCTGCAGATCGACCCGCCTGATGTAGGCCGGCACGAACGGCAGCAGCCTGTCCCGCTCCCCGGCCACTTCCATCACATCGTGCGCGCCGTTGGAAGACATCTGCTTCACCACGCCGAGCACCACGCCCTGCTCATTCACCACTTCCAGCCCGACCAGGTCGGACCAGTAATACCGCCCCGCGCCCGCCTCCGGCCTCGGAATCCGGACCGGCCTGCCCTTGAACTTGCGCGCCTCCTCGGGGGTTTCGACGCCCTCGAGCTTCGCGAGTAGCGTGCCGGAGTGCGGCCGGGACCCCTTCACCGCCCGCGCCACGCCGTCGATCCACCAGACGGGCGCCGCCGCGAGCGTGTCGGGCTCGTCCACCACCACCCTGAGCCAGCCGCGCACGCCGTACGGATCGGCGACGCGGCCGTACTCGATCAGGTTCTCAGGCGGCTTTCTTGGACTTGCCAAACTGCTTGACGAGCCGCACCACGGTCGACGAGGGCTGCGCGCCCTTGCCTTCCCAGTACTTGATGCGCTCCACGTCGACGCGCAGCGACTCGCGCCCAGCGGGCGCCTTCGGGTCGTAGAAACCCACGCTCTCGATGAAGCGTCCGCTCACTGCGCGACGCGAATCGGCCACTACCAAGTGGTAGAAAGGCCGCTTGTTGGCGCCGCCTCGCGCCAGTCGAATAACCACCATGTAGAGATCCTCTGCTACTGCGAAAGGGAGCGGATTATACGCAGGAATCCGGAATTGCGGGGTCTTTAAAGTAAAGTGAACAGTGTTACAATGTGACATGCCGACCATCCGCGTGGAGCAAGACGTCTTCGCAGGCCTGCAGCAACTGGCCAGGCCCTTCGTCGATTCACCCAGCATGGTGATCCGCCGCTTGCTCGAGGAACGAGGCGTTTTGGACAAGGCGGCGACGGCGCACAAGCGCGCGCGCCAGGCACCGGATGCGCTGACGCCGCAATCAATCTACGAGCAGTACCTCCTGCTGGTGCTGGCGAAGGAGTTCAACGGCCAGGGCCACAAGCGCGACGTGACCCACGCCATCGTGAAACGGATGATGAAGGACGGTCACATCGGGGCCGCGGACCAGGAGCTGGTCAGCACCGGCGAAACCAAGGCGGAGAACACGATCACCTGGGCGCGCAACGCGCTCAAGCAGCGCGGCCACATCAACCGGGCTGCCCCCCGGGGAATCTGGCAATTGACGGGCGAGGGCAAAATCGCGGCAGGCAATGTGGTGCTTCCGAAAGCCGGGCACGCTTCAGGGCTCACGGCCTGAGGCCCGACGGGCGCCATTTGCGCGCCGCACCATCGGCGCCGAAATACGCGTGTTGATTGCGGCCACCGCGGTGCTATCGTAGATCCCTTCGGCAAGCTGACATCCGTCATCTACGAATCGGGGGAGGAAAAATCCATGGCTGCAGTCGCCCTTTCTGTAAACGGGGAATCGGTAAAGGTGGATGTCACGCCGGGAACACCGCTGTTGTGGGTGCTCCGGGAGCATCTCAAGCTCACCGGCACGAAATTCGGCTGCGGCGGCGGCTTCTGCGGCGCCTGCACGGTCCACCTCGATGGCGCGGCAATTCGCTCATGCATGACCCCGGTAGAAAAGGCGAGCGGCAGGAAGATCACGACGATCGAGGGGCTCTCCCCCACCAGCCAGCATCCGCTGCAGAAGGCCTGGGTCGCGGAACAGGTTCCCCAGTGCGGCTACTGCCAGTCCGGACAGATCATGCAGGCAGCGACGCTGCTGGAAAAGAACAAGAACCCGTCGCGCGAGCAGATCGTGCGGCACATGGACGGCAACATCTGCCGTTGCGGCACCTACCAGCGCATCGTGCGCGCGATCCAGCGCGCGGCGAAGGAGGCATAGGCCATGGACAAGAACATTGCCGCCGGACTCCTCGATACGACCATCAGCCGTCGCGAATTTCTCGCGGGCACGGCCGGCCTGACTTTCTCCTTCGCGCTGGGCGGCAGCCTCCTCGGCCGCCCGTCGGAGACGCTTGCTGCCGGCGCGGCCGTGAAAATGAACGCATGGGTGACGATCGGCACCGACGACGTCGTCACCATCCTGACGCCGGGCGCCGAGATGGGCCAGGGCACGATGACCTCGCTGCCGCTGATCCTCGCCGAGGAGCTCGACGCCGACTGGTCCAGGGTGAAGGTTGAGTTCGCGCCGCCGATCCCGAAAATCTACGGCAACCCCGACGCCCTGCTGAACGGCGGCCAGGCGAGCCTCGCCAGCATCGCGGTGGCGGGCTATTACACGCCGCTGCGCATGGCGGGGGCCCAGGCGCGCCGCGTGCTGATCGACAGCGTGGCGCAGAACTGGAAAGTGCCTGCCTCCGAGCTGCGCACCGAAAATGGCCGCGTGATCCATGACAAGTCCGGCCAGCGCATCAGCTACGGCGAGATCGCGAAGTTCGCGACGGTCCCGGCCCAGCCGCCGGCGATAGCCGCGGCCGACCTGAAGAAGCCCGCGGATTTCCGGCTCATCGGGCGCAAGGACATCGGCCGCATCGACGTGCCCTCGAAAGTTAACGGCACGGCGGTATACGGCATCGACGCGCAGGTACCCGGCATGGTGTACGCGAGCATGCTGGAATCGCCCTCGGAAGGCGCCAAGGCGGAGAACGTTGACTCGAGTGCGGCGCTGAAGATTCCGGGCGTGACGCGGGTCGTGCCGATGCCATTCGGCATCGCGGTGCTTGGCACGACGGTCGAAGCTACGCGCGCCGGGCGCAATGCGCTCAAGGTGACCTGGAACACCTCGGGCACGGACGCGGGCAAGTTCGATTCCGACAAGGCGAAGCAGGAGTACGAGAGCGCCGCGCGAGACCCCAACGCCGACGCGATGGAATGGTCCAAGAAGGGCGATGCGGCCTCCGCCGTCAAGGGTGCCGCGAAGACGCTCGAGGCTGCCTACTGGTCGGAGCATTGCTATCACGCGCAGATGGAGCCGATGAACTGCATCGCCAAGGTGGCGGAAGACGGCAAATCGGCCGACATCTGGACCGGGACGCAGTTCGGCGCACTCGGCACGCTTGTCGCATCCGGCATCCTGAAGACCACGCCGGACCGGATCCGGTTGCACCAGCACCTGCTGGGCGGCGGCTACGGCCGGCGCATCACGCCCGACATCATCGCGCAGGCGGTGGCCTTGTCGAACGTCACAAAGCAGACGGTGAAGCTGATGCTGACGCGCGAGGACGATTTCGCCGCCGGCAGGCCGCGGCCGATGACCCACCACGTGCTCAAGGCTGGCCTGGACGGCAGCGGCAACCTGGTCGGCTGGCAGCACCGCATCGTGGCCGAGAACGTCGACGCGATCGCGGCCCCGCCGCGTTTCAAGGCGACCGGCGGCAAGGACCTGATCGGCTGGCGCGGCATGGAACTGCCGCACTACGGCATACCCAACGTGACCTGCGACGCGGTGCGCCGGATCCACGGCACGCGCGTGCACGCCTGGCGCGGCATCGGCGCGGGCTACAACAAGTTCGCGGTCGAATCCTTCCTCGACGAGGTCGCCAGCGCCAAGGGCGCCGATCCGCTGGCGTTCCGGCTGGAACTGACCAAGAGCGATGCGCGGGCGACGGCCGTCATCCAGGCCGTGGCCGAAATGGCCGACTGGAAGCGCAAGCGCGGCGGCGAGCGGGCGCTCGGCATCGCTTTCTCCGAGTACCACGGCTCGCTCTCAGCCGGCATCGCCGAGGTGTCGGTGAACCGCAAGAGCGGCAAGGTCAGGGTCCACAACTACTGGATCGCGGTCGATCCGGGCCAGGTCATCCAGCCCGACAACGTCCACGCGCAGCTCGAAAGCGCCGTCGTCTACGGCCTTTCCGCCGCCCTGGTCGAGGAGCTGCAGATCAAGAACGGCGCCATCGCGCAGTCGAACTTCCACGAGTACAAGGTACTGCGCATGAGCGACATGCCGGAGATCCACACGCGCATCGTCGCCAGCAACGCCGCGCCCACGGGCATGGGCGAGATCGGCGTTGTGACAGTGGCGCCGGCGATCGGCAACGCGATCTTCAAACTCACCGGCAAGCGCTTGCGCAACCTGCCGATGTCGCCGGAACGCGTGAAAGGCGTGCTCGCCTAGGAGGGGGTACAGGGGAACCTGGGTTCCCCTGTTCCGAGCTACAGGGTTACGGGGGAACCTGGGTTCCCCTGTTCCGAGCCTGGCGCGCGCTGCGCCCGGGGCCGGGCATTCAGCGCATGCCCGGCAGCATGCCCTTCATGTTGCGCATCATGCGCTGCAGGTTGCCGCCCTTCATCATCTTCATCATCTGCTGCATCTGCTCGAACTGCTTGAGCAGCCGGTTGACTTCCTGCACCTGAACGCCCGCGCCGGCGGCAATGCGCCGCTTGCGGGTCGCCTTGATGATCTCGGGGCTGGCGCGCTCCTTGCGCGTCATCGAATTGATGATGCCTTCGATGCGCGCGAACTGCCGGCCGTCCTGCAATTGCGCCGGATTGACCTGCGCCGCAAGCTGCGCCGGCAGCTTGTCCATCATCGAGGCGATGCCGCCCATCTTGTTCATCTGCTGCAGCTGCTCCTTGAAGTCCTCGAGATCGAAGCCCTTGCCCTTGCGCAGCTTGTCGGCGAGCTTCTGCGCCTGCGCCACGTCGACCTGCTTGTGCGCCTCCTCGACCAGCGACAGGATGTCGCCCATGCCGAGGATGCGCGAGGCCATGCGCTCCGGATGGAACGGCTCCAGGCCCGCGAGTTTTTCCCCGGTACCGGCGAACTTGATGGGCTTGCCCGTGACGTGGCGCACCGAAAGCGCCGCGCCGCCGCGCGAATCGCCGTCCAGTTTCGTGAGCACGATGCCGGTGAGCGGCAGGCGTTCGCTGAACGCGCGCGCCACGTTCACGGCGTCCTGGCCCTGCATCGCATCGACGACGAACAGCGTCTCGGCCGGTTGCAGCTGCGCGTGCAGCGCGGCAATTTCCTGCATCATCGGCTCGTCGATCGCCAGGCGCCCGGCGGTGTCGACGATGACGACGTCGCAGTAATGCGTACGCGCGTGTTCGATCGCCTTTTTCGCTATATCGCCGGGTTTTTCATCCGGACGGGAGGCGAAGAATTCCGCCCCCGCCTGCGCGGCGACCGTCTTCAGCTGCTCGATCGCAGCCGGGCGGTAGACGTCGCAGGAGACCACCAGCACTTTCTTCTTCTGCGCCTTCAGGAACACGGACAGCTTGCCGACCGTGGTGGTCTTGCCCGAGCCCTGCAGGCCGGCCATCAGGATCACCGCCGGCGGTGCCACCGCCAGATTCAGTTCCGCATTCGCCTCGCCCATGAGCTGCGCGAGCTCGCGGTGCACGATGCCGACCAGCGCCTGTCCCGGGGTGAGGCTGCCGATCACCTCCCCGCCCAGCGCCTTCGCGCGCACCGAGTCGATGAAATGCTTGACGACCGGCAGCGCGACGTCGGCCTCGAGCAGCGCGATGCGCACTTCGCGCAGCGCGTCCTGGACGTTGGCTTCGGTGAGGCGCGCTTCGCCACGGATCGTCTTGACGATCTTCGCGAGGCGCGTGGTCAGGTTATCGAGCATGGGGTGATAAACTCAAAGCGTGCCCGACATTGTAATTCACGTCGTCGCGAGTGCGCTGTATGCCGGCCTCGCCCTGCACTTCTGGTACACGCGCTGGCGCGCGCAGTCGGGCTCTCCCGGCGGGCTGCAGGCCTGGGAACGCAGCGCGATCCTGATCGCGCTTTGCCTGCACGGCTGGCTGATCTGGAGCATGCTTGCGCTGCCCGAGGTGCCGCGCTCCGGCTTCGCCCTCGCTCTGTCGTCGATGCTCTGGGTGGTGGTGCTGATCTGCTGGATCGAGAACCTGTACGTCAACCTCGCGATCATCCTGCCGGTCGGACTGGGCCTTGCCGCGTTGTGCGTGCCACTCGTCGCCTGGTTCCCGGGGCGGGTCCCGGCCACCACCTCGTTCGAATTCAGGATGCACCTGCTGCTCGTAATTCTTGCCTACGGCGTGCTTGCGGCGGCCTTGCTGTATGCGCTGCTGATGGCGGTGCTGGAGCACCTGCTGCACAGGACGCCCAGGCAGGGGGCCGCGCAGGCGTCGGGCGCCGTGCTTTCCGGACCGCTTTCCAACCTGCCGCCGCTGCTCGCCCTGGAGCGCCGCCTGTTCACGCTGATAGCGATCGGCTTCGTCCTGCTGACGCTCACGCTGGCCACCGGCATGAGCCTTTCCGACGCGCTCTTCGGACGCGCGCTGCGCTTCAACCACGAGACGCTGTTCGCCATCGTTTCCTGGATCGTGTTTGCCGTCCTGCTCTGCGGCAGGCACCTCCGCGGATGGCGCGGGCGCATCGCCACGCGCTGGGTGCTGACCGGGTTCATCATGGTGCTGCTGGCCGGCATCGGCAGCCGCTTCGTGCTCGAAGTCCTGCTCGGCCGCAGCTGAGCGCCCGTGGACGATATCCCGCTCAGTTGGGCATTCGCCGCCCTGGCCGCGATGCTCGGGCTGTCGGCGTACTTCTCCATCGCCGAGACGGCGCTGATGGCGATCAACCGCTATCGGCTCAAACACCTTGTGAGCGAAGGGCACCGGGGAGCCATCCGGGTCACCGAACTGCTGAAGCGCACCGACCGGCTGCTCGGCGGCATCCTGATCGGCAACACGCTTGCCATCACCGTGGCGACCACGATTGCCAGCCTGATCACGGTGCGGCTCTTCGGCGAGGACAAGATCGCCTACTTCCTGAGCCCGATCGTCGTCGGCTTCCTGATCATCGTGTTCTCCGAGATCACGCCGAAGGTCATCGGCGCGACCTACCCCGAACAAACCGCGCTGCTGCTCTCGTTTCCGCTCAAGTACACGCTGCGCACGCTCGACCTGCCGGCCTGGTTCGTGAACCTCTTCGTCCGGCCCCTGCTCTGGGCGCTGCGCGTGCGGCCCGAGGATCATGCGGACGCGCCGACGCTTTCGCCCGAGGAGATTCGCACCCTGGTGCTCGAGTCCTCGAGCTTCATGCCGAAGAAGCATCTGTCGATCCTGCTCAACCTGTTCGACCTGGGCGAGCTGACGGTGCAGGACGTGATGTTGCCGCGCACTCGCATCGAATCGATCACGCTGGAGGTTCCGCCCGAGGACCTGGCGCGCCAGATTTCGACCGCCTACCACAACCGCCTGCCGGTCTTCGGCAACCACGAGGGCGACCTGCTCGGCGTTCTGCACCTGCGCAAGGCGCTGGGATTGCTCGCCGCCGGTTCGCTCGACCGCAAATCGATCGAGGAACTCGTCACCGAGGCCTACTTCATCCCCGCCTCGACGCCGGCGCTCGCGCAGCTGCAGTTCTTCCAGGAGCGCAAGGAACACATGGCGCTGGTGGTGGACGAGTACGGCGAGCTGATGGGCCTCGTGACGCTCGAGGACATCATCGAGGAAATCATCGGCAAGTTCACGACCTCGCTGCCTTCGGCCGCGCCCGCCCTGTCCTGGGACGCCGACGGCGCCGCGACCGCGGATGGCGCCATGCAGGTGCGCGAGGTTAACCGCGCCCTCGCCCTGGACCTGCCGACCGACGGGCCGAAAACGCTGAACGGCCTCATCCTCGAGCAACTGCAGGACATCCCCGAGGCCAATGTCTCGCTCAAGATCGCCGGCATACCGGTCGAGATCGTCAGCGCCCAGGGCCGGTCGGTGAAGACGGTGCGCCTGTTCAGGCCGCCCGCGCCTCCGGCGGACGGCGCGGGCTGAGGTTTCGCCTTAACGTGAATTTCTCCCTTATTTGGCCAAGGCCTTGACTCGGCGCTAGAATCGCCATTCACCCCGACATCTGGCAGGGTACAAGACATGGCTACTGCGGCGGCGGCAAAGGGCGGGCCCAAGGAATTCACCTTCCTCTGGGAAGGCAAGGACAAGGGCAACAAGACCGTGCGCGGCGAAATGCGCGCCGCGGGCGAGAACATGGTCCAGGCCGCGCTCCGCCGCCAGGGCATCGTCGTCTCCAGCGTCAAGAAGCAGAAGGTCGGCAGCGGCGGGACGGTCACGGAAAAGGACGTCGCGCTGTTCACGCGCCAGATGGCGACCATGATGAAGGCCGGCGTGCCACTGCTGCAGGCCTTCGACATCGTCAGCAAGGGCGCGAGCAATCCGGCGGTTGCGAGGCTGCTGATCGAAATCAAGACCGAGGTCGAGACCGGTTCCTCCCTCGCCCAGTCCTTCCGCAAGTACCCGCTGTACTTCGACGCGTTGTACTGCAACCTGGTGGCCGCCGGCGAGGCGGCCGGTATTCTGGAAGCCCTGCTCGACCGGCTTGCGATCTACAAGGAAAAGACGCTCGCCATCAAGGCCAAGATCAAGTCGGCGCTGTTCTACCCGGTGTCGATCATCGTCGTCGCGATCGTGATCACGGCGGTGATCATGATCTTCGTCATTCCGGCGTTCAAGAGCGTGTTTGCGAGCTTCGGCGCCGACCTGCCGACGCCCACGCTCATCATCATGGGCATTTCGGACTGGACGGTGGCCAACTGGTACATCGTCTTCCCGGCGATGGGCGGCGCCGTGTACGGCTTCATGGAAGCCTGGAAGCGCTCGCTCGCGGTCCAGATCTTCATGGACAAGATCAGCCTCAAGGCGCCCGTGTTCGGCTCGCTGCTCAGGAAGGCGGCGATCGCGCGCTGGACGCGCACGCTCTCGACCATGTTTGCGGCCGGCGTACCCCTGGTCGAGGCGCTCGACTCGGTCGGCGGCGCCTCGGGCAACTACATCTACCTGCAGGCGACGATCAAGATCAAGCAGGAAGTCTCGACCGGCACCTCGCTCACGGTCGCGATGCAGAACGCGAACGTGTTCCCCTCCATGGTGCTGCAGATGTGCATGATCGGCGAGGAAACCGGCGCGCTCGACGCGATGCTGGGCAAAGTGGCGGACTTCTTCGAGGCCGAGGTGGATGACGCGGTGGAGGCCCTGTCCTCCCTGATGGAGCCGATCATCATGGTGGTGCTCGGCACGTTGATCGGCGGCATGGTGGTCGCGATGTACCTGCCGATCTTCAAGCTCGGCGGCGCGGTCTAGGCGCCCTTGATGCCGGAACTGGGCTGGCTCGCTCAGCCCGCCGTCTTTCCGTGGGCCGCCCTCGCCGTGGGGCTCTGCATCGGTTCGTTCCTCAACGTGGTGATCCATCGCCTGCCCAAGATGATGGAGCGCGCATGGCGCGCCGATTGCGCCGAGCTCGCGGGGCAGAGCGCGCCGAAAGAGGACGCCTACAACCTGTTCACGCCGCGCTCGGGCTGCCCGGCCTGCGGCCGCGGCATCCGCGCCATCGAGAACGTGCCGCTTGCCAGCTGGCTGGCGCTGCGCGGCAAGTGCGCCGGCTGCGGCACCCGGATCAGCCTGCGCTACCCGCTGGTCGAGCTGCTGGCGGGCCTGGGGGCGGCCTGGTCGGCCGCCCATTTCGGCTTCGGTCTGGCCGCGCTTGCCGGCGCGCTGTTCATCTGGTGCACCATCGCGCTCGCCTTCATCGACCATGCCACCGGCTACCTGCCCGACGATCTCACGCTGCCGCTGCTGTGGGCAGGACTGTTGTTCAACGCCTTCGACACCTTTGTCCCGCTGTTCGACGCCGTCACCGGCGCGGCGGCCGGCTACCTGATCCTGTGGACCGTTTTTTGGGCGTACAAGCTCGTGCGCGGCGTCGAGGGCATGGGCTACGGCGATTTCAAGATGACCGCCGCGGTGGGCGCCTTCCTCGGCTGGAAAATGCTGCCGCTGGTCATCCTGCTGTCCTCGGCCACCGGGCTGCTGTTCGGCCTGCTGCAGATGGCCGCGGCGCGGGGCAAATGGGACGCGGGCTTCAAGTTCCATTTCGGGCCCTACATCGCGATCGCGGGCATTGCGGCGATGTTCCGGGGTCCGGCGATCCTCGACATGATTCCGTACCTGAAACCGTATTGATCGTGTTCGTGGTCGGCCTCACCGGCGGCATCGGCAGCGGCAAGAGCGCCGCGGCGGACGCATTCGGCAAACTGGGCGCACGCGTGATCGACACCGACGCCATCGCGCACGATCTCACGGGCGTCGCCGGCGCCGCGATCCCGGAGATTGCGCGCCAGTTCGGCAAGGCGTTCGTCGACGCCTCGGGCGCCATGGACCGCCGGCGCATGCGCGACCTGGTGTTCAGCGACGCCGAGGAAAAGCAGCGGCTGGAGGCGCTGCTGCACCCGATGATCCGCGCCGAATCGCAGCGCCGCATCAGGGCCGCGCAAGGTCCCTACGTGGTCCTCGTGGTGCCATTACTTGTCGAATCCCCGGACTACCGCGAGCGGGTCGGGCGGGTGCTGGTGGTGGACTGCCCGGAGGAGCTCCAGGTCGCCCGCGTACGGCAGCGCAGCGGCCTCGCGGAGGTCCAGATCCGGCGCATCATAGCCTCCCAGATACAGAGGGAAAAAAGGCTTGCCGCGGCCGACGATGTCATCGACAATTCCGGCCCCGTTTCCGCACTGCAACAACAGGTCCGCGAGCTGCACGAAACCTACCTGAAACTTGCGCCCGCCTAGAAGTCAATTTGTGTTGCGCGGCTAAATCACTCAGAATCCTCGCATTTTCGCCCTTTGGCGAGGCGCGTCTGGCCGTCATCACGTACGAGTATCCGCTCAACGAGCGCATCCGGACCCTGCTGCGCCTGGAGGATCTGTTCGAGCGCTCGCGTCATTTCATCGCGCGCACCGACCCGCTCGACCATCACGTGGCGCTCCTCACGCTGTTCGAGATCCTCGAGGTTGCCGGTCGCGCCGATCTCAAGTCGGACCTGCTGCAGGAACTCGAGCGCCAGAAGCAGGTGCTGCTGTCATTCCGCAACAACCCCGACATATCGGAAGAGGCGCTGTCGGGCGTATTGCGCGACATCGAGCAGGCCTCCGCCGCCCTGTTCTCCATGACCGGCAGGATCGGCCAGTACCTGCGCGAGAACGAATGGCTGATGTCCATCCGGCAACGCACCGGCATTCCCGGCGGCGCCTGCGAATTCGACCTGCCGTCCTACCACTACTGGCTGCACCGGCCGGCCGAGGAGCGGATCGGCCAGCTGGCGGCCTGGACCAGCCCCCTGTACCCGCTGCGCGACGGCACCGCCATCATCCTGCGCATCCTGCGCGAGTCCGGCAAGGCGCAGAGCCTCGCCGCCCCGCTGGGGACCTTCCAGCAGATGCTCGGCGGAAAATCCGCCCAGATGCTCCGTGTGCGTCTCGAGCCCGGCCTGCCCTGCGTGCCGGAGATCAGCGCCAACAAATACGTCCTCAACATCCGCTTCCTCGCGCAGAACGGCGAGGAAACGCGCGCCAAGACCGCCGACTGGGACGTGGGCTTCGAACTTACGTTCTGCAATCTGTGAAGACGGTTCCGTGCCCGCGCTGCGGCGCGTCGGCGCCGTATGCGCCCGAAAACCGCTGGCGCCCGTTCTGCAGCGAGCGCTGCAAGACGGTCGACCTGGGCGCCTGGGCGGCCGAGGAGTACAGGGTCGCGGGCGCCCCCCTCGAACCCGGTACGCCGCTGGAACCCCAGGACACGGGCCCCGACGCCAAGTAGCGCCGGTATCGCCATGGGCAACGAGCCAAAGCCGTGGGTGACCCCGCCCCGGCACGACGTGAAGAAGGTCTCCCGGCTCAAGAAACTCGAGGCGCCGTTCCCGCCCCTAGAGCTGGTCGAGCTGAATCTGGACGGGGTGCTGCTGCGCTACTGCTACTCATCCCCGGAAAGCCTGTGGCGCATCGAGACGCTGTTCACCAAGGAGCCGGGCACGATCGACTGGCTGCAGTCATTCGCGCCGGACGAGGAATTCATCGACGTCGGCGCCAACGTCGGGATGTACAGCATGTACGCCGGCGTCGTGTCGCGGGCGCGCGTCCATGCCTTCGAACCCGAATCGCAGAACTACGCCGAGCTGTGCCGCAGCATCTTCCTCAATCAGGCGCAGGAGCGGATCCTCGGCTTCTGCGCCGCGATCGGCGAACAGAAGGTCGAACTGTCGCGCCTGTTGCTGAGCAAATTCACCACCGGCGGCTCGTTTCACGATTTCGGCGAGCCGAGCCGCGATTACCCGCTGGATGGGCGCTTCGCGCAGGGCTCCGTCGCCTTCGCGCTCGACTACCTGGTGGATTCCGGGGCCGTTCCACCGCCCGATCACGTCAAGATCGACGTCGACGGACACGAGCACAAGGTGATCGCGGGGATGAAAGGCCTGCTCGCGCGCGGAATACCGCGCAGCCTGCTGCTCGAGTGCGATGCGAATCTGCCCGCCACCCGCGCCGTCGTTGACTGGCTGCTTGCCGCGGGCTGGCAGGTAAACCCGGACCAGTTGCGCCTGACGCGCGAAGGCTTGCGCCCGGCCGGCGCGGTGATGGACGAGCTGAAAAAGGGCGCCTTCACCGGCAACGCGGTCTTCGCGCGTCGCCCGGGCGACCTGGACTACGCGACACGCGCGCTTGATCGCTTTTCCGCGGCGGATCTCGACAAGATGAGGCTCGCCGGGTGATCGTCCGCAACCCGCAGCTGCGCGACCACTTCCTGGTGCTCGACCGCCACGAGAGCTTCGGCGAATACGCGCGCGCCTACGGCGACACGATCGCCGAGCACTACGAGAACAATGGCGTGGTGGTGCTGCCCTGCATGCCGATCCAGTTCGATCGCGAGTTCATACGCGGACTGGAATTCCCGCCGCAATGGAAGAAGATCGGTACCGGCAACGGCATCGACCGGCCGGTGTTCGTGCGCCGCGCAGGCGGGCTCGAATTCGACGGCAACCACCCGCTGGTGCAGCGCTTTGGCCAGTCCGAAACCGCGATCTACGCGCAGGAGCAGATCGCGTCGTTCAACGCCCAGCTGCGCCGCGGCCTGAGCCAGCTGTTTCCGCGCTATTTTTCAATGCAGGAAGGCAACATCACCTGGCGCCTGACCGAAACGGTCGAGGAGGGCCTGCACTTCGACGTCTTCCGTGGCGGCGTGCCACTCGACCCAGCCGGCAAATCCCTGCATCGGGTAAAACTGTTCATCAACATCGACGATGAGCCGCGCCAATGGCGTACATCCCACGACATGCCTGCAGTACTGAAGGCAGGCCGCGGCGTGCTGCCGGACGAACTCCCCGACGACGTCAACGTCGCCTGCGACCTGATCGACAAGTTCGGCGTGCTGAAGGCATTGCCGGCGCACGAACTTGCCTATCCGACGATGTCCGCGGTCTTCGCCAACGGCGAGACCCTGGCGCACGAAGTCGTGTACGGCCGCCGGGTCGTGGGCGTCGAGTTCATCTGCCGGGCGGAGGACATGCTTGCGCCGCAAAGGCTCTCGCATCGCTGCATGGGAGGATGGCTGCGGGAGGCCGGCTATCGCGTAACCGCTGACGCCGCGGCGGTCGCGGCAAAGTACGCGCACATGAAGGGCAGCTACGCGCTCATCCAGGCCGCGCGCAAGGCCGCCGCACCGACCTGACCTAGTCTGCCCGCCAGGAACCGCGGATCATGGCGAGGCCGTGCGCGCCGGCGCGCCGGGCGTCATCCATGTCTGCCGGTCGCAGGCCGCCGATCGCGTAGACCGGTATCGAGGCGCCTTCGGCAATGCGCCGGAAGCCCTCCCAGCCAAGCACGGCTGCGCCAGGGTGCGACAAGGTCGGCTTGACCGGGCCCAGCACGGCGAAATCCAGGCCGATCGCCATGGCGTGGCCGAGCTCCTCCACCGTGTGGCAGGAGGCAGCCAGCAGACCGCCTTCGGGCCGGGCGCGCAGGGTCATCAACTGCTCGGCGCTGTAGTGGATGCCGTCGACCGCCGGGCCGCCGCTGACCAGCACCTTCGCGCCATGGTCGCGCGCCATGGCGGTGATCACGAATATCAACCGCGAGCGCTCCCAATTACCCTTGTCCCGCACCTGCACCAGGCGCAGGCCCTTCTTCATCCGCGCTTCGACGAGCGCGAGCTGCTCCGCCGCGCCCAGCGTCTGCGCATCGGTGATCGCATACTCGAGCGGCAGGGCGAGCGCGGCGAGCACCGGGCCGTTGGCGGGCAGCATCGGCTCGACCACCGGCTCTCCCGGGCGCTGCCAGACGAACGCCTGGCCCTCCCTCTCCTTCGGTTCGCCCGACCAATGGACGACGCGGTAGAAATGCAGCATCACCGTCGCGTGCTCGTAGATATGCACCCGGGTGACCCAGGGATAGGCGCGCCGGACATCGATGCCCAGTTCCTCGCGCAGTTCGCGCGACAGCGCCTGCTCCGCGGCCTCGCCTGCTTCCACCTTGCCGCCGGGGAATTCCCACCAGCCGGCGTACACCTTGCCCGCCGGGCGCTGCGCGAGGAGGAAACTGCCGTCAGGGCGCTCGATGACCGCGGCAACGACGTCGACCGCCACTACTTTTTCTTGGCGTGCTTGCCCGCCCAGTCCCTGGCGAATTGATAGGCGACGCGGCCGCTGCGCGAGCCGCGCTGCAGCGACCACTGCAGCGCTTCCTCTCGCGACTGTTCTACTTCCTTTTTCGAACAAGAAAAATTATTCAACCAATGGGCGACGATCTCCAGATATTCGTCCTGGTCGAAGGGATAGAAGGACACCCACAGGCCGAAGCGCTCCGACAACGAGATCTTCTCCTCCACGCCCTCGCCGGGGTGGATCTCGTCGCCGACATACTTCGTCTCGAGGTTGTCCTGCATGTATTCCGGCATCAGGTGGCGCCGGTTCGAAGTGGCGTAGATCAGCAGGTTCTCGGACGTGGTCGAGATCGAGCCGTCGAGCGCGACCTTGAGCGCGATATAGCCCTCTTCCGCGCCGTGAAAGCTCAGGTCGTCGCAGAACAGCAGGAAGCGCTCCGGGCGTCCCGCCACGATGTCCACGATCGCCGGCAGATCGGCGAGGTCGCTCTTTTCAACCTCGATCAGCCGCAGGCCCCTGGAAGAGTACTTGTTCAGCAGGCCCTTGACGATGGAGCTCTTGCCGGTGCCGCGCGCGCCGGTGAGCAGCACGTTGTTGGCCGGCCTGCCCTCCATGAACTGGCGCGTGTTCTGCTCCACCTTGGCGATCTGCGGCGCGATGCCCTGCAGGTCCGAGAGCTTCATGCGGTGCACGTGGCGCACCGGCTGCAGCCAGCCCTGGCCGCCGCCTTTGTGCCCGCTTCCCTTGCGCCAGCGAAGCGCGATGCTCGCCTTCCAGTCGGTCGGCGGCGGCGGGGGCGGCAGCAGTTGCTCCAGCCGCTCCAGAATCTTCTCCAGTTCCTTGCTCACGAACGGTACTCCGCGTTGATTTTCACGTAATCGTAGGAGAAATCGCAGGTCCACACCGTGGCCGACGCCTTGCCGCGATTGAGGACCGCGCGCACGGTGAATTCGGACTTCTTCATGGCCTGGGCGCCCAGCTCCTCCCGGTATCGCGGATCCCTGCCCCCGGAACGCGCGGCGCGCACGCCGTCGATGTATAGGTCCACCTTGCCGGTGTCGAGATCGCCGATGCCGCCGTAGCCGATGGCGCACAGGATGCGTCCCAGATTCGGGTCGGAGGCGAAGAACGCGGTCTTGACCAGCGGCGAATGGGCGATGGCATACGCGATCCGGCGGCATTCGGCCACGCTGCGACCGCGATCCACCGTGACGGCGACGAACTTGGTCGCGCCTTCGCCGTCGCGGACGATGGCTTGCGCGAGCCGCAGCGAAACTTCGGTGATTGCATGCCGAAGGGATTCAAGATCCTTCCTCGAAGTCACCGAAGGCCCCCGGCCGGTCGCGACCAGCATGAATGAATCGTTGGTGGAGGTATCGCCGTCCACCGTAATGCAGTTGAACGACTTGTCCGCGGCTGTTTTCGTCATTTTCCTCAACTGGGATGACGAAACCTTCGCATCCGTCGCGACGAAGCCGAGCATGGTCGCCATGTCGGGGTGAATCATGCCGGAACCCTTGGAGATTCCGGTGACGGTCGCGACCCCCCCGGACAGTTTCACTTTCATCGAGCGCGCCTTTGCCACCGTATCGGTGGTCATGATGGCTTCCGCGGCCGCGGCCCAGTTGTCCTCGCGAAGATCGGCGATGGCAGCCGGCAGGCCCGCGATGATGCGATCGACCGGCAATGGCTCCATGATCACGCCGGTGGAAAACGGCAGGACCTGGTCCGGTCTTGCCTGAAGCCTGCCCGCGACCGCCCCACAAACCTCGAGGGCCCGCTTCAGACCGTCTTTTCCGGTTCCCGCATTCGCATTGCCGGTGTTCACCACCAGGGCGCGTACCGGATTTGCAAGATGCCTTTTCGCCAGCAGCACCGGGGCGGCGCAGAAGCGGTTCTGCGTGAATACGCCAGCCACCGTGGCGCCGGGCGCGAGGCGCACGACCAGCAAGTCCTTGCGGCCGGGCTTCTTGATCCCGGCCATCGCGACGCCGAGTTCGACTCCCGGCACCGGATGGAGGGCCTTGGGATCGGGCAGCGGCAGATTCACAGCCATTCGCTGCTTCCTAGGTCAGTTTCCCGTGGCAATGCTTGAACTTCCTGCCCGAGCCGCAGGGGCAGGGCTCATTGCGTCCGACCTTCAGCGCCGGCCGCTGCACCGGCTGCGCGGGCTGGGCCGCGGCCCGCCCCTTGCCGTCGTCCGCGGCGGCGCCGGCGAGCGCGTCGTCGTAGTCCGCGTGCTGCAAGCGCACGTTCTCCACATGCGGCTTGTCGTCGATCTGCGGCACTTCCTCCGCCGCGCGGATCTCGACGCTGTTGAGCGTCTTGATGACCTCGAGCTTGACCGCCTCGAGCATGGCGCCGAAAAGCTCGAAGGCCTCGCGCTTGTACTCCTGCTTCGGATTCTTCTGCGCGTAGCCGCGCAGGTGGATGCCCTGGCGCAGGTGGTCGAGCGCCGCGAGGTGCTCGCGGTAATGCGCGTCCAGGATCTGCAGCGTCACGTAGCGCTCGTACTGGCGGAACGAAGGCAGCGCGGTCTCTGGGATCCGGGTCCGGTAGCGCTCGTCCGCGTGCTCCACGATGCGCGCGAGCAGCGTCTCGTCCTGGAGCTCGGGCTCCTTCTCCAGCCAGGCCTTGAGCGGCAGCTGCAGCCGCAGCTCGGCATTGAGCGCGGTCTCCAGGCCGCCGATGTCCCACTGTTCCTCGACGCTTTCCGGCGGCACGAACTGGCGGAAAATGTCCGTGACCACGCCGGCGCGCAGATCCGTGATGCGCGGCGAAACGTCCTCGGACTCGAGCAGCTCGTTGCGCAGCGCATAGATGGTCTTGCGCTGGTCGTTGGCGACGTCGTCGTACTCCAGCAGCTGCTTGCGGATGTCGAAATTGCGCGCCTCGACCTTGCGTTGCGCGGATTCGATCGACCGGGTCACCATCGAATGCTCGATGGCCTCCCCTTCGGGCATCTTGAGCATCACCATGATGCGGTTGATGCGGTCGCCGGCGAAGATCCTGAGCAGCGGGTCCTCCAGCGCCATGAAGAAGCGCGAACTTCCCGGGTCGCCCTGCCGGCCGGAGCGGCCGCGCAGCTGGTTGTCCACGCGGCGCGATTCGTGGCGCTCGGTGCCGATGATGTGCAGCCCCCCGGCGGCGATCACCTTGTCGTGCAGCGCCTGCCACTCGCCGTGCAGCTTCTCGACGCGCGCCTTCTTCTCGGCTTCCGCGAGGCCCTCGGTCGCCTCGACCATCTCTACCTGCTTCTCGACGTTGCCGCCGAGCACGATGTCGGTGCCGCGGCCGGCCATGTTGGTCGCGATGGTGATCATCTTCGGCCGCCCGGCCTGCGCCACGATTTCCGCCTCGCGCGCATGCTGCTTGGCGTTCAGCACCTGGTGCGGCAGCTTCTGCTTCTCCAGCATCGCCGACAGCAGCTCCGAGTTCTCGATCGACGTGGTGCCGACCAGCACCGGCTGGCTCAACTCGTGGCAGACCTTGATTTCGTCGATGATTGCCTTGTTCTTTTCCGCGGTCGTGCGGTAGACCAGGTCCAGCCGGTCCTCGCGGATCATGTCCATGTGCGTCGGCACGACCACGGTCTCCAGGCCGTAGATCTCCTGGAATTCGTAGGCCTCGGTATCCGCGGTGCCGGTCATGCCGCCGAGCTTGCCGTACATGCGGAAGTAGTTCTGGAACGTGATCGAAGCGAGCGTCTGGTTCTCGTTCTGGATCTGCACCTTTTCCTTCGCCTCGACCGCCTGGTGCAGGCCGTCGGACCAGCGCCGCCCGGTCATCATCCGGCCGGTGAATTCGTCCACGATCACCACCTCGCCATCCTGCACCACGTAGTGCTGGTCGCGGTGGTAGAGGTGATGGGCGCGCAGCGCGGCGTACAGCTGGTGCACGAGGTTGATGTAGGCCGGCTCGTACAGGCTCGCCCCCTCGGGCAGCAGTCCGATGCGCGCGAGGATCTCCTCGGCCCTCTGGTGCCCCACTTCCGAAAGCAGCACCTGGTGGTTCTTCTCGTCGACGTAGAAATCGCCGGGCGGCTCGGGCTCGTCCTGCTTCTTTTCCTCCTTCTGCGGCGTGAGGAGCGGCGCGACGTCGTTCATGCGGTGGTAGATCTCGGTGCGATCCTCCGCCTGCCCGGAAATGATGAGCGGCGTGCGCGCCTCGTCGATCAGGATCGAGTCCACCTCGTCGACGATGCCGTAGACAAGCTTGCGCTGGTAGCGCTCCTCGACCCGCATCGCCATGTTGTCGCGCAGGTAATCGAAGCCGAATTCGTTGTTGGTGCCGTAGGTGATGTCCGCCTGGTAGGCCTTGCGCTTTTCATCCGGCTCCATCTGCGGGATGTTCACGCCCACGGTCAGGCCGAGAAAGCCGAAGATCTTGCCCATCCACTCGGCGTCGCGCTTCGCGAGGTAATCATTGACCGTGACGATGTGCACGCCGTTGCCGGCTAGGGCATTGAGATACGCCGGCAGCGTCGCCACCAGCGTCTTGCCCTCGCCGGTGCGCATCTCGGCGATCTTGCCGTCGTGCAGCACCATGCCGCCGACCAGCTGGACATCGAAATGGCGCATGTGAAGCACGCGCTTGCCCGTCTCGCGGACCACCGCGAATGCCTCGGGCAGCAGCGCGTCCAGTGTCTCGCCCTCCGCGTAGCGCTTGCGGAACTCGGCGGTCTTGCCCTGCAGGGCGCCATCCGACAGCTTCGATATTTCCGCTTCGAGGGCGTTGATCCGCTTCACCACGCCCGAGTACTGCTTTAGCAGGCGCTCGTTGCGGCTGCCGAAGATCTTCCTGGGAATGCTGAATAGGAAAACGAAAAACTTGCGGAGAATGTCCATGAATTCGGGGGCGCAGGGGTAGTGCTAAGCCCCCGGAAAAACGACGATTTTAACACGCCGGCACAGGCCGACTGCGCGCCAGCCTACCGGGATTTCGCTTTGGCCAGAGGCACTTGGGGATTGTTCGCGAGCAGGAAGCGGGTCGGGTTCTGCGCCGCACCACGGAAGCGCACTTCGAAATGCAGGTGCGGCCCGGTCGAGCGCCCGGTGTTGCCGCTGTCGGCGATGCGCCGGCCGCGTTGCAGCAGGTCGCCCTCCTTCACCAGGACCTTCGACAGGTGCGCGTAGCGCGTCACCAGGTCGTTGCCATGGTCGATGTCGATCATGTTGCCGTACTGCGGATGAAAGCCCGCGAACTGCACCACGCCGCCCGCGGCCGCGACGACCGCTGTGCCCGTGTCGGTGATGAAGTCGATGCCTTCGTGCATCGCCTGCTGCCCGGAAAAAGGGTCGATCCGGTAGCCGAAACCCGAGGCATTGAACGGCGCGCTCACCGGCATCATGGTCGGCATCGCCTTCTTCTTCACCGCCTGCTCGAACAGCTGCGCCTCGAGCACGCCGAGCTGGTCGGTGCGGTTCTCCATCTGGCGCGACAGCAGCGCCACCTGTTCGTTGAATTGCGTGAGCGTCAAGTTCTGCGACGGCAGGCTGGTGGATTGCGCGCCGCCCAGGCCGGGCGTTTCGGAGAAGCGGAACTCCCCGGGTTTCATGCCGGCCAGCGCCGACAGACGCTCGCCCAGCGCATCCAGGCGCGACAACTGGGCCTGCATTTCGCCGATCTTCACCGCCATGGCGTTGAGGTTCTGCTGCATGAACTCGCGTGAACGTTCGGTCTCGCCCTGCTGCGTGGCGAGCACCAGTTGGGTCACGAGGGGAATCTTCAGGTCAACCGCGAAGCGCAGGCTGAGCCAGTAGGTGATGCCGGTGAGGCAGACGAGGATCGACGCCGCAAGCACGCAGGTAACGAGCACATGACGCAGGGACAGCGTCACGGAGCGCGCCTTTGCCAGCCGGCTGGAGATCAAGATAACCTGCACGTAGCCTCCACTAAACCCCTCTTCCCGTGCAACCTTCCAAAGTCGGCAGACTGCTTGCGTCGGACGCCAGCCTGCAGCCGGTCGTCGAAAAAGCACGCCTGATCAACGCGCTCTCGAAGCTTTGTTTTGACTTTCTGCCACCCGGGCCGGCCCGCCTGGTACGAGCCATCAACGTCAAGGATCGGCAGCTGGTACTGCTGGCCGCATCGCCCGCTGCGGCCGCCAAGCTGAAACTGCTATCCGAGACCCTGCTTACGTTCCTGTTAGAGCAGCGGGCGGAGGTTAATTCAGTTTCCGTGAGGGTGCAACCGGGGGCCGGGAACCTGATGGAAGTCACGCCGAGGGCGCCGCGCCTGCTTTCGCGGCGCACGGTGCAGGAGCTGCAGGAGCTGCATCGGAAGCTGCCGGATTCGCCTGCCCGCAGGGCGCTAAAAACCCTGCTCGATCATCAACTTAAGCCACGGTAAAGAGCGCCCTAGGCGCTGGCTGGCTGGAGCAGGCCGCCGACGCCGGCGGGAGCCTCTTCGGCGCGCTCGAAGGTGACCACTTCCACCGCAGCCGCGTCGGCCGTCAACGCGCGCAATAGCAAGTTGTTCAGGGCATGGCCGGACTTGTGCGCGCTGAAGGCCGCCAGCAGCGGCCGGCCGAGCAGGTACAGGTCGCCGATCGCGTCCAGGATCTTGTGCCGGATGAACTCATCGGCATAGCGCAGGCCTTCGGCGTTCAGCACGCGGTGCTCGTCCAGCACCACCGCATTCTCCAGCCCGCCGCCCAGGGCAAGGCTCGATTCGCGCAAGTCTTCCAGGTCCTGCATGAAGCCGTAGGTGCGGGCACGCGCCACTTCCTTCAGGTAGGAGGTGTGGGCGAAATCCACGCTGAGGGAGGTATTCGACCTCTCGATCACCGGGTGGTCGTAGACGATCGAGAACGACAGCTTGAATCCCTCGTAGGGCTCGAGCGCGGCCCATTTGTCGCCTTCCTTCGCCTCGATGCGCTTTTTCACGCGCAGGAAGCGCTTGGGCGCGCCCTGCTCCTCGATGCCCGCCTGCTGGATCAGCAGGACGAAGGGCGCCGCGCTGCCGTCCATGATCGGGACCTCGGGTCCGTCGAGATCCACATAGGCATTGTCGATGCCGAGGCCGGCGAGCGCCGACATCAGGTGCTCGATCGTGTAGACCTTCGTACTGCCGCTCACCAGGCAGGAACACAGCCGCGTCTCGCCCACCAGGTCGGCACGCGCCTGGATTTCAGGAGCGGAGGGCAGATCCAGCCGCCGGAACACCACCCCGGTGTCGGGTTGCGCCGGGCGCAGGGTGACGCGCACCTTCTGGCCGGTATGCAGGCCGACGCCCGTGGCGTGGACCAGCGATTTCAGGGTTCTCTGGCGCAGCATGGGAACCCGCATTCTATCAAGCGACTGGCGAAGCATTGACGAAGGCCGCCCACCGGCTAGTTCCGCCGGATCATGCCTATGACGCTGGCAATGCAATAGCTGTCCTCCGCCGTTTCCTCGGTGCGGCCCGTCAGCATCGCGCGGTAGGAGCGGTACCACTGCACGCGCTCGCTGCAGAAGGCTTCTTCCCAGGCAACCAACTCAAGATAGTCGGTCCGCCGCATCAGGTCAGCGACGTCGTAGCGCCTCCCTCCCAAAGTGCGCCACGCCGGGGGCCACCGGTCGAGCTTGGGATCGCCCTTCGGAAACACGAAGGCCTGCGTTTTCGGCCCCAAGTGCAGGTGAAGGTCATTGCCGATCACTTCTTCCGCGGCGCGCACCACGCCCGTGGCGCCGAAGAAAAGGCAATCGTCCAGCACCACCGCGCCGCCGTCGGCTAGCCGCGGTAGCACATACTGCAGCGCGGTCCTGGTGCTGTGGTAGACGTCCGCGTCAAGATGCGCAAGACAATACTGCGCGCCAGCCGGCAGGCGCGTCACCGTCTCCTCAAACCATCCGGGGACGATCTGCACCAGGGCATCCAATCCTAGGTCGGCGCGCAACTGGATCACCAATTGCGGGTCGCTCACCATCATGCCTCGCTTGAACGGCCCATCCAGCCCCGCGTCGGTCTGCGGCAGGCCTGCGAAGCTGTCGAGCATGAATACACGCTTGGCGAGGCCCAGATCGCGGACGCACAGCGCAAGAAAAAAACTCAGGCCGCCGCGAAAGCCACCGAATTCGATGCAGTCGCCCGGTAGATTACGCACTTCGATGAGCCGGTCGTAGATCGAGCGCACCTGCGCCTTGATCAGCAGCGTGTGTTTCTCGACGAGCGCGTAGTTACGCTCGAACACTGCATCCAGGTCCACGTTCACGCGACCGCCGCTGCAAGCATGCGCACCTTCAGCCTGACACGCAGCCCGACATTCGTGGTATGTGCCAGCGACTTCAGGGCTCTCTGGCGCAACATCGGAGACCTGATTCTACCAAGCGACGCGGGATGCACGGTTGCCGCCCCCCCGGCAAGGGTGGGGGCGACAGCCGTGACCGCGCGTCGGCTTTGATTCCGGCTAGTCTGCCTGCTTGCGCAGGAACGCCGGGATGTCGTACTTCTCCACGCCGCTGTTGGCGAGCGCCTCGACCTGCGCGGCGCGGTCGCGCTTGCGGAACACCGCCGGCGTATCCGACATGGCGTTGTAGTCGGGCGCGGAGCCCGGCATCGCCGAATTGGAGAACGCGGGCTGGTTGTCCGTCCCGGTCTTCTGGGTCACGACCAGCTGCGGCTTCTGCTGGCGCGCGCCCAGCGGCAGGCCAAGGCCAGTCGCCACGACCGTCACCCGCAGGTCCTCGCCGAGCGCGTCGTCGTAGACGCCGCCGTAGATGATGGTCGCGTCCTCCGCCGCGAAGGCCCGAATGGTGTTCATCACCTCCTTGGTCTCGCGCAGCTTGAGGCTGGTGCGCGAGGCGGTGATGTTCACCAGCACGCCGCGCGCGCCTGCGAGGTTCACGCCCTCGAGCAACGGGCAGGCAATGGCCTGTTCCGCCGCGATGCGCGCGCGGTCCACGCCGTTCGCCACCGCGGAGCCCATCATCGCCATGCCCTGCTCGGTCATCACGGTGCGCACGTCCTGGAAATCGACGTTCACGAGGCCCGGCTGGTTGATGATCTCGGCGATGCCGGCGACGGCGTTGTTCAGCACGTCGTCGGCGGCCTCGAAGGCGTCTTCCTGCGTCACGTCGTCGCCGAGCACCTCTTCCAGCTTGTCGTTCAGGATCACGATCAGCGAGTCGACGTGCGGCGCCAGCTCCTCGATGCCGGCTTCCGCGATCTTCATGCGCTTGGAGCCTTCCCAGGTGAAGGGCTTGGTGACCACGGCCACGGTAAGAATCCCCAACGACCGCGCCACTTCGGCGATGACCGGACCCGCGCCTGTGCCGGTGCCTCCGCCCATGCCCGCGGTGATGAAGATCATGTGCGAGCCGGCGAGCGTTTCTTCCAGCCGCTCGCGCTCGGCGATCGCCACCGTCCTCGCCTCCTCGGGCTTCGCTCCCGCGCCCAGCCCGCTGGTGCCGAGCTGGATCTGGTTGCGCGCCTTGCTGCGGGCCAGCACCTGCGCGTCGGTGTTCACGACGTAAAACTCGACGCCTTCCACGCCTTGCTCGATCATGTGATCGACGGCATTGCCGCCCGCACCGCCGACGCCGACCACCTTGATGACGGGCCCTGCTGAACTTTCATTCACGATTTCGAACATTTTTTTCTCCTTGCCGGTTGGACCAACATCAAAAATTCCTCTGAAACCAGTCGCGCATCCGTCCGAATACCGCCGTGACGGATCCGCCTTGCTTGGCGATGCGCCCCTGCTGCATCTGCGAGACACCCTCGAGCAGCAGGCCCACGGCGGTCGCGTAGCGCGGGCTGCGGACCACTTCCGCGAGCCCGCCGCTGTAGCGCGGCACGCCGATGCGCACCGGCATGTGGAAGATCTCTTCGCCCAGCTCGACCATGCCCTGCATCATCGAGCTGCCGCCGGTGAGCACGATCCCCGAGGACAGCAGCTCCTCGTAGCCGGATTCGCGCAGCACCTGCTGCACGAGCGAAAACAGTTCCTCGGCGCGCGGCTCGATCACTTCGGCGAGCGTCTGGCGCGACATGACGCGCGGCGCGCGGTCGCCGATGCCGGGCACCTCGATCATTTCGTTCGGGTCGGCAAGCTGGCGCAGCGCCACGCCGTGGCGCGTCTTGATCGCCTCGGCCTCGGCGGTCGGCGTGCGCAGCGCCATCGCGATGTCGTTGGTGATCTGGTCGCCGGCGATCGGGATCACCGCGGTATGGCGGATCGCGCCGTGGGTGAAGATCGCCAGGTCGGTCGTGCCGCCGCCGATGTCCACCAGGCACACGCCGAGGTCCATCTCGTCCGCCGAGAGCACCGCGCGCGCCGAAGCGAGCGGCTGCAGGATCAGGTCGTTCACGTCCAGGCCGCAGCGGCGCACGCACTTGACGATGTTCTGCGCCGCCGACACGGCGCCCGTGACGATATGGACCTTCACTTCCAGGCGCACGCCGGACATGCCCACCGGCTCGCGCACGTCCTCCTGGCCGTCGATGATGAATTCCTGCCGCAGCACGTGGAGGATCTGCTGGTCGGTCGGAATATTCACCGCTTTCGCCGTGTCGACCGCGCGCTCCACGTCCGCGGCGCTCACCTCGCGGTCCTTCACCGCCACCATGCCGGTGGAGTTGAAGCTGCGGATATGGCTGCCGGCAATGCCCGTGAAGGCCGAGGCGATCTTGCAGTCGGCCATCAGCTCGGCTTCCTCGAGCGCGCGCTGGATCGCGGCGACGGTGGATTCGATGTTGACCACCACGCCCTTTTTCAGCCCCTTCGACTCGTGGCCGCCCATGCCGAGCACTTCCAGCACGCCGTCCGGCCCCAGCTCGGCCACCAGCGCGGCCACCTTCGAGGTGCCGATGTCGAGGCCGACGACGAGATTGCGGTTCTCCTTGGCCATCTAGGATTTCCAGCCGGCGACGCGCAAGGCGAAGCCGTTCGGGTAGCGCAGGTCCACGAAGGTGTGCTCGTTCACGTTGCGCCGGGGCAGCCGCCCGAGCGATTCGGGGTAGGCGGCGACAAACCGCGCCAGCCGTTGCTCCACGGTTTCGGCGCCGTCACGGCCCAGCTCGAGGTTCAGGACGCCGGCCTGCTCGCCGCCCAGGCGCAGCTGCCACGCATAGCGCGGCGTCAGGACTACGCGCTCGGGCAGCATGCCGAGCGGCGCGAGGCGCTCCGCGAAATTCCGGTAGCGCCGGGCAACTTCGCCTTCGCTGCCCGCAGGGCCCGCGAACTGCGGCAAGGGCAGCGCCATGGCGTCGGCGATCGGCGCCGAGAAGGGCTCGCCATGCGTATTCACCAGGCCGCGAGGCTGCAGGTCGCCCGCGTCCTGTCCCCAGCGCGCGAACGCGACATGCTCTTCGAGCGTCACTTCAATGCGGTCGGGCCAGACGCGGCGCAGGTCCACGCGGCGCACCCACGCGACCTGCTCGAGGCGCTCGCGCACAGGGGCGAGATCGGTGGCGAAGAAATTGCCGCCGACACCCTCCGTTGCGCCGGCGATCTCGCCGCGGTCCGCATGCTTCAGGTCGCCGCGTACGACGATTTCCTTGAGCGGAAACAGCGGCGAGCGCAGCAGCAGCTGCAAGCCGGCATAGCCGAACAGCACCAGCGCCAGCCCGATGAGGAAATTGGCCGCCGCATTGAGTAGGCGCGGGTTATCCCACACGGCGCGGCCTTTCGCCTCGTAGGTCGGATGACTCCAGAATCTTCACGCAGAGGTCCTCGTAGGAAATTCCGACGGCCTTCGCAGCCATGGGCACCAGGCTGTGGCCGGTCATCCCCGGCGACGTGTTCGCCTCCAGAAGCCAGGGATCGCCCTTCGCATCCAGCATCAGGTCGACGCGCCCCCAGCCGGCGCAACCGAGCGCTTCGAAGGAATCCATGGCGAGCGCCTTGAGATCTTCTTCCTTCCGCGCCGGCAGGCCGCAAGGGCAGATGTATTTCGTATCGTCGGTGAAGTACTTGTTCCGGTAGTCGTAGTTGCCCTGCGGCGCCTCGATCCGGATCAAGGGCAGCGGCGCGTCGCCGACGATGCTGGCCGTGTACTCGGGTCCTTCGATGCATTTCTCCGCGATCACCGCGCTGTCGTAGTTGACGGCGAGGGCATAGGCCTCCTCCAGTTCGCCGGCGGCGCGCACTTTCGTGATGCCGATGGAGGAGCCTTCCTCGGCAGGCTTGACTACAAGGGGCAACCCGAGCCTGCCCGCGACGCTTCGCAGGTCGCTGGTGTTGTCGAGCACCTCGTAGGCTGGCGTCGGCAAGCCGCGCGCCTGCCAGACGAGCTTGGCGCGCGCCTTGTCCATGGCGAGCGCGGAGCCGAGCACGCCGCTGCCCGTGTAGGGGAGGCCCAGCATCTCGAGCGCGCCCTGTATCGTGCCGTCCTCGCCGCCGCGGCCGTGCAGCGCGATGAAGCAGCGCGCATAGCCTACGCGCTTGAGCTCGAACAGGTCGCGCTCGGCCGGATCGAAGGCATGCGCGTCCACGCCTTTCGAGCGCAAGGCCTTGAGCACGCCGCTGCCGCTCATGATGGATATCTCGCGCTCGGCGGACTTGCCGCCGAACAGCACGGCCACCTTGCCGAAGTTCCCGGCCGCGCTCATTTGGCCTCCCCGACGATGCGCACTTCGGGGACCAGGTGGACGTGGGTCTTTTCCTCGACCACCGCCTGCACGTGCAGGATCAGCGCCTCGATGTCGGCGGCGCTCCCGGCGCCGCCCGGATTGACGATGAAGTTGGCGTGCTTTTCCGAGACTTGGGCGCCGCCGATCTGGTGCCGCCGCAGCCCGGAGAACTGGATCAGCTTTGCCGAGGTCTTGCCCTCGGGAGGATTGCGGAACACGCTGCCCGCGTTCGGCAGTTGCAGCGGCTGCGTCGAGCGCCGCTTGGTCAGCAGCGCCTGCATGATGGCGCGCGATTCCTCCCGGTCGCCTTCGGGCAGCTTGAAATGCGCCGAGGCGAACCACTCGTCGCCGTCGCTGCTGGCGTCGGTCTTCAGCTCGCAGCGGCGGTAGCCGAATTCGAACTCATCCCTGGCGCGCCGGCGCAGCTGGCCGCGCCGGTTGATGGTCACCACGCGCTCGACGATGTCCCAGGTCTCGCCGCCGTAGCAGCCCGCGTTGCCTGCGAGCGCGCCGCCGACCGTGCCGGGAATCCCGGTTATCCACTCCGCGCTGCCGAGATTGTTGTCGGCCGCGAAGCGCGCGACCCGCGGGCAGGCGACGCCCGCCTCGGCGTACAGCAGCCCGTCTTCCATGCGCGGGCGCTTGCTCGCGGCGTAGGTGAGTATCACGGTGCCGCGCCACCCGGCTTCCCGCACGAGGAGGTTGGACCCCAGCCCGACGAACAGGATCGGCTCCTCCTCGGGCAGCTGGCCGAGGAACATGGAAAGGTCTTCGAGGTCCGCCGGCGCAAAGAAGCGGTCCGCCGGACCGCCGGCCTTCCAGCTCACGTGCCGCGACATCGGTTCGTCGCGCCGCAGTTCGCCGCGCAGTCCCTGGAACGGTATCGTTTCCTTGCTCATCAGAATTGAGCCGCCACGTTGCCGATGGAACCGGCGCCCATCGTGAGCACCACGTCGCCGTCGCGCGCCACCTGCCGCACGCCATCCGCCATCCGGGAGATGTCGTCGATGAAGACCGGCCTGACCTTGCCCGCCTTGTCCACGGCGCTCGCCAGCGACTGTCCGTCCGCGGATGCGATCGCCGGCTCGCCCGCGGCGTAGACCTCGCCCAGCACCAGCGCGTCCGCAGTGGACAGCACCTTGACGAAGTCCTGGAACAGGTCGCGCGTGCGGCTGTAGCGATGCGGCTGGAAAGCCAGCACCAGTCGCCGTCCGGGAAACGCGCCGCGCGCGGCCGCGATGGTCGCTGCCATTTCCGCCGGGTGATGCCCGTAGTCGTCCACCAGCGTGAAGCGGCCGCGGCTCGGATCGGCCGCATCCACCGCGATCTCGCCGCATCGCTGGAAGCGCCGCCCCACTCCCCTGAATTCGGCGAGCGCCTTGCATATCGAACGCTCGGGGATGCCGACCTCGATGCCGACGGCGATCGCCGCCAGCGAATTCAGCACATTGTGGTGTCCCGGCAGATTCAGCGCGACATCCATGGGCTCCGAGTTGGCGCGGCGCACGCGGAAGCGCATCTGGCCCGCCGCATGCACGATGCCTTCGGCACGCACCATCGCCTCGGCACCGGTGCCGTAAGTCACCACGGGCTTGGAAACGAAGGGCAGGATCTCGCGCACGTTCGGGTCGTCCGCGCACAGCACCGCGCTGCCGTAGAAGGGCAGGTTCTGCAGGAACTGGATGAACGCCTGCTTGAGGCGCGCGAAATCGTGCTGGTAGGTCTCCATGTGGTCGGCGTCGATGTTCGTGACCACCGCGAGCACCGGCTGCAGGTGCAGGAAGCTCGCGTCCGACTCGTCGGCTTCGACGACGATGAACTCGCCCGCGCCCAGGCGCGCGTTGGATCCCGCCGCATTGAGCCGGCCGCCGATCACGAAGGTCGGGTCCAGCCCGCCTTCGGCGAGCACGCTCGCCACCAGGCTGGTCGTCGTCGTCTTGCCGTGCGTGCCGGCGATCGCGACGCCCTGCTTCAGGCGCATCAGTTCGGCCAGCATCAGCGCGCGCGGCACGACGGGAATCCGCCGCGCGCGCGCGGCGGCCACCTCGGGGTTGTCGCCCTTCACCGCGGTCGACACCACCACCGCATCGACGCCCTCGACGTTGGCCTTGTCGTGCTTGACGATGATCTTCGCGCCAAGGCCCGCGAGCCGGCGCGTCGCCGCGTTCTCGGCGAGATCCGAGCCGCTCACCTCGAACCCGAGGTTGACCAGCACTTCGGCGATGCCGCTCATGCCCGAGCCGCCGATGCCGACGAAATGGATGCGCCTGAGCTTGTGCTTCACGCGGCGAGCTCCGCGCAGCGGTCGGCGACGATGCGCGCGGCCTCCGGCTTTCCCAGCGCCCTTGCCTTTTCCGCCATCGCCAGGAGCGTCCCGCGATCGAGCGAGCCGATGAGATCGGCCAGGCCGCGCGGCGTGAGTTTTTCCTGGGAAACGAGGATTGCCGCGCCCTGCTCCGACAGGAACCGCGCGTTGGCGCTCTGGTGGTCGTCCACCGCGTGCGGGAACGGCACCAGCACGCTCGCCATCCCGCCGGCCGAGAGTTCGGCGATGGTCATCGCGCCGGCGCGGCAGAGCACGAAGTCGGCCTCGGCGTAGCGTTGCGCCATGTCGTCGATGAACGCGAGCAGATCGGCCCGGATGTTTTCTCTCGCATAGTTTTCCTGCAGGGAATCCAGATGCTTCTCGCCGGACTGGTGCACCACGAGAGGTCTTTCGGCGGAGGGCAGCAGCGCCAGGGCCTTCGGCACCGCGTCGTTGAGCGCCTGCGCGCCCAGGCTGCCGCCGACCACGAGCAGGCGCAACGGCCCGCTGCGCCCGGCAAAGCGCGCGGCGGGCTGCGCGATGGCGGTGATTTCCGCGCGCACGGGATTGCCGGTCCATTCGGCGTTCTTCAGGGCGCCCGGAAACGCGGCCATGGATTTGTCGGCGACACCGGCGAGTACGCGATTGCTGAGGCCGGCGATCGCGTTCTGCTCGTGCACCGCGAGCGGCCGGGCGAAGAGCGCTGCCATCATGCCGCCGGGGAATGCGACGTAGCCGCCCATGCCGAGCACGACATCGGGCCGATGCCTCAGGATCGCCTTCGCGCTCTGCCAGAAGCCGGCCAACAGGTTGAGCGGCAGCAGCAGCTTCGCAATGAGTCCTTTGCCGCGCAGCGCGGTCGCGCGGATCCACGCCATGGGGTAGCCGCGCGCCGGCACCAGGCGCGCTTCCAGGCCGCCGCGCGCGCCCATCCAGACGACGTGCCAGCCGCGGCCGCGCATCTCGTCGGCCACCGCGAGCCCGGGAAATACGTGGCCCCCGGTCCCTCCCGCCATGATGAGGATGGTCTTGCTCACGCGTTCAAACCTCTCGCGAGTTGGCGGTTTTCCCAGTCGATGCGGATCAGGAACGCAATCGCCACGCAGTTCACGACCAGGCCGGAGCCGCCGAAACTCATGAGCGGAAGCGTCAGGCCCTTGGTAGGCAGCAGTCCCATGTTCACGCCCATGTTGATGAGCGCCTGGAAGCCGATCCAGACGCCGATGCCCTGCGCCACGAGCGCGGGGAAGTGGCGCTCGCGCAGCGCCGCCTGGCGGCCGATGAGGAAGGCCCGCAGCACGATCCAGACGAACAGCGCGATCACCGCCATGACGCCCGCCAGCCCCAGCTCCTCGGCGATCACCGCGAGCAGGAAATCGGTGTGCGCCTCCGGCAGGTAGTGCAGCTTCTCGACGCTCGCGCCCAGGCCGACGCCCAGCCACTCGCCGCGGCCGAACGCGATCAGCGCGTGCGACAGCTGGTAGCCCTTGCCGAAGGCGTCGGACCAGGGATCCATGAACCCGAGGATGCGCTGCATGCGATACGGCGACGACAGCACCAGCAGCACGAACCCCGCCGCGAGCATTCCCAGCAGCGCGCTGAAGTGGCGGCCGCTCATGCCGCCGAGGAACAGCACGCCGAACGCGGTGACCGCGACCACCACGAAGGCGCCGAAGTCCGGCTCGCGCAGCAGCAGCCAGGCCACCACCAGCATCACCGCCAGCAACGGCAGCAGCCCCCTGCGGAAATTCTTCAGCACCGCGTGCTTGCGCACGGTGTAATCGGCGGCATAGAGCACCACCGCGAGCTTCATCAGCTCGGAGGGCTGCATGTTGGCCACGCCCAGGTTGAGCCAGCGCCGCGCGCCGTTGACTTCGCGCCCGATGCCCGGGATCAGCACCAGCACGAGCAGCACGACGCAGGCGGCAAAGAGCCATGGCGCGGCCTTCTGCCAGAAGCGCACCGGCACCAGGAACACGGCGGTCGCGGCACCCAGCGCGATCGCAAGAAACATGCCGTGGCGCAGGAGGAAGTAGGCGGGATTGTTGCCGGAATACCGGCCGGCTTCGGCGGTCGCGATCGAGGACGAATAAACCATCACCAGCCCGAGCGAGACCAGCAGCAGCGCGGACCAGGCGAGCGAGCGGTCGTACTCGGGCGCCGGCGCCCCGGCCGTGCGCAGGTTGCGCGAACCACCCCGGCCGAAGACGAGGCTCCCGATCATTCCTTGGCCGCCCCGAGCGTGCCGACCGCCTTTGCGAAAACTTCGCCGCGGTGCCGGTAGTCGCGGAACATGTCGAAGCTCGCGCAGGCGGGTGAAAGCAGCACGGCATCATCCGGCGCGGCGATCTGCGCCGCGCGAGCCACTGCCTTCTTCATGGATGCGACTCGTTCCGCGGGTACGCCGCTTGGGCCGATTGCCTTCTCGATCAAGGCCGCGTCTCGCCCGATCAGCAGCACGTGCTTCGCATGTCCGCGGATCGCGGGCACGAGCGCTTCAAACTTCTGCCCCTTGCCCTCGCCGCCGAGAATCAACACGGCCTTCCTCGACAGGCCATTCAGAGCGGCGACGGTGGCGCCGACGTTGGTGCCCTTGGAATCGTCCAGCCATTCGACGCCACCGCGCAGCGCGACACGCTGCATGCGATGCGGCAGGCCCTTGAAACTGCGCAGGCCCTGCGCCATTGCCGCGAGCGGCAAGCCCGCGCGGTGCGCCAGGGCGCAGGCCGCCAGCGCGTTGGACAGGTTGTGCGACCCCGAGAGCGGCAGTTCGTCCACGGGCAAGATCCGTTCGGCGCCGCGCGCCAGCCAATCGCGCCCCGCGATCCTCAAGACGCCGAAGTCCTCCGGCATCGCGGGCGCATCCAGTCCGAAAGTGATCTCGATGCGGCCCGGCAGCGCAAGCGCCATGGATGCCGAATCGCAGCGATTCAGCACCTGTGCGCCCTCCCCCATGAAGATGCGCGCCTTGGCGCCGGCGTACTCGGCGAGCCCCGCGTAGCGGTCGAGGTGGTCCTCCGAGAGGTTCAGCATTGCCGCCGCGTCCGGATTCAGCGACCAGGTCGTCTCGAGCTGGTAGCTGGAGAGCTCGAGTACCCACGCCGCAGGCGGATTTTTCCTGCCTGCGAGAGCGTCGAGAGCCGGAGGAGAGATGTTTCCGGCGACTTCGCAATCGATGCCGGCGGACCGGAGCAGATGCCCGGTCAGCGCGGTCACGGTACTTTTGCCATTGGTGCCTGTTACGGCAAGTACTTTTCCCTTGGCGGCCCAGGCGAACAGTTCGATGTCGCCTACGACTGGAATATTTTTCGCGAAGGCGGCCTGGATCAGTTCGTCCTCGAGGGAAAGGCCGGGGCTGATGCAGACCAGGTCCACGTCCTTAAGCAGCGATGCCTTGAACTTGCCGGCGTGCAGTTCGCCGGAAAAATCCTTTTCCCGCGGCGGCGCGGAACGCGTATCAGCCGCACGCACCATGCCGCCCTGGCTCGTCACCCAGTTTGCGGCCGACAGTCCGGTGTCTCCCAGGCCGAGGACCAGGATTCTTTTTCCTTTCAATGGAAAAGGAACTGGTTTTCGAAGGAGCGAAAAAGCCGGTTCTCGCATCATCTGAGCTTGAGCGTCGAGAGGCCGAACAGGACCAGCATCATGGTGATGATCCAGAAGCGCACCACCACCTGGGACTCCTTCCAGCCCTCGAGTTCGTAGTGGTGGTGCAGGGGCGCCATGCGGAAGATGCGCTTGCCGCCGGTGGCCTTGAAATAAATCACCTGGATCATGACCGAGAGCGTTTCGGCGACGAACACGCCGCCCATGATGAAGAGCACGATCTCCTGGCGCACGATCACGGCGATGGTGCCCAGCGCGGCGCCCAGCGCGAGGGCGCCAACATCGCCCATGAACACCTCCGCCGGGTAGGCGTTGAACCAGAGGAATCCGAGCCCGGCGCCGACCAGCGCGCCGCAGAACACCGCCAGTTCGCCTGCGCCGGCCACGTAGGGCACGCCGAGATACTTCGAGAACACGGCATGGCCCGCGACGTAGGCAAAGATGCCGAGCGCGCCGCCCACCATCACGGTGGGCATGATCGCCAGCCCGTCCAGGCCGTCGGTGAGGTTCACGGCGTTGGAGGTGCCGACGATGACGAAGTAGCTGAGCACGACGAAACCGATCGCGCCCAGCGGATAGGCGACGAACTTGAAGAACGGCACGATCAGCGTGTTCAACGCCGGCGTGCTCTGCGCGAGCCAGCCCAGATAGCAGGCCGCGGCCAGCCCGAACACCGATTGCCAGGCAATCTTCGCCTTCGCCGGCAGTCCCTTCGGATTGCGGTGCACGACCTTGCGGTAGTCGTCGATCCAGCCAATGGCGCCGAAGGCAAGCGTCACCAGCAGCACCACCCAGATGAAGCGGTTGCCGAGGTCGCCCCACAGCAGCGTGGTGATGGCGATCGAAAGCAGGATCAGCGCGCCGCCCATGGTCGGCGTGCCCGCCTTGGTGAGGTGCGACTTGGGGCCGTCGTCGCGCACCGCCTGGCCGATCTTGTAGGCGGTGAGCTTGCGGATCACGTAGGGCCCGAGGATGAGCGATATCGCCAGCGCGGTGAGGCAGGCGAGCACCGCGCGCAAAGTGAGGTAGCTGAAGACGTTGAAGAGCCGGACATCCTTTGCCAGCCATTGGGAGATTTCGAGCAGCATCAGTGGGCCGCCTCTTTCGAGCCGCGCGTTTCGCCGGCGAGCGCCGCAACCACCCGCTCCATCTTCATGAAGCGCGAGCCCTTGACGAGGATCGTGGCGACGCCCCTGGTCGCGTCAATCAGCTTCTCGATGGCGTCGAAGTGCCGGCCGCCGTCGCCGAACGCCTTCACCGCCGCAGGCGACGCCGCACCGAGCGCCAGCAGCAGCGACACGCCACGCTCCCTGGCGTAGCGCCCCACCTCGGCGTGGAATTCGGGGCCCTGTTCGCCCACTTCGCCCATGTCGCCCAGCACGAGCGCGGTCGGGCCCCGGCAGGAAGCGAGCACGTCGATGGCGGCGCGCACCGAATCCGGATTGGCGTTGTAGCTGTCGTCGATCAGCGTCGCGCCAGCGGCGGTCTTCTTCACTTGCAGGCGACCGGCATAGGGAAGAAAGGCGCCGAGTCCGGCGCCGATGGATTCGGCCGTCACGCCGGCCGCATGTGCGCAGGCGGCCGCGGCAAGCGCATTGCGCACGTTGTGCAGGCCCGGAATCGACAGGGTCGCCTGCGCCTCGCCCGAGGGCGTGCGCAGGACGATTTCGCTTTGCAGCGGCTTCAGGACGTAGCGGCCGGTAACCTCGCCCGCCTGTATGCCGAACTCGACCCGCCTGCGCCGGCCGGCCTTCTGCCGGAACACGCCGGCCATCGGGTCCTCGCCGTTCAGCACCGCGATGCCCTTGTCCGGCAGCGCCTCGAACACGCTTGCGTTCTCGGCCGCCACCGCCTCGACCGATTGCATGAACTCCAGGTGCTCGCGCTGCGCATTGTTGACCAGCGCGATGTCGGGCCGCGCGATGTCCGCCAGCAGCGCGATTTCGCCCGGATGGTTCATGCCGAGTTCGATCGCGCAGTAGCGGTGGCTCGCGCGCAGGCCGAGCAGGGTCATGGATACGCCGATGTCGGTGTTCAGATTGCCGCGCGTGGCGTGCGCCCCGCCCTCGCCCGCGTGCTGGCGCAGGATCGAGGCGAGCATCTCCTTGGTGGTGGTCTTGCCGTTCGAACCCGTGATCGCGATCACCGTGGGCGCGAATCGCAGCCGCCAGTTCCGTGACAGGCGCCCGAGCGCGCGCCGCGTGTCGTCGGCCACCAGCAAAGGCAGGGGCGCACCGCCGGCATGCTTTTCGTCCACCAGCGCCGCAACCGCGCCGCGCTCCTTCGCCATCGCGAGGAAATCGTGTCCATCGAAGCGTTCGCCGCGGATGGCGACGAACAACTGGTCCCGGCCGACCGAGCGCGTGTCGGTGGAAACGCCGAGGAAGCGAAGCGCGTCGCTCCCGCCCGCGTTCGGCCCGCCCCGCACCCGGGCGCCCATGGCGCCGGCGGCTTCGGCGAGACTCATCATTGAATTCCCCGGCGTGCCAGCGCCGCGCTCGCGACCCCGGCGTCGGAAAACGCCAGCCGCCTGCCGGCAATCTCCTGGAATGCCTCATGCCCCTTGCCGGCAATCAGCACGACGTCGGCAGCGTCCGCCGACGCGACCGCAGCCTCGATGGCCCTGGCGCGGTCGAGTTCGACGATGCAGTCGCCGGCGCATTTTCCGGGCATCCCGCCGCGAATCGAATCGACGATCGCCTGCGGGTCTTCGCCGCGCGGATTGTCGGTAGTGAGCACGACGCGATCGGCGCGCGCCGCCGCCACGCCGCCCATGACGGGCCGTTTTGCCTTGTCGCGCCCGCCGCCGGCGCCGAACACCGCGACCAGCCGCCCGCCGCGCGCCTGCGCGACCGGTTGCAGCGCTGCAAGTACCTGGTCGAGCGCGTCCGGCGTGTGCGCGTAGTCGACCACCACCAGCGGACGATCGCCGATCTGCTGCATGCGCCCGGCGACTTGCGGCAGGGTCTCCAGGAGCTTGACGCCCTCTGCGAAGGGGATTCCCTTCGCCACGAGGCAGCCCAGCACCCCGAGCGCGTTGGCGACGTTGAAGCTTCCGAGCTGGGGAATCGTCACTTCGGCGCGCCCCCAGCTCGAATTGATTTCTGCCTTCCGGCCTTGAAGATTCAACACCGATATGAATTCCGGAACCGGAACGCCGGACAGCGAATAACCGATCGTCCGCACGCCGCGCGCTTCGAGGCGCTTCGCGAGCTGCACGCCAAACGGGTCATCGAGATTGAGCACTGCGGCACCGAGGCCCGGCACGTCGAACAGCCGCGCCTTGGCCTCGGCATACGCGGCCAACGTGCCGTGGTAGTCGAGATGGTCGTGCGTGAGGTTGGTAAACAGCGCGCAGTCGAAGGCGACGCCGTTCACGCGCCCCTGGTCGAGGCCGTGCGAGGACACTTCCATCGCGACCGCGCCTGCGCCAGCGGCCTTGAATTCCGCAAGCAGGCGATGCACTTCCAGCGCATCGGGGGTGGTGTTTTCTACCGCAGCCAGACCGGAAGGAAAGCCCGCGCCGAGCGTTCCGATCACTGCAGTTCTTGTTTCCTTCAAGGACAGAAGATGGGCGAGCCACTGCGTACAGGAAGTCTTGCCATTGGTACCTGTGACGCCGCACACCCACAGCGAGTCGGACGGGCGACCATAGAACTCGTGCGCCAGGTGGCCCGCCTGCGCCTTGAGGCCGGCAACGCCGGCATTCGGCGTTTTCCAGCGATCGTCCCAGGTGTAGCCCTCGCGCTCCCAGACGACCGCCGCGCAGCCGCGCGCGATCGCCTGCGCGATGTGGCGCCGGCCATCGGCCGCCGTGCCGGGCCAGGCGAAGAAAGCCACAGACGGCGCCGCGCGCCGGCTGTCGGATGCGAGGCGTTCGATCACCGCCCCCTGGCGCGCAAGCAGCGCAAAGATATTTTCAATTACGTGTTCTCCTTGGCCTCGTCGCCCTCTCCGGGCAGCTCGATCGGCACGAGCGGCGCGTCGTAGGGCGCCCCGAGCAGGCGCAGCGCGCCCTGCATCACCTGGGCAAACACCGGCGCCGCCACCTGGCCGCCGTAGTACTGGCCGGCGGAGGGTTCGTCCAGCATCACGGCGATGACCAGGCGCGGCTCGGACACCGGCGCGAAGCCGACGAACGAGGAGACGTACTTGTGCGCCGCGTAGCCGCCGTTTTCCTGCTTGTGCGCGGTGCCCGTCTTGCCGCCCACGCGCCAGCCGACGATGCGGGCGCGCGGCGCGGTGCCGCCCGGCTGCACGGCGGCCTCGAGCATTTCACGCATCGCGCGCGCGACCTCCGGTGAAAAGACGCGCTTGCCCTCTGCCGGGGCACCGGTCTTCATCAGCGACAGCGGCGCGAGTTCGCCGTCGCGCGCGAACACGGTGTAGGCGCGCGCAAGCTGGATCAGGCTGACCGAGATGCCGTGGCCGTACGCCATGGTCGCCTGCTCGACCGGCCGCCAGGTTTTCGCTTCGCGCAACCGGCCGCCTGCCTCGCCCGGGAAACCCAGCCGGGGCGCGCTGCCGAAGCCGACACGCTGGAACATGTCGTGCATCTCTTCGCGCGGCATGGAGAGCGCGATCTTCGCGGCGCCGACATTGGAGGATTTCTGAATCACCTGCGCGGCGCTCATGCCGGCGGACTTGCCGTCCGCGTGCGCATCGTGGATGGTGTAGCTGCCGATGGTGAGCGTGCCGGGCGCAGTCTGGATCATGGTCCGCGGCGTGATCCTTCCCGTCTCGATCGCGAGGCCTACGGTGAAAGGCTTCAAGGTCGAGCCCGGCTCGAAGGTGTCCGTCATGACGCGATTGCGCAGCTGCGCGCCGGTAAGCCGGGCGCGGTTGTTCGGGTTGTAGGTGGGCATGTTGGCGAGCGCGAGGACTTCGCCCGTGCGCACGTCGAGCACCACCACCGCGCCCGCCTTTGCCTTGTGCGCCTCCACCGCCGCCTTGAGCGCGCCGAAGGCGAGGTTCTGCATCTTGCTGTCGATCGACAGCGTGAGGTCCCGCCCGTCCTGCGCCGCGCGGATGGATTCCACGTCCTCGACGACCCGCCCGAGCCGGTCCTTGATCACGCGGCGGCTGCCCGCGGCGCCCGCCAGCAGCGCCTGCTGCGAGAGCTCGATGCCTTCCTGGCCGGCGTCGTCCACGCCGGTGAAGCCGACCACGTGCGCCGTCGATTCGCCGCCCGGGTAGTAGCGGCGATACTCGTTCTGCTGGTGGATGCCGGTGATGCCCAGGTCCTGGATGCGGGCCGCCGCCTCGGGCGGGATCTGGCGCTTCAGGTAGACGAACTCGCGCTCGGCTTCCGCGAGCTTGCGCGCGAGTTCGCGCGCATCGAGCGGCAGCAGCGCCGCGAGGCTCTTGAGCTGCGCGGGAGTCGCGTGGACGTCATCCGGGATCGCCCACACCGATTTCACCGGCGTCGAGATGGCGAGCGCCTCGCCGTTGCGATCCACGATCCGGCCGCGCGTCGCCGGCATTTCGAGCACCCGCGAATAGCGCGCCTCCCCCTTGCCTTGCAGGAACACGGTATGCATCGACTGCAGGTAGACCGAGCGGCCGGCCAGCACTGCGAATGCGGCGAGCAGGAGCGCGACCGCGAGGCGCGCGCGCCACACGGGCAGCCGGACCATCATCGGCACGCTCGCTGCGATCACCGCTCGCGCTTCCCGCCCTGATCGGCAGCGCCGGGCCCGGGCACCCGCAGCTCCGCCATCCGCAGCTGCCGTGAATCGACGGTCCGCGTGTCGGACGCAGCGACCATCCGCACGCGCCGTGGGTCGGGCGCGCGCATGCCGAGCTTGCCCGCGGCGATCTTCTCGACCCTCGAATGCAGTCCCCAGGTGCTCGATTCCAGCTGCAGCTGGCCGAATTCGACGTCCAGCGCGCGCGCGCGCTCCTGTTCGCGTTCGAGCCGCGTGAAGAGCTTGCGCGACTCGTGCTGGGAGGTGACGAGCCCGAGCGCGCAGACGATGAGAACCAGGAGGAGGAGGAGGTTCAGCTTCGCCACGCGTCGGGCCCGTGTCCGGTTAGTGCGCGCTTCAATAAGGCAGGATCGAGGTCTGCGCTGCTGCGTTCGGCGGCGCGCAGGGTCGCGCTGCGCGCGCGCGGATTGGCCGCGATCTCGGCCGCCGAGGCACGCGTCGCCCTGCCCGCCAGTCTGAGAGCCGGTTGTGGCAAATCCCGGGCGCGAATCGGCAAATCCGCGGGCAGGCTGTCGGCCGAGCAGGCGCGCAGGAAGCGCTTCACCAGCCGGTCCTCCAGCGAGTGAAAGGCGATCACCGCGAGCCGTCCGCCTGCGGCGAGCCGCGCGGTGGCCTGCGGCAGCATCATCGCGATTTCCTCAAGCTCCCGATTGACGAGAATCCGTAGAGCCTGAAAGGTGCGCGTCGCCGGATTCTGGCCTGCTTCCCGTGTGCGGACCGCCGCAGCCACGACAGCGGCAAGTTGCTCGGTGCGGACGAGCGGCTCGCGTGCCCTAGCAGCAACAATCGCCTTTGCAACCTGTTTAGCAAACCGTTCTTCGCCATAGCCGCCGATTGCCTCCCGGATTTGTTGTTCTGTTGCGCTCGCCAGCCAGTCCGCGGCGGAAACGCCGCGGGTCGGATCCATGCGCATGTCGAGCGGGCCGTCGGCGCGGAACGAGAAGCCGCGCGCCGGGTCTTCGAGTTGTGGCGACGAGACGCCCAGGTCCGCGAGCACGCCCTGCACCTGCGCCACTCCCAGCCGGTCGAGCACCCGCGCCAGCTCGCTGAAAGGCGCGTGCGCGATGCTGAAGCGCGGGTCGCTGATGTCGCCCGCGGCGGCGACCGCCGCAGGATCGCGGTCGAGCGCGATCAGCCGCCCCGCCGGCCCGAGGCGCGCGAGGATCGCGCGGCTGTGGCCGCCGCGCCCGAAAGTGGCGTCCACGTAGGTGCCGTCCCGCCTTTCTCCCGGCGTGATGGCGAGCGCCGCGAGCGCCTCTTCGAGGAGGACGGGGCGATGAGCAGGGGGTTTTCCGGTCCCGGGTGCGCTCATCGTCGACACCCGCCGTCACAGCGAGAAGTCCTCCATGCCCGGAGGCGGAGTGCCGGAAGCGGACAGCGCGGCGGCGAGCTTCGCGCTCCAGACGCCCGCGTCCCAGAGTTCGAAATAGTGGCTTTGGCCGACGAGCATCGCCTCGCGCTCGAGCCTGGCATGCAGCCGCAGGCCGCTCGAGAGCAGCACGCGGCCCGAGGCGTCCGGCGCGACGTGCTCCTCGAAGCCGAGCAGCAGGCGCTTCCACCAGCTCGCCTGCGGGTGAAAGCTGGGGAATTTCTCCACCTGCGAGCGCACGCGCTCCCAGTCGGATTCCGGGTAGATGAGCGCGCAGCCGTCCGGGTGCGCGCTGAGCACCAGGGTTCGGCCTGCGGCGACCAGCGCATCGCGGTGCCGCGTGGGTATGGCGAGCCGGCCCTTGGCATCCAGCGTGAGCACAGTTGCGCCGTGAAACGTACCGCTCATCTCTTTTTGTCTCCTCCACTTGAATCACTCAAAACCGAAGACAGGGCATTTTTAAGCCACTTTTTTCTACGTTTTCCCACTTTAATCTGAAAACTGGAGGAAGGTCAAGCCGGGCGAGGGAATTTCTTCAGCCGAGACAACCACTTAGCGAAACTATTGAAGACAGTTTCTGAATTTTATTTATCTTTATTTATCATATAGATACAAATGCCATTAAATGTGAATTCTCATAAGTCAGTGGCGACTCACCTGGAAGGGCTGGAAAAAGCCCCTGGGCGATAATTCGCGACCCATGATCGACAAATTCTTCGCCACGCCGCAGGCCGCGCTGGCCGATCTGCCGGACGGCGCGACGGTGATGATTGGCGGCTTCGGCAACGCCGGCATGCCCGCCGCGCTGATCGACTGCCTGATCGCGCAGGGCGCGAAGGAACTCACCGTAGTCAACAACAACGCGGGCAACGGCGACACGGGGCTCGCGGCGCTCATCGGCGCCGGCCGCGTGCGCAAGATCCTCTGCTCATTCCCGCGCCAGGCCGATTCCTGGCACTTCGACAAGCTCTACCGCGCGGGGAAAATCGAACTGGAACTGGTGCCGCAGGGCACGCTCGCCGAGCGCATCCGCGCCGCGGGCGCGGGCGTCGGCGGCTTTTTCACGCCGACCGCCTACGGTACCCGGCTCGCGGAAGGCAAGGAGACGCGCGAGATCAACGGCAGGGGCTACGTGCTCGAATTCCCGATCTACGCCGACTACGCGCTGATCAAGGCCGATCGCGCCGACCGCTGGGGCAACCTCACCTACCGCAAGACCGCGCGCAATTTCGCGCCGATCATGGCCGCCGCGGCGAAGTGCACCGTGGCGCAGGTGCGCGAGGCGGTGGAATTGGGAGAACTCGACCCGGAGCACGTGGTGACGCCGGGAATCTTCGTCCAGCGCGTGGTGCGCGTGGACGCCGCAGGTAAAACCCAACGGAAAGCCGCGTGAAAAAACTCGACCGCAACCAGATCGCCGCTCGTGTCGCGCGCGACATCCCCGAGGGCGCCTACGTGAACCTGGGCATCGGCCTGCCGACGCTCGTGGCGGGCCACATTCCCAAGGGGCGCGAGATCATCCTGCACAGCGAAAACGGCATCCTCGGCCTGGGACCCAAACCCGCTCCGGGCACCGAGGACGAGGACCTGATGGACGCCGGCAAGGCGCCGGCCACCATCGTCACCGGCGGCTCCTACTTCCACCACGCCGACTCGTTCGGCATGATCCGCGGCGGCCATATCGACATCTGCGTGCTGGGCGCGTTCCAGGTCGCCGCCAACGGCGACATCGCCAACTGGCACACCGGCGAGGCGGACGCCATCCCGGCGGTCGGCGGCGCGATGGACCTCGCCGCCGGCGCAAAGCAGGTGTTCGTCACCATGGAGCACCTGACCAAGCAGGGCGAATCGAAGATCGTCGAGCGCTGCAGCTACCCGCTCACCGGGCTGCGCTGCGTCACGCGAATCTACACGGACCTCGCGGTGATCGACGTCACGCCTGACGGGCTGCACCTGGTCGAGATCGTGGCCGAAGGGCTGTCCTTCGACGAATTGCAGCGGCTGAACGGCGTAAAGCTGAATTACAAGGCCGCCGCCTAGTCAGCAGGAAATCAGGGACAGTCCACCATTTTCACGTGACGGTTGAGGCTACTTGCCTTCGCCAACCAGGGATATTCGCCTGCGCAGGCGTTCGGCGGCCGACGGGTCCCCAGCGGCTTCGGCGCGTTTCAGTTCCACCCCTAACCAAGCCAGCAGCGGTCTGCGCCAGCCTTGCGCCGAGGACACCTCGACAGCCGCGTGGATGGATTCCGGAGTCGCCTTCCCCGCCTTGAATTGCACTCCCAGGTTCACCAGCCGAGAGACCGGATCCTCCGCAGCGGCGCGCGGCGCGCGTCCCGCGAGGAAATCCGCATAGGCGATTTCTTCCGGCCCGGCATCGGCCCGCAGCTTCTCGAATCCCGGACAGTCATCGAACTCCAGGGCCGCGGCACGAGTGGCGCAGCGAACGAGCTCGGCGCGCGCAAGCAGGTCGGCGCGCCCGGTGCTGCGCAGTTCCCCCACCGCACGCTCGAACTCCAGATACGCAACGCGCGCGTCGCCCTTCAGGTAGTAGGACTGGAATGCACTCAGGGCACCGTGCGCGTTCGATTCCCAGCCAGGCACGACCTTCCCGCCGCCGCAGGAAGCCAACATGCAGGCCCCGGCGAAAGCTGCCGCCGCCCGGAAAAACGTGGACTGTCCCTGATTTCGGTTCACGGCAGCTTGATCTTGGTGTCGCGCTCGAACGGCCACTTGCGATTGATTTCGTCTATCAGGGACGAGACTCTGCGCAGGCTCGCCTCGACTTCGGCGCGCAAGGCCGCGAGGTCGGTGGTGGCGGCCTTGGCGTTCGCGCCGACCACCTGCGCGTCGGCGAGGATGCCGTCGACCTTCTTCAGGCTTGCACGTATTTCGCCGAGGATCGCGTTGGCCTGCGCCACGGCCCTCTGCGTTTCGTCGGCGACGCCGCCCTGGCCGAACATGCGCTGATCGGCCTTGCCGAGGACCGTATCGAGCTTGAGGGAAACGTTGCCCAGCGAGGCGAGCAGCGCGTTGGCCCGGTCGATCGAGGCGATCACTTTCTTCGCGTTGTCGTCGCCTCCCAGCATGCCGCCCAGGAGCCCGTACTTTCCGGCCAAGCGCTCGGTCACGGTGCGCGCGCTCTTCAGGCTCTCCTGCAGGCTCGATCCCGAATCGGTAAGCTGGTCGATGTTCTCGAGCACGGCGCGCAGCGTCGCGACCATGCGAGGAATCTCCTGCTGGGTGTCGCCGCGCAGCACCGGGCGTTCGGCCCGATCTGGCAACGGCGGGTCCTTCAGATCGGCGGAAAACGCGCGGATCTTTGCCCCGCCCACAAGCGGGATTTCGAGGGTGAAGATGGTGGTGGTGCGCAGCCAGCGCGCTTCGCTCTCCCGGACGCGGATATGGATGCGCGCCTTGCCGTCATCCGACAGCGACAACCGCCGCACCCGGCCGATCGGAAAGCCGGCGAACGTGAGTTCCATGCCGGTACTCACACCCTCGGCATCGTCCGTGACCAGCACTAGACGTCGCGTATCCTCGAAAACGCCGCGTGCGTATAGCACGTAGCCCACCAGCGCCACCGCGACCACGATCGAGATTGCGAGCAGCATTCCCACCTTGATACCGAGGCTCTTCGGCAGGAACGGGAGCCCGCCGTTGGACTGGATTTCGGTCTTATCGTCCATACTCAGATGTATTTGACCACCAATGACAGCATTTCCAAAAAGCAGATGACGAGGAACAGCTTCATCAGGCCGGCGAGCACCGTGGCCGGGATGGTGTGCACGTTGCCGCGCTCCGCTTCCAGACCCGTGGCGAGCGGAATAAGCGCGACGGCGAGGCCGAACAAGCCACACTTGAGCAGCGCACCGACCAGGATCTGCGCGTCGAACACATGGCTGACGACGCGCGTGTAGACGTGAAAGCCCGAGACGGACGTGCCGTAGAACAACGCATAGCTCAGGTACATCGCCAGCGCGACGCCCAAAGTGGTGAGCGAAAATACCGACAGCGCCGCTGCCGCGATCCGCGGCACCAGCTCCCCGTGCAACGGGCTGGCGCCGTGCTCCTCCTGGTCCTCCAGTTCGCCGCTGACGCGCATCAGCGCGATCTCGGCGCCGATCGCGGCACCCGAGCGCAGCGCAATGAACAGCGCCGTCAGAAACGGTATCAGTTCCAGCACCAGCACGCGCAGCACCATCTCGAGGGCGTATTGCGCCAGGCCATACGCGATCGCGGTTTCGTAGACGATCTCGATGATCACCATGCTCATGAGCGCGCAAAACGCCAGGTAGGCCGGCAGGACGTTCCACGCGGTGAGATAGATCTGCTGCACGGCAAGCACGCGCGCCGCCGGACCGTAGCTGGACGGCGTAAGCGCCGCCGCGGTGGCGAAACTGCCAAAGCGCAGCAGCCGCCGCCAGCTGCGGGGCCGCAGGACGATTTCGCCGGCAAGTGGCATGCGGCGAGTTTACAGTTTTCGCGCCACGCGCCGCGCCACGTCGAGGAACGCGGCCACCACGGGCGAGGCGTCCGTCCGGCGCCAGGCGAGCGCCACTTTCGCCAGCGGCGTCGCTTCGCGAAAGGGGCGGTAGACCACGCCTGCGAGGCCGATCTTCCGCGCCGACGCCGGTACCAGCGCCACGCCGATGCCCGCCGAGACCAGCCCGATCACCGCATGGGTCTGGTTCACTTCCTGCGCCACGCGCGGCGTGAAGCCGGCGCGCAGGCAGAATCCCATGATCAGGTCGTGGAACACGAAGCCGGCGGTGCGCGGGAACATCACGAACGACTCGCCCGCCAGCCGCCGCAGCGGCACGCGGCGCATGGCGCGCAGCGGGTGCGCGGCCGGCAGCGCGAGCACGAAGGGTTCCTCGAGGACGGTTTCCGCGGCGAGTTCCGCCTCCGCCACCGGCGGGCGCAGCAGGCCGACGTCGATGTTCTCGCGCCGCAGCGCATCGAGCTGCTGCGGGATCGTCAGTTCGCGCAGGTCCAGCGTCACGTCCGGGAAGCCGCGCGCGAAATCGCGCAACGCGAGCGGCAGCAGCGTATAGGCGGTGTTGGCAAGGAAACCCACCGCGAGGCGCCCCTCCTCGCCGCGCCCGGCGCGCCGGGCGTGTTCCACCGCGCGCTCGGCACGCGCCAGTGTCTGCCGCGCCTCCTCGAGGAAGGCCTTGCCGGCGTGCGTGAGCGCCACGCTGCGCCGCGTGCGCTCGAACAGGCGCAGGCCCAGCTCGCGCTCCAGGGTCATGATCGCCTGCGACAGCGGCGGCTGCGTCAGCGCGAGGCGCCGCGCCGCACGCCCGAAATGCAGCTCCTCGGCGAGGGCGACGAAATAGCGCAGCTGGCGCAGTTCCATTGATATGCAGTGCGTATCAGTAGTGCCTGAATTATAGATTGGACGCCCGCCTGCGCGGTTCCTAGACTCGCTCCCGGTCCGGCCATGGAAGGAGGAGCCATGACCGCCAGCACCTCGATCCATTCCCTCCATGCCAACACGCAGGGTGTCGCCGGCGGCTGATCGTAGTAGATTCGGGGCATGAAAAAAATCCGCAAGAAGCCGGAGGAGCTGCGCTCCCACCGCTGGTTCGGCGTCAAGGACCTGCGCTCCTTTGGCCACCGCTCGCGCACCGCGCAGATGGGCTACGACCGCACCGACTATCAGGGCAAGCCCGTCATCGCGATCATCAATACCTGGTCGGACATCAACCACTGCCACACGCACTTCCGCCAGCGCGCCGAGGAAGTGAAGCGCGGCATCTGGCAGGCGGGCGGCTTCCCGCTGGAAATGCCGGCCATGGCGCTGGCGGAAACCATGCAGAAGCCGACCACCATGATGTACCGCAACTTCCTCGCCATGGAGACCGAGGAACTGCTGCGCTCCTATCCGGTGGATGGCTGCGTGCTGATGGGCGGCTGCGACAAGACCACGCCCGCGCTCATCATGGGCGCAACCAGCATGAACCTGCCGGCGATTTACCTGCCTGCGGGCCCGATGCTGAACAGCCACTGGCGCGACCAGACGCTGGGCTCGGGCTCGGATACCTGGAAATACTGGGACGAGCTGCGCGCCGGCCGCATCACGGAGAAGGATTGGAACGACATCGAGGACAGCATCGCGCGCTCGCCGGGCACCTGCATGACCATGGGCACGGCGGCGACCATGATGTCGCTCGCCGAGGCACTGGGCTTCACCCTGCCGGGCTACTCGTCGATCCCGGCGCCGGATTCGAACCACGCGCGCATGGCCACGCTGACCGGCAAGCGCATCGTGGACATGGTGTGGGAAGACCTCAAGCCGCGCGACTTCCTCGCCAAGGGCTCGTTCGACAACGCCATCACGACGCTGATGGCGATGGGCGGCTCGACCAACGCCATCGTGCACCTGGTGGCGATGGCCGGGCGCGCCGGACTCGCCTTCCCGCTCGAGCGCTACAACGAAATCGCAGCGAAAGTGCCGGTGATCGCGAACGTGCGGCCCTCCGGCGCGAAGTACCTGATGGAAGACTTCTTCTATGCAGGTGGGTTACGAGCCCTTCTTTTCTCCTTGAAAGACCTTCTGGATCTAAGTGCGAAAACAGTCAACGGGAAAACCCTGGGAGAGAACATCGAAGGTGCCAAGGTCTGGAACGCGGACGTGATCCTGCCGCGCGACAAGCCGCTCAAGAAGTCCGGCGCCATCATCATGCTGCACGGCAGCCTGGCGCCGGATGGCGCCGTCCTGAAAACCAGCGCCGCCGATCCGAAGCTCCTGCAGCATACGGGCAAGGCGGTGGTGTTCGAGGACTACAACGACATGGCGGCGCGCATCGACCGCGACGACCTCGACGTCGACGCGAACTCCGTGCTGGTGCTGAAGATGTCGGGACCGCTGGGCGGCCCGGGCTTCCCCGAGTGGGGCATGCTGCCGATGCCGAAGAAGCTCATCAAGCAGGGCATCAAGGACATGGTGCGGATCTCGGATGGCCGCATGAGCGGCACCAGCTACGGCACCTGCATCCTGCACGTCGCGCCGGAAGCCTACGTCGGCGGCCCGCTCGCCTTGGTGCAGAACGGCGACATGATCGAACTCGACGTCGAGAAGAAGCTCATCAACCTGAAGGTCCCGGAAGCGGAAATGGCGAAGCGCAAGGCCGCCTGGAAGCGCCCGCCGATCAAGTACGAGCGCAGCTACGGCGCGATCTTCTCAAGGCACGTCAAGCAGGCGAACGAGGGCTGCGACTTCGATTTCCTCGAGGGCACCGCGCCCACCGCGGATCCGGAGATTCACTGACGTGGCGGCAAGCGCCGCCGCGCTCCCAGCCATCGCCCACGAGCTCGCCGCCTAGAAAACCAGTCTGCCCGCGCTACTCCGCGAGGGTAGCGCCCGAACCGCCCATTTCCTTCGGCATGTCCTTCATCTTCGGCAGGCCATCCTTCATGCGCAGCCGCGTTTCCTGGTAATTCACGTGGATGCCGGGCTGGTAGGGAAGCTCCGGTATCGATGCCGCGTAGACGTCGATGAGCCCCATGCCCGGGTGGTCGGTGAACAGATGGCCGCCGCAGGCCTTGCACCATTTGCGATGGCTTTTCGGCGTCTTGTTGAAGGTGCCGATGCTGTCCGCCCCGCGCGTGACCTGCACCGCGTCGGGTTTCCACAGCGTGAAGGCGTTCACCGGCCCGGCCGACCAGCTGCGGCAGGATTCACAGTGGCAGTAGCCCATGCCGGCAGGCTCGCCACTGACCGTGAACTGCACCGTGCCGCAGAAGCAGCTGCCCTTGTATTTGGCCATGGTCATTTCCTTTCGATCACGACTTCAAGGTAGGCGCTCGGCAGCACCAGCGTGCCGTCGCCCGAGCGGTTGTCGCGCGCGATCAGCTCCAGCAGCTCCTGGGTGAACAGGGCCTGCTTGCCTGCGTCGAGCGCGGCGTAGGTCTTGTTCATCGGCCCGTAGTAGGTGCGGAACACCTCGATCCAGTGCTCGGGGGAGCGGTAGCGGAAATTGAAATGGCGCTTGGTCCAGCGGATCTCGCCCGCGCTCCTGCCGAACAATTCCTCGATCCTTTCCTTCGTGCCCCACAGCGCCGGCGATTTGACGCCCGGCGCGGGCGGGAGGTACTTGCCGATCGTCTTGAACACCTGCCCGATGAAGCTCTCCGGCGTCCAGTTCGCGAGGCCGATTTTCCCCTTGGGCTTGCACACGCGCGCGAGCTCGCCCGCCGCCTTTTCCTGGTTCGGCGTGAACATCACGCCAAACGTGGACAGGACCGCGTCGAACGATGCCTCCGGGAACGGCAGGTCCTCGGCGTCGGCTTCCTGGAACTTGACCGGGTGGCCCTCGGCTTGCGCGCGCGCCTTGCCGGACTCGAGCAGCGACGCGACGTAGTCGGTCGAGGTCACTTCACAGAAGCGGCGCGCGGCGGCGAGCGTGGCATTGCCATTGCCGGCAGCGACGTCGAGCACGCGCGACCCGGAGCGCAGGTCGAGCACTTCGCACAGATCCTCGCCGACGATCTGCAGCGTGGTGCCGACGACGGCATAGTTGCCCGTGGACCAGGCGGCTTGCTGGCGGGTCTTGACGGCGGCCAGGTCGGGCGCTGGCGTGGAAAGAACGGCGGACATGGTGAGCTTCCTCGGTGGTGAACGGAGGATGCAATCTGAACCCGTCCTGTTGCCGGCGTATGTCGCCAGCGTATCCCGGCAGTAACAGTCGGGGACTACCCCACCACGGGCCGCTCCCGCTCCCGGAAAACCTCGCGCACCAGGCCGTCGCTCGATATGCCGATCCAGAGCGTGCCACTTTGCCACTTGCTGCCCGACAGCCGGTACTCCCAGTAGTCCCAGTTGCGGCGCCCGTCGCGGCTCACTTTCAGCGGCGCGCCGAGCAATTGCTCGACTTCCCTGCCCGTGGTCTTGCCCACTTCAATCTTCGCCAGGTTGTCGGTGTTCGAGAGCAGGCCACTTCCCCCGGATGCCGCGCCTTCGCCCGCCACGAGCAAGGCTGCAAATGCGGCTGCCGCCATACGGGTTCTGATGTTCATGAGTTCACCACCAGCTTTTCCAGCACCGCTCGCCCGACCTTCAGCTTGGCGCCTGCGGCGACGATCTCTTCCCAGGTATTGTCGTCCACCGAGATGCCGTCACGCTCGCGCTTGGCGCGCGTTTCGCGCTCCGGCTCGCCGGCGATGCGCACCTTGTCGACGCCCGGCGCGACCGGCGACTTGCGCAGCGATTCGAGGAATGCCGTGGTTTCCGTTCCGAACGCGTCCGCGGTTCCCATGCGCTTCGGGTCGATGAGGATCGTCAGCATGCCGTTCCAGACGCGCTTCTTCGAGCGGTCGTCGGAATGCCAGGTGCCGCCGCCCGTCAGCGCGCCGCCGAGGAGTTCGCACACGACCGCCAGGCCGTAGCCCTTGTGCAGGCCGAAAGTGCGCAACGCGCCGAATGGCTCGATGGTGCCGAAAGCCGGATTGTCAGTGGGCTGGCCCCTGTCGTCGATGAGCCATTCGGGCGAGACCTTCTCGCGCTTGTTGTGCGCGACGCGGATCTTGCCCTGCGCCACCGCGCTGGTGGCCATGTCGAGGATGAAGGGCGGCTCGTTAGGGATCGGGATGCCGACCGTCATCGGGTTGGTGCCGAAGCGCGCGTCCGCGCCGCCGTGGGGCGCAACGATGGAGCGCGAGATGACGTTCGTGAAATGCAGCGAGATCAGGCCCGCCGCCACCGCCTGCTCGGCCCACTGGCCGATGCGGCACAGGTGGTGCGAGCGGCCCAGGCCCATGGCGCACATGCCGTGCTGCTTCGCGCGCGCAATGCCGATTTCCATCGCCTCCAGCCCGATCACCTGGCCGTAGCCCGCCTGGCCGTCGAGCGAGATCATGGCGCCGCCGTCGAACAGCAGCTTCGGATGCTGGTTGACCTTGAGCCCGCCCTCGAGCAGCGAATCGACGTAGCGCGGGATCATGCCCACGCCGTGCGAATCGTGGCCGGTCAGGTTCGCGGTGACCAGGTTTTCGGCGACGATCTTCGCCTCGCGCGCGTCGCTGCCGCCCGCGGCGACGATGGCCTGGATTGCCTTTCCTAATGCGTCTTTTCTATAGATGGGCATGAGTGCGCCAATTTCCCTTCATTCCGCCTTGATCCCGCCCTTTTGCACCACCGCCGTCCAGCGATCCACTTCCGCCTTCATGAACTTGCCGAATTCCTCAGGCGTGCCTGCGACCACGTCGAAGCCGATCTGGTTCATGCGCTCCCGGATCTCGGGCGACTTCATCGTGCGCACCATGGCGTCGTTCAGCCGCGCGATCACGGGCGCCGGTGTCCTGGCCGGCGCCGCGACCGCCTGCCAGGACGTGACGATCAGGTCGCCAAAGCCCGCTTCCTTCGCGCTGGGAACATCGGGCAGCTGCGGATTGCGCGCCGGCGCCGTCACCGCCAGCGCCTTCATCTTCCCGGACTTGATGTAGTTGGTCACCGCGCCAAGGTTCTGGAACGAGATGTCGACCTGGTTGCCCATGATGTCGGTCTGGCAGGCGGCGCCACCCTTGTACGGCACGTGCACCGCCTGGATGTCGGCGCCCTGCTTGAACACTTCGCCGGTGAGGTGGTCCGACGAGCCGGTGCCGCTTGAGCAGTAGGAAAGTTTCCCGGGATTGGCCTTGGCGTAGGCGATCAGGTCCTTCACGCTGTTGGCGGGCAGGCTGGGCTTGGTGATCAGGACGTTCGGCGTGGTCACCGCCAGCGTGATCGGCGCGAAGTCGCGCACCGGGTTGTAGCGCAGGTCCTTGAACAGGGCAGCGTTGATCGAGAATACGCCGATGGAACCCACCAGCACGGTATGGCCGTCGGGATCCGCCTTGGCGACGAATTCCGCCGCGATCGCGCCGTTCGCGCCGGGCTTGTTCTCGACCACGGCCGGCTGGCCGAGGAACTCCTGGAACTTCGAGCTGATCGCGCGGCCCACGATGTCCGAGGAACCCCCCGCCACGAACGGGATCACGACGCGGATCGGCTTGGTCGGAAACGCCTGCGCCTGCGCGCCACCCGCCGCAAGGGCGAGCAGGGCTGCGGCCAGCGGCGCGGCGAGCTTCTTAACTGAGTGGTTCATTATTTCTCTCCAGGGGTTCCTCGATCAGGGAGGCAAGTTTACAATGCCGCGCTCGACCATCGCGTTTCAAGGGAGCAGGCCCATGAAAAGTTTCGCCCGCATTGCCGCCGTCATCGCCACCGCCCTGCTCGCCGCGACGCCGCTGCAGGCGCAGAATTATCCGACCAAGCCCATCCGCATCATCGTGCCCTTCGCCGCGGGCGGCACGTCCGACATCCTCGCGCGCGCGATCGGTCCGCACCTCACCACGGCCTGGAGCCAGCCGGTGATCGTGGAGAACCGCACCGGCGCCAACGGCAACGTGGGGGCGGACTTCGTCGCCAAATCGGCGCCGGACGGCTACACCATGCTGCTCTCGGACGTGGGCGCGCTGTCGATCAACCCGAGCGTCTACGCCAGCATGCCGTTCGACCCGGCGAAGGATTTCTCGCCCATCGTGATGGTGTCGTACTCGCCGCACGTGCTGGCGGTGCATCCTTCGGTGCCGGCCAGCACCGTGCCGGAGCTGGTCGCCTATGCCAAGGCCAATCCCGGCAAGATGAACTTCGCCAATTCGGGCACCGGCGGCGCGCCACACCTTGCGGGCGTCGAATTCGCGGCGCGCACCGGCGTGCAGTGGGCCTACATTCCCTACAAGGGCGGCTCGGCGGCGGTGACCGACGTCATTGCCGGCAACGCCAACGTGCTGTTCAACGGCATGCTCGCCACCTATCCGTCGGTGAAAGGCGGCCGCCTGAAGGGCATCGCGGTCTCCGCCGCCGCGCGCGTGCCTTCCGCGCCCGAGCTGCCGACGGTTGCCGAGACCCTGCCGGGCTTCGTGACCGGCTCCTACCAGGGCCTGCTCGCCGCCGCCGGCACGCCGCGCGACGTCGTCGCGAAACTCAATGCCGAACTGACGCGCATCCTGAACACCGCGGACATGAAGGAATTCCTCGCCAAGCAGGGCACCGAGGTGCGCACCGGCCCGCCCGAGGCGCTGGGCAGTTTCATCGTCAACGAGAAGTCGCGCTGGGCGAAAGTGGTCAAGGAAGCCGGCATCAAGGCCGAATAACGGAAGGGAAATGATGGATCTGCCGCAAAACGCATTCAAGCGCGCGCTCAAGGCCGGCAAGACGCAGATCGGGCTGTGGTCGAGCCTGGCGTCGAACTATTCGGTGGAGGTCATCGCCGGCGCCGGCTACGACTGGCTGCTGCTCGACAGCGAGCACTCGCCGAACGACCTGGAATCGCTGCTCACGCAGTTGCAGGCCTGCGCGCCCTACGCCGCGGCGCCGGTCGTGCGCGTGCCCTGGAACGACACCGTGAACATCAAGCGCGTGCTGGATATCGGCACGCAATCGCTGTTGATCCCGTACGTCTGCAGCCCCGAAGAAGCCAAGGCGGCGGTCGCGGCGACGCGCTATCCGCCGGCAGGCGTGCGCGGCGTCGCGGGCACCACGCGCGCAACGCGCTTCGGCCGCGTCAAGGAATACGCAAAACGCGCGCATGAGGAAATCTGCGTGCTCGTCCAGGTGGAGACCAAACCCGCGCTCGACCAGCTCGAAGCGATCTGCGCGGTGGAAGGCGTGGATGGCGTGTTCATCGGCCCTGCCGACCTGCACGCCTCGATGGGTTACCCCGGCGAAACGTCGAACGCGGCGGTGCTGCCGCTGATCGAGGATGCCATGCGCCGCATCCGCAAGGCGGGCAAGGCGCCGGGCTACCTGTCGCCGGTCGAAGCGGACGCGAAACGCATGCTTGCCGCGGGTTGCCAGTTTTGCGCCGTCGGCGCCGACATCGGCATCCTCGCGCGAGGTGCTGAAGCCTTGCGAGGGAAATTCCAATCATGAAGAACGAGATCGTCATTACCGCGCAGGGCCACAAGGGAACCCTCGAGCGGCTGCAGAACGAATTCTCCGCAATCAAGTTGTGGGAAGCCCCTGACCGCGATGCGGCGCTGAAGGCCGCCTCGCACATCCGCGCGCTGGCCCACTTCGGCCACTCGAAGGTGGACGGCAAGCTGATGGACGCGCTGCCGAAGCTCGAGCTGATCGCCAATTTCGGCGTCGGCGTGGACCAGATCGACCTCGAGGCGGCGAAGAAGCGCAAGATCACCGTCACCAACACGCCCGACGTGCTGAACGACTGCGTCGCGGATTGTGCGATGTCGCTGGTGCTCAACACGCTGCGCAAGTTCCCGCAATCCGAGTCCCACCTGCGCTCCGGCTTCTGGCCGACCAAGGGCCCGTATCCGCTTTGCACGTCGGTGGGGGGCAAGACGCTGGGCGTGCTCGGACTCGGCCGCATCGGCGAAGCCATTGCGAAGCGGGCCATCGCGTTCGGCATGAAGATCCGCTATCACAACCGCAACAAGAAGAACGTCCCCTACGCCTACGACGCCGACCTGGTCTCGCTGGCGAAGAATTCGGACGTGCTGATGATCGTGACGCCCGGCGGCGCCGGTACCGCCAAGCTGGTGAACGCGAAGGTGCTCGACGCGCTCGGGCCGGAGGGCTATGTCGTCAACGTCGCGCGCGGCTCGGTGGTGGACGAGCTGGTGCTGCTCAAGTACCTGCAGGAGAAGAAGATCGCCGGCGCCGGGCTGGACGTGTTCGAGCACGAGCCGAAGGTGCCGGCCGAGTTCTACGCCCTCGACAACGCGGTGCTGTACCCGCACGTGGCGAGCGCCACGGCGGAAACGCGCAAGGCGATGGGCGACCTACAGGTGGAAAACCTTCACCTGCATTTCTCCGGCAAGCCGGTCAAGACACCAATCTCCGCCTAGGATGAAGTAGCGCCATTCCAGCTCTGCAGCCAGTTCTGCTGGCCGACTTTCTGCATCAGCTCCAGCTGGGTTTCGAGGAAGTCGATGTGTTCTTCCTCCGATTCGAGGATGCTCTCGAGCAGTTCCCGCGAGATGTAGTCGCCCACGGCCTCGCAGTGGGCGATGCCTTCCTTCAGCACCGGGTGCGCGGCCATTTCCATCTTCAAGTCGCAACTCAGCGCCTCGGCCGCGTCCTCGCCGATCATCAGGCGGCCCAGGTCCTGCAGGTTCGGCAACCCTTCGAGGAACAGGATGCGCTCGATGAGGCGATCGGCGTGCTTCATCTCGTCGACCGACTCCTTCTTCTCGTAGTCCTCCAGCTTTTTCAGGCCCCAGTTGCCGAACATGCGGGCGTGCAGGAAGTACTGGTTGATCGCGGTGAGCTCGTTGCAGAGCACCTTGTTCAGGTGCTGGATGACTTTCTTGTCGCCCTTCATGACGCCTCCTGCATTGCGCGGATGAGGCGAGTCTAGCGACGGAATTATTCTCGTTGCGGGAACCTACGCAACCGCGGCGATGGCCTGCGACTGCGACTCGTTCAGGATTTCCCTGGCAACCGGACGGCAGCGCCCGCAGCTGGTACCGACGCCCAGTTCCACCGACAGTTCATCGAGCGAACAGCAGCCGCGCCGGGCGCATTCGCGCACGTCCCGTTCGGTGATTGCGTTGCAGATGCAGATGTACACGATGGGAACGATTATCATGCCATTTGAGAACTGCTTGCAACTACTATCTGTAGTGTGAGCGACTACTTACATGTAACCCAATGTTTCAAGCGAGTTCCAGGTTGAATATTCGATTGACAGCTATAATGAGAACAATTATCGTTAATATTAATGACCGACGACCGGGCCAGCCACATGCAACCGACCAAGAGCGCGGAAAGCCTCGCCAATGCACCCAAGCGGGTGCCCAGTGAATCCCTGCTCGGAAGCGCGAAGGAACTGTTGATTGTCCACAACGGACGCGAATACCGGCTGCGCCTGACGCAGAACGGAAAACTGATTCTCACCGCGTAGCCACAACCGGGGTCCGGATGCCTCCTTGCCCCGGAATGCGGTGCCTTCGCCAGCCAGCCGCCTGATCGAAGCCAGCCAGCGCATTTTTTTCATAGGAGCAAGCCTTAAATGCGCTCACCCGATCCCGCCCTTGACCCCGAAACCGGCAGCCGTCCAGAGACCGTCACCGCCGCCGTGCTCTACCTGATGACCCACTACGCCCGCACCGGCTGCCCGCGGCTCGCGCTGTGCATTTCGCGCCACCTCCAATGCCTCGCCACGCATCCGGACGCGGCGCCGGTCGTGCGCGACATCTGCGCCGGCATGCACGGCGCGTGGCAGGAGGCCGCCTGCGCCGGCCGCTGCAGCGGAGAGAAGCTGCACTGAACCCGATGCGGCCGGACCGGATCGGGCTGGGCGTCACCCTCGCGCTGCATGCGCTCGCGGCGGCGGCGTTGCTTGCCTACGAGCCGGCGCGCAAGGCGCTGCTCGCCGCTGCCCCGATCATGGTGGAGCTGATCGTGCCGCCCAAAGTCGAGCCGCCCAAGCCGCAGCCACCCACCGAGCTGCCGAAACCGAAGCCGGTGGCGAAGATCGTGCAGAAGCCGATCGAGTTGCCGGTCCTCGCCGCGCCGGCGGAGGCGCCATCGCCGGTGGTGGTGCCGCCCCCCGCGGCACCGGTCGTGGTCGACGCTGCGCCGGCGCCGCCCGCGCCGCTGACGCAACCGATCTTCAATGCCGACTATCTCGACAATCCCGCGCCCCCCTACCCCGCGCTCTCGCGCCGCCAGGGAGAACAGGGGCGCGTGATCCTGCGCGTGCTGGTGAACGTCCGCGGCACTGCCGACGAGGTGCAGGTGCGCACCTCGAGCGGCTCGCCGCGCCTGGACGATACCGCCCGCGAAACGGTACTGCGCTGGAAGTTCGTGCCCGCAAAACGCGGCGCCGAGGCCGTGCCGGCCTGGGTGCTGATCCCGATTTCTTTCCGACTCGAAGGCTGAATTCCATGGACCCGCAACAGACCGCCGGCTTTGCCAGCTTCCTCGCCCAGACCGACGCCGTGGGCAAGGCGATCCTCGTCATCATGCTCGCAATGTCGATCGCCACCTGGTACCTGATCGTCACCAAGGCGCTGACCGGCGCCCTCGAACGCAGGAAAAGCGCGCGTTTCCTGGAGGCGTTCTGGGATGCGCCGTCGCTCGCGGCGGTCGAGAAGCACATCGAGGCCAACCACCCGGACGATCCGTTTTCGCACCTCGCCTGGCATTCCATCAATGCTTCGCGGCATCACCAGCGCTCCGGGGCGGCCAAGCTCGCGGAGGCCGGCTCGGGCGCCGAGTTCCTGACGCGCGCGATGCGCCGCGTGATCGACGAGGACACCGCGCGCCTTGAATCCGGGCTCACCGTGCTCGCCTCGGTCGGTTCGACGGCGCCTTTCGTCGGGCTTTTCGGCACGGTCTGGGGCGTGTACCACGCGCTGGTTGCGATCGGCCTCTCGGGCCAGGGCACCCTGGACAAGGTCGCGGGGCCGGTCGGCGAAGCGCTCATCATGACCGCGCTCGGCCTGGCGGTGGCGATCCCCGCGGTGCTCGCCTACAACGGCTTCGTGCGCGCCAACCGCCAGGTCCTGGCGCGGCTGGATGCGTTCGCGCACGACCTGTACGCGGTGCTCACCACCGGCGCGCACGTCGGCGACCCTGCCGCGGTCATCCCCATGAAGCTGGCCACCACGCCGCAAGCGGCGTCCTCGCCGGTCAGGGGAGCCTGAGGTGGCCTTCGGCGGCTTCAGCAAGGAAGGCAACAGCTCGCCGATGGCGGAGATCAACATGATCCCGCTCATCGACGTGATGCTGGTGCTGCTGGTCATCTTCATCATCACCGCGCCGCTGCTGACGCACGCGGTCAAGGTGGACCTGCCCAAGGCGACGAGCCAGCCCAACATCACCAGGCCGGACAACGTGCAGATCGCGATCGACGCGGAGGGCCGCGTCTACTGGAACGGCGAGGTGCTCGATCGCTCCGGCTGGCGCTCGCGCATGGACGCGGCCGGCCAGCTCAGGCCGCAGCCGGAAGTGCACCTGCGCGCCGACGGCGCCGTGGCGTACCGCAAGGTGGCGGAAGTCATGGCCGACGCCGCGAAGTCGGGCCTGACGCGCATCGGCTTCGTCAGCGATCCGCGCGAGTAGGCGGACGATCATTCCATGACCGACATGCTGATCATCACGCTGCGCGAAGGCATCGAGGCCTTCCTCATCGTCGCCATCGCCGCCGCCTACCTGCGCAAGACCGGTCGCGCAGCACTGCTGCCGGCGGTATGGGCGGGGACCGTTACGGCGCTGCTGCTCTCGCTCGCCGTAGGCGGCTGGCTGCTCGAGTACGCGGTGCAGCCGATCTACGAGGGCATGCTCGCGGCCGTGGCCGCGGTGCTGGTGGTCTCCATGGCGATCTACATGAACGGCGCCGGCAAGCGCATGGGCAGTGAAATCGGCGCGCGCATCGACGCCGCGTCGCAGAAACCGGGCGCCGGCGCCTGGCTGGGCGTATTCCTGTTCGTGGTCTTCATGATCGCGCGCGAAGGCGTCGAGACGGCGTTCATGATCGTCGCGGTGGCGAAGAACGAAGGCAACGAGGCGCTCGTCACGGGAGCGCTCATCGGCACGGCGCTTGCCGCGGTTCTCGCATGGGCCTGGCTGCGCTGGGGCCGGCGCGTGAATCTCGCGCTGTTTTTCCAGGCCACCTCGATTTTCCTGATCCTCTTTGCGCTGCAATTGCTGCTCTACGCATTTCACGAATTCACCGAGGCCGAGGCATTGCCGTTCGACAACAGCTACTGGCACGCCGCCACCGAAGAATGGGCCGAGGGCACTTACGCGAAGATCTATAGCGCGCTGATGGTACTTGCGCCGGTCGGGTGGGTCGCGTGGAAGTACTGGGGACCGCGTAGCGTCGTTGGCAAGACATAGCTTCCCGGCTATCAGGAGGTTTCATGCCCACGCATCGCAGCATCGCCCTGGCCGCAGCCTGCCTCATGAGCTTCGCGGCGGCCGCCCAGCAGGCCGTGACGGTCGCCTTCCAGGACCGCGACCGATACGCCGACGCCGTACACGGCCTGCCCGAACTCCAGCGCCATCTCGAGAAACAGGCCGCCCGCCATATCGGTGCCGGCCAGAAACTCGCGCTGACCTTCACGGGCGTGGATCGCGCGGGCCATGAAACGCCCGCGGGAACGCGCGTCGTGCGCGACTTGGAGCCGGCGCGCATCGAGCTGGAGTTCGCGCTGGTGGACGCCTCCGGCAAGCGGATCCGCGAAGGCAGGCGCCGCCTGCGCAGTCCCGCCTTCTTCGTCGATTCGCGGCTCACCGACCCGCTGCACTACGAAAAGACGCTGCTCGACGACTGGCTGAAGCGGGAGTTCGGCCCGGCGCGCGTCTAGGCGAGCAGGCCGGCGAGGCGCAGCCGCCTCGCGTCCTGGTTGGCGGGATCGCGCAGGCCGCGCCAGGTCGCGGCCGCGTATTCCAGCACTTCCGCGTCGGTCGCGGCGCGCGCGGCGCCCGACGCATCGTGCCGGTTCACTGGATGCGCGTGGCGGCGAAGTCGGTCGAGCACAGTGCGCGCCGCTTCTTCCGCGCTCGCGCACACCGCCGCCGATTCGACCATCGCCGCGAGCGCGACTTCGGCATAGGTCGCCGTGGCCATGAGCCGGCTCGCCAGCGGTACTTGCTGCAGTTGCGAACGCAGCCCCGCGTCGATGATCGCCGAGTTGAGCGCCATCCAGCCGGGCGCCGCCCGCTCGGGGGGACAGGGTGCGATGTGCTCCGAGACGACCAGTTGCTGGATCAGGAACGCCGCCTCCGCGCCCTGCAGGCGCGCGGCGCGCGCGATGTCCTGCGCCGTCGCAGGGCCGCGCTCGAGCAGGCCGTGTACCGCGCGCACGCGCGCTTCCTGCGGGCGCAGGTCGAAAGTCATGAGCCCTTCGTTGAGGGCGAGCGGCAGGCTCTCCGGCAGATCGAGCAAACAGTACGCAAGGCCCTCGAAACGCTCCAGCGGCAGGTCCGCGGGCGCGCGCCCGATCGCCGCCTGCGCCGCGTAGAGGTCGCGCCGGAAAGTCGCGTTCGAGATGAAATCGGCCTGCGTTTCCGCCAGCGCGCGCGTGCCGGCGCCCGCGACGAGGCCGTGGAAGCGCGCCGGCACCTGCAGCGCGGGATAGTTCTCCGCCGGGCTCATGCTGCCGGCATATGCAAGTCCGCAGCCGCGCATCGCGGTCTCGACGTCGGAAAAATAGAACGGATCGCCGTGCGGGGTAAGGAATTCGTGCGCGACGTAGCGGATGTCTTCGTGGGCCAGCGAGGCAAGCCGCTGCGCGGCGGCCGGGTTGCCCGCGAAGAACGCGGCGCCGGCGTCGGCGAGCGCCTTCGCCCGCGCGAACGCGGCGCGCGCCTTGTCGAGCGAGTCGCCCGGAACGTCCCGCGCATACGCCTGCAGCAGTTGCCGCAGCGGCGTGAGCTGTGCCCAGCCCGGCAGCACGTTGTAGCTCACCATGGCGAGCCCGCCGGGCTTGAGCTTGCGGCGCAGGAATTCGCGGATCTCGGCGCGTGCCGTCTCGGGCACCCAGCTGTAGACGCCGTGCAGCACGACGAAATCGAACGGCGGCAGGTCTTGCGTCATCATCCCCGCGAAGTCTGTCGCGTAGAAGCGCGCATTGGCGAGCCCCGCGGCGCGGCGCAAGCGTTCCGCGTATTCGATGTGCGGCGGATTGAAGTCGCAGGCGTGGAACTCGCCGCGCGGATGCGTCGCCGCGAGCGCGAGCGCCGTGACGCCCTTGCCGCAGCCCAGCTCGCACCAGGTGAAGTTCCCGTCCAGCCGCGGCGCGGCGTAGCCGTTGATGGCGGCGATGTAGGCAAGCCAGGCCGGCGCGAGGTGGGCGTAGAAATCGCCCGTGTACTCGACGTCGGTGACGTAGCCTGGCGCGGCCGGACCGTCCGTGCGGCTCAGGGTTCGGCCCACATGCGCAGCAGGTTGTGATACGTGCCGGTAAGCGACACCAGGGACGGATCCTTCGGATGGTCGCGAGTCAGGCGGATGATCGTCATGTCCAGGTCGAAGAGCAGCGCGCGCCGCGTATCGTCCTGCACCATGCTCTGGATCCAGAAGAACGAGGCGACGCGCGCGCCGCGCGTGATCGGCGCCACGCGGTGCAGGCTGGTCGCCGGGTAGAGGATCAGGTCCCCTGCCGGCAGCTTGACCTGCTGCGGCCCGTAGGTGTCCTCGATCAGCAGCTCGCCGCCGTCGTAGTCTTCCGGCGCGGCGAGGAACAGCGTCGCCGACAGGTCGGTGCGCATGCGCACCTGCCTGCCCGCGTGGACGCGGATGGCGCTGTCGACATGGTTGCCGAAGCTCATGCCCTGCCGGTAGCGGTTGAAGAGCGGCGGGAACACCTGCTTGGGCAGCGCGGCCGACATGAACAGCGGGCTGCGCGCGAGCGCGGCGTGCACCAGGTCGCCCAGCTCATGCGCCTCGGCCGAATCCTCCGGCAGCTGTTCGTTGTACTTCGCCTGGGCGGACTGGTGGCCGGAGGTGGCATTGCCGTCGATCCAGGACGCCGCCTCCATGCGCGCGCGGAAAAGCGCGACCTGCTCGGGCGTGAGGACACCGGGAATTCTCAACAGCATGGCTGGCTGCCTCGTGGGTGGCTGACTGCGGGCGCCGCTTCGGCGCTATTCGAAACGATACCTCACCGTGACGGTCGCCGCGCGCGGCGAGCCGGGAACAATGAACGAAGGATTGTTCTCGTAGCCGCCCACGTAGTAGGTCTTGTCGAACAGGTTGTAGATGTTGAGGCGTACATCGTATTTCTTCTGCACGTAACCGAGCATCGCGTTGACGATGGTGTAGCCCGGAATCTGGCCGGTATTTCCGGTGTTCAGCCAGCGCGTGGAACTCTGCACGTAGCCGCCGCCCGCCTCCCAGCCGCCGCCCAGGCGGTACACCGACCACAGGCTCGAACCGAAATGCGGGACCGGGACTTCCTTGCCGGCAAGCGTGGTGCCGCCGATGGCGGTTACCGTGCCACCGTTGATGATGTCGCCGTCCATGTAGGCCGCGGAATAAGTCACGTCCCAGTCGCGCGTGACGCTGCCGGCGACCTCCATTTCCAGGCCGTCGATGCGCTGCTTGCCGGAGAGCACCGCGAGGCCGCCCGTGACCGGATCGGTCACGCGCGCATTCTTCTTCTCGTTGCGAAAGAGCGCGCTGCGCACGCGGATGCCGTTGGAGAAATCCCACTGCGCGCCGAGCTCCGAGTTCACGTTCTCCTCGGGCTCCGTGTTGATCGTGGCGTTGGTGAGGTTCAACCCGGTACCGCCGTAGACGCCCAGCTCGCCCGCGGGATTGTAGGAGTTGCCCCAGGAAACGTAGTACGACTGCGCCTTGGTCGGCTGCCAGATCAGCCCGGCGCGCCCGCTGGTCATGGAGTCGGACTTGCGCAGGCTGGCAGGCGTGCCCGGGTTGGTCGCGGTGGGCGCCGTGACCGCGGCCGGCAGCCCGGTCAGGCTGCGGAAGTTGTCATAGCCCGTCTTGTAATTCTCCCAGCGCAGCCCGGCGACGGCCTTCCACGCCGGCGTGAATTCGACCTGGTCCTGCACGTAGAGCGCGGTCGTATTGGCGAAGGTATCGGTGGTGAAGTTCGGCACCTTGTCGAAGGCCGGATAGGCGTCGGACGGATTCGGGCTGGTGAGCGGCGCCAGCACGCCGGGGAGGAACGGCGCGGCGGCGATCTGGGCGCCGCAGGCGTTCTTGGCGAAGTTGTAGGTGCCCGGCTTGCAGAAGTTGTAGTTCCAGCGATGCAGCTTCTCCTGGCCGAGCTCCAGGCCGCCCAGCACCGTGTGCTTGACCGCGCCCGTGGAAAGTTTCCACGTGAGTTCGGTCTGGCTCACCAGCATGGTGTCGTCGTTGTCGCGCGACTTGCTGTGATTGCGCACTGCGAAGATGCGCTCGACCGGCGTCGTTGCGGTGATCGCCTTGCTGGCCGGCCCCGGGCCGTCGTTCAGGTTCTGCGCGATGGTCGCTTCCATGTTGCGCTTGTAGCCGGCCCAGCGCAGCGTCTCGCGGATGGCGACCGAGTCGTTGATGCGGTGGTCGATTTTCGCGGTCGCGATCTGCGTGCTGAGGTTGGTGTAGTCGAGCGCCGTGATGCCGAAATACTTCCGCGGCGAAATCGGCGCGGGACGAAAGCCGTTGACCGCTCCCAGGTTCGGCTGGCCGTAGTCCGTGACGCCGTCGTCGCGCAGGTAGTAATACGAGAGCGTGATGTCGGTCTGCGTGCCGATGCCCAGGCGCAGCGTCGGGGCGATGCCGACTTTCCTGACGTTGACGCCGTCGCGGAAACTGTCCGAGTCCTCGAGCAGCGCGTTGAGCCGGAACGCGCTCGATTCGCCGGTCTTGACGTTGAGATCCGCGGTGGCGCGCTTCTGGCCGAAGGTGCCGAGCACGAAGCCCGCTTCCTTGAGGCCGTACAGCAGCGGCGTCTTCGACACCTCGTTGATGACGCCGCCCGCGGAACCGCGGCCGAACATCAGCCCGGAAGGTCCTTTCAGCACTTCAACCGATTCGACGTTGAACAGGTCATGGTTGTACTGGCCGACGTTGCGCACGCTGTCCATGAAGATGTCGCCGCCCGCCGGCAGGCCGCGGATCCAGAAATTGTCGTTCGCCTGCGTGCCGCCCTCGGGCGCGGTCATGGTGATGCCCGGCACCGTGCGCAGCGCGTCGGCCATGGAGTTGATGCCTTGCGAGCGCAGCACTTCCTGCGGCACCGTATTGATGAACTGCGGAATGTCGCGCAACGGCGTTTCCGTGCGCGTGCCGCTCGACGTGGAATCGTTCTTGAAACCGGAATCGGGCGCGCCCTGGACCTTGACTTCGGGCAGCGTCTGCTCGCGCTGCGCCTGGGCCGCCGCAATCTGCGGCGTGGCCGAAAACAAGGCAAGGATGGCCGCTGCCAATGGGCGGCGTTTGAAGTTGGACATCGCAAAACTCCCCTGGTCGACGACCGTTTGATGACGGTCTTTGTTTGGTGCTAGCTGCCGACGGGTAGCTGGCGATGACTGTGATTAACGGAATGATAAGCGTTCTCATTAAAGGCCGCAAGGCCTTCTTTTTATGGAGGTAGCCCACCCTGACATCCCCGTTAGAATCCCCTCCGGGGGCTAGAGCCCATACGGATAGGGAGTACGTGGCATGAGATTGTTGCTCGCTGCATTTTTGCTCGGCTTGTCCACCCTGGCCCAGGCGCAGGCCTGGCCATCGAAACCAATCCGCTACATCGTGATCTTCGCGCCGGGCGGCACCACCGACATCCTCGCGCGGCTGATCGCGCCCAAGCTCTCCGATGCGCTCGGCCAGCCCGTGGTGGTGGAAAACCGCCCTGGCGCGGGCGGCAACGTCGGCTCCGAGATCCTCGCCAAGGCCGCGCCCGACGGCTACACCATCGGCAGCGGCACGGTGAGTTCACACGCCATCAACGCCACGCTCTACTCGAAGCTGCCCTACGATCCGGCGAAGGATTTCTCGCCGATAACGATGCTCGCGACGCTGCCGAACATGCTGGTGGTGCATCCGAGCCTGGGCGTGAACAACGTGGCCGAGCTGATCGCGCTGCTCAAGGCGAATCCGAACAAATACAGCTTCGGTTCTGCGGGCAACGGCACTTCGCAGCACATGTCGGGGGAAATGTTCAAGACGATGACCGGCACGTCGATGCAGCACGTGCCATACAAGGGCTCGGGCCCGATGATTCCCGATCTGCTCGCGGGCACGATCGGCATGAGCTTCGAGAACATCACGACGGCCTTTCCCCCCGTAAAGCAGGGGCGCCTGAAGGCGCTTGCCGTGACCACCGCCAGGCGCTCCTTCGTCGCGCCCGACGTGCCGACCATGCAGGAGGCCGGGCTCCCCGGCTACGACATAACGTCCTGGCAGGCATTGTTCGCTCCGGCGGGCGTGCCGAGGGAAATCATTGCGCGCCTGCATGCCGAAACCGCCAAGGCGCTCAAGGCGCCCGACGTGGCGAAGCGACTGGAAGACCTTGGCCTGGACGCCGGCGGCATGACGCCGGATGAGCTGGCGGCGCTGATCCGCAGCGACATCCCGCGCCTGGGCAAGGTGGTGCGCGATTCCGGCGCCAAAGTGGACTGACTGCAAAATCCAAGGAGAAACCATGAGAATCCTGCTCGCCGTTGTCGCCCTTGCCGCCGCCTCGCTCGCACAGGCGCAATCCTTCCCGTCGCGCCCGGTCACCATCATCGTGCCTTACCCGCCCGGCGGCCTGATCGACCTTGTCGCGCGTGCCGTGCAGCCATTCATGCAGGCCGAGCTCGGCGGCGTGTCGGTCGTGGTGGAGAACCATAGCGGCGCGGGCGGCAACGTCGGTGCCGAGGCGGTAGCCCGCGCCGCGCCCGACGGCTATACGCTGCTGCTGGCGAATCCTTCGCTCGCGATCAGCCCGACGCTGTACAAGAAGCTCAACTACCGGCCGATCGAGGACTTCGCCTACGTCGGGCGCTACGGCTCCGTGGGCAACGTCATGGTCGTGAATCCCGGCGTGCCTGCGAAGACCGCGCAGGAGTTGATCGCCTACGCGAAAAAGAACCCGGGCAAGCTGAACTACGGCTCCCCCGGCTACGGCACCTCGCCGCAGCTCTCCGGCGAACTCTTCAAGACCATGAGCGGGACCTTCATCGTGCACATCCCGTTCCGCGGCGGCGGGCCGGCCAGCGCCGCGCTGCTTGGCGGTGAAATCGAGATGCAGTTCGACAACATCCCGCCGCAGGTCGGCAACATCAAGGCGGGCAAGGTGCGCGCCCTCGCGGTGACGAGCCTGCGGAGGAACAGGGCGATTCCGGACGTGCCGACGCTGGATGAAATCGGCCTGAAGGGCTACGAGGTGGTGTCGTGGTTCGGCCTCGCGGCTCGCGCCGGCACACCGCGCGAAGCGGTGCTGCGGCTGAACACCGCGCTCAACAACGCGACGAAAAACCCGAAGCTGCGCGAGATCCTGGAGTCGCGCGGCGCCGATGTCGTGCAGGGCACGCCCGAGGATTTCCTCAACTTCGTGAAGAACGAGATCGCGAAGTTCGCGCCGGTGATCAAGCGCGCCGGCGTGCAGGTGGAATAGAAAAAAACCTGGATCCCCGCTTTCGCGGGGATGACGGGCTAGCCGTCCATCAGTAGGTCTTTGTCCAGGCCTGCGCCTCGCCGCCTTCGGCGGGCGCGGGCTCGGACTTGTCGAAGTCGATTTCGACCTTGGCGTCGTTCGGGTCGAAGAAGAACAGCTGCCAGGTGCCGTATTCGGGCAGGCGGCGCAGTTCGTAGTTGATGTTCTTCCTTTTCAGCTTCGCGACCGCCGCGGCGAGCCCGACGCCGCTGAAGGCCATGTGGTCGAGCACGCCCTTCACGAGGCGTTCCTTCTTGATCCCCGCCACGATGTGCAGGATCGGATGGTCCCCTCTGCCGCCATCCGCATAGAGCCACGCCCCCGGGAAGGTGAACGGCGGCCGCGCGCCGGGCTTCAGGTTGAGGTGGTCTTCGTAGAACGCCAGGGTCTCGGGCAGGTCGTCGGTGAGGACGGTGAAGTGGTTCATCGCGGTCACGGACATCTCAGGCTCCCTTCGCCGCGACCTGGCCGAGCCTGGTCTTGTCCAGCACCGTCATCGCGGTGCTCACGAACGAGGCGATGTCGGACGCGTTCGACGGAATGATCAGCGTGTTCGAGCTCTTGGCGAGGTGGCCGAAGGCCTCGATGTACTGCTGCGCGACCTTGAGGTTGGCCGCTTCCATGCCGCCCTTGTCGGTGATCGCCTCGGCCACCGCGCGCACGCCGGCGGCATTTGCCTCGGCGATGACGCGGATCGCCGTGCCTTCGCCCTGCGCGCGGTTGATCGCGCTCTGCTTCTCGCCTTCCGATTCCAGGATCGCCGCCTGGCGCTGGCCGTCGGCGACGTTGATCGCCTGCTGGCGCTCGCCCTCGGACTTGGCGATCAGCGCGCGCTTCTCGCGCTCGGCGGTGATCTGCGCCTGCATCGCGCGCAGGATCGATTCGGGCGGCGTGATGCTCTTGATCTCGTAGCGCAGCACCTTGATGCCCCAGTTGCGCCCGGCCTCGTCCAGCGCGGTGACGATGTGGCGGTTGATGTCCTCGCGCGACTCGAAGCTCTTGTCGAGCTCCATCTTGCCGATCACGCTGCGCAGCGTGGTCTGCGCAAGCTGGGTAATGGCGGCGATGTAGTTCGCCGAACCGTAGGACGCGAGCCGCGGATCGGTCACCTGGTAGTACAGGATCCCGTCCACCGCGAGCTGGGTGTTGTCCTTGGTGATGCAGACCTGCTCCGGGACGTCGAGCGGCACCTCCTTCAGCGAATGCTGGTAGGCGACGCGGTCGAGAAACGGGATGATCAGGTTCAGGCCCGGCTCGAGCACCGCATGGAAGCGTCCGAGCCGCTCGACCACGAAGGCGAACTGCTGCGGCACGATGCGCACGCCCTCGATCACGAAGGCCGCGACCACCGCGATGACGAACACCCACACCGCGTAGCCCCGCGTTTCGGGAATCACGCCCGCGATCACGCTCAGCACGACGGCGACTATCAGCTTGGAAAACATGGACATTCCCCTCCTCTGTTGGCTTGCCACCGGCACCGGCGCGTGCGCCGACCCCAGTCCGACCGGAACGTGAGCCCTATGCGGGACGACGGCTGGTGACTTTGAGCGTGTTGCCATTGGCCGTGACCACGTACAGCAGCGCGCCGGATTCGACCGCCGCATCGCCGTCCACCAGCGCTTCCCACGAAGCACCGCGATAACTCACGCGCGCGAGGCGCGCGCCCTGGTCCACCCAGCTTTCGAAGCTCGCCGGCTGGCCGGCATCCACCGGCGCCATCTGCCGCGTGGAATTCTTCGCGCGGTAGACGTGCACGCCGTAGCAGCCGAGCGCCGCGATCGCCGCCATGATGATGACCTGCACCGGGAAGCCCTGGCCGAGCCACGCCGCGATTGCCGCGCCAAAGGCCGCGATGCCGAGCACCAGCAGGTAGAAGGTGCCCGTCAGCAACTCGACGATAACCAGCCCCAATCCCAGGATCGCCCAGAGAACGTCTTCATCCATGGGCCTAATTTAGAATCACTTGCCCATGGACGCAACAAGACTCGCAAAGGAAGTCATCGAACTGCACGACCACCCGCGCCAGGTGCCGCCGTTTAGCTCGCGCTTTCCGGGGCTTACGGCGGAAACCGGCTATGCCGCGGCGCGCCAGCTGCACGCACACCGGCTGGCGCAGGGCTGGAAGCTCGCCGGGCGCAAGAACGGCTTCACCAACCGCGGCATCTGGGCGCGCTACGGCGTGACCGGACCGATGTGGGGCGCGGTCTATGACCGCACCCTCACCATGGCGACCAGCGGCGCCGCCGCAGTTTCCCTCGCGGGCCTGATACAGCCGCGCATCGAACCGGAGATCTGCTTCAAGCTCAAGGCCGCGCCGGCACGGACCACGAATCCGGCCGCACTGCTCGAAAGCATCGAGTGGATCGCGCACTCGATCGAGATCGTCGATTGCCCGCATCCGGAGTGGAAAATGGCCCTGCCCGATTGCATCGCCAACAACGCGCTGCACGCCCGGCTGATTGTCGGCGCGCCGGTAGCCGTGGAAAGAATTGCCGGGCTGGCGGCGGCGCTGCCCTTCCTGAGAGTCAGTCTGTTCAAGGGTCGGGAAAAAATAGACCAGGGCGTGGGCGCCAACGTGCTCGACAGCCCGCTCCTGTCGCTCGCGTTTCTCGTCGAAATACTCGCGCAGCAGCCGGAGTCGCCGCCGCTGGCGGCCGGCGAGATCGTCAGCACCGGCACGCTCACCGACGCGCACCCGGTGCAGGCGGGCGAAACCTGGAGCACCGACCTGCATGGTTTTGCCGCCAGGGGCCTCAGCCTCGAGTTCGAATAGGAAACCCCGGGAAATGAAACGTCCCCTGGAAAGCATCACGGTGGTGGCTCTCGAGCAGGTCATCGCCGGGCCTTTCTGCACGCGCCACCTCGCGGACCTTGGCGCGCGCGTGATCAAGATCGAGCGCCCGGAAGGTGGCGACGCGGCGCGCGGCTACGACCGCACGGTGCAGGGGCAGTCTTCCCACTTTGTCTGGGTGAATCGTTCCAAGGAAAGCCTCGCGCTCGACGTCAAGCATCCCTCGGCAAGGCCCGTTCTCGAAAAGCTCCTCGAGAAAGCGGACGTCTTCGTGCAGAACCTCGCGCCTGGCACGGCGGAGCGCCTGGGGCTCGGCGCGGCGGAATTGCGCGCGAGGAATCCCCGGCTCATCTGGTGCGGCATCTCCGGCTACGGCCCCGGCGGCCCCTATGCGCAGAAGAAGGCCTACGACCTGCTGGTGCAGTGCGAAGCGGGCCTGCTGTCGGTGACCGGCATGCCGGACCAGCCGGCCAAGGCCGGCATATCGGTGGCCGACATCGCCGCCGGCATGTACGCGTTCTCCTCCATTCTTGCCGCGCTCTACCGGCGGCAGCAGGACGGCGTCGGCGCCACGCTCGACATCACCATGTTCGAATCGCTCGGCGAGTGGATGTCCTTCCCCGCCTATTTCACCGCCTACGGCGGCGCAGCCCCGCCGCGCTCGGGCGCGCACCACGCCACTATCGTGCCCTACGGTCCGTTCAAGGCCGGCGACGGCGGCACGGTATTCCTGTCGATCCAGAACGAACGGGAGTTCGACCGGTTTTGCGACGTGGTCCTGGAAAAAAAGGGTCTTGCCCTGGATGCCCGGTATTCCACCGGACCGTCAAGAGCGAAGAACCGCGATGCCGTGCATGCCGAAATTGACGCGGTTTTTGCCGGGCTTTCTTCTTCCCAGGTCATTGAAAGACTCGAAAAGGCAGGCATCGCAAATGCGAAACTGAATTCGATGCAGGAGTTCTGGGACCACCCGCAACTGGATGCGCGCGACCGCTGGCGCGAAGTGGGCACGCCGGCGGGACCGGTCGACGCGATGCGGCCGCCGTTCAACCTCGACGGGTTTGAGCCGCGCATGGACGCCGTGCCGGCGCTAGGCGAGCACAGCGCGGCGATTCTCGCGGAGCTTGGTTTCAGTTCTCCCGATATAGAGAAAATGAAAAGCGGAGGAATCATCCATGGATCTTGAACTGCATTTCGCCCCCGGCGCCTGCTCGTTCGTGCCGCACGTCGCGCTCGAGGCGATCAAGGCCGCCACCGGCCAGGCCTTCGAACCGAAGCTCGTCAAGCTGCACAAGGGCGAGCACAGGACACCCGAATACCTGGCGATGAACCCCAACGGCCAGGTGCCGGTGCTGGTCGCGGACGGCAAGCCGCTCACGCAGATCGTCGCGATCTGCGAATTCCTCGATCGTTCCTTTCCGCAGGCGGGCCTGCTGCCGACCGAAGCCTGGCCGCGCGCGCAAGCCCTGTCGCAGCTGGCGTGGATGAACAACACCGTGCACCCGACCTTCACCCGCGTGTTCCGGACCGAGGAGTTCGCCGACGGCGACGCGGCGAAGGCCGAAGTGAAGAAGATGGCGAAAGCGAAATTTCGCCAGCACCTGGAGCGCATCCAGGGCTGGGCGGCGCAAGCGAAGCCTTACTGGTTCGGGGATCGCATCGCCTTCCATGACGCCTACGCCTTCACGCTGCTGCGCTGGGGCGGCTACGCGGGCATCGACCCGCAAGCGCTGCCCGGGTACCTGGCCTACGTGCAGCGCGTCATGGCGGCCGCCCCGGTAGCCGCGGCGCTGGAACGGGAGCGGGTCAAGCTGGACACCTATAAGGCGGCCTGAATCTGTGCCGTCGTTCCCGCGAAAGCGGGAACCCAGGTTTACCCGACGGGGTTTCCGGCGCGCAGCGCGAGCCAACCCCTGGCGACGCGGTAGACGAACCACACCGCCGCCGCAAGCAGCACCGCGAAGCCGACCAGGATCGGCGCGGTGAGCAGGCCGATCGCGCCCCAGAGCAGGCACCACCAGAATGTCCGGATCTGCCAGCGGTAGTGGCTATCGAGCCAGGTGCCCGCCGCGTCGTCGCGTTTCAGGTAGGCGACCACCAGTCCGCCGATGAGCGTGATGCCGACCACGATCGACACCGCGTACAGGGCATAGACCAGCGCCGCCATGTCGCGCAGTTCCCGGTGCTCGTCGGCCGGCGCCGTTGCCATGCCTGCAATATCCGGCGCCGGTCTCGCCGCCGGACGTTCGCTCGCGCCGAGCGCCCGGACAAAGAGCCCGATGCCGAGACCGACGCCGAGCAGCGCCAGCACCACCGCGCCGCCCGCCGACCACAGGATTCGCAGCATGTAATCGGGCGTCACCGCGATCACGATCGCGGGAAATGGCCCGTCCAGCACCACCGTGTAGCGGCCCGCGACGGGCGCCTCGAACCGGCCGACGGCGACGCGTTCCACGTCGCCGTTCTTCCAGGACTGCGCGCCGGCGGAGCCGACCGGCAGCGGCGGCCCGTCGGGGCCGCGCACCGTGAAGCGGGCGCCCGCGGGCAGCCCCGGCACCGAACGATAGACCCGGTTCTCGAACGTCGTCCGGTGCTCGTGCCAGATGAGGTAGCGGCCCGGGGTCGTCACCTCGATACTGCCCGCGCCGGGAGCAAGGAACCGCGCCGGCTCGCCCAGCGAAAGGAATGCGGACACGGCCAGCGCGGCCGCGCCCGCGAGTCCGGCCGCCGCGGCCGCGACAGCCGCGGCGTAGCGCCCCAACTCAGTTGAATTTGAGAATATTGCCGTCGCTGTCGGTGAATTTCTGCAGGATGATCATGATCATGTCGATCAGCGCCCAGATGCCCAGGCCGCCGAGGGTCAGGAGCTGCAGGATCCCGGTCCCCACTTTGCCCACATAGAACCGGTGCACGCCGAGAAAACCGATGAAGAAACACAACAGCAAAGCCACGGTATTGCTCTTGTCGCTGGTACCGTCCGCCATGTCGTCCCCCCTGAGGTAGCGGCATTGCGCCGCAGGGGAATACTAGGCCGCTTTTGGACTTCCTGCCTTCCTAGGACTTTTTGCCGACCTCGATGCCCGCGGCCCTGGCGAGGTCCCGGTGCACCCGCGCCACCCGTTCCACCTCGCCCTTGGCGGGGAAGCGCTCGTAGAAGCCCTCGTCGCGGAACATCTTGCCCATCTCCGCCCAGGGCCTGAGGCGCTCTTCCCAGCGCGCCGCGCGCCCGGCCTCGGCGTTGTCGTCCTCGCGCGCGAGGTCCGCGCAGACCCGGATCATCGCCTTGATCGTCACCGGCCGGGTGACCATGTAGCCGTCTTTCCCCCAGACCCCGTCGCCGAACGCGCTTTTCGCCGCCTTGAAGAAATCGCGCACGATGCCGTAATAGCGCGGCACCTCCTTCGAGCTGCCGCCCGCGAGCTGGATCGAGCGCCACTTGCCGCGCACCCAGCGGTGCAGTTCGTTGAAGAGCTCCGCCTGCAGGACCCATTTGTCGCGCTGGCTGCGGCCGCCCAGGCGGTTGATCCGGTAGCGCAGCGGGCTGTCGCCCTCGCTGTAGAGCTTCTGCACCAGGCGCGCCGCGAACTTGCGGTCGGGCGCCGCCCAGGACACCTGCTCGTAGAGGTCGATCAGGTGGCTCTTGTTGATGCGCGTCGGCGTCGAATTGATGATGACGAACATCTCCGCGGCGAAGTCCTCGCTGCGGCCGTCGAAGATGATGCAGGGCACGCTGATGGTGGAGGCGTCCTGCGGCCGCTCCTGCATGTAGAAGTGCAGCGCGGCGAGCCGGTGCTGGCCGTCGATGATCAGGAATTTCGCGTTGGGCTCCGACAGGTGCCCCGAGCCGTCGCCGTCGGCGCGGAAGTTCAGCTTCTCGCTGGTGTAGAGCAGCACCGTGCCGGGGATCGCCGGCTGCGAGACCGCGGTTTCGTAGAAATTGGTGAGCTGGCGCACCTTGGCGCGCGACAGGCCGCGCTGGAAAGCGCCGTCGGTACGCTCGATCTTGGAGATGAACTGCGCGACATCGTCGTCCTGCGAGATGCGCGCGGCGGCGATCTCCTCGCCCTCGCCGTAGAACCGGCTGATGAAGCGTACCTTCGCAAGCAGGTCTTTCGCCCGGTACGCGGCGAAATAGAAAATCCCGTCCTTCTGGCGAATCTGCGTCGCGTGCATCGCCTCTCCCCTGGCGCCGTCCCGCCCCTCCGGCGAGCGTCACCGGGCGGAAATATACCCGATTCAGCTGGGACAGGCGGGAAGCATCAGGGCCTGCAGGACCTCGCCCGTGGCGCGGTTTTGCACGAAAGCGACCACTCCGGAGTGCCCTGGAACCGCCTTGGGCAGCAGGGGCAGCACATGGCGCTCCGCGAGCCTGCCGGCCCTGAATTCGATGGGTCCGGCCCATTGCAGGACCACGTAGTCGTGGGGCAGCGTCTTGCCGCGGTTTTCGCCCGCTTTTACCTCGGAAACCAGCTTGTTCTCATAGGCGCCCAGGAACAGGGCGATTTCGGGGTCTGGCGACGCGCCAAGCAGCTCCGCCGCCACCTCGACTTCGAAGGCGTCCCTGCGTTGCGCGTTCAGATTGAGCGAAATCCGAGCCTTTGCGGGCTGGGCATTGATTTTCGATACCGCCTGCGCGAACGACCCATCACTCCAGCGGCGAAAATCCTGCCCCTGCAGCAGCACCTGCGGCGTGTAGACCATCGCCGCCCGCGCCAGCCTGGCCATCTTGCGCTGGCGCGCCGAATGCGCCTGGCGCGCGTAGGGGTCCTTCCAGCCGATGTAGTCCCAGTAATCGACGTGCAGCGCTATCGGCACCACCCGGTCGGGGGCATAGCCCCGGGTACCCAGGGAGGACAGCCAGCGGTCGGCCGGCGGGCAGCTGTCGCAGCCTTCCGAGGTATAGAGCTCGACCAGCGCCGTGGTGGTTACCGGGGAGTTCGCCTTGCACTGCGCCGCCTGGACCTGGGTCACGGCGAGCAGGCTTGCGCCAAGCAGGAGGAGCGTTTTCATGGACCTTTGTCGAAACACCCGCGCCTGAGCTTACGCCCCGGGGCGGATAATGGCGCCCCTGCCTGGTTCTAACCTTCATGGCCGCCCACCTCCCCTATTTCCTCGCCTCCTTCGCCTGGAACTACGGCCTCGGCATGACCTGGCTCGCGGTACCGCTCTACGCCCACGAGCAAGGGCTGAGCGGCGCGCAGATCGGGCTGCTGTTCTCCATCCCGGTGGTGCTCCAGATCGGGGTCAACCTCGTGGGCGGGGCCTATGTCGACCGGCTGGGCGGGCGGCGCATCATGCTCGCCTCGTCACTGCTGTTTGCCGCCGGCGCAGCCGTGTTCTATGTGGCCGACGGCTTCTGGAGCCTCTTCGCCGGCCAGCTGGTGATGGTCGTCTCGCGGGCCACCTTCTGGCCGGCCAACTGGTCCCTGGCGAGCGAACTGCCGGGGGACCGCAGCGTGCAGTCGGGGCGGCTGAATGCGGTCACCAGCTTCGGCCAGATCCTGGGCAACGGCACCTGCGGCTTCGTCCTGGCGACAGCGGGCTTCGGCACCTCGTTCGTGGTGATGGGGGCGATGGGGCTGGCGGCGTGGGTACTTGGCCAGGGCACGCCGCATATCCCGCGCAAGGACACGGGAGGGCGCGGCCTTTTCGCGAGCTACCGGGCGCTGCTCGGCATGCCGATCCTCTATTACACGGTGTTCTGTGCGTACCTGTCGGCGCTGCCATTTTCGCTGTCGATGTCCTTCTATCCCCTGTTGCTCCTGCACCTGGGCTTCGGCGAGGAAGCCTCCGGGGTGCTGCTCGCGCTGCGCGCACTGGGCGGCATCGGCGCCGGGTTGGTGGTGGCGAAGTTCGTCGCCACCGGGCCGGCCAGCCCCTGGCCGGTGATCGCCGGGCTTTCGGTCGCCGTGGCCGTGGGCCTCATGCCGCTGGTCAGCCACTGGGCCGCCATCGGCGCGTTCCTGCTCGCCGTGGGCGTGGGCTCGGCCCTGATGACGATCTATTTCCAGGTCACCATGGGCGAGGTGGTGCGCCCGGAAATGCGCGGCTCGGCGATGGCGCTGGGCGGCCTGGGCTGGGGACTGTCGCACTTCACCACCCCGCTCGTCATGGGCTTCCTCGCCGACCGCTACGGCATCGTCGCCGGCTTCTATGTGCTGGGCGCCCTGGCCCTCGCGACGGTCGCTGTCCTGGCTTTCCTGCGCCAATGGGCCTTCGCGCGCACCAAATTCGGCGTCGCCGTATGAAGCTTTCGGTTCTCGACCAGTCCCCCATCATCGCGGGCCACAGCGCGGCCCACGCGATCGAAGAGACGCTCAAGCTCGCGCGGCGCACCGACGAGCTCGGCTACCACCGCTACTGGCTCGCCGAGCACCACGCCATCGGTGCGCTCGCCGACCCCTGCCCCGAAATCCTGCTCGCGCGCCTGGGGGCCGAAACGCGGCGCATCCGCATCGGCACCGGCGGGGTGCTGCTGCCCTACTACAGCGCCTTCAAGGTGGCCGAGATCTTCCGCATGCTGGAGGCCCTCTACCCGGGGCGCATCGACCTGGGCATCGGCCGCGCGCCGGGCGGCGACCAGCGCACCGCGCGCGCCGTCGGCGGCGGCCACATGCCTTCCGCAGAGGATTTTCCGCAACAAGTCTGGGAGCTGATCGGCTACCTGGACGGCACCCTGCCCGACGACCATCCGTTCAAGAGGGTGCGAGTACAGCCGGAGGGGAAAACCGCACCCGAGCTCTGGCTGCTGGGATCGTCGGACTACAGCGGCCTGCTCGCGGCGCAGCTGGGCGTGCGCTTTTCCTTCGCGCACTTCATCAACGCCCAGGGCGGCGACGCGGTGACACGCGCCTACAAGGACCGCTTCCAGGCGCGCGCGGCGGACACGGACGGCCCCGCGCCGCGCGAAAGCGAGCCGCATGCGGCGGTGTGCTGCTTCGTCATCTGCGCCGCCACCGACGAAGAAGCCGAGCGGCGCGCCCGCGTCGTGGACCTGCGGCGCCTGGAGATGGCCTACAACCTCGACACGCCGGTGGCCACGCAGGAAATGGCCGAAAAGCGGGTCTTCAACGTAGAAGAACGCGCCCACATCCAGTCCCAGCGCGCGCGCCTCGTGCACGGAAGTACGGCGACCTGCAAATCGAAGCTGCTCGCGCTCGCGAAAAAATTCTCGGCCGACGAACTGATGGTGCTCACGATAACCGGCGACTATGCAACGCGGCTTGAATCCTACGAACTGCTTGCGAGCGCCTTCGAGCTGCAGCAGGGCGCCGGAGCTAAAGCAGGATGATGGCGAGGACCTGAATCACGAGCCAGACCGAGAGCAGTCCCACGGCGGCGAGCAGCATGCGACGCTGCTTGGCATAGGCGACCTTGCCTTCGGGCGTTTGCCAGGCATCGGCGGAACGCGGCAGGTTGGACAAATAGACAAATATCAGCAGCGCGCCGAATGTCGTGGCGTACAGGCTTGCGGTACCGAGGATCCAGGATGTTGTCATCGTTTTCCCAGCGCAGGGAGATTAGCGCAAAACGCGGAATGCTGTCTTCAGTCCGGCATCGACGAATGCAGGCACATTCGCGGTGCATCTCAGTTGCTCTCGAATCGCTGAAGAAATTTCACAATCCCCGCGTGGCCCAGTTCCCGCGCCACGTCGATCGGGCGCTTGCCCGCGCGGTTCCTCTGCAGCGGATCCACATTGAGCGCGACGAAAGCGCTCACCATTTCCGCCTGGCCGCCGTCCGCCGCCGCATGCAGCAGCGTGTTGCCCTTCAGGTCGGTCACCTTGGGATCCGCGCCATGCTCGAGGAGGTGCTTCGCCGCCATCGGATTGCCCGACATCACCGCCCACTGCAGGGCGGATTCACCGTCGTCGTTACGCAGCTTCGGATCCGCCTTCGCCGCCAGCAGCAGGTCCACGAACCAGGGATCCGAATGTAGCGCCGCCACATGCAGCGGGGTGTCGCTGTTGGACGTGCGCGCGTTCACTGGCGCTCCTGCCTTGACCAGCATTTCCGTCAATTCCTTCATCCCCTTCTCGATCGCCCGGTGCAGCGGCGTCTCCCGGCCGGCATCGCGCGCATCGAGCTTCACCCCGCCGCGCAGCACGATCCCCTCGGCCACCAGCGGCTTGCCCGCCTCGATCGCCGCGAACAATCGCTCCTCCGGCGACTGCGCGTGCGCGCACAGCGAACATGCGATCAGCAGCGCCGCAATGCCCGCCCTCATGATTGCGGCAGGGAACGCGCCAGCAGGTCCGCGAGATGCAGGGTTTCGCGGCCGCCAAGGTCCTCGATCTGCTCGCGGCACGAAAAACCGTTCGCGACGATGAAGGTTTCATCCGCCGCGCTCTTGATCTTCGGCAGCAGCGCGAGATTGGCGATCTTCACCGAGGTATCGTAGGTATCGGGACGAAAACCGAAGGAGCCGGACATGCCGCAGCAGCCGGTGTCGGGCGCCGCAGTCTCGATGCCGGCGGCCTGCAGCAGCGCGACGTCGGCGCGGGTGCCGCCGAGCGCTTTCTGGTGGCAGTGGCCGTGCAGCAGGGCACGGCCGCCGACGCGGCCCGGCTTCCAGTGGCGCTGCTCGAGGTATTCGGCGAGGGAGACGGCCTGCTTCGCGAGCTTCGCGGCGCCCGCGTCGCCGGGCAGGAGCCTGACCATCTCGTCGCGGAACACCGAGTGGCAGCCCGGCTCGAGGACCACCACCGGCACGCCGGATTCGATCTGCGGCGCGAGCGCGGCGAGGATCCTCTCCAGCGAGCGCTTCGCCCTGTCGAGCATGCCGAAGTCGTAGTACGGCCGGCCGCAGCACAGCCGGTCGGGCGACAGGCTGACGCGCGCGCCGGCGTGCTCCAGCACGCGCACCGCCGCAAGCGCGCTCTGCGGGCGGAAGTGGTTGCTGAAGGTGTCCGGAAAGAGAATCACCGGATCGCCGCGCCGCATGCCGCCGGGGCGCGCCGGATTGCGCTTCGCGTGCTGGAGCGCGTCGAACTGCTCCCGGAAGCTGTGCCGCGCGAGCATTGGCAGGGAACGCCGCGAAGACATCCCGGCGATCGCCTTGGCCAGGCCGGAGAACAGGGGCAATCCGCCAAGCGCGTTGACCAGGCGGGGTGCCTTCATGGCGAGCGGCGCCCATTCGCCGATCCGGCCCATCGTGTGCGCCTGCCTCGGCCTGGGCCGCTGCTCGTGGTAGTGCGACAGGAACTCGGCCTTGTAGCTCGCCATGTCGGTGTGCGTCGGGCAGTCGCTGCGGCAGCCCTTGCACGAAAGGCACATGTCGAGCGCTTCCCTCACCGCCTCGCTCTGCCAGCCGTCGGTGATGACCTCGCCGCGCAGCATCTCGCCCAGCAGCCGCGCGCGGCCGCGCGTCGAATAGCGCTCTTCACCGGTGGCGCGGTAGCTCGGGCACATGGTGCCGCCTTCGGCCGAGCGGCATTTGCCCATGCCGATGCAGCGCTCGGCGGCGCGCGCGAAGCCGTCGCCCTCGTCGCTGAGGAAGCTCAGGCGCGTGGCGACGGTCACCGGCTTGTAGTCCGGACCCTGGCGCAGGTTTTCGTCGACGCGGTAGACCTCGCCCAGCGCGTCCACGAGCTTGCCCGGATTCATGCGTCCCTGCGGATCCCAGATGCGCTTGAACTCGCGGAACGCGACCATCAGCTCCGCGCCGTACATGATGGGCAGGAATTCGGCGCGCCCCTGGCCGTCGCCATGCTCGCCGGAAATCGAGCCGCCGTAGGCGACCACCAGCTCCGAGGCTTCGCGCAGGAAAGCGCGCCAGTGCGCGATGCCCGCCGCGCTGCGCAGTTCGAAGTTGATGCGCGCATGGATGCAGCCGTCGCCGAAGTGCCCGTAGAGCGAGGTGCGGTAGCCGTAGCGGTCCACCAGCCTCTGGAATGCGCGCAGGTAGTCGCCGAGGCGCAGCGGATCCACGGCCGCGTCCTCCCAACCGACCACCGGATCGGGGCCGGCGGTGGACTTGAGCTTGAGGGAAGTGGCCGAGGCCCCGGTTTCGCGGATCGCCCACAGGCGATTCATGAGGGATTTTTCCTCCACGAGGTTTCCCCCCAGGGCGTTCTGCAGCACGGCGGCCTTCTGCTGGGCTTCCTGCCGCGTATCGGCGCCGAACTCCACCATCAGCCAGGCCTTGCCCTCGGGCAGCAGCGCGATGTCCTCGAGTTTCAGGCCGCGCTCGCGCAAGCCGCCGATGATGCCGGTATCGAGGCCCTCGCAGGCGATCGGCCCGGCGGCAAGCACCTGCGGCACGGCGTCGCCCGCGAGGTAGATGTCCTCGAAGCCGATCACCAGCAGCACGCGCTCCGCCGGGCTGCGCACGAGCCGCGTCAAGGCCTGCAGCGTGAGCGCGCAGGTGCCCTCGGAGCCGACCAGCGCGCGCGCGACGTTGAAGCCGTTCTCGGGCAGCAGCTGGTCGAGGTTGTAGCCGGAAACGCGGCGCTTGATCTTCGGGAAGCGCTTGCGGATGAGATCGGCGTAGCGGTCGCGCAGCGAGCGCAGCTGGCCGTAGATCTCGCCCTGCCGCCCGCCGCGCCGCACGATGGTCTCGAGCTCGGCCTCGGAGGTCGGCCCGCACCAGAAGCGCGCGCCGTCGTAGGTGAGGACTTCGAGCGCCTCGATGTTCTCCACCGTCTTCCCGGCCATCACGGAATGCGCGCCGCAGGAATTGTTGCCGATCATGCCGCCCAGGGTGCAGCGCGAATGCGTCGCCGGGTCCGGGCCGAAAGTGAGGCCGTAGCGCTCCGCGGTGCCGCGCAAGGCGTCGCACACCACGCCCGGCTCCACGCGCGCGGTGCGCGAGGCGGCGTCCAGCTCCAGCACCCGGTCCAGGTATTTCGAGGCGTCGATCACCACGGCGACGTTCACGGCCTGCCCGCAGAGCGACGTGCCGCCGCCGCGCGCGAGGATCGGCGCGCCGTGCTCGCGGCAGGCGGCGACCGCGGCGACGATGTCCTCCGCCGAGCGCGGCAGCACCACGCCGATCGGCACCTGGCGGTAGTTGGACGCGTCCGAGGCATAGGCGGCGCGCGCGCCATCGTCGAAGCGCACCTCGCCGGCGACGGATTGCCGCAGGCTGTTTTCCAGGTCGTTGCGGTTCACGCGCTTTTCGTTCACGCCTCCAGCGTCGCCGGATCGACCGATTCGAGCAGCGGCGGCAGCGGGCAGTCGAGCGCCGCGCCGACCAGGCGCATGAGCTCGGCCTCTATGACGCGGATCGTGCCGTCGACGCTCACCGCGGCGAACAGGCCCTTGACGAGAACCGCCTTCTGCATCGGCGCGAGGCTTTTCAGCGCTTCGAGCGCCGCCGCCGCGATTTCTAGCCGCAGCGCAGCCGCAGCGGGCGCGTCGGGCAGGCCCATTTCCTTCGTGCCCGCATGCATGGCCTCGGCGAGCGTCGAGGCGCGCTGGCCCGTGGCGTCGGGCCGGATGCCGGCATGGGCGATGAGCGAAAGCACCACCACGGCTTCGGAGGCCAGGTCGCGCAGCTTGCTGGTGCCGTAGGCGCCGGGCCTGCTCCGCGGCGCGACCTGGTTGCGCACCAGCGTAAGCACCACGAATTCATGCAGCGACATGCGCCGGTCGGCATTGATCACGATCTCCAGCGCCGCGACAAGCTGCTCCTTGACCGTGCCTGGCGCGGACTTGATCGCCGGCAGCGCAAGGTCGACCACCGGCATGTGGAACGCCGCGCCCAGCCGCCGGGTCAGCGGGACAAGCGCGCGCGCCTGGCCCGCGAGCGTGCCCTGGCCCTTCTGCGCCAGCGCCGCAAGCTGCAGCTCCATCACGTCGTCCTTGGGTGCGAGCAGCAGGGACACCAGCGCCGCGCAGGCGCCGTCGGGATTGCGCAGCTGCTCGCGCAGCGCGGGCGGCAGCGCGCCCATCAGGCGCGCCGCGTAATCCACCTTGCCGCTGTCCATCGAACCCACCAGACCGGCGCTGTCGCCCGCCGAGCGCCCCCACAGCGTGCCCAGGTCCGCGCCGCGCCGGCCGGAAAAACCCACGGAGGCGCCGGTGAGTACCGCGGAGGCTGCGAGCTTTCTCCTTTCATCTCCCTTGCTTTCCTTTTGTTCAATATCAACTGCGACTGCCGTGGCCCGCGACTTGCGGTAGCTCGCGCGGTCGAAGCGCGCGTGCACCCGCGCGATGCGCTCCTCCAGCGGCGGATGCGTGTCGAACAGCCCGGAGAGCCTCACCTTGATCCCCTGGCCGAAGAACATGTGCGACACGTCCTCCGCGTGCCGGTTGGCGATCAGCGCGCCGGCCGGGGCGCTGCCGATCTGGTCGAGCGCCCCGGCGATGCCGTCCGGATTGCGCGTGAACTGGACGCTGGAGGCGTCGGCGAGGAATTCGCGCTGGCGCGACGCCGCCGACTTGATGAGGCGCGCGAAGAAGAGGCCGATGTAGCCGATCAGCAGCAGCGCCAGGCCGCCGAGGAAGATCGGCGCCGCGCCCTTGCTGTCGCTGCCGCCGCGCTGGCTGCGCATGATGAATTCGCCGATCGAGCCGATGAACACGATGCCCGCCAGCACGCCGATCATGCGGATGTTGATGCGCATGTCGCCGTTCAGGATGTGGCTGAACTCGTGCGCGATGACGCCCTGCAACTCGTCCCGGTTCAGGGTCTCCAGCGTGCCGCGCGTCACCGCCACGACCGAATCCGTCACGTCATAGCCCGCCGCGAAAGCGTTGATGCCCGCCTCGCCGTCCATGACGTAGACGCCGGGAACGCGCGTCCCCGAGGCAATCGACATCTCCTCGACCACGTTCATGAGGCGGCGCTCGAGCGGGTCCCTGGTATCGGGCGACACGCGGCGCGCGCCCACCATCTCGGCCACCGCCTTGCCGCCGCTCGCGAGCCGCACGATGTTCCAGCCGCTCACCGCGAAGACCACCAGCGCGGTGCCCATCGCCCCCATCAGGTACACCCGCGCCGGGACCGCGCCGAGCAGCGCGAACAGGCCCGGCGTGCGTCCCTGCGGCACGTAGAGGTCGGCAAAACCGTAGAGCCAGACGGCCGCCACCACCAGGTCCACGGCGATGATGACGCCCGCCACCGCGAGGACGTACATCAACACCAGCAGCGCCGTGTTGCGCCGCGCGAGTTGCTGGTTTTCGAAGAAGGAAGCCATGGCCCGGATCTGTCGCCCGGCCTATTTTCGCAGCAACCGCGGGTCCAGTGCCGCTACGGATGGCGGCATGGGGCAATCGAGCACGCAGCCCACCGCGCGCAGCAGCTCGTGTTCGAGCAGTTTTATCTCTCCATCCGCCGCGATCGCGGCCGCGAAGCCTTCCAGCACGCGCGCCTTTGCCAGCGGCGCGAGCATGCTCATGCGCTCCAGCGCGTCGGACACCCGGGACAACTGCAGCGCTTCCCGGCCGGTGAGCGCAAGCGCGGGCTGCGCCATCGCCTCCCGGCCTCTTTCGAATGCGGCCCGCGCCCCGCCATCGTCGGCGGTGCCCGCGCCTGTGCCCGAGTACGCGAGCAATGACAGCACCAGGCCGGCGTCGGCGCCGAGCTCGCCGAGCGACCGGTAACGCACCCCGCCCGCGCGCTTCGCCTGCGGCCCCAGCGTCCAGTCGAGTATCGTCACCAGCACGAATTCGCTCAGCGTGTAGCGCTGGTCGGCCTGCACCATCCCGCGCAGCGCGCCCAGAAAGGCCAGCCGGCCGGCTTCCGGCAGCGATTTCAGCACGGGCACCGCCAGCGCCACCAGCGGCAGCCGGTAGGCACGGTCGAGCATGCGCAGCAGCGGCGCGATCACCTCGGCCTTGCGCGCGAGGTCCGTGTTGGGCAAGCCCTGCCGCACCGCGGCGAGCTGGCGGTTGCGCACCGTGAGTTCCTCTTCCAGCACGCAGCCGAACATCACCGACTGCGCGCCCAGCGGCTCGCGCAGCGCCTCGCGGATCGGCGGCGCGAGGTAGGCAAGCAGGCCGGTGGCGTATTCCAGCTGCTCGGCGCCCGGTTCGCCGATGCTGGCGATCAGCGCCGTGACCCCCGTGAGGCGCCTGGGCACGATGGTCCTGGGCTTTTCCGCGGCAGCCGCGGATTCTTCGGCGGCCTCGGCCTTCGGTTTGTCCGGCCCCCTGGGCCGGCGCGCTTTCTCGAAGTAGAAAGCGGGCGGCATGTGCGGATTGATCCTGCGCATGCGCTCCTCGATCGGCGGATGGGTGGCGACCAGCGCGCGCAGCCAGCTCGGCGAGGGCGGCGCGAACAGCATGTGGGCCAGCGCATCGGCGTGCCAGTTGCGGATGCGCGAGCCTTCCCCGTTCACGTGGATGCGCGCCAGCGCCCCGCACAGGGCGTCAGCATTGCGCGTGTAGCGCACCGCGCTCGCGTCGGCCAGGTTCTCGCGCTCGCGCGCGATCGACGCCTGGATGATGCGGCAGAACAGCAAGCCGATCGAGCCTACCGCGTAGACGCCGATGCCCACGAGCGCGAGCGGCAGGTGCACGAAGCGGCGGCCCTCCTCGGTGCCCGCGCCCGAGTAGTACTGCATCATGAAGCGGCCGATCGCCGCGAGGAACACGATGCCCTGCAGCACGTAGACCGCGCGCAGGTTGAGGCGGATGTCGCCGTTCAGGATGTGGCTGAATTCGTGCGCGACCACCGCCTGCAGCTCGTCGCGCGAAAGCTGCTCGAGCGCGCCGCGCGTCACCACCACCACCGCCTGTCCCGGCGACAGGCCGGCGACGAAAGCGTTGATGCCGGCCTCGCGATTGAGCACGTAGAGCGGCGGCGCGTTCAGTCCCGAGGCGATCGCCATTTCGTCGACGACGTTGATGAGCCGGCGTTCGTCGTCGCGGCCGCTGCCGCGCGCGACCGGCCGGCCCGCGAGCAGCGTCGCGAGCTCCGCGTTGCCGAGCGACAGGTGGGCGAGGATCTCCAGGGTGCCGAGCGCGATGATGCCGAGCGTGGCCAGGCTGGTCGCGAGGTAGACCTCGCGCGGCGCGAGCGCGTAGACGCGCAGCGGACCGCCGCGCAGGGTCGCGTCGAAGGCGTGGCCGAGGTCGTTCCAGGAGACGTAGACCGGCGCCACCACGAGGTTGACGCAGGCGACGATCGCCGCCACCGACAGCGCGTACAGCACGACCAGCAGCGCGGTCGCGCTGCGGGCCCTTTCCTGCTGGGCGAAGAACGAGACCGCCGGCGCGGCGGCCATGGCGCGCGCTTACTTGAAGGAGACTTTCGGCGCCTTGCGCTCTTCCGCCGATTCCGTGGCCTCAAGCAGGGTCGCCGCGAGGAAGCCGAACATGCCGGCGAAGATCGTGTTGGGAAAAATTTCGCGCTGGGTGTTGTACTCCATCACCGTGTCGTTGTACGCCTGGCGCGCGAACGCGATCTTGTTCTCGGTGCTGGTGAGTTCCTCCTGCACCTGCAGGATGTTCTGGTTCGCCTTCAGGTCGGGGTAGGCCTCGAACACCGCCATCAGCCGTCCGAGCGCGCCGCCGAGCTGCCCTTCAGCCTGCGCCAGCCCCTGCATCGCCGCCGCATCGCCGGGCGCCGCCGCGGCCTTCTGCGCCGCGCCCATCGCCGCGCCGCGCGCCGCGATCACCTTTTCAAGCGTCTCGCGCTCGTGCGTGAGGTAGCCCTTGGCGGCCTCCACCAGGTTGGGGATCAGGTCGTAGCGGCGCTTGAGTTGCACGTCGATCTGCGCGTAGGAATTCTTGTAGCGGTTGCGCAGGGCCACGAGGCCGTTGTAGATGGCGATCGCCCAGACGATGATTGCCACGACTACCGCAAGTGCGATCCAGCCTTCCATGATTCCCCCGGAAGATTCGACGATAGAGCTATAGTAGCCGGGATTTCAGGCCAGGGATTCCCACAGCTCCACCATCCTGCGGCGCTGAGCCGCGTCGGGCAGCCGGCCGCGCGCGGCTCCCAGGTTGTCCGCGACGTACTCGGGCCTGTCCATCCCGGGAATGACGCAGGTCACCGCCTCGTTCGCCAGCAGGTACTTGAGGAAGAACTGCCCCCAGCTCGCGGCGTCGAACTCCGCCGCCCACGCCGGCAGCTCCCGCCCGCGCACCGCGCGGAAAAGGCGGCCGCGGCCGAACGGCAGGTTCACCAGCACCGCCGTCCCGGCGGCGGCCGCGGCGGGCAGCAGCCGCGCCTCGGCGCCGCGCTCGCCGAGCGAATAGTTGAGCTGCACGAAATCCAGCTTCTCGCGCTCCACCAGCGAGACCAGGCGTGCGTTCGCGGATTCCTGCGAATGGGTCAGGCCGACGTAACGGAACACGCCGCGGGCCTGCCATTCGCGCAGCAGCGCGAGCTGGTCGGCCATCGCGCCCAGGTCGGCGCTCGCGTTGTGGATCTGCATGAGGTCGACGCGGTCGGTCTTCAGGCGGCGAAGCGAGGTCTGCATTTCCGCCGCGGCGGCGGCGCGCGGCGCGACGCGCACCTTGGTGGCGAGGAAAATCTGCTTGCGCGCGCCGAGCGCCGCGACCAGGTCGCCGACGACGCTTTCCGCCGTACCGTACGAGGGCGCCGTGTCGACGACCCTGGCACCGCCCTCGACGAGGGCCGCGAGCACCGAGCTTTGCACCGCACGCCGCGCCGCGTCCTCGCCGACATCGAAAACGATCGCCGTTCCCAGGCCCACCGCGGGCAGGCGCTCGCCCGTGCGCGGAATCGGGCGCGTCAGGAGGGGACCCGTCGCCGCGGCAGCGGGCAGCGCCGCGGAGGCCGCGACGGCGCCGCCCAGCGCGAGGACTTCGCGACGGGAGTAGAGCCTGTGCCGTGAAGCATGCGATCCGGTCATGTCAACCTCCAGTGTGCCGTTCATGGGTGCGGCCGAGCGCCCTCGCCAGCAGCAGGCAGACGGCCGAGATCGGTATCGCGGCGAGCGAGACCGCCTGCAATTCGAGGCCCGCGGAGCGCAGCGCCGCGAACATCGAGGCTCCCGCGGCGTCCGCGCCGCGCACCAGGAGCACGTCGATCACGTTCTTCGCCTTGTACTTCTCCCCGCGCGCGACGACCGTGAACAGCACCTCCCGCGCCGGATTGGAAACGGCGAAGTTGGCCGTGCGCTGCAGGGCCTGGAACGCGATCAGCACGGCCAGCATGGGCGCCGCGGCAAGCGCGGCGAATCCGGCGACGAAAACCAGCGGCAGGAACGCGAGCGCGGCGCCGACGCCGAAGCGCGCGATCAGCTTCCCGGTCGCGAAGGCCTGGACCAGGAGCGTCAGCAAGCCGACCGCCAGGTCGACGCTGGCGAAGATGCGCGTGCGCACCGCGGGATCCTCCGAGGCGGCGGCGACGATGTTCGCCTGCTGGAAGTAGAGAAACGTCGCGGCGACCGAAAGCAGCGACACCCACAGCGCGATCCCGGCGAGGTAGGGCGAGCGCACGAGCAGCAGGAATCCATCCAGCCATCCGCCGCCAAGCGCTTCCGGTCCGGCTCTTGCTGAAGCGCTCTTTTCACTTTCAGGCAACACGGACTCCAGTCGCCGCGCGCATAGGACCGCCACTTCGAGAAGCAGCGCCGCCAGGATCATGAGGTTCGCCGGGCCGAGAAATTCCACCAGCCCGATCGTCAGCGCCGGCCCGGTGAGGGATCCCGCGGTGCCGCCCGCGGCGATGATGGCGAACAGGCGCTTGCCCTGTTCGGAGGAATACAGGTCCGCCATGTACGACCAGAACACCGACACCGCGAACAGCACGAACACGCTGATCCAGACGAAGAACACGCGCGCCACGATTTCGCGCTCGATGCCCAGCGTCAGCAGCACCCAGAAGATCGCCAGGTTGGCGACGAAAAAATGATAGACGATCGGGATGAAGCGCCGGCGCGGCAACCGCGCCACCAGCGCGCCGTAGACCGGCACCGCCGCGAGCATGGTGAGGAAGGTCGCCGTGAACAGCCACTGCAGGTTGCGAACCCCGCCCGCGACTCCCATCTCGTCTCGCAGCGGCCGCAGCACGTAGTAGCCGGCGAGCAGGCAGAAGAAATACGCGAACGACCAGCACAGCGCCTTCCCCTCGCCCGGTCGCACCGAGCGGAACATCTTTGAAAGCGGCAGTTCCATCGCCCGGACTTTACTAGAATACGGCATGGACAAAGCGCGGCGCGAACTGTTGCGCTTGCTGGGCGGGCTCGGTGCCGCCATCACCTTCGGTTCCGTCTCAGGCCAGACACCCAGAATAATGACTCGCAAGATTCCCTCCACCGGCGAAGAGCTCGCCGCCATCGGCCTCGGCACCTGGCAGGTATTCGACGCCGGGAACAACACGGCGGCGCGCGCGCCGCTGCGCGAGGTCGTGGCCGCGTTCGCGAAAGCCGGCGGCAGGCTGATCGACTCCTCGCCGATGTACGGCAGCGCCGAATCGGTGGCCGGCGACCTGGTGGCGGAGCTCGGCCTGCGCGAGAAGCTGTTCATCGCCACCAAGGTCTGGACACGCGGCCGGGAGAACGGCATCGCGGAGATGGAGACCTCGTTCCGGCGCCTGCAGGTGAAGCAGATGGACCTCATGCAGGTGCACAACCTGCTGGACGTGGACGTGCACACGCGGACGATCAACGACATGAAGGCGAAGGGCCGCGTGCGTTACACGGGAATTACGCATTACACCGCCTCCGCCCATGGCGAAGTGGAGCGGCAGCTGAAGAAAGAGAAGTACGATTTCCTGCAGATCAACTACTCGCTGGCTGAGCGGGAGTCGGAAAAGCGCCTTTTGCCCTATTGTCTCCAGAACAGGATTGCCGTGATCGCCAACCGGCCATTCGCCGAAGGCGCGATGTTCCGCCGCGTGCGCGGCAAGCCGCTGCCGCCCTGGGCGGCCGAGGCCGGCGTGGCGAGTTGGGCGCAGTACTTCCTGAAATGGATCGCGGCGCATCCGGCGATCACCTGCGTGATCCCCGGCACCGGCAAGCCCGAACACGTCGCCGACAACGTCGCGGCGGGTTTCGGCGCGCCGCCCGACGAGAAAATGCGCAGGCAGATGGCGGGTTATTTCGACACGCTATGAGAATTTTTCTTTTCTCCTTGTTGTTTGTATTTCTGAATGTAAATGCGCAAACCAGCAAGGAAGGCGTAGAAGTCCGCAAAAGCAGCCTGCTCCTGCTGCCCGCCTCGACCGTCGAAAAGAGCGCCGCGCAGCAGTACGGCCAGCTCATGCGGGTCGCTGCGCAAAAAGAATTGCTAAACAAGGACCCGAATCAAGTCGAACGCCTGCGCCGCATCGCGCGCGAACTGATCCCGCATGCCACGCGCTTCAACAAGAACGCGCAAGCCTGGCGCTGGGAGGTGAACCTCATCACCTCGAAGTCGGTGAATGCGTTCTGCATGCCGGGCGGCAAGATCGCCTTCTTCACCGGCATCCTGGAATCGCTGCAGCTGACCGACGACGAGGTGGCGACCATCATGGGCCACGAGATCGGCCACGCCCTGCTCGAGCACGGCCGCGCGCGCATGTCGGAGCAGCTGATGAAGAACGTCGGCATCTCGGTGGCAGCGGCGGTCTTCAACCTCGGCCAGATCTCCGCCGAGCTGCTCAACCAGGCGGCGAACCTCGCCGTCAGCCTGCCCTACGCGCGCAAGCAGGAGTCGGACGCCGACCTCGTCGGCCTGGAGCTCGCGGCGCGCGCCGGCCACGATCCGCGCGCCGCGGTTTCCGTCTGGCAGAAAATGTCGCGCCTATCGCAGGCCAGCGCGAAGAAATCCGGCGGCAGCGGCCAGCCGCCGCAGTTCCTCTCCACCCATCCGTCGCACGAGTCCCGCATCCGCGAGATCGAAGCCAACCTGCCCAAGGTGCTCCCTCTCTACGACAGGACACATCGGTGAGCAGCGCGGGCTTCTACGCCGGCTTGCCTGTGCTGCCGGACTTCAGCGGCGTGGCAGACCCGCGCAACTACTCGCCGCTGCCGGGCGACTGGCACGTCGCGACCTGCGATGTGCGCAACTCCACGCTCGCGGTGCAGGCGGGCAACTACAAGCACGTCAACACGGTCGGCGCCTCCGCGGTCACCGCGATGCTGAACGCGGCGGGCACGCTCGAGATTCCGTTCATCTTCGAAGGCGACGGCAGCGCCTTCTGCGTGCCGCCGGACTTGCTGGAGGACGCGAAGGCGGCGCTGGTCATGACGCAGGACATGGCGCGCAAGTCCTTCGGCCTGGAACTCCGGGTGGCCACCGTGCCGGTGGCGAAGATCCGCGATGCAGGACTGGAGATTCAGGTCGCGCGCGTGCGCGTATCGGACAACTACATCCAGGCGGCCTTCGCCGGCGGCGGCATGGCCTACGCCGACAGGTACATGAAGGACCCCGCCACCGCGCCGCTATGCGAGGTGCAGCCGGGGAGCATCGTCGGGCGCGGCAGCCTGGAAGGCCTGGAATGCCGCTGGCAGGACATCCCCAGTAGGCACGGCGAAACCGTCAGCCTGATGGTGCGCGCGCTGACGAAGGAGCCCGGCAAGGCGGCCACGGTATACCGCGACGTGCTCGCCAAGGTGATGGACATCTACGGCAGCGACGAGGCCTGCCATCCGCTCACGCCGCCGATCCTCACGCTGATGCCCGCGCTCGGCGCGCGCCAGCTGGGCCCCGAGGTCGGCGTGCGCGCCGCGGACCGCGGCGCGTTCGGCAAGTGGCTCTACCTGATGCGCGTGCGCTGGTTCGTGGCGCTCGGCTGGTTCCTGATGAAATTCGGCCTGAAGACCGAGTTCACGGACTGGAGCACCTACAAGGACACGCTTTTCCGCAACACCGACGTGCGCAAGTTCAACGACGTCTACCGCCAGATCCTCGCCGGCAACGCCGCGCAGCGCGAGGCGCTGGACGCGTGGCTGGCGGAGCGCTACGCGCAGCGCGAGCTGGTCTACGGCCTGCACGTCACCAACCGCGCGCACATGACCTGCCTGGTGTTCAACTACTCGGGCAAGCACCTGCATTTCATCGACGGCGCCGACGGCGGACTGTTCCTCGCGGCCAAGGCGTTCAAGGAACGCGCTGCGAAGCTGCTCTAGGATGGGCGGCATTCCCCTCACCGTCGTGGTCGCGGTTACCGCGCTCAGCCTGTTTTACCGCTCCTGCCTGGGCGTGATCGCACCGGAATTGACGCGCGACCTGGGCCTGACCCCGGAAGACCTCGGCCGCGCCAACGGCGCGTTTTTCCTTTCCATGGCGGCGATGCAGATCCCGGTGGGCCTGCTCTTCGACCGCTACGGCCCGCGGCGCGTGGTGGCATCGCTCACCGTGCTCGCGGTAGTCGCCGCCGCCCTGCACGGCATGGACGGCCCATCGCGCGGCAACGTGCTGCTGGCGATGGCGGCGGCGCAGTTGCTGGGCATACTTGCATTCGGCCCGCTCGACCGCATATTCGACACGCGCAAATGGATCATCGTGCCGGGTGGGCTGTGCACCGTGGGGTTGCTGGGCGCCCTGGCCCTGGTTCCGGGCCTGCCGGTGACGGCCGCGGTGGCGCTGCTGATCCTGTTCACCGGCGTGACTTCGTATGCCGTGGTGATCGTCGCGCATGGCAGGAGCCTGTTTCCGGATCACCTGCTGGGGCGTGGCGTGACGACGGTTAACATCGCGCAGGTGGTCGGGCTGACCGTGCTGCCGCTGATCACCGGACCGATCGTGGGCGCGTTCCCCGCGCCGGGGGCGGCATCGCCCGAAATCGCCTATCGGGCGGCGTTCGGCGCCATCGCGCTGTTGCTCGCCGCCGGCCTGGCGATATATGGGGCAAAGGCAAGGGACGCAAGACCGAGTTCAACACAGGAGCGGTAGATGAGCACGACCGAATCGAGCACCAAGGAAACCCGCGGCTTCCAGGCCGAGGTCAAGCAGCTGCTGCAGCTGATGATCCATTCGCTGTACTCGAACAAGGAGATTTTCCTGCGCGAGCTGGTGAGCAACGCATCCGATGCCTGCGACCGGCTGCGCTTCGAGGCCATCGGCAATCCGGCCTTGCTCGAGGGCGGCGCCGATTTCGCCATCCGCGTCGAGGTCGACAAGGAGGCGCGCCGCGTCACGATTTCCGACAACGGCATCGGCATGAGCCGGGACGAGGCGATGGCGCACCTGGGCACCATCGCCAAGAGCGGCACGCGCGAGTTCTTCGCCGCGCTCACCGGCGACCAGAAGAAGGACGCGCAGCTGATCGGCCAGTTCGGCGTCGGCTTCTATTCCGCGTTCATCGTCGCCGAGCGCGTGACCGTGGTGACGCGCAGGGCCGGGCTTGCCGAAAATCAGGCGACGCGCTGGGAGAGCGACGGCAGCGGCGAATACACGATTGAAGCGGCGACGCGCGATTCGCGCGGCACCGACGTGACGCTGCACCTGAAGGCGGGCGAAGAGGAATTCGCCTCCGGCGGCCGCGTGCGTTCGACCCTGCGCAAGTATTCCGACCACATCGCCACCCCGATCCGCATGAAAAAGGAGATCTGGGACAAGGACAAGCAGGCCTACGTTACGACCCCGGAGGACGAGACCGTCAACCAGGCGACCGCGCTCTGGGCGCGGCCGAAATCCGAGGTCACCGACGAGCAGTACCGCGAGTTCTACAAGCACGTCGCCCACGATTTCACCGATCCGCTCGCCTGGACGCACAACCGCGTCGAGGGCAAGCAGGAATACATCCAGCTGCTCTACCTGCCGTCGCAGGCGCCCTTCGACCTGTGGGACCGCAACGCGCGCCACGGCCTGAAGCTTTACGTGCGGCGCGTGTTCATCATGGACGACGCCGAGCAGCTGCTGCCGCGCTACCTGCGCTTCGTGCGCGGCGTGGTCGATTCCGGCGACCTGCCGCTCAACGTGTCGCGCGAGATCCTGCAGGAATCGCGCGACGTCGGGGCGATCCGCGAGGGCGCCGCGCGGCGCGTGCTGGGCCTGCTCGAGGACCTGGCGGAGAACCGCAAGGACGACTACGCGAAGTTCTGGGCCGAATTCGGCCAGGTGCTCAAGGAAGGCATCGGCGAAGACGCGGCCAACAAGGACCGGCTGGCGAAGCTGCTGCGCTTCTCCTCCACCGGCGGCGAGGCGGCCACATCGCTCGCCGACTATGTCTCCCGGTTCAAGGAAGGCCAGAAGGCGATCTACTACGTTACCGCCGACAGCCTCGATGCGGCGCGCAGCAGCCCGCACCTGGAGATTTTCCGCAAGAAGGGCATCGAAGTGCTGCTGCTCACCGACCGCGTGGATGAATGGATGCTCTCGTTCCTGCCCGAGTTCGACAAGCAGCCGCTGGTCTCGGTGGCCAAGGGCGACCTCGACCTCGGCGATCTCGCCGATGCCGCGGACAAGGAAACGCGCGAGAAGGTCGCGGAGGAGTTCAAGGACCTGGTCGCGCGCGTCAAGACCGCGCTCGGCGACGCGGTGTCGGACGTGCGCGTCACGCTGCGCCTCACGGACTCGCCCGCCTGCATCGTCGTGGAGCGCGACGCGATGAGCCAGCACCTGCAGCGCCTGCTGAAGGGCGCGGGCCAGAAGGCGCCGGAATCCAAGCCGATCCTGGAACTCAACCCGCAGCACCCGATCGTCGAGCGGCTCAAGACGCAATCCGACGGCGATCTCAAGGAATGGGCGCTGCTGCTGCTCGGCCAGGCGACGCTCGCCGAAGGCGGCCAGCTCGAGGACCCGGCCGCCTTCGTCAGGCGCATGAACCGGATGCTGGCCGGCGGCGGGAGCGGATGATGCGGCCCTGGCTTGCCGCGGCCCTCATTCTGATCGTCCCTGCCGGAAGCTTGCAGGCGCAGCAGTATCCCTTGCGCCCCGTCCGGCTCGTGGTCGGTTTCCCGCCCGGCGGCGGGGTCGACATCAACGCGCGCCTGCTCGCGCCCAGGCTTTCGGAGATCCTGGGCCAGCAGTTCGTGGTGGACAACAAGCCCGGCGCGGGCACCAACATCGCGAACGAGTTCGTCGCCAAGGCAGCGCCCGACGGCTACACGCTGCTCCTCACCTCCCCGGCGCTCGCGATCAACATGTCGCTGTACTCCAGGCTGCCTTTCGACACGCTGCGCGACTTTGCGCCGGTGTCGATGTTCTCGGAGAGCCCGAATCTTCTGCTGGTCCCGGCCGCGCTGCCCGTGGCGAGCGCAAGGGAACTGGTCGCGCGGGCGAAATCGATGCCGGGAAAGCTCAATTTCTCCTCGGCCGGGCCCGGCACTTCGCAGCATCTCGCCGGCGTGCTGCTGATGATGCGAACGGGAATCTCGGCCGTGCACATTCCGTACAAGGGATCGGCGCCTTCCCTCACCGCTCTCATCGCGGGCGAAGTCGACTTCTCGTTCGCGAACGTCACTGCGGTTCAGGGGTACATCAAGTCGGGCAGGCTGCGCGCGCTGGCGATCACCTCGCCGAAGCGCGATGCACAGCTCCCTGAAGTGCCAACCATGAAGGAAGCCGGCATCGACGGGGTCGAGGTGTCCGTCTGGTTCGGCGTGTTCGCGCCCGCGGCGACGCCGAAGGAGATCGTGCAGACGCTCGCCGGCGCCATCCAGCGCGCAGCGCACGACGGCGACATGCGCAGGCGCCTGCACGAGCAGGGCGCCGAGCCGGTCGGCAGCACGCCGGAGCAGTTCGCCGCTTTCATGCGCGCCGAAATCGCGCGCTGGGCCGAGGTGGTGAAGGTATCCGGCGCGCGCGCCGACTAGCGGCCCGCTAGGTCGGCTGCTTCACCGTCCGCAGGTAGGGCTTGAGCGTCTTGAAGCCCTGCGGGTACTTCTTCTTCGCGTCTTCATCCGACACCGAGGTCGGGATGATGACGTCCTGGCCCGGCTTCCAGTTCACCGGCGTCGCCACGCCGTGCCTGGCGTTCATCTGCAGCGCGTCGAGCAGGCGCAGCACTTCGTCGAAATTGCGGCCCGCGCTCATCGGGTAGATCAGCATCGCCTTCACCTTCTTGTCGGGCCCGATGATGAACACCGAGCGGATCGTGGCGTTGTCCGCCGCGGTGCGCTTGCCCGGCGCGGCGTTAGGATGAATCATGTCGTAGGCCTTCGCCACCGTCAGGTCTTCGCCGCCGATCACCGGGTAGTTGACCGCGTGGCCCTGGGTTTCCTTGATGTCGCCCGCCCATTTGCTGTGGTCGGACACCGGATCGTTCGACAGGCCGATGATCTTGGTGTTCCTCTTGTCGAATTCGGGCTTGAGGCCGGCCATGTAGCCGAGCTCCGTGGTGCACACCGGGGTGAAGTCCTTCGGGTGCGAAAACAGGATCGCCCACTTGTCGCCGATCCACTCGTGGAAACGGATCTTTCCTTCTGTCGTGTCCGCAGTGAAATCGGGCGCCTCGTCACCAATGCGTATCGTCATGGTTTTCTCCTTCGGAAAAACGGCATTTTACTTCGCCGCCAGTGCCCGCGCCGCGTTCTGGTCCGCCTGCATGCGCGCAGCATCGCCCCGCTCGCGGTAGATTTCCGCGCGCCGCAGCAGCGCCTCGGCGCTGCGCGGGTCGAGCCTGAGGGCGGCGTCCAGGTCGGCCAGCGCGCGGTCGAAATCCCGCTTCAGCACCAGCACCGAAGCGCGATTGCGCAAGGCGCCGGCGTCGCGCGGCCCGAACTTGACGGCCTGGTCGAAATCCGCCAGCGCGCGGTCCCAGTCGCGGGTTGCGCGGCGCAGCAGGCCGCGGATGTTCCAGGCCGCCTGCAGGCCGGGATCGATCCGCAGCGCCTCGTCCAGGTCGGCGAGCGCCTTCGCGCCATCGCCCTGGAGCAGGTAGGTGGCGCCCCGCTGCAGCAGCGCGCGCGCGTGGCGCGGCGTGATCTTGAGCGCCGCATTCGCGTCGGCGAGCGACTGGTCGAGCTTGCCCTGCATGCGCCGCGCGAGCGCGAGGTTGCTATAGGCGTCGGCGTACAGGGGATCGAGCCGGATCGCCTCGTTCAGGTCCTCGACGCCTGCGTCCAGCCCGCCCTTCTGCAACCGCGCGGTGCCGCGGTTGAAGTGGGCGAGCGACAGGTGGCGCGGCGAAAGCCGGCCAGAATCGATCGCGCGCGTGAGATCGTCGATCGCGGTGTCCCAGTTGCCGAGATCGCCATGCAGCGCGCCGCGATCGAGCCGCGCGAGCGCCTTCTCCCTGCTCCAGACGAGCCGCGATTCGATCGCGCGGCTGCAGTGCTCGAGCGCCTTGTCGGGCGCGCTGCGCCGGAGCGCCGCGCAGTTCGCCACGTCGTCGCCACCGCAGCCCGCGAGGACTGCGGCCCAAACGAACATGATGGCAAACACCCCGCGCATGCGCCTGAAGTTTACGTTACGCTCGACGCATGAGTCCGCTACTGACCGCGCCGATCATGCCGACGCTCGCGCGGCTCGCGGCGCCCGGCCTCGTGCTGGCGCTGTTCCAGACCACGGTCTCGGTGGCGGACACCTACTACGTCGGCCGCCTCGGCACCGAGTCGCTTGCCGGGCTGGCCCTGGTGTTCCCGATGGTGATGCTGCTGCAGATGACTTCGGCGGGCGCGATGGGCGGCGGCGTCTCCTCGGCGGTCGCGCGCGCGCTCGGCGCCGACAACCCGGACGCGGCACGCAGGCTCGTCGCGCACGGCCTGGTCATCGGCCTGGCCTGCGGGCTGGCGTTTACCCTGCTGCTGCTCGCGGCGGGGCGCGGCCTCTACGGCCTGCTCGGTGGCCGCGGCGCGGCGCTGGAGCAGGCGATCGCCTATTCGCATGTCCTGTTCGGCGGCGCGGTCCTGGTGTGGATCGCGAACACTCTGGCAAGCCTGCTGCGCGGCAGCGGCAACACCCTTGTTCCCGCGCTCGCGCTCGCGGGGGCGGCGCTGGTGCAGATTCCGCTCTCGGGCGCGCTTACCCTTGGCTGGGGGCCATTCCCGCGCTGGGGCATCACCGGCGCGGCAACCGCCTATGTCGTCTCGTTCGGCCTGGCGAGCCTCGCCATGGCGGCGGGCGTCTGGCGCAGCAAGCTGCGGCCGCAGCGCGTCCACTGGCGGCTTGAAGGCCGGTTGTTCCGCGAAATTCTCCGGGTCGGCGCGATTTCCTCGCTCTCGGCGCTGCAGACGGTACTCACTGCCGTGATCCTGACCGGTTTCGTCGCGCGCTACGGCACCGCCGCGCTCGCGGGCTACGGCGTCGGCGTGCGGCTGGAATTGCTGCTGGTGCCCATCGTGTTCGCCATCGCGCAGGCACTGGTGGTGATGGTCGGCACCAGCATCGGCGCCGGCCAGGCGCTGCGCGCCAAGCAGGTCGCCTGGACCGGCACCGCTGCCGCGATGCTCGTCTGCCTGGTGATCGGCGCCACGGTGGCGCTGTTTCCGGCGCTCTGGATACGCATCTTCAGCGACGACGCGCAGGTGCTGGAGATCGGCAGCCTGTACCTGAGGATCGTGGCGCCGCTCTATCCGCTGTTCGGCGCGGGCCTCGCGCTCTACTTCGCTTCCCAGGGCGCGGGCCAGATGCTCAAGCCGGTGCTGGCGGGCACGCTGCGCCTCGTGCTGGTGGTCGCGGGAGGCGCGCTGGTGATGCGGCACGGCGGCCCGCTCGCGGCGCTCTTCGGCGTGGTCGCCTTCGGCCTGGCCGTATTCGGCGGCTTTACCGGCTACGTGGTGTTCAAGGCGCGCTGGGGGCGTCCCTGAGCGCTCAAGTCAGAAAGCCGATCAGGGCATCGAGGGTTGCGTCGGGCGCTTCCGCCATCAGGATATGGCCGGATACGGCGATGGTGGCGGTCTTCGAATCCGCGATCGCTTTCGCCAGCGATTGCGCCCCCCTGGGCGGCGTCATCACATCGCGCGCGCCGAGGATGAACAGCGCCGGGCATTTCACCTTCGCCGCCGCTTCCATACCGCCCGCATACGTATTGCAGGCGTTCAGGTCGCAGTAAAGCACGCCCGGCGCCAGCCGTCCGAGGCGCGCCAGCGCATCGCCGTACATCCACATGCCCGGGTTCGGATTGCCCGCGAACGGCACCTGCGGCGCGTGGCCCCAGATGGTTTCCATGTCGTAGGCCGCCATGTCGTTGCGTTTCGCCGCGTCGAGAAACGCATCGCCCACCTTCATCGGATAGGCGATGCCGATGAGCGCGATCCGCTCCGCTTTTTCCGGGTAGCGCGCGGCAAACTCGAGCGCCACGAGCGAACCCATCGAGTGGCCCACGAGGGAAGCCTTTTCGATGTTCAGGTTCTTCAGCACGGAATAGACCCAGTCGGCCATTTCCGCCACGCTCGCCAGCGGCGGGCCTTCGGATCGCCCGTGCGCCGGCAGGTCCACTGCCAGCACATTGAAGCCGTGGTACCCGAAGTAGCGGCTCTGCAGGCCCCAGCCGGAATGGTCCAGCCCCGCGCCGTGCACGAACACGACCGTGCGTTTCGCCGGATCGACGTCGTGTGCCGCCGTGTAGGCGAACGCCGGTTTGCCGTTGACCTGCAGCTGCATTACTTCGACCGCATCATTTGACCCTCACGGCCGCGGCGAGCGAACGCCCGAGGTCCTGGATCAGGTCATCCGGATCCTCGAGGCCGATCGAGAGGCGGATCGTGCCCGGGCCGATGCCGGCCTTTTTCAGGTCCTCGTCCGGCATGCGGTAGTGCGTGGTTGTCGCCGGATGGATGACGAGCGACTTCGCGTCGCCGACGTTCGCGAGATGCGAGAACACGCGCAGCGACTCGATGAACTTGCGCCCGGCTTCGCGTCCGCCCTTGATGTCGAAGGAAAACACCGCGCCGCAGCCCCTGGGCAGCAATTTTTTCGCCAGCGCGTGATCCGGGTGATCCGGGATTTCAGGATAGAGAATCTTTTCCACGGCAGAATTTCCGGAAAGGAATGCCACGAGCTTCCTCGTGCTCTCCACATGCCGCGGCATGCGCAGGTGCAGCGTCTCGATGCCCTGCAGTATCTGGAACGCGGTCATCGGCGCCATGCAGGCGCCGAAATCGCGCAGGCCTTCGCGCCGCGCGCGCAGGAGGAACGCCCGCGTGCCGGACTCTTCCTCGAAGTCCATGTTGTGGAAGCCCGCGTACGGCGCGGTGAGCTGCGGGAATTTCCCGCTTTTCTCCCAGTCGAAGCGGCCCGAATCGACCAGCACGCCGCCGATGGCGATGCCATGGCCGCCGAGGAACTTGGTGGCGGAGTGATACAGCAGGTCGGCCCCGAGTTCGAACGGCTTCATCAGCCAGGGCGTGGTGAAGGTCGCGTCCACCAGCAGCGGCAGGCCGGCGCCGTGCGCGATCTTCGATACTTCCGGGATGTCGAGCACGTCCAGGCCCGGATTGCCCAGCGTTTCCCCGAACAAAAGCCTGGTGTTTTCATTTATGGCGCTTTTCCACGCAGCAAGATCGCGAGGATTCACAAATGTCGTGTCAATGCCAAACCTTTTCAACGTGTAGCCAAGCAGGTTGTGCGAGCCGCCGTAGAGCGCGGCGGAAGCCACGACATGGCTGCCCGCATCCATGAGGGTGGCGATCGCCAGGTGCAGCGCCGCCTGGCCGCTCGCGGTCGCGATCGCGCCGACGCCGCCTTCCAGCGCGGCCATGCGCTCCTCGAGCACCGCGACCGTGGGGTTCGAGATGCGCGAGTACACATGCCCCGCGCGCTCCATGTTGAAGAGCGATGCCGCGTGCGCGGTGTCGCGGAAGACGTACGAGGTGGTCTGGTAGATCGGTACTGCGCGGGCACCCGTGGCTGGATCAGGCGACTGTCCCGCGTGAAGCGCGAGAGTATCGAACCCCGGATATTTTGGCCCCGCCAAGACAAAACCTCAGTGCAGGTGCTTGCGCGAGGGCCGCGTCGCGGTCTCGAAGGCGCGCTCGGGCTTCTTCACGTCCCCCGCGTGCTCCTTCCAGTCCTGCTCGAACAGGCGCTCCACCACCGCGGCCACTTCGGCCACGCGCTCCTTGCTGAACTGGCGCGCGAGCAGCACGGAGACGTCCTCGATCATGCAGCGGCGCTGCGCTTCGTGGATCGCGTGCGCGGTCGGGCCGACGAACAGCAGGCGTGAATCCTGCTCGCCGTTCTCCAGGTACAGCGTGAGCTCGACTTCGACCGCTTCGTAGCAGAGCGGGCCGAGGTTCTCGAGCGCCGAATCGAGCGCCGGATGGAAGCTGCGGCCGATCTCGCCGGTCCAGCACATCAGGAACATCAGTTCCTTTTCGTCGAACCGCAGGCCGGGCTCTTCCTGCTCGAGGCTCCTGACGTCGGCAAGGCCCTCGGCGTCGAGATAGTCGAGCAGGGGCGCAAGCGCCTGCTCGATCTGCTTCTTGGACACGCCCTCGAGCATCGGGATGTCGGCGTGCAGGTGCACTTCCATGCGCATGGCGGCTTTTCCCGGGTTTATGAGTGAGCATTTTATCACGTGCGCACCTCGCGGAACCGACCGTCGGCGCCTGTCAACTGACCTGCGGCGGCGCGCGTTGTTGCAGGGAGGCGGAGAATGAAATTGCACCGTCAGCTGCCCATGGAGGTGGCCATGAACGTGATGTACAACAGCGAGAATTACTGCGTCGTCGAATTCCCCGGCAGCCACGGGATCGAAGTGGTCGACAAGACCACGGGCCGGGCGGGGTTTCTCGAAGGCGCTGTCGAAGTGAAGTTCCGCGCCTCGATGGCCGGCTTCGCCGCCGGCGAGCCGAGCGCCGAATCGGTGGATGAATTCCTCGGCTGCTACGACGCGCTGCTGACGAACTCCGTCGCTTTGCACTAGAAAGGCCGGAACGGGGGAACCAAGGTTCCCCCGTTACCCCTTCCTCCGCTAGCATTGGGCCGATGCCGAGGCCCAACTATGCCGGTAGCGGGTTCGCAAATCTTGTTGCTTCCCTGGTGGAGGCCTGCGGTGGGCCGCCCCGCCACGCGCCCCTGGAGTCTCTTCCCGTCGCGGAGATCCAGTCCGCGCGCAACGTCGTTTTCCTGATCGTCGACGGGCTGGGCGACAACTACCTCCGGGCCAACGGCGCCGGCGGGCATGTCGCCCGGCACCGCCGCGGCGCGATCAGCGCCGTGTTTCCGTCCACGACCGCAAGCGCGATCACGACCTCGTTCACCGGCGCGACGCCGCTGGAGCACGGGCTCACCGGCTGGTTCACGTATTTTTCCGCGGCGGCCTGCGTCGCGTCGCCGCTGCAGTTCCAGCGCCGTGGCGAGAAGACGCCGCTCGGCGTGCCGCCCGGGCGCATTTTTACCCGGCCTTCCCTGTTCGACACGCTCGCGGCGCGCGCCATCGTCGTTTCCTACCGGCCGATCATCGATACGCTGTACAACCGCCACCATTGCGGCCGCGCCGAGCGGCGCGCTTACGACGACCTTGCCGGTTTTCTCGGCGAAATCACCGCTGCCGTGAAATCGGGCCCGGAGCGCAAGTTCGTCTACGCCTACTGGCCGGAGTTCGACTCGCTCGCGCACCGGCATGGGGTCGCGAGCGCCGAAGCGCGCGCGCATTTCGAACGCCTGGACGAAACCTTCGGCGCATTGCTGGCGCGGCTTTCCGGCACCGACACGATCGTCGTGCTCACCGCGGACCACGGCTTCGTCGATTGCCCGCCGGAGGAATCCATTGAACTGCCGCCCGGGCTTGCCGCCATGCTGCGCTTCCCGCTCTGCGGCGAGCGCCGGGTCGCGTTCTGCCACGTCCAGGATCAAGAGGCATTTCTCTCCAAGGCAAAATCCCTCCTTGCGGATCGCGCGGACGTCCGTCCCAGCCGGGATCTCCTGGACGAAGGCTGGTTCGGCAAGGGGCCGGCGCATCCGGATTTCGCGGAGCGAATCGGCGACGTCGCGCTTGTCATGCGAGGTCGCGGTACGGTAAAAGACTGGGTCGCCGGCGAGCCGCGGCACCTGCACATCGGCAATCACGGCGGCACGAGCGAAGACGAAATGAACATCCCACTGGTGGTGGCCAAGACATGAAAACACGCGCGAACGGCATCGAGATCAACTATGAAATCCACGGCAAGGAAGGCGCGCCCTGGCTGGTGCTCAGCCACTCCCTCGCCTGCAACGTGCGCATGTGGGACCCGCAGATCGCGGCGCTCAAGGCCGACTACCGGATCCTCGCCTACGACACGCGCGGCCACGGCGGCACCGAAGCGACCAGGGGCGCGTACACGCTCGAACTTCTTGCCGATGATTTGTTCCTGTTGCTGAAGGAACTGAACATCACCGCGACGCATTACTGCGGCCTTTCCATGGGCGGCATGATCGGCCAGACCTTCGCGCTGAAGTACCCGGGCGTCTTGCGCTCGCTCACGCTGGCCGACACCACCAGCCGCTATCCCGCGGAGGCCGGCCCGCTCTGGGCCGAGCGCATCAAGACCGCCGAAGCCAAGGGCATGGAGCCTCTCGCGCAGCCGACATTGGAACGCTGGTTCACCGAGCCGTTCCGCCGGAACAGCCCGGCGGCGGTCGACGCCGTGCGCAAGCTGATCCTCGCGACACCTGTGGCCGGATTCGTCGGTTGCTGCAACGCGATTCCGAAAATCAACGTCACCGCGCGCCTGAAGGAAATCAAGTGCCCGATCCTCGTCATCGTCGGCGCCGACGACCCGGGCACGCCGCCGGCGATGGCGCGCGAGATCCACGACAACGCGCCCGGCTCGAAACTGGTGGTGCTGCCGCAGGCGGCGCATCTCGCCAACCTCGAGCAGCCCGAGGGTTTCACGCGCGCGCTGCGCGAGTTCCTCAGGTCGAACTGATTCCCGCGACGCCAAGGTTGATGAATTCGCGGGACTGGTCCAGGACCGCCTTGCGCCACTCCGGCGCGGCCGGGTAGAACGCCGCCTCGTATTCGCGCCGCACCTTCGCGGCGAGCACCGGGTCGCGCGGCCCTTCGAATCGCATCCATCTCTGCGCGAGGCCTGCGCGCTGCATCTCGCGCCGCGGCAGGGTACCGAATTCGACCACGATGCTGGTGACCTCCGCGTTCGGCAGCATCCCGGCGAACGCATCGATGATGGTGCCGTTGTAGGTGGCAAGCTTCTTGTGCGTCACGCCCTGCAGGTTGACGGCGCGCTCGCCCCACCAGGCGCGGGCGCGTTCCCGCGCGGGCGAACCTTCCGCATGGAAGCAGATGTAGATGTGCTCGCACCACGGCCCGATGCCGGTATGCAAATCGAGGAACGCGACTTTTCGCGCCTTCTCGAGATGCGTTTCGACCGCCGCCCGGAACGCGGTGTTGGCCCACTGACTGCGCGCCCCGCCGTAGAAAACTCCATCCGGGTGCGTGTATTGCCCGCCGTTGAAGGCGTCTGAAAACGCCTTTTCGCCGGCACGTTCGCGAAATGCGTCTAGCCTGGCGAACGCGCCCGCGATCGATTCCTCGTTCCAGTCCCTGATCGCGATCGCCGGCTGCAGTTCCTCGTAGCCCGGGTTCCGCGGCAACGGTTTCGAGAAATCGACGAAGTTCCTGTTCAGATCGACGTTCTCTTCCGTGGTGCGCGTCTTGTGCGCGAAGCCCCAGGGATTGTGGGCGTGGAAAAACACCACCGCGGTGTCCTTGGGCAGCCGCGGCCTGCTGCGCAGCCAGGCGCGCTGCGCGGCCGAGCCCGAATATCCTTCGATGCCGTGGGTGCCGCTGCCGACGACGAATACGCGCGACGCGTCGCCGGGCCCCAGCACCGACACGTCCAGGTACAAGGCCTCGCCGGCGGGCCCCCGTTCGTCCGGATGCTTGTAGCTCGTCAGCTTGGCGCCGGCCTTGCGCGCGGCCTCGACGAACTTGCGGCGCGCCTCGGCGTAGGAATCGGAAAACGCCTCGAGTTCGGCCATCGCCCTAGCGTACCTGATTAAAATAACCGCACCAAGGAGGAGGAAGCCATGGACACATCCCGTCGCACGTTTCTGGCCGGCACCGCGGGTGCCGGCGCCTATGCGCTGCTGGGCGACGCACTGGCGCAGGCCAAACCCGCGCCCACAGCGGTGCCCGAGTCGCCGCCCGGCACGCTTGCCAATGACGTCGTCAAGCGCGACAAGAATTCCGCGATGCAATATCACTCCGAGCGCCCGCTCACCGGTTCGTTGCCGGCGCACCAGCACGATTTCGACGTCACGCCGTCGGACCGCATGTTCGTGCGCAACAACCTGCTGACGCCGGACATCGATGCCGCGCAGCACCGTTTCACGGTGAAAGGCCTGGTGGACAAGGAACTTTCCTTCTCGCTCGACGAATTGAAGAAGGCCTTTCCCGCGGTCACGATGCAGGGCATGCTCGAATGCGCCGGTTCGGGCCGCAGCAACTACCAGCCGACCGCGAGCGGCACGCCCTGGGGCCAGACCGGCGGCATGGGCTGCCCGAAATGGACCGGCGTGCGCCTGGCCGACGTGCTCAAGGCCGCCGGGCTCAAATCCAATGCCGCGCATGTCGCGGGACAGGGCGGCGACCCGGGCATGATCGCCACCGCTGCGCCGGTGATCCGCTCGGTGCCGCTCGCCAAAGCGATGGAAGAGAACACGCTGCTCGCCTGGGACATGAACGGTGCGCCACTGCCCAAGGTGCACGGCTACCCGCTGCGCCTGGTCGTGCCGGGCTGGGTCGGTTCGGCATCGACCAAGTGGGTGCACACGTTGACCGCGCTCGACGCGCCGTTCAAGGGCACGTACATGAACAGCAGCTACGTGCGGCCAAAATGGCCGGTCGAGCCCGGCCAGAAAATGCCGCCCGAAACCGTATCCACCGAGGCCTGGCCGGTGAAGTCCATGATCACCTTTCCGGCGCACAACGCGCGCGTCAAGGGATCCGTGCCGATAACGCTGCGCGGCCGAGCGTGGGTCGGCGAGGGCGCGATCGACCAGGTCGAGATTTCGGTGGACGAAGGCGTGACCTGGCAACGCGCGCGGCTCGCATCGCGCGGCGACAAGTTCGCCTGGCGCACCTTCACTTTCGACTACCAGCCGCAGCGCTTCGGCTACCTTACTTTCCTCGCGCGCGCCCGGGACGACCGCGGCAACGCGCAACCGATGGTGCCAGGCTGGAATCCGCTCGGCTATTTCTGGAACGGGGTGCACCGCGTCGGGGTGATGGTTGAGGCCTGAGAAGTTCCTCGCCTGGTCTGCGCTCGGATTCTTCTGCCATGCCGGGATCGCCCAGGACGCGGACAAGCTGATTTCCGGTCCGGGCTCCACCCTGACCGAGAACAAGTGCAAGATCTGCCACGAGCTGCAGCACATCCGCAGGACGCCGCTGTCGCGCGGCGAATGGGCCGACAACCTGAAGAACATGCGCGAGCGCGGCACGCCCATGACTGATGGCGAATTTGCGACGATCCTCGACTATCTCTCGCTGTACTACAGCCGCGATCCGGCCCCGGCGCCGGCGCCCGACACCCTCGGCGCCGGGGGCGACGATCCCATCGCGAAACTGCTCGCGGCGCACGCCTGCAGCGGTTGCCACACGCTCGACAAGCGCGTCGTCGGGCCCTCGTTCCGCGAAATCGCGCAGCGCTACGCCGGCGATGCCGGGGCGACGGCGCGCCTTGCCGCCAAGGTGCGCGGTGGCGGCCAGGGCGCGTGGGGCCAGATACCGATGCCTCCAGCGGCGGGCATCGGCGACGCCGACCTTCGCAAGCTGATGGACTGGGTGCTGGCGCAGAAGTGAGGCGGGCGGAGCGGTGGTATCGTGCTGATTCCGCTATGACATTGCAGCGAAACCTGAAACGCGCGATAGCCGCCCTGGCATTGCTGGCCGCGTTCGCCGTCACGACCGGCGCCGATGCGCAGCAACGCAAGCGATTGCCGGTGCGCACCGAACCGATTCCCGATACCGAGACCGGCGCAAAAGCGGGCAGCGCCGGCAACACCGAGCCGCCACCCAATCCGAGCATGATGATTTACGGCCCGCCGACGCCGGTGCTGGGCGCGCCTTCCACGCCACCGCTGCCAGAGTCGATCGCCAGGCCTGTTCCAGAGGCGCCAGCACCCGTTGCCGTTCCAGTTCCCGCGCCGACGCCTCCGCCAGCACCCGTTGCCGTCCCGGCACCCGTGCCGCCCGCGCCTCCGCCCGTCGCAATTCCGGTTCCCGCGCCAGCGCCTCCATCCGCGCCCGTCGCCGCGCCGAAGCTCGCACCTGCGCCCATTGCTATTCCGGCTCCCGCGCCAGCGCCTCCATCCGCGCCCGTCGCCGCGCCGAAGCCCGCACCTGCGCCCATTGCTATTCCGGCTCCCGCGCCAGCGCCTCCGCCCGCGCCAGTGGCAACGCCAATCCCCGCGCCTGCACCAGCGCCTGTCGCCATTCCGGTTCCCGCGCCAACGCCTCCGCCCGCGCCCGTCGCCGTTCCAGCACCTGCGCCGACGCCGCCGGCTCCCGTTGCCGTTCCGATTCCTGCGCCTGCTCCTGCGCCCGCCCCCGTCGCGGTGCCCCTGCCGGTGACTGCGCCAGCACCCGTCATTGCCACCCCCATACCGACACCCGCGCCAGTTCCGCCACCGGCACCGGTCGCGAGGCCCGCACCAGCTCCGGCGCCGGTCCCAATTGCGGTTCCTGCACCGGCGCCCGCTGCCGCACCTCCTGTCGTGGTGGCGCCGAAGCCGCAGCCGCCGGTACAGGTCGCGGCGCCCGTGGTCGCGCCACCGCCGGTCGTTGCGCCGGCTGCGATCCCGGCGCCTGCCGCCACTCCCGCGCCGGCGCCGGCCTCGCGTGCAATTGCGGCGATCGTGCCCGCACCCACGGCGCCCGCGTACACCGCGCCGAAGCTGGACGCAAAGCTGGTCGAGCAGATTTTTTCCTGCCTCGCGCCCGGCCTGCCGCAGGACTGGAAGCGGACCTGGGTCGTGGTCACCAACGCCGAGACCGCGGTGGCGGCGAAGTTTTTCTACACGGCCTCGTACCGCAATGAAGACGCCGAGGAATTCGTGCCCTGCAACGCGCAGGAGATCACGCGCCGCATCACCGGGCTGAACGCCTCGCTCGCGCCCGCGCAGCAGCGCTGGAAGTCCGCCCGCCTCGCGATCGACAGCGAAGGCGTGTACGAACTGGTGTACGACTACGCGAAGTAGTTCAGGTTTTCCGCAGGAAGTCGAAATCGCAGCCGTCTTCGGCCTGCAGCACATGGTCCATGTAAAGCTTGGCGTAGCCCCGGGTGGGCGGCACCGCGGGTGGTTTCCACGACGACTTTCGCTTCGCCAGTTCGCTCTCGGGCACCAACAGGTCGAGCTTCCGGTCCTTCACTGACAGCCTGATCCGGTCGCCGTTGCGCACCAGCGCGAGGGGGCCTCCGGCAGCCGCCTCCGGCGATACGTGCAGCACGATGGTGCCGTAGGCCGTGCCGCTCATGCGCGCGTCCGAGATCCGCACCATGTCCTTCAGCCCGGCGCGCGCCAGTTTCTGCGGGATCGGCAGGTAGCCCGCTTCCGGCATCGCGTAGCCCGATTTCGGCCCCGCGTTCTGCAGCACCATGAAATCGTCCGCGGTAATGTCGAGCGCCGGATCGTCCACGCGCGCCGCGAGATCGTCCAGCGACGAAAACACCACCGCCCTGCCCTCGCGCTCGAACAGGTTCGCGTCGGCCGCCGAGCGCTTGAGGATCGCGCCGCTGGGCGCGAGCGAGCCGAACAGCGCCACCAGCCCGCCCTCCTTCGCCAGCGGCTCCGAGAGCGGGCGCACCACCGCGCGGTCCACCCACGCGCCCTCCTCGTGCGCGAGCCGCTCACCGAGCGTTTCGCCGGTCACGGTCATGCAATCCAGGTGCAGCAGCGGCTTCAGTTCGCGCAGCACCGCGCCCACGCCGCCCGCGGCATAGAGGTCCGACATGTAGAACTGCCCGGTCGGCTTCAGGTCCACCAGCACCGGCGTCGAATCCGACACCGCGTTCAACCGCTTGAGGTCGATCTTCACGCCGACGCGTCCGGCGATCGCCGTCAGGTGCACGATGGCGTTGGTGGAACCGCCGATAGCAAGCAGCACGCGAATCGCGTTCTCCACGGATTTCTGGTTGATGATCTGCGACGGACGGATCGGCTTCGCCACCAGCTCCACCGCACGCCGGCCGCTGGCCTCGCCGGCGCGCAACCGGTCGGCATGCACCGCGGGAATTGCCGCGCTGCCCGGCAGCGCCATGCCGAGCGCCTCGGCGAGCGCCGCCATTGTGGACGCAGTCCCCATCACCGCGCAGGTGCCCGCCGTGGTCGCGAGATTGCCTTCGACGTCGGCGATGCCCTGCGCGTCCACCTTGCCCGCGCGATGCATGGCCCAGAAGCGGCGGCAATCGGTGCAGGCGCCCAGGCGCTCGCCGCGGTAGGAGTTCGGCATCATCGGCCCGGCGAGCAGCTGAATCGCGGGGACATCCGCGCTCGCCGCGCCCATCAATTGCGCGGGCACGGTCTTGTCGCAGCCGCCCACCAGCACCACCGCGTCCATCGGCTGCGCGCGCACCATCTCCTCGACGTCCATCGACATCAGGTTGCGGAACATCATCGAGGTCGGGCTGAGGAAGACTTCGCCCAGCGAGGTGGTCGGGAATTCGATCGGCAGCCCGCCCGCGGCGAGCACGCCGCGCTTCACCGCCTCGATCAGCTCCGGAAAATGGCGGTGGCAGTTGTTGAACCCGCTCTTCGAATCGGCGATGCCGACCACCGGGCGCGCCAGCATCTCGCCCGAATAGCCCATGCTCTTGGCGAACGAGCGCCGCAGGTAGAGCGAAAACGCCGGGTCGCCATAGTTGGTGAGGCCTCTCGCCAGCCCATGCTTTACATCGTCCGTCATTTTAACCCTTTGATTTATATGGATGGGCAATATCCCATCTCTTTCCTAATTCCGGGTGTGGTTGTCTTCCCACAATCCCGGACGTACTGTCCGTGCAGGAGGAAGGGTTGCATGGAAGCGATTGCGGAGCAAGGCAGCACCCTGCTGGAGAGCATCGCGGCGTTCTGCCGCACGAGCGGCATCGCGGAGTCGACCTTCGGGCGCCGCGCGGTGAACGACGGCAAGTTCGTGGCGCGCCTGCGCGACGGCGCGCGCATCACGCCCGAAACGCTCGATCGCGTCACCAGCTTCCTCGAACAGCACGGCGGCAGCGCGCCCGCCTCTCCGCCCGAGTTGCGCAAGCTCATCCGGGTCGCCGAGCGCGCAGCGCCCGGCGCCGCCGCGAAGGGTCCGGCGGAGGGCGCTCCCCAGCGCGATGCTCCCTCCCGCAATTTCCGCTTTTTCGACAACCGGCAGAAGTACCTGCTGTTCGTCAACACCTGCGGCGAGAAGGAAACCGTGGCGCGCCGCGTCGGCATGGAGCTCGCGCACATCCATCCGAAACCGCCGGCGATCCGGGTATTCGACGCCGGCATGGGCGACGGCTCCGTGCTGTCGCGCGTGATGCGCGAGATGCACCGCCGCTTCCCCACCCGGCCGTTCTATTTCGTCGGCAAGGAAATCAGCCTCGAGGACGTGCGCCTGTCGCTCGACAAGATGCCGGACCGCTTTTATGAGCACCCGGCGACCGTGATGGTGGTGACCAACATGTACTACTCGGAAGCGCCCTGGCTCGCGCCCAAGGCGGTCAGCGCGGCGACCTCGCTGGTGTGGCACGAAGTCGGCCTCACCGGCACCACCGCGCACGAGTTCAGCGAGCAGATTGCCGCGCTCGAGCCGTTCCTCGCCAGGAACTGGCAGGCGCGCCACAGCGCGAAGACCGGCAACCCGGTCTACGAGCGTCCCGTGGCCCTGGTCCTCTACCGGGACGATTTCCGCTTCATGCTGGACGAGGCGATCCCGAAGCAGGGCAAGGTACGCGCCGACTACGACCTGGTGATCGCCTCGCAGCCCTACCGCTCGCGCGTGCCGGTCGAATTCAAGGCCTCGAAGGTCATCGGCCCGCTCGCCCGCGCGCTCGGCCCCGGCGGCCGCCTCCTCGGCATCCACTCCTGCGGCCGCGATCCGGGCCTGGAGATCGTGCGCAAGATCTGGCCGGAGGAGGAGCCGTTTCCCACCGGCCGGCACGACCTGCTGCGCGCGGTGCGCACCGAACTGGGCAAGGAGGCGCGCCACTTCAATTTCAACTCGTATTCCGACGCGCGCGCCGTATTCCGCTACGACATGCACACGCTGCCCACCGAGATCGCGGAAAGCATCGGCACCTCGACCCTGTTCGCCGCGTGGAATGCCGCGGTGTACGTGGCGCAGATCGACGATGAGCGCCTCGCGCGCGTGGTGGGCGAGCGCAAGTACCTGGACGCAACGCGCGAGGTGCTGCAGCAGCATGGCGGCCTCTGGTTCCTGGATGAATCCTATGTCGTCTCTCGAAAACGCGGCTAGCGGGAGCCGGCCGGTGGAGCGGCCGGCGGCGGTGCGCGCGGCGAGCATCGCCGCCGAGCTCGTCTCCGGGGGCTCGCTCGAAATGGGCGCGCGTCGCCCTGAAGATGCACGCGAAATCGCCTCGCTGCTGCCCGCGGGCACGCCGGTCTATGTCAATCACCTCCCGGGCCACCCGATTCTCGATACGATCTCGACGCTGGTCGCGGTGCGCAAGGCGGGGCTCGAGCCGATACCGCATATCGCGGCGCGGCGCATCGAGGACCGGGAAGAGCTCCGGACATTCCTCGAGCGCGCGGTCGACGAGGCGGGCGTGCGCAAGGCCCTGATCCTCGGCGGCGACGAGCCGGAGCCGACCGGTCCCTACGCCGATGGCGCCGCGATCCTGCGCGAGGACTTTCTGACCGGCTGCGGGCTGCGCGAGGTCGGATTGCCGGGCTACCCGGAAGGCCATCCGCGCATCCCGGCCGCGGCGATCGAGCGCTCATTCGCCGAAAAAATGATGCTCGCCGCCAGGCACGGCCTGGGAACCTACATCGTCACGCAGTTTTCCTTCGCGCCGGCGCGCATCGTCGACTACTGCGCCAGGATGGCGCGCAGCGCTCCGGGAGTTCCGATCTACGTGGGCATGGCCGGCCCGACCAATCCGGTCGCGCTCTTGCGCTATGCGCAGCGCTGCGGGGTCAGCGCCTCGCTGCGGGCCCTGCGCACGCAGGGAATGGATGCGGTGCGCCTCGTGACCCACACCGATCCGGAACTGCAGCTCTCCGCGCTGGCGCACTATTGCGCGGTGCATGCGGAGTGCAACGTTGTCGGCGTGCACCTGTTCACCTTCGGCGGCGTGACATCCTCCGCGGCCTGGATGAACCGCTACATCGCCTCGCGGGGCAGCCCGGCCTAGCCCTCGCATTCCTTCGTCCCTGCAACATGTCTATAAAATGTTGCGACAGGGAGCGATTCGATGCGTTTGCATACCCGCCTGCGCTACGCGCCGGCCGAAGTCCAGGTTGAGAAGCGCGCCGACGGCGCGATGCTGCTGCGCTCGCCGCAGCCGCTCGGGCCCCATGCGCGCGCGGTCGGCGACTGGCTGCTGCACTGGTACGAGCGCGCGCCGGACCGGACCTTCCTCGCCGAGCGCAAGGGCGAGGGCTGGCGGCGCCTCAGCTACCGCGACGCGTTGTCGGATGCCCGGCGCATCGGCCAGGCGCTGCTCAACCTGGGGCTGAACGCCGAGAGGCCGGTCGCGATTCTTTCCGACAACAGCATCGACCACGCTTTGCTGGCGCTGGGCGCGATGCACGTCGGCATCCCCGTGGCGCCGATCTCGCCCGCCTACTCGCTGATGTCGAAGGACTTCGCCAGGCTGAAGTACATCTTCGACCTGCTGAAGCCGGGCCTTGTCTTCGCCGCCGAACCGGAAAAGTTCGCGCCCGCGCTCGCGGCCGTCGGCGCCGCTTCGACGCCCGTGACCGAGCTGCTCGAGGCCAATCCGGGATCGAACCTGGAGGTGGCGTTTTCGCGCCTCACGCCGGACACGGTGGCGAAGATACTTTTCACCTCGGGATCCACCGGACAGCCGAAGGGCGTCATCAACACGCACCGCATGCTTTGCTCGAACCAGCAGAGCTGGGCGCAGCTCTGGCCGTTCCTCGAGGACAAGGTGCAGACCATCGTCGACTGGCTGCCCTGGAACCATACCTTCGGCGGCAACGCGTGCTTCAACATGATGCTGCGCAACGGCGGCACGCTTTATATCGACAACGGCAAGCCGGCGCCCGGGCTGGCCGAGCTCACGGCGAAGAACCTGCGCGAGGTCTCGCCCACCATGTACTTCAACGTGCCGCGCGGATTCGACCTGCTGATGCCGATGCTGGAGCAGGACGCGGTGCTGCGAAAAAGCTTCTTCCGCGACCTCGACATGGTGTTTTACGCGGGCGCGGCGCTGCCGCAGAACCTCTGGGAAAGGCTCGAGAAGCTGGCGCTGGCCGAGAAAGGCGGCGCGCTCGCCATGCTCTCGGCCTGGGGTTCCACCGAGACCGCGCCCCTGGCTTCGTGCGTGCACTATCCGATCGAGCGGGCGGGAGTCGTGGGCAATCCCGCGCCCGGCTGCGAGCTCAAGCTCGCGCCTTCGGGCGGCAAGCTCGAGATCCGCGTGAAGGGCCCGAACGTGACGCCCGGCTACTACCGGCGCGATGACCTGACCAGGGCCGCATTCGACGAAGAAGGCTACTACCGCATCGGCGATGCGATGAAATTCGCCGACCCGGCGGCGCCGGAAAAGGGCCTCGTGTTCGACGGCCGCGTCGCCGAGGACTTCAAGCTGAGCACCGGAACCTGGGTGCACGCGGGCGCGATCCGCGTGAAGCTGATCGCAGCGGGCAACCCGCTGGTCCAGGATGCCGTGATCACCGGCCACGACCGCAACGAGGTTGGCGCCCTCGTATTCCTGAATCCGGGCGCAGTAAAAGAGCTTTCGCATGAAAAAATAATGGAAAGACTCAAAGCAGCCTTGATCACCCTTTCCAAGGAAGGCGGGAGCTCCACCCATCCCGCCCGCCTCCTCGTGATGGCCGAACCGCCGCAGATCGACGGCAACGAAATCACGGACAAGGGTTACATCAACCAGCGCGCGGTGCTCGAGCGCCGGGCCGCGCTCGTCGAAAAACTCTACTCGAACTCGCCGGACGTCGTGACCTAGAGGGTTCCCGGGGCATATGAGCGCGTTCGGCAGCGGCCATTCGCAGATTCAACCGCCGGCCGAGACCGCTATTTGACCGGGACCCACTCGGGCGGAACCCGCGTCACGTCGACCCCACGGTTGACCAGCAGTGACCTGTCATTGGTGATAAAGCGGCTTCCGCTCGCTTCGCGCGACCACCACAATTCCGAAAACACGCGGCGCGATCGGCCATGCACGAAAAGTTTCGCGTCAAACAGGCGCTCCCTCAGATCGCGTGTGCCGAGCCCCGTTGCCGACATGGTCGCGACGCAAGCAGCCGCCTCGCGCCGGTATCCGGCCGCGAGCAGAGACTCGACAAGCGCGTCCCATGCTTCCAGACGATTGGGATCGAGCTCCGCTGCCCTCGCAAAGGCCTCCCATGCCCGATCGTTGCGCGCGCCAGCGCCATTCAACACGAGCCCGCGGTAGTACCAGCCCAGGCCGCTATTGGGCAGCGCTGCGAGCCAGTCCTTCACGAGCGCGGAAAGATCACCCCAGCGGCGGGACCTGAGGAGCTCGTCGGCGCTGATTCTGAATTTTTCGTTCTCCGCGGCGATGGCGTTGGCGCCTTCCACCGCGGCGGCCCTCGCGGAATCGTCCCGCGCAAGCACCAGTGTCCGCGAGATCCGTTCGTCGAACCCGGGATGGGAAGACAGATAGGACGTCGCGCTCGTCCCGACGCGCGCCCTGACAGATTCGAAAAGTCGCGTCGCGCCGCGCGGATCGTAGCCCGCCTCGGCAAACAGCTCATAGCCCTCATCGTCGGCCTGACGTTCGATCTCCCTGCTGTATGCCGACATCTGCGTAACGAATATCGCCTGGGCCAGCGCCAGGCCCGATCCCGCTTGCGCGCGCTCCGACGCGGCGCCGGCCTGCCCAGCGCGCTGCGCCAAAACCCGTGCGACGCGTTGCCGTTGCAGCCCGTGCTGCAGGCTCAGATGCGCGATCTCGTGGGCAAGCATGGAAGCAGCCATGACCTCGTCGGTTCCAATTACCGACATCATTCCCGTGGTGATGGCCACCAGGCCGGACGGCGGGACATTGTTGCCCGCGGCAACCGCCATCGCATTGATTGTCTGGTGTCCGCAGACAAGCACAAGCTGCGTTCTTTTTGCGGCCCCGGACAGGCGGGCGCTCGCCCGCCGAAGCATGACGATCTGGTCGCGCGACACGCTTGCCAGATCGCCTGACGCATTCGCGGCCGGCGACGCAGGGGTTGTACCAGCGCCGGCCGGCGGCACCGGATTGCCGTCCGGGCGCACGGCTCCCGGCGCGTCTTTCGCTGCGGAATCCCAGCGCTGGTCGTCGATGCTCCTGCATTCCCCCATCGCGGAGCTCGACGCCCCGGCGAGAAGCATCGCGATTCCACTGCAAACGGCAATCCGCCGTCGGAAGCAGGCAAGCATGCCCGGCACTTTACGCCATCCCGGGCTGGGTGAGCTATCCCGCCACGAACTTCGGCGCGATCTTGCGCAGCTTCTCCGGATCGATGCGCCCGCTCCTCTGGATGTAGCTCCACGCGAATGCGCGCGGGGCGAGCCGCATGTGCTCCGGGAAGCGCTCGTACCAGCCGGCGCTCGCATCGGCCGCCGCCACCAGTTTCTCGACGATCGGCCGGCGCAAGGCTTCGAAAGCGGCGAGCGCTTCCGGAATGTCTTTCCCATGCCGTGAAAGTACATTGGCCAGCGCAATCGCATCCTCCATCGCGAGGCGCGTGCCCGAGCCGATCGAAAAATGCGCGGTGCGCTGCGCGTCGCCGATCAGCACCTTGTTGCCCGACACCCACCGCTGGTTGCGCACGTTGGGGAAATTGCGCCAGATGGATTTGTTGGATACCAGCCGGTGGCCTTGCAGGGTATCTGCGAACACCTTTTCGCAGTACGCCAGGGTCGCCGCCTCGTCCATGCGCTCGAAACCGACGCGCGCCCAGGTTTGCGCGTCGCACTCGAAGACGAACGTGCTCATCGAGGAAGAGTGCCGGTAGTGGTGCGCGTTGAACGTGCCCGCGTCGTTCTGCACGAAGGTCTGGGTCAGGGCACCGAAGACCTTCGCCGTGCCGAACCAGGCGAATTTGTTGGAAAGCGGCGTGACCGTGGTTCCGAAATCGGCGCTCCTGCGGACGGTCGAACTGGCGCCGTCGGCGGCGACTACGAGATCATAGTCCCGGAGGTCTTCTTTTCCTTCCAGGGTTTTTTCAAATTCAATCGAAACGCCCTCGTTCTCCAGTTGGCGGCGCAGCAATTGAAGAAATTTCAGCCGCCCGATCGCAGAGAAGCCGATGCCGTCGATGACGACCGGCACCCCGCGCAGGACCACGGTGATGTCGGTCCAGGTTTCCATCTCCGGGGTGATGCGCTCGTAGGTCCGCGGGTCGTCGCCGCGCAGGAATTCGAGCGCCCGCTCGGAGAACACCACGCCGAAGCCGAAGGTCGAGTCGCGCGCATTCTGATCGACAATGCGAATCCGCCAGGCCGGCAGCACGCGCTTGACGAGATACGCGAGGTACAGCCCGGCCGGGCCGGCGCCCGCGATGAGAATCTTCATGGTTTTCAGGGCTTTGATTTGACATATGATATGCGCACATTATTCCGGAGGAGGAAACCCATGAAATCCCAGAAATCGCAACATCCGTGGCTGGCCGCGGTCGCGTGCCTTGCCCTGGTCGCCGCGCCCGCCGCGGCCCAGGAAGTCACCCTGCGCCTGGTCAGCGCTTTCCCCGAGAACCAGTTCTACGTCAAGCGCACCACCGACTGGATCGCCGACGTGAACAAGGACGGCAAGGGCGTGCTGCAGATCAACTTCATCGGCGGACCGAAAGCGATCCCGACCTTCGAAGTGGGCAAGGCGGTGCAGACCGGCGTGGTCGACATCGGCTTTTCCACCGGCGCCTTCTACACCAACGTGATGCCCGAAGCCGACATCCTCAAGCTGTCGGAGACCAGCGCCGCCGAGCAGCGCAAGAACGGCGGCTACGAGCTGATCAACAGGATCTGGGCGGAGAAGGGCAACATGCGCTACCTCGCCAAGACCGTCGAGTTCACGCCCTTCCATATCTACATCAACAAGAAGATCGACAAGCCCGACCTTACCGGCATGAAGATCCGCATCACGCCGGTGTACCGCGAATTCTTCCAGTCGATGAACGCGCAGGTCATGACCACCGCGCCGGGCGAGGTCTACACCGCGCTCGAGCGCGGCGTGATCGACGGCTACGGCTGGCCGATCCATGCCCTCTTCGACCTCAACTGGCAGGAGAAAACCAAGTACCGCGTCGATCCAGGCTTCTACAACGCAGAGGTGTCGCTGATCATGAACCTCGACAAGTACAAGTCGCTCACGCCGGCGCAGCGCGACTACCTCGACCGCAAGGCGCTCGCCTACGAGAACCAGAACGAATTCTGGAAGAAGTACAACCAGGACGAGGCGGCGCGGCAGAAGCAGGCCGGCATCGAGACCATCAGCTTCGACGCGGCGACGAGCAAGGCGTTCGTCGACAAGGCGAAGGAAATCGGCTGGGCAACCGCCATCAAGGCCTCGCCGCAATACGGTCCCGAGCTGAGGAAAGTGCTCAGCCGCTGATGGAAAGGGCGGCGTCGGCCTTCGGAAAAATCCTCGAAGCGCTGGCGCTGCTCGGCTGCGCCGTCATCTTCCTGATGACGCTGATGATCTGCGCCGACGTGCTGTTCAGGAACGTGCGGCTCCTCCCGGGGGTGCACGGCCTCGCCTGGGCAAATGAAGTGTCGGAGGCGATGCTCTACCTCATCACCATGCTGACCGCGCCCTGGCTGCTCCGGCAGGGCCAGCACATCCGCGTCGACATCGTGCTGCGCGCGGTGCCTCCCCGCCTTGGCTGGGTTTTCGAATGGACCGCGGATCTGCTCGGCCTCGTCTGCTGCCTGCTGATTTCCTGGTACGGCGCGCGCGCGACGCTCGCAAGCTTCAAGGCGGGTTCGATGTCCGTGAAGACGCTGATCACGCCGGAGTGGTGGATGCTCGCGCCGCTGCCGCTCGCCTTTCTGCTGCTCGCGATCGAGATGGGCTTCCGCATGCGGCGCCTTCTGCTCGGTGAGCGCGCGCCGCGCGACGACGCGGTTTCGACGGGCTGATCGCGATGTCCTGGGGAGCCGCCGCATGGCTGATGCTCGGGGGATCCACCGTGCTGCTGTTCCTCGGCCTGCCGGTCGCGTTCTCGTTCCTCGTCATCAACCTGGTCGGCGCGCTGCTGTTCCTCGGCGGCGAGGCGGGCCTCACGCAGATCGTGCGCAACAGCGTCGTCTCGGTGGCGAGTTTCTCGCTGACGCCGATCCCGCTGTTCATCCTGATGGGTGAGCTGCTGTTCCACACCGGCCTCGCCGTCAAGGTGATCGACGGCGTCGAGCGGCTGATCCGCCAGGTGCCGGGCCGCCTTGCGGTGGTCGCGGTAGTGGCGGGGACCGTGTTTTCCGCGATCTCCGGCTCGACCATCGCCACCACGGCGATGCTCGGCAGCCTGATGCTGCCGGTGATGCTCGCGCGCGGCTATCACCCGACCATGGCCACCGGCCCGCTGATGGCGATCGGCGCAGTGGACATGTTGATCCCCCCGTCCGCGCTGACCGTGCTCCTCGGCAGCCTGTCGGGCATCTCCATTTCCAAGCTGCTCATCGGCGGCGTCGTTCCGGGCCTGCTGCTGAGCCTCGCGTTCATCGTCTACATCATCGTGCGCGTGAAGCTGAACCCGCGCCTCGCGCCGGCGAGCGCCTTCACCGAATACCAGGGCTGGGAGAAGCTGCGCCCGTTCTTCCAGTACGTGCTGCCGCTGGTGTCCATTTTCGTCGTCGTGGTCGCCTCCATGTCCGCGGGCTGGGCGACGCCGACCGAATCGGCGGCGATCGGGGCGCTTTTCACCATGATGCTCGCGCTCGCCTACCGCGCGCTGACGCCGCAGAACCTGCTCAAGGCGCTGCGCGGCACGGCGGCGATCTCCGGCATGATCCTCTTCATCATCGTGGGCGCGACCACGTTCTCGCAGATCCTCTCGTTCTCGGGCGTGAGCAACGGCCTGGTGGAGATCATCGCCGGCCTCGGCCTGCCGCCCGGCGCGGTGATCGCCGCCATGATGCTGCTGCTGATTTTCCTCGGCCTGTTCGTGGAGCAGGTCAGCATGATGATGATCACGCTGCCGATCTACATGCCGCTGGTGCAGAAGTTCGGCGTCGACCCGGTCTGGTTCGGTGTCATGTTCCTGATCTGCATGCAGCTCGGCCTCTTGCTGCCGCCGCACGGCCTGCTGCTGATGACCATGAAGGGGGTTTCCCCGCCCGAGGTGCGCATGAGCCATATCTTCCGGGCGGTGGTGCCCTACCTCGCGATGAGCATCGTGCTGCTGGCGCTGGTGTTCTTCGTTCCCGCGGTCGCCCTCTGGCTGCCGAAGGTGCTGGTCTAGATGGAACGCTCCTTCAAGCAGGAAGTGGAACTGCTAAAGCTGGGTGAAGGCGAGACCTTCCGCGGCGAGGGCATCCTCGCGGTCACCAAGGCCCTGCTGCAGTCCGGCGTCGCCTACGTCGGCGGCTACCAGGGGGCGCCGGTGTCGCACATGATGGACGTGCTGAACGATGCGCGCGACATCATGGACGATCTCGGCGTGCACATCGAGACCAACGCTTCGGAGGCCGGCGCCGCGGCGATGCTCGGCGCCTCCATCAACTACCCGCTGCGGGGCGCGGTAACCTTCAAGTCCACCGTCGGCACCAACGTTGCCTCCGACGCGCTCTCCAACCTCGCCTCGGCCGGGGTCAAGGGCGGCGCGCTGGTGGTGCTGGGGGAGGACTACGGCGAAGGCTCCTCGATCATCCAGGAGCGCAGCCACGCCTTCGCGATGAAATCGCAGATGTGGCTGCTCGACCCGCGGCCGAACCTGCCGAAGATCGTGGAGATGGTGGAGAAAAGCTTCGAGCTCTCGGAGGCCTCCAATACGCCGGTGATGCTCGAGCTGCGGATCCGCGCCTGCCACGTGCATGGGTCGTTTGTCGCGAAGAAAAACCTGCATGCGGCGAACTCGAAGAACAGCCCCATCGCGCAGCCCGACTTCGATTTCGGCCGCATCAGCCTGCCGCCCGCCACCTACGCGCAGGAGAAGCACAAGATTGAAGTGCGCTGGCCGGCCGCCGTCGATTTCATCAAGCAGCACAAGCTGAATGAAGTGTTCGCGGGCGACATGTCGGACACGGGCATCCTGTGCCAGGGTGGCATGTACAACTCGGTGATCCGCGCGCTGCAACTGCTCGGCCTCGCGGACGCCTTCGGCGCCGCGAGCGTGCCGATCTATTGCATGAACGTCGCCTACCCGATGATCCCGGAAGAGATCGTCGCGTTCTGCGCGGACAAGAAGCGCGTGCTGGTGGTCGAGGAAGGCCAGCCCGCCTACATCGAGGACGCGGTGCAGGCGGCGCTGCGCCGCGCCGAAGCCAACCTGGTCAAGGTGCACGGCAAGGATGTCCTGCCGTTGGGCGGTGAGTACACTGGTGAGGTCGTGCTGGCGGGGATCGGCAGGTTCCTGAATCGTGATGTTGAAATAAACGCAGTAAGAAATCTGAAGAAAAGAGCCACTGAATTGCTCGGTACCGTCCCGGTCCGCCCGCCCGGATTCTGCGTCGGCTGCCCGGAGCGCCCGGTCTTCGCGGCGATGAAGGTCGCGGAAAAAACCACGGGCGCCTTCCATATCTCCGCGGATATCGGCTGCCACACCTTCGCCACGCTGCCGCCTTTCAACATCGGCCACACGGTGCTCGGCTACGGCCTGGGTCTGGCCTCGAATTCGGCGGTCAACACCATGTTCGGCAGGCGCACGCTGACCATCATGGGCGACGGCGGCTTCTGGCACAACGGCCTCACCTCGGGCATCGCCAATTCCGTCTTCAACAAGGACGACGGCATCCTCGTCATCATGAAGAACGGCTACAGCTCCGCCACCGGCACCCAGGAGCTGCCTTCCAGCCCGCAGCACAGCGAGTCCAAGTCGGAGGACATGGGCATCGAACGCGCGCTCGCGGGCGTCGGCGTCGGCTGGGTGAAAACCGTGGACAACTACCGCGTCGGCGAAGTCGCCAGGGTCCTCAAGGAAGCGATGTCGACGGAATACAAGGGGCTGAAGGTCGTCATCGCCGAGGGCGAGTGCCAGCTCGAGCGCCAGCGCAAGCTGCGTCCGGTGGTGGCGAAGAATCTCGCTGCAGGCAAACGCACAGTCCGCGTCAAGTACGGCGTCGACGAAGACACCTGTACCGGCGACCATTCCTGCATCCGCCTCTCGGGCTGCCCGACGCTCACGGTCAAGGACAACCCCGACCCGCTGCGGCGCGACCCGGTGGCCACCGTGATCGACGGCTGCGTCGGCTGCGGGCTGTGCGGCGAGAACGCGCATGCCGCCGTGCTCTGCCCGTCTTTCTACCGGGCGGAAGTCATTCAAAACCCCAACTGGTGGGACAGGCTGTGGAACGGCAATTCACCAAGGAAATAGAGTCCCTTCGCCTCGGCGAAGGTGAAACCTTCCACGGCGAGGGCATCCTCGCGGTGACCAAGGCGCTGCTGCAGTCCGGCGTGTCCTATGTCGGCGGCTACCAGGGGGCGCCGGTGTCGCACCTGCTCGACGTGATGGTGCAGGCGCGCGACTACCTCGACGACCTTGGCGTGCACGTCGAGCCCTGCACCAGCGAGGCCTCCGCCGCCGCGATGCTCGGCGCTTCGATCAACTACCCGGCGCGCGGCGCGGTGACCTGGAAATCGGTCGTCGGCACCAACGTCGCCGCCGACGCGCTGTCCTACCTCGCGAGCGCCGGCGTCATGGGCGGGGCGCTGATCGTGCTGGGCGAGGACTACGGCGAGGGCGGCGTAGTGGCGCAGGAACGCAGCCATTCCTTCGCCATGAAATCGCTCATGTGGCTGCTCGACCCGCGGCCCAACCTCACCACCATCGTCGACATGGTGGAGCATGGCTTCGCGCTTTCGGAAGCCTCCAATACGCCGGTGATGATGGAGCTGAGGATCCGCGCCTGTCACTTGCACGGTTCATTCGTCGCCAGGAACAACAAGGCTCCCGCCGTCTCGATGCGCCATCGCCTGGACGGCCCGCCGAAGGAGTTCATCTACGACCGCCTCGCGCATCCGCCGGCCATTTTCCGCCAGGAAAAGCTGAAGAACGAGGTGCGCCTGCCGGCGGCGCGCAGGTACATCGCCGAGCACAAGCTGAACGAAATATTCGAAGGAGAGGTGCGCGGCATAGGCCTGGTCGTGCAGGGCGGCCTCTACAACGGCCTGCTGCGCGCATTGCAGCTGCTGGGCCTTGCCGACAATTTCGGCGCCAGCCGGATCCCGATCTATGTCCTGAATGCCGTCTATCCGCTCATTCCTGACGAAATAAGTTCCTTTTCAAGACATAAATCCGCACTGCTGGTCATCGAAGAGGGCCAGCCGGAATTCATCGAGCAGGAAATCGCGCTGCACCTGCGCCGCGCGGACCTCCAGACCCGGCTGCACGGCAAGGACCTGCTGCAGATGGCGGGCGACTACGGCGCCGAAATGATGGTGCAGGGCCTGGCGCGGTTCCTCAAGGCATACGCCCCGCACCTGGACGCGTCTCCTGGAACCAGCTGGATCGAAAAAAATGCCGCGACAAGGAAGCAGGCGGCTGAACTTCTCGGCGGCATGCCGCAGCGCCCGCCGACGTTCTGCGTCGGCTGCCCGGAGCGGCCGGTATTCTCCGCCATGAAGCTGGTGGCGCAGGACATCGGGCGGCCGCACGTTTCGATGGATGTCGGCTGTCACGCCTTCGCCTCGTTCGAGCCCTTTTCGCAGGGCAACACGCTGCTCGGCTACGGCATGAGCCTGGCAAGCGCCGCCGGCGTGGGACCGATGTCGGCGCGGCGTCCCGTGGCCGTCATGGGCGACGGCGGCTTCTGGCACAACGGCCTGCTGTCGGGCGTGGCGTCGAACCTCATGAACAAGGGCGACGGCGTGCTGATCATCATGAAAAACGGCTACGCCTCGGCGACCGGCACGCAGGAATTGATTTCCACCCCCGACGAGGAATCGCGCGCGATCGCGGTCGGCAAGAGCGCGGCGCACGCGGATCGCACCATCGAGGACACGCTTTCCGGCCTCGGCGTGAAGTGGCTGCGCACCGTCAACAACTACGACGTCGGCGCGATGTCGGCGACCTACAGGGAGGCGATGACCACGGAGCAGAAGGGCCTCAAGGTCATCGTCGCCGAAGGCGAATGCCAGCTCGAGCGCCAGCGCAGGCTGCGCCCCGTGGTCGCAAAGGACCTGGCCGAGGGGAAAAGAACCGTCCGGGTGAAGTACGGCGTGGACGAGGATACCTGCACCGGCGACCACTCCTGCATCCGCCTCTCGGGCTGCCCGACCCTGACGGTGAAGGACAACCCGGATCCCCTGCGGCGCGATCCGGTGGCCACGGTCATCGACGGCTGCGTGGGCTGCGGCCTTTGCGGCGAGAACGCGCACGCCGCAGTGTTGTGTCCGTCCTTTTACCGGGCAGAGGTCGTCCAGAATCCGGGAAGTCTTGACAGGCTTTTTGCCGGGTTTCGCACTTCAATTCAAAAGTTTTTCTCATGAAACTGCCTGACAGACCCATTACCATCCTGATCGCCGCGCTCGGCGGCGAAGGCGGCGGCGTCATGGCCGACTGGCTGATCGACGCCGCCGCGCAATGCGGCTTTCCTTCGCAGAGCACCTCGATACCCGGCGTCGCGCAGCGCACCGGCGCGACCACCTACTACCTCGAGGTCTTCCCGGCGACCCGCGAGCAGCTGGGCGCGAGGAACCCGGTGTTCTCGCTCACGCCCAGCCCCGGCAACGTCGACATCATGGTCGCCTCCGAACTCATCGAGGCGGGACGCGCGATGCAGAACGGGTTCGTCAGCCCGGAGCGCACCACGCTGGTCGCCTCCACCCACCGCATCTACGCCACCATCGAGAAGATGCAGATGGCCGACGGCCGCTTCGACAGCGCGCGCGTCGTCGACGCCGGCAGGCAACTCGCGAAGCAGGCGGTGCTCTTCGACATGCGCAAGCTCGCGCAGGACAGCGGCACCGTGATCAATGCCGTGCTGTTCGGCGCCATGGCGGGGAGCGGCGTCCTGCCCCTGCCCCGCGACGCCTGCGAACAGGCGATCCGGCGCGGCGCACGCGGCGCCGAGGCGAGCCTGCGCGGCTTCGCCTCCGGATTCGACATCGCAGCCGGAACACGCGCGACGCCGCAGCCGCCGGCCCCGCCGAAGCGGGCTGAGGGCTTCGACGAGGTTTTCAAGCTCGGTGTTGAGAGGCTTACCGACTATCAGGGCACGGCCTACGCGGACCTGTTCAGGGAAAGAATCAAATCGATTGAAAAAAGCGACCCGGGACTGGCCTCGGAAGTCGCCCGCCATCTCGCGCTGTGGATGAGCTACGAGGACATCATCCGCGTCGCCGACCTGAAAACCCGCGCCTCGCGCTTCGAGCGCGTGCGCAAGGAAGTCGGCGCGAAGGAAGGCGAGCCCGTCGTGGTGATCGATTTCCTCAAGCCGGGCGTGGAGGAGTTCGCCTCGCTGCTTCCCCATTCCCTCGGGAAAAGCATGACGTCGTGGGCGGAAAGGCGCGGCAAGCTCGATGCCTACAACGTCGGCATGCACATCAAGACCTCCAGCGCGCTCGGTTACCTGATGGTGCGCTCGCTTGCCTGGCTCAAGCCCTGGCGGCCGCACTCCTACCGCTTCCAGGAAGAGCAGAAGCTGATCGAGCGCTGGCTCCTTCGCGTGCGCGAAGCCGCGGCGCGCAGCCCCGCGCTCGCCCTCGAAGTCGCGCAATGCGCGACCCTGCTCAAGGGCTACGGCGAGACCCACCGCCGCGGCAAGGCGAACTTCCTCGCGATTCTCGACGCGCTGGTGGAGAACCCCGCAACCTCCGACGCGGCCGAGCAGGCCACGGCGATACGCAAGGCGCGCGAAGCCGCGCTCGCCGACCCCGAAGGCAAGGCCCTGGGCGGCGCGCTCGGCAAGCCGGTGACCTGGCTCAAGCCGGTGAAGGGATGAACGAGGATTGGACGCCCACCAGAGAGCCTTGATCGCCATCGCCGCGATCGCCGTGGGCGCGTCGCTCATCGAAGGACTGGTGCTGACCTGGCGCCGGCCCGGCAGCTATGACTGGAAGGCGATGGGCGCATCACTCGCCGTTGCCGCCGGACGCAGGCTCACTGACTTCATTCCGCTGTCCATCGCGCTTCCCGGCGGCGCCTGGCTGTACGAGCACCGGCTTTTGAATGTCGATCTCGATACCTGGTGGGGCCTCGCGCTGCTGTTTCTCTCGCTGGAATTCCTCTACTACTGGTTCCACCGGGCCAGCCATCGCGTGCGCTGGTTCTGGGCGACGCACGCGGTGCACCACTGTGCGAACGAGATGAACCTCTCCGCCGCGTACCGGCTGGGCTGGACAGGGAAGTTGACCTTCACGCTGATGTTCTTCCTGCCGATGGCGCTGATCGGCTTTTCGCCGCAAGCCATCGTGTTCGCGTTCGGCGTGAACCTGCTCTACCAGTTCTGGATCCACACCGAATGGATTCCGCGGCTCGGCTGGCTGGAGGGAATCCTCAACACGCCCTCCGCGCACCGCGTGCATCACGCCGCCAACCTGGAATACCTCGACGCCAACTACGGCGGCGTGCTGATGGTCTTCGACCGGATGTTCGGCACGTACCAACCGGAGCGCCGCGAACTGCCCTGCCGCTACGGCCTGGTCAAGCCGCTGGCGAGCTACAACCCCTTGACTATCGCCTTCCACCAGTGGATCGCGCTCCTCGCCGACCTGAAGCGAGCGCGCAGCATCCGCGAGGTTGCTGGCTACCTTTTCGGTCCGCCCGGATGGGCGCCGGATGGGCGCGGCGAGACGACCGAGGCGATGCGCCGCGGGGCGGGGCTGCAGCCCGGAGCCCGGCTGTTCGCCGGTCAGGAGGGAAATGCGGAGGGTGCGCCGTCCAGCCACGCCTGACCGTGCACGTAGAGAGCCGCCACCACGGGGCCCTTCAGCTGCGGCAGGTCGAGCTTGATGGTGTAGCCGATCCGCGTCTGCAGGTAGGCGAGGTGCCGGTAGCCCTCCGGGAACTGGCCGAGCAGGGCCGGATCGAGCGCCAGCCTGGCCGCCGGGTCGACCGGATCCATGCGGTCCTTCTCGTAAATCGGCTGCCGGCGCACGATGGCCCAGCGGCCGCGGCGCCTCGCAAAGAAATCGTAGAAACGGCCGGTACAAACAACATCCACCAGGACGCCGTCCACGGCGGCGCGCTGGCTGATGGTCATCTTGGTCTGGGCAATGGCGCGCTCGCCGTTCAGGTCGACGCTGGTGCCGCCGAGGAAATGCAGGATGCTGACGCCCTTGTCGAAGCCCGCCTTGCTCACTTCGATGAACTTCGCGGCCGGCCCCTGGAACCAGGTCGCCGTCATCCAGCCGTCCTCGTGCCAGACCGTGCGAAAGCGCTCCCAGTCGCCCGCGTCGCGCCATAGTGCCCAGTTGTGCACCGTTTCGACGATGGCGAGCCTGTCCTCCCAGCCGGCCTGCATGAACCTCTCCTCCATGGCGCGAGGGCGACACTTTATAATGGTTTTTTGACCCCGGGAGCGGGAAATGGCGAGCGTTCCGAAGGCGCAGTCCGGCACCGCGCGGCAGGATCTCTACCAGCGCATCGACAGGCACAACTTCGCGCCGCTGTGGGAGGTGTATCACGACCTGATTCCGGACGAGCCGAAGACGCCCTGCAAGCCGGCCATCTGGAAATGGGCGGACGCGCGGCCCTACCTGATGGAAGCCGGCTCGCTCATCACCGCGAAGGAAGCCCTGCGGCGGGTGCTGATCCTGCAGAACCCCGGGATGCGCGGCGAGTCCTCCGTCACGCAGAGCCTGTTCGCGGGCTACCAGCTGATCCTGCCGGGCGAGATCGCGCCCAGCCACCGGCACTCGCAGTCGGCGCTGCGCTTCGTGCTCGAGGGCTCCTGCGCCTACACCGCGGTGGACGGCGAGCGCACCACGATGCAACCGGGCGATTTCATCATCACGCCGTCCTGGACCTGGCACGACCACGGCAATCCCGGCTCCGATCCGGTCATCTGGCTCGACGGCCTCGACGTGCGCATCGTGCGCGCGTTCGCGGCGCAGTTCCACGAGCCCTTCCCCGAGGAAGTGCAGCCGATCTCCCGCGGCGAGGGCGCCTCCCTCGCGCGCTACGGCAACAACCTCAAGCCGCTGGGCGCGGTGGCGCCGTTCGGCAAGACCTCCCCGATCTTCAGCTATCCGTACGGCCGCAGCCGCGAGACGCTGGCGACGCTCGCGAAGGAAGGCGACCCGGATTCCTGCCATGGCTGGAAGATGGAATACATCAATCCGCTTACCGGCGGCCACGCCATGCCGACGATCGCCGCCTTCATCCAGCTGCTTCCCAAGGGTTTCAGGACGCAGCCCTACCGGTCCACCGAGGGCACCGTGTACTCCGTTGTCGAAGGCAGCGGCCGCGTGAAGATTGCCGGCGAGACTTTCACCTTCGAGCGGCTCGACAGCTTCGTCGTGCCCTCTTGGATGCCGCTGTCCGTGGAAACGGATTCGGAGTGCGTGCTGTTTTCCTTTTCAGACCGGCCCGGCCAGGATGCGCTGGGGTTGTGGCGGGAAAAGCGCGCGTGAAGGACACCGCCCGCGGTGTGGACGATCCTGCCTTCTATTCCCGCGAGTACAACAATCGCGAGCTCGTGCCGGACAACGAGCGCTGGGTGAATCACTGGCTGCGGGACTCGGAGCGCGCGCGCGCGACGATGACGAGCCACCTCAACCAGCGCTACGGCGACGCGCCGGGCGAGACCATCGACATCTTTCCGGCGCGCAAGGGCGACGGCAGCTGCATGATGTTCATCCACGGCGGCTACTGGCGCTCGCGCGACAAGAACGATTTCTCCTTCCTCGCCCCGGCCTGGGTGGATGCCGGCGTGTCGCTCGCGGTGGTGAACTACGACCTGTGCCCGCAGGTGACGGTGGAGGAAATCGTGCGCCAGATGCTGCGCGCGAGCCGCTGGCTCTGGCTGCACGCGGAGCAATACGGCATGGACGAGGACCGGCTCTACGTTTCCGGCCACTCGGCGGGCGGGCACCTTACGGCGATGATGATGGCGGCGGTCTGGCCGGTATTCGACAAGCGGCTGCCGAAGGACCTGTTCAAGGGCGGCCTCGCGATCAGCGGCATCTACGACCTGCGCCCGATGGTGCAGGTGGACTGGCTGAACGGCGACCTGCGCCTGGATGAAGAGGCGGCGATCCGCGTTTCGCCCGCATTCATGCCGCCGGCGACGCGCGCGCCGGTGATGACCTGCGTCGGCGGCGACGAGAGTTCGGAGTTCCTGCGCCAGAACGCGCTCCTCGGCGAGCGCTGGCGCGGCGCCTTCGCGGGCGACATCGCGATGCCCGGCACGCACCATTTCTCGGTCATTGACGGACTGGGCAGGCAGTCGAGCGCGCTGTTCTCGGGGGCGCGCCGCCTGATGAAGCTCGACCGATGATCGAATACCTGCAGCCCGGCCGCTATGTCGACAGCGACCATCCGGCTGTAGTCGCTTTTTCGAAGCGGAATTCTTCCGGGAAAACCGACCGGGAGCGCGCGGTCTCTCTCTACTATGCGACGCGCGACGGCATCCGCTACAACCCGTTCCTCGATTTTTCGAAAGAGCAATCCTTCCTCGCATCGCACTGCATCGCCGCCGGCGAAGGTTTCTGCATCGGCAAGGCCGCGCTGCTGGCAGCCTGCGCGCGGGCCGGCGGCATTCCGGCGCGCGTCGGATTCGCGGACGTGAAGAACCACCTCACCACGCCCGCGCTGCGCGAGCGCATGGGCACCGATCTCTTCGTGTACCACGGCTATGCCGAGCTGCTCATCGACGGCCGGTGGGTCAAGGCGACGCCCGCCTTCAATGTGGAACTGTGCCGGCGCTTCAAGGTCAGGCCCCTGGAGTTCGACGGCCGCGAGGATTCGATCTTCCATCCCTTCGACGAGGACGACCGCCGGCACATGGAATACATGCGCGACCGCGGCAGCCATGCCGACGTGCCGGTCGAGGAGATCATGCGGGTATTCCGCGAGGTGTACCCGGCGCTCTACGGCCTGGGCAGCGCCGCCGCCGCGGAGCGCTTCGGCTGACGCCGCGCGAACTCCTCGAAGCGAGCTTTCGCGCCGCGGTCGCGGCGGCCGATCCGCTCAAGATCGTTCCGCCCCAGCTGCCGCCGCCGCCCGACGGCCGCACCCTGGTGCTCGCCGCCGGCAAGGCCGCGGCCTCGATGGCGCTGGCGGTAGAGCAGCACTGGCCCGCCGACAGGAAGCTTTTCGGCATCGCGCTGACCCGCTATGGCCATGCCCTGCCGCTGGAGCGCATCCGCTGGGTCGAGGCCGGGCATCCGGTGCCGGACGAGGCCGGGCAGGATGCGGCGCGCGAGATGATCGGCGCGGCGCGCGCCATCAAGTCGGTGGACCTGCTGCTCGCTCTCTTTTCCGGCGGCGGTTCGGCGCTGCTCTCGCTCCCGGTAGAGGGAATCCTGATCGGCGACCTGCGCAAGGTCACGCAGGACCTGCTGCGCAGCGGCGCGACCATCCAGGAGATCAACACGGTCCGCAAGCACCTGTCGCAGATCCAGGGCGGCCGCCTGGCCGCGGCCTGCAAGGCGCCGGTGGTCTCGCTGATCATTTCGGACGTGACCGGCGACGACGCCACGCACATCGCCTCGGGCCCCTGCGCGCCGGACCCGACGACCTTCCAGGAGGCGGTGGACGTGCTCAACCGCTTCGACGTCAAGCCGCCGCGCGCGGTGCTCGAGCACCTGGTTTGCGGACTGCGCGGCGAGCGCGAGGAAACCCCCAAGGCCGGCTCGAAAATCTTCGATCGGGTCGAAAACCGCGTCATCGCGACCGCGCGCCAGTCGCTGGAAGCGGCAGCGGCGCTGTTTCGCGAGAACGGCGTCGAGCCGGTGATCCTCGGCGATTCCATCACCGGGGAGGCCAGGGAGGTCGCCAAGGTGATGGCGGCGCTGGTGCGCGAGATTCGCCAGCACGCCGCCCCGTTCAAGCCGCCGGTCGCGCTCCTCTCCGGCGGCGAATGCACGGTGACAGTGCGCAGCGCCGGTGGGCGCGGCGGGCGCTGCGGAGAATTCCTGCTGGCGCTCGGACTGGAGCTGGCGGGCACCGCGAATGTGCACGCCATCGCCGCCGACACCGACGGCATCGACGGGTCGGAGAACAACGCGGGAGCCCTTTTCTCGCCCGACAGCTTGTCGCGCGCCGGCGCGCAGGGAATCGATGCGCGCAAGTTCCTGGCGGCAAACGACAGCTACGGCGTGTTCTCCGCGCTCGGCGACCTGGTGGTCACCGGCCCGACGCGCACCAACGTCAACGACTACCGCGCGATCCTGGTCTTGTGACTACTGCTTCGTAAACACGAGAGGCGAAACAGCCTCGCCACGCCGCAACTCGCCCACGATACTGCCGGTGCCCACTCGGCCGCGAAACGCGAAGCCCTCGCCCGAGAAGCTGAGCGCGGTTCCCTCGATCTTCGCCTCCTTCACCGCGAGCTTCTGCCCCCCAGCTTCGCCTTCGATTTCGATCTCCTGGAAATTCTGCGAGATGCGTAGCCGCCAGTCGCGCCCCTGCCAGTTGCCGCGCACTTCGGCGGGAACCACCCAAAGGAAGATCCGGCTTTCGTCGCCCTGGCCGGCATGGCGCTTCGCGATCTGCATGACTTCGGTGCGGTCCGGCTTCCACCCGATCATGGGAAAGGCGTGCGTGAGGATGCGCGCCCCGGGCCGGAGCTGCTCCAGCAGCATCGGCTGCAGCTTGTCGATGAGGAAGGGCAGCAGGTAGATCGTCACCACGCTGGCGCGGCGCAGGTCGGTCCTGAGGACGTCGCCTTCTTCGAAAGTCACGCGCCCGGCCACGCCCGCGCGGCTCGCGTTCTCGCGCGACTGCGCCACCAGCCGCGGGTCAATCTCCACGCCGAGGCCGCGCGCGCCGAACTGCTTCGCCGCGGCGATCACGATGCGGCCGTCGCCCGAGCCGAGGTCCATCACCAGGTCATCGGCGCCCGTGCCCGCAAGCTTCAGCATGCGCTCGACCACGTCGTCCGGCGTGGTGATGAAGGGCACGCGCCAGTCGCTGTCCTGCGCGCGCGCGGGTCCGGCAAGGACGAGCGCGGCAAGCGCCGCGGCAAGCGCAATACGCAAGGAGGTCACCCGGCTATAGCTTCAGCAGCCGCTTCGCGTTGCCGCTGAGGATCTTGACGCGATCCTCGGGCCCGAGCGGCACGGTCTCGAACCATTTCGGCCCCGGCATGTTGGGCACGAAGGGATAGTCGATGGAAAACATGATCCGGTCCGCGCCCATCTCGAGCACGCAGCAGATCAGCGCGGGCGTGGAGAAGTTGCCGCTGGTGGTGATCCAGAAGTGCTCCCGGAAGGTGTCGCGGAACGGCGTGCGGCGGTTGAAGCTGCGCGCCAGCGCCATGTCGATGCGCCACAGCGAGAACGGCAGCGACTCGCCGAGGTGCCCGAGGATCATTTTGAGCCCGGGGTACTTGTCGAACACGCCCGAGAGCACCATGCGGATGCCGAGCGTCGCGGTCTCGACGGTGAAACCCCAGGCCGCGGTGAGCAGGCCCGGGTAGTCCTTCAGGTAGTCCTTGTAATACGCCTCCACCACCGCGGGGTGCGGCACCGCCGGGTGCAGGTAGATCGGCACGTCGAGCTGCTGCGCGCGCTCGTAGATCGGCCAGAACGACTTGTCGTCGAGGAACTTGCCGTGGGCGATGCCATGCAGCATGGCGCCCTTGAAGCCGAGTTTCGTCACCGTGCGCTCGAGCTCGTCGGCGGCCGCAGCCGGATCGGCCGTCGGCAGGATCGCAAACGCGGCAAAGCGGTCCGGATGCGCCTGCACCGCCGCGGCAAGGCGGTCGTTGGCACGCACGGCAAGCCCGATGCCCGTGGCAGCATCCACGCGCTGGATGGCCGGGGCGCCCTGCGACAGCACCTGGAAATCCACGCCGGCCTCGTCCATGTCCTTCAGGCGCAGGGCGCCAAGGTCCATGAGGCGGGCGTGGGTCTCCGGGACCTTCGCGTCCGGCGGCGCTTCGAAATGCGTCGCCACCTCGGCGTCCCAGTAATGCTCCTCGAGGGCGATGATGTAGGGTTTGCTCATAAGCTCGATTGTGCCACCTTCGGGGCCGCGCGCCCGGTGCGATATAGTCCCGGCTCGCTCAATGGAGGACGGCCCGATGAAAAACAAGATCGCATTCGAAGAACATTTCGCGATAGAAGAGACCCTCGAACAGACGCGCAGCTTCGCCGGCGATTCGGGCGTGTGGGACGACTTCACGCGGGAAATCCTCGACCTCGGCAACGAGCGGCTGGACCACATGGACAAGACCGGCATCGAGTTCGCGCTGCTGTCGCTCAATGCGCCCGGGATCCAGCGCATCCTCAAGGCGGACGAAGCCCTGAACGTGGCGAAGAAGGCCAACGAGCGGATGGCCGAGGCAGTGGCGAAGCATCCCGGCCGCTACGCCGCGCTGGCCGCGCTGCCGATGCACGACGCCGACGTGGCGTCGAAGGAACTTACGCGTTGCGTCAAGGAACTGGGCTTCAAGGGCTGCATGGTCAACGGCTTCCAGCAGGTCGGCGACGAAAAGAACGTCAAGTATTTCGACCTGCCGGAATACCGGGAATTCTGGGCGACGGTGTCGAAGCTCGACGTGCCCTTCTACCTGCATCCGCGCATGCAGATCCCGTCGCGCGCGCCGATCTACGACGGCCACCCCTGGCTGATGAGCTCGCCCTGGGGGTTCGCGGTCGAGACCTCGATCCATTCCCTGCGCCTGTGCGGCTCGGGCCTGTTCGACGACTACCCCAACCTTCGCATCTGCATCGGCCACCTGGGCGAGAACATCCCCTTCGGCCTCTGGCGCATCGACGCGCGCATGGAGTTCTCGCGCCGCGCCTACCGCGGCAAGCGGCCGCTCGGCGACTACTTCCGCCAGCACTTCCACATCACGACCAGCGGCAACTTCAACGATCCGGCGTTCCGCTGCACGCTGGATACCATCGACCACGACAAGATCTACTTCAGCGCCGACTATCCGTTCGAGAGGATGGAGGACGCATCCAGGTGGTACGACTCCTCGAAAGTCGTCACCGAGGAACAGCGGAAGAAAATCGGCCGCACGAATGCGATCAAGCTGTTCAAGCTCGACCTGAAGTAGGCGGCTAGAGCTTCACCGGCCTGCCGCTCTTGTAGGACTCCATGGCCGCGTTGGCGAGGACGACGACCTGGCGGCCGTCGCGGGGGCCGGGGGAGACCTTGGTGCCGCGTTTGACGCCGGCGATGAATTCGGAGAGTTCAGCCGCGTAGGCGGCGTCATACCGGGACTGAAAGCCGGGATAAGGCCTGTCGGCGGTCACGCCGGCGGCGTCGAAGCGCTCGACGGTGGTCGGGTTCAGGTTCTCGGCGCGCAGCATGCCTTTGGAGCCGAAGACCTCGATGCGCTGGTCGTAGCCGTAGACCGCGCGGCGGGTGTTGGTGATGTGGCACATCTTGTGCGACGCGGTGCGCATCATGATCATCGCGGTGTCGATGTCCTTGCCTTCCGTGGCGACGCGCGCATCCACCAGCACCGCGCCCCAGGCGAAGAGCTCGACTGGCTCTTCGCCAAGCAGCCAGCGCGCCATATCGAAGTCGTGGATGGTGAAGTCGAGGAACAGTCCGCCCGAGCGCGCGAGGAAGGCGAGGTCGGGCAGGCCCGGATCGCGGTTGATGATGAGGACCTGCTCGACCGTGCCTACCGCACCCGCATCGACCTGGTTCTTCAGCGCGCGGAAGCTCGCGTCGAAGCGCCGGTTGAAGCCGACCAGCATCGGCACGCCGGCTTTTTCCACCTCGCGGATGGTGTCGTCGACGCGCTCGAGCTTCAGGTCGACGGGCTTCTCGCAGAAGATGGCCTTCTTCGCCTGCGCCGCGGCGATCGCGATGTCGGCGTGCGTGTCGGTGGACGAGGCGATCAGCACCGCGTCCACGTTCTTGTCGGCGAGGACCTGTTCCTGGGTGGCGGCCCTGGCGCCGAGGGACTCCGCAAGGGACTTCGCGGCCTCGGGCTTGGAGTCGACCACGTAGAGGAGCCTGGCGTCCGGGCGCCGCGTGAGGTTCTCGCCATGCATCTTGCCGATGCGGCCGGCGCCGAAGAGAGCGAAACGGACGGTCATACGCGCACCGCTTTTCCGCTCTTCAGGGATTTGAGCGCGGCTTCCGCGAGCACGAGCGCCTGGCGCCCGTCTTCGGGCCCCACCGGCATCCTCTTTTTACTTCTTAAAGCCCCAATAAAAGCAGCCAGTTCCGCGCGGTAGGCATCCGCATACCGCTCAAGGAAGAAATGCAGCGGCTTGGCGGCAGCGACGCCGCGCGCGTCCGCCTGTTGAACGGTGGTTTCGATGCGGTTTCCGGCGCTGAGGCAACCTTTCGAGCCGTGCACCTCGATGCGCTGGTCGTAGCCGTAGCTTGCGCGCCGGCTGTTGGTGATCACGGCGAGCCTGCCGCCGGCGGTGCGCAGCGTCACCGCCGCCGTGTCGATGTCCCCCACTCGCTTCACCATGGGATCCACGAGGCAGGCGCCGCGCGCGAACACCTCCACCGGCTCCTCGCCCAGCAGCCAGCGCGCCATGTCGAAATCGTGGATCGTCATGTCCCGGAACAGCCCGCCGGCCACCTTGAGGTAGCCGAGCGGCGGCAGGCCCGGATCGCGGCTCGTGATCTGCACCAGCTCGACCTTGCCGATCGCCCCCCGATCGATGCGCGCCTTCAGCTCGCGGAAATTCGGGTCGAAACGGCGGTTGAAGCCCACCAGCATCGGCACCTTCGCCCGCCGCACCACCGCAAGGCAGGCATCGACCTTGCGCAGCGACAGGTCGATCGGCTTTTCGCAGAAGATCGCCTTGCGAGCGCGCGCCGCGGCCATCGCCAGGCGGGCGTGCGTGTCAGTCGAGGAGGCAATGATCACCGCGCCGACGCGCGGATCGCCGAGCGCCGTGCGTTCATCCACGACCCGCGCGCCGCAGGACGCGGCGATCTTGCGCGCCGCCGCCGCATTGACGTCGACGACGTAGCGCAGCCGCGCGCCGCGCGCGGCTGCGAGATTGGCGGCGTGGATCGCGCCGATGCGTCCGGCGCCGAACTGTGCGAATTCGAGCAAGCGTCCCCCTGCTTGAGGCGTGTTTTGCCGCGTATGATAAGCGACCCAGGGGAGAGGAAACGCGTGTCGAAATTGCGTCTCACCATGGCCGAGGCCTTGGTCCGGTACCTGTGCGCGCAGGAAATCGTCGTCGGCCGGCGCACGCTGCCGCTGTTCGGGGGCGTGTTCGCAATCTTCGGCCACGGCAATGTCGCCGGGCTTGGCCTTGCCCTGCACGCGGCACGCGCGCGGCTCCCAACGCTGCGTGCGCACAACGAGCAGGCGATGGCGCACGCCGCGATCGCCTACGCCAAGACGCATGCGCGCCGCCGCATCATGGCCTGCACCACCTCGATCGGCCCCGGGGCGACCAACCTCGTCACGGCCGCGGCGGTCGCCCACGTCAACCGCCTGCCGCTGCTGCTGCTGCCCGGCGACATCTTCGCCAGCCGCGCGCCCGACCCGGTGCTGCAGCAGGTCGAGGACTTCGGCGACGCCACCGTTTCGGCCAACGACTGCCTCAGGCCCGTGTCCCGTTTCTTCGACCGCATCATGCGGCCCGAGCAGCTCCTCGCCAGCCTGCCCGCCGCGATGCGGGTTTTGCTCGACCCGGCCGATTGCGGGCCGGTGACGCTGGCCCTGCCGCAGGACGTGCAAACGGAGGCATTTGATTATCCGGCCGGGTTTTTTGCCAGGAAAATCCATTCCATAAGAAAACAACCCCCGGACGCGAACGAGCTTTCCAAAGCCCTTTCCATTCTGAAAGCGGCGAAGCGACCTCTCATCATCGCCGGTGGCGGCGTCAAATACGCCCTGGCCGAGAAACGCCTCGCGGAATTCGCGCAAAAGCGCGGCATCCCCGTTGCCGAAACGCAGGCCGGCAAGGGCAGCCTCGCCTGGGACCACCCGGCCAACGCCGGCGCGATTGGAGTCACGGGGACCGAATCGGCGAACGCGCTCGCCGCGCGCGCCGACGTCGTGCTCGCGATCGGCGCGCGCCTCGGCGACTTCGCCACCGGCTCTCGCGCGCTGTTCCACAAGGCACACCTTATCCAGCTCAATGCCGCGCCGTTCGATTCGGTGAAGCACGACGCCCTGCCCCTGGTTGCGGATGCCGGTGCCGGGCTCGCGGCGCTCGATCGTGCGTTGGGCAATTGGAAAGCGGAGACGGCATGGCGCCAGACTGCCGTGCGGTTGAGGGCTTCCTGGGAAAAAACGGCCGCACGCGCAACGGCGCCCGGGGCGGGCGTTCCTACCGACGCGCAGGTGCTCGGCGCGGTAAATCGCGCGCTCGCCGGTACGAAGAACATGGTGGTCTGCGCCGCGGGCGGATTGCCCGGCGAGCTGCACAAGCTGTGGCGCGCGGCGGATTCGACGGGCTACCACCTGGAATACGGCTACTCCTGCATGGGCTACGAGATTGCGGGCGGGCTGGGCGCCAAGCTCGCCGCGCCCGACCGGGAGGTCTGCGTACTCGTGGGCGACGGCAGCTACCTCATGATGAATTCCGAGATCGCGACCTCGATCGCCCTGGACGCGAAGCTGCTGATCGTGCTGCTCGACAACCGCGGCTTCGGCTGCATCCAGCGCCTGCAAGGCGCCTCCGGCGGCGCCTCGTTCAACAACCTGCTCGCGCCCGAAGCGCCCATGATCGACTTCGTCGCGCACGCGCGCAGCCTGGGGGCGCACGCGGAGAAAGCCCGCAATGTTTCCTCATTGGCTTCTCTTCTCAAGAAGGCCCTGAAGGCGAGGAAAACCAGCGTCATCGTCATCGAAACCGACCCGCGACGCGGCACGGCCGAGGGTGGCGCCTGGTGGGAGGTGGCGGTGACCGCCGCGCCACGCAACGCCGCCGAGCGCGCGGCGCGCAAGGGCTACGAGGCGGCGCTGCGCCGCCGCGCGGGGAGCTAGCGGTGGTGCGCATCGGCATCAACCCGCTCACCTGGACGAACGACGACCTGCCGGCGCTGGGCGAGGAGAATTCGCTCGAGAAGTGCCTCTCCGAAGCGAAGCAGGCCGGCTACGACGGCGTCGAGCTCGGCCGCAAGTTTCCGCGCGATCCCGCAGCCCTGGGTCCTCTCCTGAGCCGGCACGATTTGAAACTGGTGTCGGGGTGGTACAGCGCGCGGCTCATTGAGCGATCTCCCGCTGAAGAGATTGAAGCATTGCAAGAACATCTACACCTCCTCAAGACGCTAGGTAGCACGGTGATGGTGTTCGCCGAAGTCTCGCGCTGCGTGCACGGCGACCGGAGGATCCCGCTCTCGCGCCGGCCGAAGATGTCGGAGGCGGACTGGAAGCGCTTCCTCAAGGGGCTGGACGAGGTCGGCGCCTACCTCGCGAAACAGGGCGTCGCCCTCGCCTATCACCATCACATGGGCACGGTGATCGAGACCGAAGACGAAGTCGACCGCATGATGGCGGGCACTTCGGACAAGGTCGGCCTGCTCCTCGACACCGGCCACCTCAGCTTCGCGGGAGGCGACCCGCTGCGCGCAGCCGGGCGGCACGCCGCGCGCATCGCGCACGTGCATTGCAAGGACATCCGCAAGGCGCGCCTCGCCGACGCGAAACAAAAGGACCTGAGCTTCCTTGAGTCCGTGCTGGCGGACGCATTCGCGGTGCCGGGCGACGGTTCGATCGATTTCGCGCCCATTCTGGGAAAGCTTGCCAAAGAGGGATATCGGGGCTGGCTGGTCGTGGAGGCCGACCAGGATCCCGCGAAAGCCCACCCGTTGACGCACGCGAGAATCGGGTACGACTGCCTTTCTCCTCTGAAGAATCGATTCTGGAAGTGAACACAAGAGAACTCGGCCGGCGGGAAAAAGCGCTCGCGTGGATCGCCCGCGACGCCGGCCAGCTGGCCCGGAGATTTTTTCTGAAAAGGGAAAAGCTCTCGGTATCCCTGAAAGGGACGCAGGACTACCTGACCGAGGCGGATGGCGCGGTCGAGCGATTCATCGTGGGCAGACTGGCGAGGGATTTCCCGCACGACGCGGTACTCGGCGAAGAAGGCGGCCGCAAGGGCGCAGGCGATGCCATCTGGGTGATCGACCCGATCGACGGCACCGAGAATTTCGCGCATGGCATCGGCCACTTCTGCATTTCGATCGGCTTCATGCTCGGCCGCAGGCTGCAGCTCGCCGCAATCTGCGCGCCGATGTACGGCGAGCTGTATCTGGCGCGGCGCGGCCGCGGTGCGACCCTGAACGGCCGGCGGATGAAGGTGGCCGCGACGCGCAGGCTTGGCCGCTCGGTGATCGAGCTCGGCTGGTCGGCGCGCCTCGCCGCGCGCCCCTATACGGCGCTGGTCGAGCGCGTGCTCGCCTCCGGCGCCACCTTCCGCCGGGCCGGTTCGGGGGCCCTGGGCCTTGCCTACGTGGCCGATGGCCGCACCGAGGGTTACTGCGAGCTGCACATCAACGCCTGGGACGTGGCGGCCGGCATCCTGCTGATCGAGGAGGCCGGCGGCTGGTGCAATGACTTTTTCGCAGGCGACGGCCTGGCGCGGGGCGGCGCGGTCATCGCCGCCGCGCCCGGCATCCGCAGCGCCCTGCTTGCCGCCACCGGCATGGCCAAGGGTAATATGACCGTCAGATCGCGAAATCGGAGGAGGGGAAAATGAAATTGCGCCTGGCTTTCCTGTTGTTTGTCCTCAATGCGCCGGTGTGCGCCTTTGCACAGGGCAGCCTGACGCTGTATTGCAGCGTGCAGGAGGAATGGTGCCGCGGGGTGGTGACGGCCTTCGAACGGAAGACCGGCATCAAGGTCTCGATGACGCGCAAGAGCAGCGGCGAAACCTACGCCCAGGTGAAGGCGGAGGCTTCCAATCCGCGCGGCGACATCTGGTGGGGCGGCACCGGCGACCCGCACCTGCAGGCGGCCGAAGAGGGGCTGACGCAGGAATACCGCTCGCCGATGCTGAAGGAGCTTCAGGATTGGGCGACGCGCCAGGCCGAGCAGTCGAAGTTCCGCACCGTCGGCATCTACGCCGGCGCGCTGGGCTTCGGCTACAACTCCGAGCTGCTGGCGAAAAAGAAGCTCGCCGAACCCAAGTGCTGGAACGACCTGCTCTCCGACAAGTACAAGGACGAGGTGCAGGTGGCCGATCCGAACTCGTCCGGCACCGCCTATACCCTGCTCGCCACCATGGTGCAACTACAAGGCGAGGACAAGGGCTTCGACTATCTGAAGAAGCTGCACAAGAACGTCAATCAGTACACCAAGTCCGGCGCCGCGCCCGCCAAGGCGGCGAGCCAGGGTGAGACCCTGGTCGGCATCGCGTTCATGCACGACCTGGTGACGATGGCGGTGGAAGGCGGCCCGGTCAAGGTGGTCGCGCCCTGCGAAGGCACGGGCTACGAAGTGGGCTCGATGAGCATCATCAAGGGCGCGAAAAACCCGGACCAGGCGAAGGTCTGGTACGACTGGGCGCTGTCGGCGGACGCGCAGGCCATCGGCGCGGCGACCAAGTCCTTCCAGGTGCCTTCCAACAGGAGCGCCAAGGTGCCGCCGCAGGCGCCGCGCCTCGAGCAGGTCAAGCTGATCAACTACGACTTCGCGAAATACGGCTCCTCGGCCGAGCGCAAGCGCCTGTTGTCGAAGTGGGACAAGGAAGTCAAGTCACTGCCGAAATAGGCTAGGTCGTGCGCGCCGCCGCCGGCTGGACGGCAGCCGCCGCCGCGGGACTGTTGCTCCTGCCGTGGTACGCGATCGACCGCTTCTGGGGCTTCGGCTGGATTGCGAGCCCGGCGAGCGCCGCGCACGCCTCCGGCCTGTTGCAGGCGCTGCTGCACGGCAAGCCGTGGTTGTTGCTTCTATTCTTGCCGCTTGTCAGTGTTTTTTCCCTGAAATTCCCCAGGGAGCGCGCCGGCTTCTGGCTCGCGATCGCGGGCGCCGCCGGCCTCGCGCTCCTGATCGCCCAGGGATTCCTGTTCCGGCACCCGAACGTGACCCCCGCGGGATGGCCAACGCAATCCGGCATGGGCTACGGCGCGCTGATCGCCGGGCTTTCCTTCCTGATGCTGATGTGCGAAGGGCTCGCGCTGCGCGGCGTGTGCCGCGGCGACGGCTTCACGGTCGGCGCCATCGGCCTGATCGTGACCTCGATCGCGGTGTTCGTGTTCTTTCCGATCGTGGTGATCCTGAAGAGCGCCTTCGAGGACAACGCCGGCAATTTCGCGCCGGCGCTGTTCCTCGCCCAGCTGTTCGACGGCTCGCTCTGGGGCCTCGACTGCCTGCACTCGAGCCTGCGCTGCGGGGTGGCCTGGAACACCCTGTTTCTCGCCGTTCTGGTGGGCGCAGGCACCTCGCTGCTCGGCCTCGCCTTCGCTCTCGTCGCGACGCGCACCGCGTTCCGCTACAAGGCGCTGCTGCGGGTGCTGTCCGTGCTGCCGATCATCACGCCGCCGTTCGTCATCGGCCTCGCCGTGATCCTCCTTTTCGGGCGCACCGGCGGCGTCAGCACCCTGCTCTACGAATGGCTCGATGTGCCGCGCTCGCGCTGGATTTACGGCCTGCCGGGCATCTTCCTCGCCCAGCTGCTCGCCTTCACGCCGATCGCCTTTCTCGTGCTGATCGGCGTGGTGCAGGGCATCAGTCCCTCGCTCGAGGAAGCGTCGCAAACGCTGCGGGCGCGGGGCTGGACCACGTTTCGCACCGTGACGCTGCCGCTGCTGCGTCCGGGGCTCGCCAACGCCTTCCTGCTCGGCTTTGTCGAGAGCATGGCGGACTTCGGCAATCCGCTGGTGCTCGCCGGCAACTACGAGGTGCTCTCGGTGAAGATCTTCTTCGCCGTGGTAGGCGCCGCGCACGACCAGGGCAAGGCGGCGGTTCTCGCGATCGTGCTGCTCAGCTTTACCCTGGCGGCCTTCTATGCGCAGCAGCGCTGGCTGGGCCGCGCCTCCTACACCACCGTCACCGGCAAAGGCGACGCCGGGCTGCCCGCGCCGCTGCCGCCGGCGCTGCGCTGGCTGTGCTACGGCGTGGTGCTGCCCTGGACGCTGTTCACTTTCGCGATCTACGGCACGATCCTGCTCGGCGGCTTCGTCAAGTCGCTGGGGCGCGACTACAGCTTCACGCTGGAGCATTTCCTGACCGGCTTCTCGGTGGCGATGGGCGAGCGCGGCCTGCATTTCACGGGCTCGGCCTGGGATTCGCTCTGGAGCACAGTCTGGATCGCGGCGCTCGCCGCGCCCCTCACCGCGGCGGCGGGACTGCTCACCGCCTACCTGCTGACGCGGCAGGACTTCGCCGGCAAGCGCGCCTTCGAGTTCGGCACCCTGCTCAGTTTCGCGATTCCCGGCACGGTGGTCGGCGTGAGCTACATCCTCGCCTTCAACATCGCGCCTTTCGAACTTACCGGTACCGGTGCCATCCTGGTGATCTGCTTCGTCTTCCGCAACATGCCGGTCGGCGTGCGCGCCGGGATCGCCACGCTCTCGCAGATCGACAGGTCCCTCGATGAAGCCTCGATCACGCTCGGTGCGCGCTCGGCGACGACGCTGCGGCGGGTGATCCTGCCGCTATTGCGCCCGGCGATTGTCGCCGCGCTGGTGTACAGCTTCGTGCGCGCCATGACTGCGGTGAGCGCGATCATCTTCCTCGTCACCGCGCAGTACAACCTCGCCACCGCGTACATCGTCGGGCGCGTCGAGGCGGGCGAATTCGGGCTCGCCATCGCCTACTCCTGCGTCCTGATCGCGATCATGGTGGCGGCGATCCTGCTGATCCAGCTCGCCGTGGGCGAGAGGAAGCTCGGCCGCCGCGCCGCGGGTGACGTTGCGTTGCAAGGGAGTGCCTGACCATGGCAAAGACAGCGGCGTCCGTTGAATTCAGGAACGTCTTCAAGCGCTACGGCGCGGTGACCGCGGTGGACGACGTCTCCTTCAGCATCGCCCCCGGCACACTGGTCACGCTGCTGGGGCCCTCCGGCTGCGGCAAGACCACCACGCTCAGGCTCATTGCCGGGCTGGAGATGGCGAGTGCCGGCCGCATCCTCATCGGCGAGCGCGACGTCACCGCCCTGTCGGCCTCGGAGCGCGACGTCAGCATGGTGTTCCAGTCCTACGCGCTGTTCCCGCACATGACGGTGCTGGAAAACGCCGCCTATGGGCCGACCGTCAGCGGCGAGACGCCGGCGCGCGCGACAGAGATGGCGCTGGAAAAGCTGAAGATGATCGGCCTGGACGGGTTCAGCGATCGCCTGCCTTCCGAGCTCTCCGGCGGACAGCAGCAGCGCGTGGCGGTGGCGCGGGCGCTGGTGCTGGAACCGCAGGTGCTGCTGTTCGACGAACCGCTCTCCAACCTCGACGCCAAGCTGCGCCGGCGGGTGCGCGAGGAAATCCGGGAGTTGCAGCAGCGCCTCAACCTCACCGTGGTGTACGTGACGCACGACCAGCAGGAGGCGCTGGCCGTCTCCGACCGCATCATCGTGATGTCGAACTCGCGCATCGCGCAGGCCGGCACGCCGCGCGAACTCTACGAAGCTCCGCGCGACCGCTTCGTGGCCGACTTCATCGGCGACGCCAATCTGGTCGCGGCCGAGATGGGGCCGCACCAGGGCGAGCGGGCGCTGGTGCGTATCGGCGGCCTCGACGTGGCGCTGCCGCACCGCGGCGTCGCGGCGGGCGCGGTGCAGGTTGCGATCCGGCCCGAGTCGATCCGGCTGTCGCTCGAGCGGCCGCAGGGGCTTTCGTTCGCCGGCGCGGTGCGCACCGCGGCCTACCTCGGCACGCACATGGAGTACACGGTCGAAGGCGCGGCGGGTCAGGGACCCGGAGGCTCACTGTTCGTGGTCGACCGCGCGGTCGAGCGGCCGCTCGCTCCCGGCACCGCGGTATTCGTCAGCGTCGCCGAGCAGGGAATCGCCCTCGTCCCGGCCTGACGCATTGCGTCAAGCCGTCACGGCGTTTCCTTCGAGGCAAACTGCGGATCATCCATCAGCAGGATCTCGCGCACCACGCCGTCGCCCGACATCTGCACGTAGAGGACCATCGGCTGGTAGCCGTTGCCGTACATGTAATAGGTCCAGATCTCGCGCGCCAGGCGCTCGTAGGTGTTGATCTGGTAGGGCGGACCGAACAGGTCGCGCACATCGCCGGCACGCGAGGTGCCGGCCACCAGCCGGACCAGATTGGCTTCGGTAAGCCGCTGCTCGATGGCGCGCAGCTTGCCGTCCGGCCCGATGCGGGCAGCGTACATTTCGCGCCCGTTGGGCTGGCGCGAGTAATAACGGACGGTCTCGCCGCCGGCGCCCGCACGGCGATCCGCTGCGGGCCCCATGCGCGCCTCGACTTCCTCGGCGCTGGACTGGCCCGGCACCAGCCCGTGCCCGGAATAGCCGGCGCACCCGGCAAGCACCGCCACCACGCCCAGTGCCAGGAAGAATTTCATGGGAGACCCTTCAGAATCTGCGGGGACCGTATTTCGATGCGTACTGCGGATCGTCCATCACCATCACTTCGCGCAAAATACCGTCGGGGGACATCTGCACGTACAAGTCCTTGAGCATGTACCCTTCGGCGTACATCTTGTAAGTCCACACCTCACGCTCCAGGCGCGCAAACGTATGCACCTGGTAAGGCGGTCCAAAAAGGTCGCGCACGTTTTCCGCGCGCCATGCGCCCGGCTGCAGCGATGCGACATTGGCCTCGGTAAGGCGCTGCTCTATGGCGCGCAGCTTGCCATCCGCCCCGAAGCGCGCAGCAAAGGTCTGGCGGCCGTTGGGCTGGCGCGGATAGTAGCGGACCGTCTCGCCGTCCGCTCCCGCACGCCGTTCCGCCGCGGGGCCCATCACCGCATCGACTTCTTCCACGCTGGCCTGGCCGGGCACCAGCCCGTGTCCCGAATAGCTGGCGCACCCGGTGAGCGCAGCCGCGACCGCCGACGCGATCAGATGTCTCATGGGAGATAATATCCTCCAGTGGAAACCATGCGGCAAGCCCAGAACGCGCAGCCATTTCTGGAAGAAGGAATGCGCGCCTTCAACTCGCGCCAGTATGCCGCCGCGGAGTCCGGATTCAGGCGCGCGCTCGACCTCGCCCCGGACCTGGCGCCCTGCTACGTCAACCTGACTGCTGCGCTGAACGCCCAAGGCAAATGCGACGAAGCGATTTCACTGTGCGAAAGGGGCCTGGCCCGCTTTCCGGACAACCAGGACCTGGTCGGCAACCTCGCGGTCAACCTTGACGGCGCGAAACGCTACGACGACGCCATCGCGCTGCTCGAACGGACCCTCCAGGCACAGCCCCGCAACGCCAGGGCGCACCATCACGTCGCCACGATCCGCCTCAAGACCGGCGGCTACGAGGAAGCGGCGACGCATTTCCGGCAGGCCGCCGAGATCGATCCGCGCAATCCGCTGTCTTTCAGCGGCTGGGGCGAGGCCCTGCTCAAGGCGGGCCGCGCCACGCAGGCCATAGAAGCTTTCGACGGCGCACTGCGAAACCACCCCTTCGACGTGCGCTCGCTCGCGCTCAAGACGCTGGCGCTGGCCGAAACGGGCCGGACCGAGGACGAGCGCTGGCTATCCGATCCCTTCCGGCTCGCACAGACGCTGCGCCTGAGCGATGTCGGCTGCCCGCCTGCAGTGCAGCAGGCGATGAACGCCGGGCTCGCCGAATTCGCGGCGAGCCATCCGAGCATGCAGGAAGACCCGCCGGAGAATGCCACCTACAAGGGCTGGCACAGCGGCAATCTCGCCACCGCGCGGCACCCGGCCGTGGACGAACTGAAGAACTTCATCGGCTACGCGCTGGAAGAGCGCAGGAAAAGCCTGGCCAGCGAGGACCCCGCGCATCCGTTCGTACGCGCGATGCCCGCCAGATTCAACCTGCACCTCTGGTGCGTCAAGCTGGTCGGCGAGGGCAAGATGGTGCCGCACATACATACCAGCGGCTGGTTGAGCGGGGTTTACTACGTCGACGTACCCGACGTGGTCAACGACGAGCGCGCGGGCCAGGCGGGCTGGCTCAGGCTGGGTCCCGCGCGCCACGACATTCCGATGACGCGCGAACCCATCGTGCGCTCGCTCAAGCCCGAAACCGGCCTGATGTACACCTTTCCGTCCTACATCTGGCACGAAACGGTGCCGCTGCCCGCCGGCTCCAGGCAGCGCCTGTGCTACTCGTACGACCTGCAGCCCGCCTGAAGTTCAAGGCTTCTAGCGCGAAGCCCGCCTAGCCGCGGCGGGCACGGATCAGCAGCCATATCGTCAGCGCGAGCAATGCCAATGCCGACCCGGCGAGCGACAAATGCACGCCGACCAGCGCGCCGACTATCCCGACCGTGACACCGCTGAACGCACGCAGGCCGAGCGCCGACATGTTGAACAATCCGATCACCCGGCCACGCATGCCGGCGGGCGCGCTCATCTGCACCAGCGCCTGCGCCATGCTGTTGAACGAGAGTTCGAAGAACCCGGCCAGCAGCAGCAGCGCGAGCGCAACCGGGTAGCTGCGCACCAGCGCGAAGCCTGCCAGTGCCGTGCACCACAGGAGCGCGAGCACCAGCGCGGTGGGCGAATTCGTGCGCAGCAACCTGGAACTCTCGAGCACGAAGCCGGCGATCAGCGCGCCGGCAGCGTCGGCCGCCAGCAGCATGCTGTACGCGACGCCGGGGTCGCCGTGCCCCAGGTCCTGGGCAAAGCCCGGCATCTGCGCCTGGTAGCTGTTGCCGACGAAAAACGACGCGGCCCCGGCCAGCAGCGTCATTGAGACGATCACCGGCTGCCCGGCGATGTCGCGCAGCGTCTGGGTAATGTCGGCCAGGCCGCGTACCGCGCGCTGCGGCGCCGGCGCGCCCTGGCGAAAACGCGGTCCGTAGGGCGCTTTCCACAGCCACAGCAGCAGCGGAAGGTAGAACACCGTGTTGAGCAGGATGCCGTGCGCGGGTTCCAGCGTCAGCATGAGCAGTCCGCCCACGGCCGGCCCTACCAGCACGCCAAGGTAGCGCGCGGTCGCATTCAGGCGCACCGCGCTCTGCATGTCGGACGCGGGCACGATGTCGTGGAGCAGCAACTGGCTCGGCGTCTGCCACAGCACCCCGGCACAGCCGTGGATGACCAGCAAGAGCATCGCGTGCCACATCTGCAGCGAATCGGTGATGAAGAAATAGCCCCAGCCCAGCGATGCCAGGATGAAAAGCAGCATGCCGGCCTGGATGATGCGGCGCGGATCGAAGCGGTCGGCCAGTGCGCCGACCGGCACCGAGAACAGCAGGAACGGCAGCCAGTGCGACAGCACCGCAAAGCCGCCCAGGGCGGGCGATTGGAACTTCTGGAATACCAGCCAATAACTGATCACGTGCTCGATGTTGTCGGCCATCATCGCCAGCACGTAGGTGGCGAAGTGCATGCGGTAGCCGGCATGCCGCATCGCGGCGAACGAGCGGGACGCCGGAGGCGGGGGTGCCACGGGCAGGGAATCGATGTTCGACCTCGTTTGCCGGCGGTATCGCCGCCCGGGAACTAGCGGACCACGTACAGGAAAAGCTGGGTCTGCGGCATCAGCATCATGGCGGCCTTTTCCGGCGAATCGAATTCGAGCGTCCGCTCGAGCGGCCAGGGTACCAGCGGGTAATCGTGCGAAACGATGCGCGCGCCGGCCGCGAGCTCGGCACGCAGCTTGGGCACGAGCCGTTCCAGCAAATGCGGGAGCAGGTAAAGCGTCACGACCGTCGCGCCGCGCAGGTCGGTGTCGAAAAGGTCGCCCTGCTGGAAGCTGACGCGGTGGGCAACCCGCGCCGACGCCGCCGCCGCGCGCGCCATGTCGACGAGGCGTGCCTCGCGCTCGACGCCGACGCCGCGGGCGCCGTAGCGCCGCGCCGCCTCGATGACGAGGCGCCCGTCGCCCGAGCCCAGGTCGTACACCGTGTCTTGCGCGCCGACGGCCGCCAGTTCCAGCATCCGCTCGACGACCGTGTCGGGCGTCGGCACATAGGGACCGCCGTCGATGACCACGTTCGAGATGGGCTGCTGCGCGCGCGCCAGCAGCGGCAGGGCAAGCGGGGCAGCGAGAGCGGCGCGCAGCAGATTCCGGCGGCGCATGGATCAGCTCGTCGAGGCGTCAGGTAGCCGTTGCCGCTTCCGATCAAGCGTCCAGGCCGCTTCCGATCAAGCGGCCTTGGCCGCTTCCTTCTTCCCGGCTTTTTCCTTCTTCTCTTCGCCCTGCCCGGCCGCGAGTTCAGGACGGTCCAGCAGGCTCATCAGCGCCATCGGCGCATTGTCGCCCTTGCGGAAGCCGTTCTTGAGGATGCGCAGGTACCCGCCGTTTCTCTTCGCATAGCGGGGCCCGAGCACGCCGAAGAGCTTCGACACGGTGTCGCGGTCGCGCAGCCGGTTGTAGGCGAGGCGCCGGTTGGCGAGCGTCGGCTTCTTGCCCATGGTGATCATGGGCTCGACGACGCGGCGCAGCTCCTTCGCCTTGGGCAGCGTGGTCGTGATTTCCTCGTGCGTCAGCAGCGCGTTCGCCATGTTGCGGAACATGGCGAGCCGGTGGCTCGACGTGCGGTTGAGCTTGCGTAGTCCGTGACCGTGACGCATGGCGCTATCCTGTCCCTTGCTTTCTCAGGTTCTGTGGTGCTCGAGCCCGGCCGGCGGCCAGTTCTCCAGCTTCATGCCCAAGGTCAGGCCGCGCGAGGCGAGCACTTCCTTGATCTCGTTGAGCGACTTGCGCCCCAGGTTCGGGGTCTTGAGCAGCTCGGTCTCGGTGCGCTGGATCAGGTCGCCGATGTAGTAGATGTTCTCGGCCTTGAGGCAGTTGGCGGAGCGCACCGTGAGTTCCAGGTCGTCCACCGGGCGCAGCAGGATCGGGTCCACCGCGACCGCCTTCTTTTCCTCGGTCGGCAGGGCCGTGCCCTCGAGCTGCGCGAACACCGACAGCTGGTCGACCAGGATGCGGGCCGCGTAGCGCACCGCCTCTTCCGGCTCGATGGCGCCGTTGGTCTCGATGTCGAGGATCAGCTTGTCCAGGTCCGTGCGCTGCTCGACGCGCGCCGAATCCACCAGGTACGAAACACGGCGCACCGGGCTGAACGAGGCGTCGAGCACGATGCGGCCGATGCCCTTGGTCTCTTCCGGCAGGTAGCGCATGTTGCCAGGCAGGTAGCCGCGGCCGCCTTCGACCTTGAGCTGCAGTTCGATCTTGCCGCCGGCCGACAGGTTGGCGATCACGTGCCCGGGGTTCACTACCTCGACGTCGTGCGAAGGCTCGATGTCGCCGGCCGTGACCGGACCCTCGCCCTTCTTCTTCAGCGTGAGGATGGCCTCGCTGCGGTTGTGCAGCCGGAAAACCACTCCCTTGAGGTTGAGCAGGATGTCGACGATGTCCTCGCGCACGCCGTCCAGCGTCGAGTACTCGTGCACCACGCCGGCGATCTGCACTTCGGTCGGCGCATAGCCGGGCATGGACGAGAGCAGCACGCGGCGCAGCGCGTTGCCCAGCGTGTGGCCGTAGCCGCGCTCGAAAGGCTCCATCGTCACCTTGGCGTGCGACGGGGAGAGGTTCTGCACATCGACGATGCGCGGCTTGAGGAATCCGGTCTGGGGCATGGGGGTTTACCTTGTTACTTCGAGTACAGTTCGATGATCAGGCTCTCGTTGATCGTGGAGGACATGTCGGCGCGCGCGGGAAGCGACTTGAACTTCCCTTTCAGCGCCTTGGTGTCCACTTCGATCCACTCGGGAATGCCGCGCGACTCGGCCGCTTCGGCCGACGCCTTGATGCGGAGCTGCGCCTTCGACTTCTCGGCGACTTCGATGACGTCGCCGGGGCTGACTTCATACGACGGAATGTTGACGCGCTTGCCGTTCACGAGGACGCCGTTGTGACGCACCACCTGGCGCGCTTCGCTGCGCGAGGCGCCGAAACCCATGCGGTAGGCGACGTTGTCGAGGCGCGATTCGAGGATCTGCAGCAGGCGCTCGCCCGTGACGCCCTTGGAGCGCGAGGCCTCGAAATAGGTCTTGCGGAACTGGCGTTCGAGCACGCCGTAGATGCGGCGCGTCTTCTGCTTTTCGCGCAGCTGCTTGCCGTAGTCCGAAAGCCGCGCGCCGCTCTTCTGGCCGTGCTGGCCGGGCGCGTAGCTGCGCCGCTCGATGGCGCATTTCGCGGTGAAGCACTTCTCGCCCTTGAGGAAGAGTTTCTCCCCCTCCCGGCGGCATTGACGGCATTTCGCGTCGAGGTTTCTGGCCATGCGTTCTCCTGATTCTTTCTCGGACTCGTGCTGTTAGACGCGGCGGCGCTTGGGGGCGCGGCAGCCGTTGTGCGGTACGGGAGTGACATCGGCGATCGAGCCGATCTTCAGGCCGATCGAGTTCAGCGCGCGCACCGCGGATTCGCGGCCCGGACCCGGGCCCTTGATGCGCACTTCGATGTTCTTGACGCCGCATTCCTGCGCCGCGCGGCCGGCGCGCTCGGCCGCCATCTGCGCCGCGAACGGCGTCGATTTGCGCGAACCCTTGAAGCCGGCGTTGCCCGAGGTCGCCCAGGAAAGCGTGTTGCCCTGGCGGTCGGTGATGGTGACGATGGTGTTGTTGAACGACGCGTGCACGTGGGCGATGCCCTCGGCGACGTTCTTCTTCACCTTCTTGCGCGCGCGCGCCGAAGCGGTCTGCTGCAGCTGCTGCGACGACGGTGCTGTCTTGGTTGCCATGAGTTCGGGTCCTGGTTAGATCTTGCCGGCCGGCGCGTTCTGCTTCACCGCGGCCTTGCGCGGCCCCTTGCGCGTGCGCGCATTGGTCTTCGTGCGCTGGCCGCGCACCGGCAGCCCCTTGCGATGGCGCGAGCCGCGGTAGCAGCCGAGATCGATCAGGCGCTTGACCGACATCTGCACTTCGCGGCGCAGGTCGCCTTCCACCGTCAGGCGCGTGATGCTCTCGCGCAGCCGGTCCATCTCGGCGTCGGTCAGGTCCTTGATCTTGCGGTTCGGCTCGATGCCGGAGCCGACGCAGATCGCCTTCGCGCGCGAGCGGCCGACACCGTAGATCGCAGTCAGCGCGATGCCGGCGTGCTGGTGGTTCGGGATATTGATGCCTGCAATACGGGCCATGGCGTGTTCTTTCCGGGGAACCTGAAATTATATCAATATTCTCAAGGTCTTATCAACCCTGACGCTGTTTGTGGCGTGGATCGGTGCAAATCACGCGGACCACGCGCTTGCGGCGCACGATCTTGCATTTGCGGCAGATTTTCTTCACTGAAGCCATGACTTTCATCGTCGGTTCCTTTTTCTCGATCGGGTCCGCCTACCTCGCCGGCAGGCCGCCCTTGAAGCTCGCCTTCTTCAGCAGGCTCTCGTACTGGTGCGTCATCACGTAGGCCTGGACCTGGGCCATGAAATCCATCGTCACCACGACGATGATCAGCAGCGAGGTGCCGCCGAAGTAGAAAGGCACGTTCCAGCGCAGGATCAGGAATTCGGGCAGCAGGCAGACCAGCATGACGTAGACCGCGCCGGCAAGCGTCAGGCGCGTCAGGATCTTCTCCAGGTACTTCGCGGTCTGCTCGCCGGGCCGGATCCCGGGAACGAAGGCGCCCGACTTCTTCAGGTTGTCCGCGGTCTCCTTCGGGTTGTACTGCAGCGCCGTGTAGAAGAAGCAGAAGAATACGATCAGCGCGCCGTACAGCATCACGTAGATCGGCTGCCCCGGCGACAGGGTGCCGGCCAGGTCGCGCAGCCAGATGAAGCCTTCGGTCGAGCTGAACCAGCTGAGCAGCGTCGCGGGGAAAAGGATCAGGGACGAAGCGAAGATGGGCGGGATCACGCCCGCCATGTTGAGCTTGAACGGCAGGTGCGAACTCTGCCCGCCGTAGACGCGGTTGCCGACCTGCCGCTTGGCATAGTTCACCAGGATTTTGCGCTGCCCGCGCTCGACGAAGCACACGAACGCGGTGATTCCGACGACCGATACCGATATCAACAACGCCGTCAGCGGGTGCATGGCGCCGGTGCGCACCAGTTCCAGGGTGCCGGCGATCGCGTTCGGCAGGCCCGCGGCGATGCCGGCGAAGATGATGATCGAGATGCCGTTGCCCAGGCCGCGTTCCGTGATCTGCTCGCCCAGCCACATCAGGAACATCGTGCCGGTCACCAGCGTGGTCACGGTCGTGACGCGGAACATGAGGCCCGGATCGAGCACCAGGTTGGCCTGCGACTCGAGCGCGATCGAGATTCCGGTCGCCTGGAACAGCGCCAGCGCCACGGTGCCATAACGCGTGTACTGGGTGATCTTGCGCCGTCCGGTCTCGCCTTCCTTCTTCAGCTGCTCGAGATGCGGGCTGACCGCGGTCATCAGCTGCATGATGATCGAGGCGGAGATGTAGGGCATGATGCCGAGCGCGAAGATCGTGAAGCGCGACAGCGCGCCCCCGGAGAACATGTTGAACATGCCGAGGATGCCGCCGGACTGCCCCTTGAACAGTTCCGCCAGGACGTTCGGGTCGATGCCCGGCACCGGGATGTGCGCGCCGATGCGGAACACGAACAGCGCCCCCAGCAGAAACAACAGCCGTTTCTTCAGGTCGCCGTAACGGGCGGTCTTGCCTGCGCCGGGAAGTGCAGTCGCCAAGCGGGCTTATTCCTTTGCTTTCTTTTCTTTCGCGGCCAGCTTCTTCCCGGGCGCGGGTTTCGCGGCGGGCTCTTCGTAGCTGCCTCCCGCGGCCTCGATGGCGGCGCGCGCGCCCTTGGTCGCCTTCACGCCCTTCAGCGTGATCTTGCGCTTGAGCTCGCCCGACAGGATGACCTTGGCGCTGAGCGATTCGCGCGGAATCACGCGCTCGGCCATCAGCGCCGCGAAATCGACGTCGCTCGCCTTCATGTCCTGCAGGTCCGAGAGGCGCACTTCGGCCACGGTGCGGCGCGTCAGCGACTTGAAGCCCCGCTTCGGCAGCCGGCGGTGCAGCGGCATCTGGCCGCCTTCGAAGCCGACCTTGTGGAAGCCGCCCGCGCGGGCCTTCTGGCCCTTGTGGCCCAGGCCGGCGGTCTTGCCCCAGCCCGAACCGATGCCGCGTCCGACCCTGTGGCGTCCTTGGCGCGAACCCGGCGCCGGTTTCAATCCATTGAGTCGCATGCTAGCTCTCCAGCCTGACCAGATAGGCCACGCGGTTGATCATGCCGCGCACCTCGGGGGTGTCGACGAGTTCGACCACGTGGTTCATGCGCCGCAGGCCCAGGCCGCGCACGGTGGCGACGTGCCCCGTCTTGCAGCCCGCGGTGCTCTTGACCAGCTTCACCTTGATTTTCTTGTCCGCCATGGCTTATCCCTGAAGAATCTCTTCGACCTTCTTGCCGCGCTTGGCGGCGATCTCGGCCGGGGTGTTCATCGCCTGCAGTCCCTGCAGCGTCGCGCGCACGACGTTGTACGGATTGGTCGAACCGAAGCACTTGGCGAGCACGTTGGTGACGCCCATCACCTCGAACACGGCGCGCATCGGGCCGCCGGCGATGATGCCGGTACCCTCGGAGGCCGGCTGCATGAGCACTTTCGCCGAGCCGTGGCGGCCGATCACCGCGTGGTGCAGCGTGCCACTCTTGAGCTTGATCTTGAACATCCTGCGGCGCGCTTCCTCCATCGCCTTCTGCACCGCGACCGGGACTTCGCGCGCCTTGCCCTTGCCCATGCCGATGCTGCCGTCGCCGTCGCCGACCACGGTGAGCGCGGCGAAGCCCAGAACGCGGCCGCCCTTCACCACCTTGGTGACGCGGTTGACCGCGATCATCTTCTCGCGCAGCCCGTCGCCCCGCTCCTCCTGCTGCTGCATCCGCCTCGCCTGCATTTTTGCCATCGCGAATTCCTTAGTTTTTGACGCCGCCGGTTGTTAGAACTTGAGCCCTGCGGCTCGTGCAGCTTCGGCGAGCGATTTCACGCGCCCGTGGTAACGGTAGCCCGCGCGGTCGAAAGCCACGCTCTCGATGCCGGCAGCCTTCGCCTTTTCGGCGATGCGCTGCCCGACGGCCTCGGCGGCCTTCTTCGTCGCGCCGGTTTTCATCCTGGCGCGCAGTTCCTTTTCCACGCTGGAGGCGCTCGCCAGTATCTTGTCGCCCCCGGCCGTAGTGATCTGCGCGTAGATATGGACGTTGGTGCGGTGGACCGTAAGGCGCACCGCGCCGATTTCGCGGATCTTGAGCCGCGTCTGGCGCGAACGGCGCAGGCGGGCGGAATTTTTGTCGATCATCTTGATGGGCCTTGGGTTGCGTTACTTCTTCTTCGTCTCTTTGAGCACGATCGCCTCGCCCGTGTAGCGCACGCCCTTGCCCTTGTAGGGCTCGGGGGGCTTCACGTCGCGGATCTCGGCGGCGACCATGCCGACCAGCTGCTTGTCGATGCCGCTGACCACGATTTCGGTCTGCGTCGGCGTCGCCACCTTGATGCCCTTGGGCATCTGCTGCACCACCGGGTGGGAGAAGCCGAGCGACAGGTTGAGCTTGTCCCCCGCCGCCTGGGCGCGGTAGCCGACGCCCACCAGCGAGAGCTTTTTCTCCCAGCCCTTGGTGACGCCGGTAACCATGTTGGCCACCAGCGCCCGCATCGTCCCGGACATGGCATCGGCGTGGTTCGAATTGCCCAGCGCCTTGCACTTGAGCGTTTCGCCGTCCTTCTCGATGCCGACATTCGGGTCCATCGGGCGCGCGACGGTGCCCAGCGGTCCCTTGATGGATATTTCCGCCGGGGAGATCTTCACCTCGACGCCCTTGGGCACCGGGATGGGGTTCTTGGCAATGCGCGACATGGCAGGCTCCTTACGCGACGATGCAGATGACTTCGCCGCCGACGCCGGTGGCGCGCGCCTTGCGGTCGGTCATGACGCCACGGGAGGTCGAGACGATCGCCACGCCCAGGCCGTTCATGACGTTGGGCAGGCTGTCGCGGTCCTTGTAGACGCGCAGGCCGGGCTTGGAGATGCGCTCCAGGCGCTCGATCACGGGCCGGCCGGCGTAGTACTTCAGGCCGATGCGCAGCACCTTCTTCGGGCCGTCCTCGCGCACCGCGAAGTCTTCGACGTAACCCTCGTCCTTCAGCACCTGGGCGATGGAAACCTTGAGTTTGGAACAGGGCATGCTGGTCTCCACGTGCCCGACCAGCTGGGCATTGCGGATGCGGGTCAGCATGTCTGCAATCGGATCGCTCATACTCATCGCGTGCTCCTTACCAGCTCGCCTTGATCACGCCCGGCACCTCGCCGTGCAGAGCGAGCTCGCGCAGCTTGATGCGCCCGAGGCCGAATTTCTTGTACACGCCGCGCGGACGCCCGGTCAGCGCGCAGCGGTTGCGCAGGCGCACCGGCGACGAGTCGCGCGGCAGCCGCTGCAGCTTGGCGCGCGCGGCCTCGCGGTCCTCGTCCGAGGCCTTCACGTTGTGGATCACCTCGAACAGCGCGGCGCGCTTCGCCTTGAACTTCTCGACGGTCTGGCGGCGGAACTTGTCACGCAGTTTCACTGAGAGCTTGGCCATGTTGTTCAGCCTTTCTGGGCTTGCATTTGCGGTTCTTGCGCCTGGGTCTCTTGCTTCTTCTGCTCCGGCTTGGGCAGGTCCGCGCGGAACGGGAAGCGGAACGCGGTGAGCAGCGCGCGCGCCTCGTCGTCGTTCTTCGCCGTCGTGTTGATGGCGATGTCCATGCCGCGGATCGCGTCGATCTTGTCGTACTCGATCTCGGGGAAGATGATCTGTTCCTTGACGCCCAGGCTGTAGCTGCCGCGGCCGTCGAAGGCGCGGTTGGAGACGCCGCGGAAGTCGCGGATCCGTGGGATCGCGATGTTCACCAGGCGGTCGAGGAATTCGTACATGCGCGCGCCGCGCAGCGTCACCATGCAGCCGACGGGATAGCCCGCGCGCACCTTGAAGTTCGCGATCGACTTGCGCGTCTTGGTCACCACCGGCTTCTGCCCCGCGATGCGGGTCATGTCGCCGACGGCGAAATCGAGCACCTTCTTGTCGTTCACCGATTCGCCGACGCCCATGTTGATGACGATTTTCTTGATGCGGGGCACCTGCATCACGGTGGTGTAGCCGAACTTCTTCATCAGGTCGGGCACGATCTTGTCGCGATACTGGATCGCGAGCCGCGCCGGCGGCGCCGGAAGCTGCGGGCCGGTCTCGACCGGCACGGCGACAGGTTTCTTCCCCTGCTGCTCCTTCTTCGGCGCCTTCGGCTGCTGCTGCGCTTCCGGCTGCTTCTTGGGTTTTGCGTCTTTGTCTTTGTCCTTGGCCATGACTTGTCCTTACGCGTCTACCTGTTCGCCATTCGACTTGAAGACGCGGACCTTGCGGCCGTCTTCCAGCGACTTGAAGCCGACGCGGTCGGCCTTCTGGGTGGCGGGGTTGAACAGCGCGATATTGGAGACGTGAATCGGCATGTCCTTGTCGACGATGCCGCCCTGCACGTTCTTCATCGGGTTCGGCCGCTGGTGCTTCTTCACCCGGTTGACGCCTTCGACCACGACATGCTCGGCATCCACCCGGCGCAGCACCGCGCCGCGCTTGCCTTTGTCGCGCCCGGATATGACGACGACTTCATCGCCCTTCTTGATTTTCTGCATCACAGCACCTCGGGTGCGAGGGAAACGATTTTCATGAAGCGCTCGGTGCGCAGCTCGCGCGTCACCGGCCCGAAGATGCGGGTGCCGATCGGCTCGAGCTTGGCGGTAAGCAGCACCACCGCGTTGCTGTCGAAGCGCACGAGAGACCCGTCCCCGCGGCGCACGCCCTTGGCGGTGCGCACGACGACGGCGTCGTAGACTTCGCCCTTTTTCACGCGGCCGCGCGGCGCGGCATCCTTGATGCTCACCTTGATGACGTCGCCGATCGAGGCGTAACGGCGCTTCGAGCCGCCCAGCACCTTGATGCACATGACGGCGCGCGCACCGGTATTGTCGGCAACGTCCAACACGGACTGCATCTGAATCATGGTTTTCCTTCTTCTCCAACTTGCTGGTCACGGACCGGCAGTTTTGGGCCCCGTTACAGGGGAAAGTAGTTAATTTTAAACGACTTTCGATTTCTCTACAAGGCGCGTCACGGTCCAGGACTTGGTTTTCGAGATCGGGCGGCCCTCGGCAATCTCGACCAGGTCGCCCTCCTGGAAGGCACCCGAGGCGACATGCGCGTGGTACTTGCTCGAGCGGGTGATGATCTTGCCGAACTGCGCATGCTTCACGCGGCGCTCGACCTGGACCACCACGGTCTTCTGCATCTTGTTGCTCACCACGCGGCCGACCAGCTTGCGCTGGTTCTTGGCGTGCTCGGCCGTCGGCTGGGCTGCGGTGCTGGCTGTTGCGTTCATTTTGCGGCCTTCTCTTTGATGACGGTGCGCGCGCGCGCGATATCGCGCCGCACCTTCTTGATCTGGCTGGTGTTGGCCAGCTGTTGCGTGGCGTGCTGCATGCGCAGGCCGAACTGCGCCTTCAGCAGCTCGCTCAGCTCCTTCTGCAGTTCATCGCCGTTCTTGGCGCGGAGTTCGTTGGCTTTCATGGGCACTTATCCCCTTATCCCAGCATTCGATGCACGGAGGCGGTCCGGAACGGCAGCTTGGCCGCCGCCAGCGCGAAGGCCTCCTTCGCGAGCGCCGCATCCACGCCGTCCATCTCGAAAATGATCTTGCCCGGTTGGATTTCGCAGACGAAATACTCCGGGTTGCCCTTGCCGTTGCCCATGCGGACTTCGGCCGGCTTGCGCGAGATCGGCTTGTCCGGGAATACCCGGATCCAGACCCGGCCGCCGCGCTTGATGTGGCGCGACAGCGTGCGGCGCGCCGCCTCGAGCTGGCGCGCCGTCAGGCGGCCGCGGCCAAGCGCCTTCAGGCCGTACTCGCCGAAGGAAACCTTGTTGCCGCGCGTGGCAATGCCCGTATTGCGGCCCTTCTGCTGCTTGCGGTATTTGGTGCGTGCGGGTTGCAGCATGGCTTATTCCTTTTTCTCTCCGCCCTCGTCGTCCTTGACGATTTTCCTGGCCCGCTTGACCGTGGTCTTGGGCGCGGGAGCGTCCGCTTTCCGGGCCGGCTTCTTCTCGCCGTCGGCCTTGGCGCCCTCGGCCTTCTTCGCCGGAGCGCGCTTCGCCCCGACCTTCGGCGCCGGCTTCTTGGCGCGCTTGGGCTCGCTCGGTGCCTCCGGCTGCGCCGCCGCCGGAGCGGCCGCCGTCGCTGCCCCGAGCGCGGCCTGCGCCTCGCCCCTGGGCATCACCTCGCCCTTGTATACCCACACCTTGATGCCGATCACGCCGTAGCTGGTTTTCGCCGCGCCCATGCCGAAATCGATGTCGGCGCGCAGCGTATGCAGGGGCACCCGGCCTTCGCGGTACCACTCAGTGCGCGCGATTTCATGGCCGTTGAGGCGTCCCGCGCTCATGATTTTCACGCCCTGCGCGCCCAGCCGCATGGCGTTCTGCATCGCGCGCTTCATGGCGCGCCGGAACATGATGCGCTTCTCCAGCTGCTGCGCGATCGAATCGGCGATCAGCTGCGCGTCGGTTTCCGGCTTCCTGATTTCCTCGATGTTCACGTGCACCTGCTGCACGCCCATGATGCGGCGCAGCTCGGCCTTGAGCGCCTCGATTTCCTCGCCTTTCTTGCCGATCACCACGCCCGGCCGCGCCGAAAAGATGGTGATGCGGGCGTCCTTCGCCGGACGCTCGATCAGCACCCGGCCGACGGAGGCGTGCGCGAGTTTCTTCTTGAGGAAGGAGCGAACCTTGATGTCCTCGGCCAGCATCGGCGCGAAGCTGCGGTTGTTCGCGTACCACTTGGAGCTCCAGTTGCGGTTGACCGCGAGCCGGAAGCCGGTCGGATTGATCTTCTGTCCCATGGTTTCTCTCTAGTCTCCGACCGTCAGGTAGATGTGGCAGGAATGCCGCAGCACCCTGGTGCCGCGCCCCTTGGCGCGCGCGTGGAAGCGCCTCTGGAAGGAACCGCGCTCGACGTGGATCGTCTTCACCTTGAGCGCGTCGATGTCGGCGCCGTCGTTGTGCTCGGCGTTGGCAATCGCGGATTCCAGCAGTTTCCTGATCAGGGCAGCACCCGCCTTCGGCGAGAAGGCCAGGATGTTGATCGCCTGGTCCACCTTCTTGCCGCGCACCAGGTCCGCCACCAGGCGGCCCTTCTGGGCCGAGAGGTGGGCGCCGCGCAACGTCGCTTTCGTTTCCATGTCGGCTCCTTACTTCTTCGCGGGCGCCGCGGGCGCCGCCGCAGGGGCCGCCGGCGCCGCGGCACCGGCGCCGATGCCACCGCCCGCCGGCGGCGACTTGCCCGCCGCTGCCGCTTCCGCGGTGCGCTTGCCGGCAGCCGAGTGGCTCTTGAAGATGCGCGTCAGCGCGAACTCGCCGAGCTTGTGCCCGACCATGTTCTCGGTCACGTACACCGGAATGTGCTGCTTGCCGTTGTGCACCGCCAGCGTCAGGCCGACGAAGTCGGGCATCACCGTCGAGCGGCGCGACCAGGTCTTGATCGGGCGCTTGTCGTTGCCGCCGCGCGCCTTGTCGACCTTCTGCATCAGGTGGTAGTCCACGAAGGGACCCTTCTTGATTGAGCGAGCCATGGCCTATCCCTTATTTCGTACGCCGGTCGCGGACGATCATCACCTGCGTCCGCTTGTTGCGCCGGGTCTTGAAACCCTTGGTCTGCACGCCCCAGGGTGAAACCGGGGGGCGCCCCGATGAAGTGCGGCCTTCGCCGCCGCCGTGCGGGTGGTCGATCGGGTTCATCGCCACGCCGCGCACCGTCGGCTTGACGCCGCGCCAGCGCTTGCGGCCCGCCTTGCCGATCGATTCCAGGTTGTGCTCGTCGTTGCCGACTTCACCGATGGTGGCGCGGCAGTCGACGTGCACCTTGCGGATTTCGCCCGAGCGCAGCCGCAGCTGCGCATAGGAGCCTTCGCGCGCCAGCAGTTGCGCCGAGGCGCCCGCCGAGCGCGCCATCTGCGCGCCCTTGCCCGGCAGCATCTCGATGCAATGCACCGTGGTGCCCACGGGAATGCTCTTCAACGGCAGCGTATTGCCCAGCTTGATCGGCGCTTCGACGCCCGACACGAGCTGCGCCCCCGCGCTCAGGCCCTTAGGGGCGATGATGTAACGGCGCTCGCCGTCGGCGTACAGCAGCAGCGCCAGGTGCGCGCTGCGGTTCGGATCGTAGTCGAGGCGCTCGACGGTGGCCTGGACGCCATCCTTGTCGCGGCGGAAATCCACGATGCGGTAGTGGTGCTTGTGGCCGCCGCCCTTGTGCCGCATCGTGACGCGGCCGTGGTTGTTGCGCCCGCTGCCCCGGTTCTGGCTTTCGACGAGCGGCCAGTGCGGTTCGCCCTTGTGCAGGTCGGGCGTCACGACCTTGACGAGCGCGCGCCGGCCCGGCGAGGTCGGTTTGACTTTCATCAATGGCATGGGTTACTCCGTCGCCGCAAAGTTGATTTCCTGGCCCGCGGCGAGCCGCACGTAGGCCTTCTTCCAGTTGTTCCGGCGGCCGATGAAGCGGCCGAAACGCTTTTTCTTGCCCTTGACGCGGCTCACCGTCACCGAGTCCACCTTGGTCTTGAACAGCAGCTCGACCGCGGCCTTGATTTCGGGCTTGGTGGCGGCGTCCAGCACGCGGAACACGTACTGGCGGTTCTTGTCGGCCACGCGCGTGCTTTTCTCCGACACCACCGGCGCGAGCAGAACCTGCATCAGTTGCTCGGCGTTGTACTTCTTCACCGCGGTCATTTGAACATCTCCTCGAGCTTGGCGACCGCCTTCTTGGTCAGCAGCACGGTCGGGTAGCGCACCAGCGCCACCGGGTTGGCCTGCTGCGCGGAGATCACGCGGACGTTATGCAGGTTGCGCGAGGACAGCGTGAGGTTGTTGTCCACCTCGTCGGTGATCACCAGCACCTCGTCGAAACCCATCGATTTGACCTTCTGCGCGAGCAGCTTGGTCTTCGGATGCTCGACCTTGAACTCCTCCACCACGCGGATGCGGTCTTCGCGCGCGAGCTGGGAAAGGATCGACGCCATGCCGGCGCGATACATCTTCCGGTTCACCTTCTGCGAGTAGTTCTCTTCCCCGGTATTGGGGAAGATCTTGCCGCCGCCGCGCCACAGGGGGCTGGAACTCATGCCCGCGCGCGCCCGGCCGGTGCCCTTCTGGCGCCAGGGCTTCTTCGTCGTATGGCGTACTTCGCCGCGGTCCTTCTGCTTGCTGGTGGCGAGGCGCGCGTTCGCCTCGTACGCGACCACGATCTGGTGGACCAGGGTCTCGTTGAAATCGCGCGCAAAAATCTCGTCCTTGGCGGACATTGTGCCGGCCGAGCCCTTGTCGCCGCCTTTTTCGCTGATGAGTTTCAGTTCCATGGTCAGGCCTTCGCGGCGGGCTTCTGGCCCCCGCCCTTCTGTTCAGGCGCCGGCTTCTGCGCCACGACTTTCCTCTGGCCCTTCACCGCCGTCCGCACGACCACGTCGCGGCCCGAAAAACCCGGCACCGAACCCTTGACCATGAGCAGCTGGCGCTCGGCGTCGATGCGCACCACCACGAGGTTCTGCGTCGTGCGCTTCACGTTGCCCAGGTGGCCCGCCATGCGCTTGCCCGGGAATACGCGGCCCGGGTCCTGGCGCTGGCCGGTCGAGCCCTGCGTGCGGGTGGTGATCGAGTTGCCGTGCGTCTCGCGGTTCGACGAGAAGTGGTGGCGCTTGATGACGCCGGCGAAGCCCTTGCCGATGGTGGTGCCCTGCACGTCCACCGTCTGGCCGACCTTGAAGAGCTCGACGCCGATCTTGCCGCCCACCTTCAGGTCGGCGATTTCCTTGGGCTCGGCGCGGAATTCCTTCAGCACATGGCCGGCCTCCACCGCCGCCTTGGCGAGGTGCCCGGCGAGCGGCTTCTTCACGCGGCTCGCGCGCCGCTTGCCGAACGCAACCTGCACGGCGGAATAGCCGTCCTTGTCCGCGGTCTTGATCTGCGTGATCCGGTTGTCGGAGACGTCAAGCACGGTCACCGGCTGGGCGTCGCCCTCGTCGGTGAAGATGCGCATCATGCCGACCTTGCGGCCGACCAGTCCTATCGTCATACAAACCCCTTCTGGTTCTCGTTGACCCCCGCTTGCGCCGGGGCGCCGGCTCCTGTTGGCCGGCACTGCACTTTTTACTGCGGTGACGCGGTCTTTTTGCCGCGTTTTTCCTGCTTGCTCTTCCTTACCTGACCTTGATCTCCACGTCCACGCCGGCCGGCAGGTCGAGCTTCATGAGCGCGTCCACCGTCTTGTCGGTCGGGTCGATGATGTCCATCAGCCTCAAGTGCGTGCGGATCTCGAGCTGCTCGCGCGAGGTCTTGTCGGCGTGCGGCGAGCGCAGCAGGTCGAAGCGCGCCTTGCGCGTCGGCAGCGGCACCGGGCCACGCACGACCGCGCCGGTGCGCTTGGCCGTATCGACGATCTCGAGCGCCGACTGGTCGATCAGCCGGTAGTCGAACGCCTTCAGGCGAATGCGGATGCGTTGGCTTTCCATCGTCACTCGATCACTTTGGCGACGACGCCGGCGCCGACGGTTTTGCCGCCCTCGCGGATGGCAAAGCGCAGGCCCTGCTCCATGGCGATGGGCGTGATCAGCGTCACCACCATCTTGATGTTGTCCCCCGGCATCACCATCTCGG